>UMAK01009250.1_pt1 | contig 38604 bp, 29 predicted proteins | sample 1963681 | NCBI WGS metagenome assembly UMAK01 (sample SAMEA4835913, study PRJEB28245) | human gut metagenome | biome: gut microbiome; material: fecal sample | place: Denmark | collected 2008 | reverse complement strand
CATTAAGTCCATTCAGCAGCATCTTGGCACGGGCGATTTTCCGCGCTTTAAAATCGGCATCGGCCACCCGGAGCGCAATGCGTCGGCAGTTATCGGGCATGTGCTGCACCGTTTCGGCAAAGAAGAACAGCCATTAATTGAAGAAGCTGTTAAGCAGATGGCTGACGCTGTTGAGTTATGGCTGAAAGGTGATATGGACGCCGTAATGCAGGCCTATAACACCAAAAAGGAAAAGAAAAAAGACGAAACCGCCAAAGAAAATAGTTGATTTTGTGTACATTGGCGGAAGCTTAAAACACATTAAGATTTTAATTTGTAACGCATGTTACAATTATGTTATAAAAATAAGCCTTTAAAATAAAAATGTAAAAAAATCAGCGCAAAAGTGTTGACAAGGTGTTGTGTGCCTATTATAATAACATCATCAAATAACAAATTGCGTTGATTGGGAAAAGTAGTAAAGAAGCCCAGATTCCAGAGAACTTATCATTTAGCTGAGAGATAAGATCAAAGCACTTTATGAAAATCCCCCATGAGCTGCCAGCTGAAGGGCAAACGCCTGTGTAAGTGTGGCCGGAGGACGACCGTTACAGCGTCAGGCATTGAACGTCAGTTGTGAAACTTTCGGTGATGCCGGTAAAGTGGCCGTATTATTACGGCAATAAGAGTGGTACCGCAGAGCTATTCGGCTTTGTCTCTTACAAAAGAGGCAAAGCCTTTTTTGTTGGTAAAAAAGCTTTACAATCGCCGGTTTGTTATTAAACAAAATTATTTTATTCAAAGGAGAAATGAAAAATGAGTGTATTGAACAAATTGGCAGAATTCGTAGGCAAATATCTTACTTACATCGTATTTGCAGTTGTTGTGGCAGCGTTCTTCTTCCCGCAGGGCTTTACCTGGGCGGCTTCGCAGACTGTACTGCTTCTTTCCGTTATCATGTTCGGCATGGGCATGACGCTGCGTGCCAGCGACTTTGCACTGGTGCTCAGCCGTCCTAAAGAAGTGTTCTTCGGCTGCGTAGGGCAGTTTACCATCATGCCGTTCCTCGCATACGTTTTAACCGTTGGGTTTGAGCTTCCTCCCGAACTTGCAATCGGCATGATTCTTCTCGGCACTACCCCGGGCGGTACGGCTTCCAACGTAATGACGTATCTTGCCAAAGGCGACGTTACCTTGTCTGTTTGCCTTACTACCGCAACTACTCTGCTTGCACCGCTGCTTACCCCGTTTTTAACCTGGATGCTGGCAGGCCAGTGGGTTGAAGTTTCCTTCCTCGCAATGCTTAAATCCGTATCTCAGGTAATCCTTTTGCCAATCGTGCTTGGCATCCTCGTTCATAAAGCAGTCGGCGACAAACTCGTCGTTAAATACTCCAAACTTTTGGTTCTCGTATCCGCATTCAGCGTACTTTCCATCATGGGTGCTATGGTTGCCTTAAACGGCGAAACAATCTTAAGGCTCGGCTGGGTTATGGTTCTGGTTGTAGTGCTGCAAAACTTTGGCGGTTACGCCCTTGGCTGGATGCTCGCCAGAAAAGCCGGCATGGGCAGAGCGCAGTGCACCACCGTTATGCTGGAAGTTGGCATGCAGAACGCAGCGCTTGCCTGCTCGCTCGGTACCCTGCACTTCACCCCGATGGCAGCAGTTCCCGGTGCAATCGGCGGCGTAGTACACCAAATCACCGGTTCGCTTCTGGCTTCCATTTTTGCCGCACGCAACGGCAAACAGGAATCCGCACAGGCTGTTATGCCTGAAGCAGAACCTGCTAAATAATTAACCACGCGGCGCGGAAGGCTGAACGGAAATAAGCCGCACCGCGCCTGATAAAACAAACTTGCAGTCTAAAATAAGGGATTTTGTTCGGAACAATAAAACATATAAAGCTGCATTAAAGCAGCTACTTTTCCCCGGCCCCGGTGCTCCGCCGCCGGGGTTTTAATTTGCCCTGTTGACAGCAGTGCGCCGCTGTGGTATATTTTTAGAGAACTAAATACTAAAATTCGCTGTGGATTTTTCTGGCATAGCCACTTTTCGCCACACAGTTGCCTTAGCGGGCGCTGTGTGGTTTTTTAATGCAGCGGAAGGAGAGGGAATATGAACGAAAATTTTATGAAGGAAGAACCGGTGCTGCCGCTGATAACTTCAATGGCGCTGCCCATGGTTATCTCCATGATGGTAAACTCTTTATATAATATAGTAGACAGTTTTTTTGTGGCGCAAATAAGCGAAGAAGCCATGACCGCATTATCGCTTGTTTTTCCGGTGCAGAATTTTATTAACGCCGTCAGCATTGGTTTTGGCGTTGGTATTAATGCGCTTATTGCCTATTACCTTGGCGCGGGCAATGCCGAAACTGCCAACCGCGCGGCGATGCACGGCATGGCGCTTTCCGCTCTGCACGGAATTGTGCTTATGGCTGCCTGCATTGCCGTTATGCCGCAGTTTTTAAGTGCTTTTACAAATAATACGCAGGTTATAGATATGGGCGTGCGTTATTCAAATATTGCCTTCAGCTTTTCACTGATAATTATGCTGGGGCTGGCGTTTGAAAAAATCTTTCAGGCAGTCGGCAACATGAAAGTTACCATGATTGCGTTAATGGCAGGCTGCATAACCAACATTATTTTAGACCCGCTCCTGATTTTCGGCATCGGGCCGTTTCCAGAATGGGGGATAGAAGGTGCAGCTGTGGCAACCGGCATAGGGCAGATAGTAACGCTTTTAATATACTTGTTTGTTTATAAAAATTATCCGCTGCGCATCAGGTTAAGCCGCAGGTATTTAACGCGCGATTTTGCGCTTGATTTTAAACTTTACGCCATCGGCATACCGGCAACGCTGAACTTGGCGCTGCCTTCGTTGCTTGTGTCTTCGCTTAACACCATACTGGCGGCTTTTTCGCAGAGCTATATTGTGGTGCTGGGCATTTATTACAAGCTGCAAACTTTTTTGTACCTGCCTGCCAACGGCATTATTCAGGGGATGCGCCCGCTGATTGGCTTTAACTACGGCGCGGGCGAGCACGAACGCGTAAGGAAAATTTACAACACAACACTGGTGCTTAACGCAGGCATTATGCTTGGGGGAACAGTAATTTGCCTGACGGTGCCGGATGTTTTAATGGCCTTTTTTACGGATAACAACGTAACGGTAGAAGCCGGGGCACAGGCGCTGCGCATAATCTGCGCCGGGTTTATCGTATCGGCAGTGAGCGTAACTGCCTGCGGCGCGCTGGAAGGGCTTGGCAAGGGCGTGCCGTCGCTTGTAATTTCGCTTTTGCGCTATGTGGTAATAATTATACCGGCGGCGTGGCTGCTAAGCCGCAGCTTTGGCGCACAAGGCGTTTGGCATGCCTTTTGGCTGGCAGAACTTGTAACTGCCGCCGCGGCACAGCTTGTATATAAACGGTTTAGTAAATGAAAAGTAAAATACTGCTAAACTACGTTAGTACAAAATATTGATAGTGTTTTTGCTGTTGGTATGAAAGCAGGAAACCCCTTGTCAGTTTTTTAATTCTACCTCTGTAAATCTGTAAAATAACACGCTGGGAGTGGTAGCGGCGCTGAAGCAACAAAAAAGAATATGGTACGACAGCTTAAAAAAAGCATGGCACATCTGCTGCCATGCTTTTTTGCGTAAATGCGAAGGGCTGACGCAAAATATTTTTATAAATAAATTCGTAACGTCTTGTGGGGGGGTAAATGTATGATAAAATAATAATATCTATTAATGCTGTATAATCCTGTCTAAAGTGTATGAATATAAAAATATTACGCTTTAGATAAAACAGTAAAAATTTGATGAGGTGGTTTTTATGGCAAGGAAGAAAAATTTAGAAAGGGCAATCGTGCTGGGGTTAATTTTAAGTACTAGTATTTATGGCAGTGCGTGGGCAGTTGAAATAGGAGCAATTGATGCGACTAAAAGTGATAAAGAGTATACTACTGAAGCTGAATATACAATTACTACAACAGGTAAAATACATGGTATCACTGTAGGGGCAGACCATAAGGTTATAATTGGCAGCGAGCAAAATAATAATGTTAATATCGTTACTATTAATGCAGAAGATAGTGGTCTTACATCTGAAGAAGGTGGCGGTACTGTAATCATTAATGCGAATGATGAAATAAGTATTACTGGCAATGATATGGTTTGTAGCGCTTTATCTGCTGGGGCTGCAGGCACGGAATATTCTTTAAATTCTGCTAAAATTTCAATTAACGGTGATTATGGTGGCGCAATAAACATTGTAAGCAATTCTATAATTTCTATAACCGCAGCAGGAACTAATGATACAGAAAACAATGATATTGTAAATAATATTGTAAGTACGTCTGCAAAGGGTACAATTAATCTATCTGCAGGTGAACTAAATATAACTGCGGAAAAAGGCAGCAACTATATTGAATCTACAGCTGGTAGTGGTTTTGCTATATCCACTTCAAATTTAGGTACAGCAAACGTAATTGCCACTAATGGCCAAAATATTATTAAGGCAGGCGGTTATGGTATACAAGCACAGGGCAGCAATGTTACACTTACAGCCTTAAGCAATAAAATTACTGCAAATAATAGAGGCGTATATGCTTACAAAAATGAAGGCACTACTGTAGATATTAAGGCTGAAGGTACTGGTGAAAATGGTTATAATGAAGTCTATGGTATGTTTACCGGAGTTTATGCTGGCGGACAAAATGAAACCGGCCGGTCAGAAGTAAATGAAATAAAATTAACTGCTGATAATGGTAAAAATATTATTACACAAGGAAATAAAGACAGAGCGTGGACAAATACCAGTGATGCAGGCGTTTATGCTGCACATAACGGCAAAGTAACTATGACCGCACTTGCCAACGAAATTACTGCTGATAATGAAGGCGTGGAAGGATATTTAAACAGCGACATTACTATTACGGCAACTAATGGAGATAATAAAATAACATCTAATTGGAGCGGCATTAAAACAAATGAGAGAAGAGCTCAGGAAGGTGAGGGAACTTATTCAGCAAAAATAAAATTGCTTGCTCAAAATGGCGATAATATTATTGAATCTGGTAAGGATGTTGTTTTAGGGACAGACTCTCCTAACGAGCAAGAAAAATACCATGGTTATGGTATTCATGCCAGGTATAGTTCTGATGTTAAATTAACTGCTTACGGCGATAATATTATTAAAGCCGGGAATCTTCTTGAAGAAAACAATGGCTACTATAATGGTATAGCTATTGGAGCTGGTGTAGGTACAAGTGACAGCAGCCATACAGTGGTTACGATTGAAACTGCGAATAAAAACGATTTAAAAGGAGCAATTTATGCAACTGCTTATTCTAATGTTAATTTACAAGGCATAGTTGATGATAGTAATCAGTATACAGCAAGCAATAATGTTTATTCTGCCGCTGTTATTGCAAATGCAGGTGGACTTACTGGCAAAAATACAGTGGATAATGTAACTACAGGTATGGATGTAGTTTCTGCCCTGTATGCTGAAAAAGGTGCTGAAATTAATTTATCAGGCTATAATAATATATATACTTATTATAGCGACCCTAATGATAAACATACATCTGAAAGAGCTGTTTGGGCATATAAAGGTGCAGATATTACCATTGACGGTAATACAAATATTAGTACATCGAGTTATGAATCATCTCCTAACGATATGGATATTGCTATTGCAGCAGGTACAGCAACAGGGCTTAATAAAGATGATTTTGACGATAAAGTACTTGGTAATTTAGATATTGCTAATGTAACTTTAAATTACGAAAATAACGGCGAAAGCAAAAGCTCTATTACCGGCGATATTCTTTCTGCTTATGGTGGTGTTGTAGATATTAAGGCTAAAGAAGGTGTTAGCAGAGCTGTTTCTGATGCAGGCATTAACATTCATGGCAACCTGCTTGCAGGTAATACCGGTGTATTGAATGTGGATATTGGTAAGGGCAGCACTTTAACCGGCCGCGCCGATGACTATGGCGATGCAGGTGTAGAAGGGACAACCCACGGTGCGGGCGAAGATACAGCGAACAGTTTCTTTAACCCGGCTTTCAGCAGTGAAATTATAACCGGCGGTGAAGTAAACCTTACTATGGGTGAAGGTTCAGTTTGGAATGTAACCGGGCAAAGCTGGATTACCAGCCTTACAACCACAGGTAATGCAGAAGATACGCTTATCAGCCTTAAAAATGCAAAAGAAGATTTGAACAGTAATGCCAGCGCACTTACTATCGGCACGTTAAAAGGTGATACAAGATTTTATATGAACCTTGACGGCGACAGAAGTGCAAGCGATATGCTGTATATTAAAAATGCAGATGGGAAATATGACATTTATTTACAGGAAGAAGTATTAAGTAGTGAAATTAACAGCGATAAAGCAGGTAATACTTTTAATGGCTTGCGTTTTGCTACTGTTGGTGAAGGTAATGCAGAGTTTACTGTAAGAAGTCAGGGCACAGGTTCGGCATTTGATGTAGAATACGAAGTTGGTACGGACAGTTATGAAAACAACAGCGAAAACACTGCTTATAATTCTACTGGCGGCGGAGAAGGTAACGTAGAAAAACCTGGCAATGCTTCTGTTGATGATTTCTTTGGTTTGAATGATACTTCTTCGCAGGCAAATGCAGAAAACAATATAATGTTGATGGCGGAAACGGATGAAGCAATTGATACTGCCGCTAATAGTGCTGAAAACAGCACTCTTGATGAAGTAACTAACTTTAAAATTGTTGCTCGTCTTGGTGAAGAAATTTCAGACACCGGCAAAACCATTCTTAACATGAGCCGTGCAAACTACAGCAATGCTATTTATATGGACCGTTTGAACAAGCGCCTTGGTGAGGCACGCTATATTAACAGTGAAGAAGATGAAGGCATGTGGGTACGTATCCGCCATGACCGCATTGGCAAGGATGATGCTTACCGCAGCCAGAACACCATGTATGAACTTGGTTATGACCAGAAACAGGAATGCGATAACGGTGAACGCCGCGTAGGTTTTGCAGTTGACTACATGCATGGCGATACCGGCTATGATCAGATTGCAGGCAAGGGTGAAATTGACCGCTATGGTTTGTGGCTGTATGATACATGGATGGGCGACAAAGGACACTATGCCGACTATGTAGCTAAATGGGGGCATCTCTCCAACGATTTTGAAGTTTATACCATGCAAAATGGTGACAAAGTAACCGGCGATTACAGCAACAATGTATTCAGCGTAAGTGCAGAATACGGACGTAAAAAAGATATTGGCAACGACTGGTACTTTGAGCCTCAGGTACAGGCACAATTGGCACGTGTAACGGGTGCTGATTATACAACCAACCAGGGCACAAAAGTAAGCGTTGACGGTATCAACAGCTTAATCGGGCGTGCAGGCTTCCGCCTTGGTAAAGACTTTGGCGAAGAAAAACAGAGCACCGTTTACATTAAAGCAGATGTGCTGCATGAATTCCTTGGTGACCAGGATGTAAGAGTACTTGATAAATCCAGTGATAACAAATGGGCTGGCATTAGCTACGAAAATGAAGGTACCTGGTATGATGTAGGTTTTGGCTTTGCAACCCAGATGAGCAAAAACAGCTATGCCTTCATGGATTTTGAAAAATCCTTCGGTAACGATAATGACGAAACCTACCAGATTAACGTTGGCATGCAGTGGAGCTTTTAATTGAACTTGTAATAAATTAAGTTAATGGAAAAGTAAGCTAAACAGCAAAAGGGGGCTTTGGCTCCCTTTTACTGCTAAAAACGAGGTAAAAATGAATCAGGAAAATATAGGGCTTGATGAAATAGTGCTGGAAAAGTTTGCGGCAGGCGGTACGGTAGAGTTTGAAAATTATCTGCCGCGCAGCAGAAGCGGCATGCGCACGTGGGAATTAAAAATAAGGGATGAAAACGGCAGCCGCAGAATTGCGGTAATCCGCGACAGCGGTTTAAACGTTACCGGCACGGAAGTGGCGGTACAGATTTTTACAAACCGTGCTGAGCGCAACGCAGAAATTTGCAGGCTTTATAATGAATGCCACTTATCGCAGGTGTTTTTGGCCAATTTGTTTAATATCAGCCAGCCTGCTGTTTCGGTAATTATTAAAGGCTGCAAATTATAAGCAGTAAATAAAAAACGGCATCACGTTTTATGTGATGCCGTTTGTGCTTTATTATGTTCAGCAGGTTCTGCCGGGGTAAACTTTTAAGGCTTCGCCTAAAATGTAAATGGCGCGTTTTAAATCTTCGCAGTTCAGCACGTAAGCGAGGCGGGCTTCGTTAACGCCAAGGCCGGGGGTGCTGTAAAAGCCGTTGCCAGGGGCAAACATTACGGTTTCGCCGTCAACGTCAAAGTTTTCCAGCAGCCAGATGGCAAATTTTTCTGCATCGTCTACCGGGAATTTAACCATTACGTAAAAAGCGCCTTTCGGGTCACTTGCTGCAACGCCGGGCAGTGATTTCAAACCTTCGGCAATGGTGTCGCGGCGTTTCTGGTATTCTTTGTTTACTTCTTCCAGATAGCTTACCGGGGTTGTGTAAAGTGCTGCTGCGCCAACTTCTTCCAAAATTGGGCTGCACAGCCTGCCCTGGCAGCATTTGTTAATCTGCTGGCAGAAGTCTTTATTTTTGCTGATAATGCAGCCGATACGTGCGCCGCAGGCACTGTAACGTTTGGAAACGCTGTCGATAATAATCAGGTTGTTGTCAAGCTCTGGCATGGTGCCGAAGCTCTTATATTCGCCGCCGTAAACAAATTCGCGGTAAACTTCGTCGGCAATTACGGCAAGGTCGTGCTTAACGGCAAGCGCGGCAATGGTCTGCATTTCTGCTTCGGTGTAAACAACGCCTGTCGGGTTGCCCGGATTGGTTAAGAGAATTGCTTTGGTTTTGGGTGTAATATGTTTTTCAATTTCGGCAGCGTCCGGCAGATGGTAGCCGTTTTCCACGCTGGTGGTCACGGCGTTGATTTTAGCGCCGAACTCGCTGGCAAAAGTTGTATAGTTGGCGTAAAACGGTTCAAAAACCATAATTTCGTCATCGGGGTCGCACAAAGCCATAACGGCAAAGGTCAGGGCTTCGCTGCCGCCGTTGGTGATGAAAATATCGCCTGCTTCATAGTTCATGCCTTTTTCGGCATAGTATTTTTGAATTGCTTCAATTAAAAACGGTTCGCCTTTGCTGGCGCCGTAGGCAATAACTTTTTCGTCAAAATTTTTAATGGCGTGCATAAACTGGGGCGGAGTTTCAATATCCGGCTGGCCTATGTTAAGATGATAAACTTTTTTGCCTGCTTTTTTTGCGGCATCTGCATAGGGCGCCAGCTTTCTGATAGGTGATAATTTTAAATTTTGTACACGCTGGGAAATTTTCATATCGGTTGCTCCTCACTTGATAAATTTACAAAACAAAAAATTGTATGCCGCTATTATACCATAAAAAACGCGGCAAGTTCAGCCCTGCCGCGTAAAAATAATGTATACAATTTTAAATTATCTGTTCCATGGGATGGCGCGGTTTTCTGCCCATTGCAAAAGCAGGTTAAATACCAGCCCCAAAAGCGAAAGCACAATTACGCCGGCCATTAAGCGGTCGGTAATCATTAAATCGCCGTAATGCAGTATCAGCGCTCCGATGCCTTCCTGTGCGGCAATCATTTCAGCGGCAACCAGAAGCAGAAGCGAGGTGCCTGCCGCAAGGCGCAGCCCGGCAAAAATCATGGGCAGGGCTGCCGGAAGCACAACTTTTTTTAAGGTCATCCAGCGGGTGGCGTTAAAGCTTACGGCTACCTTAATTAAAAGCGGGTCTACATTTTTTACGCCGGAATATGTATTCATTGCTACCGGAAAGAACACGCCCAGCGCGATAATTGTTACTTTGCTGAGTTCGCCGATGCCGAGCCATAAAATAAACAGCGGCAGCAGCGCAATTTTAGGTATCGGGTACAGCGCGTTAACAATGGGCGTGCCAATGCGGTCAATCAGTGCGGAAGTGCCGGTAAAAAGCCCTACGGCAAGGCCGATAACGCTGCCGAGCACAAAGCCAAGAATAATACGGTACATACTTGCGGCAAGGCTTGCAGCTATTTCTCCGCCTGCAACCATAGCGGCAAGTGCGCTTAAAATACCTGTCGGTGAAGGCAGAAACAGCGGCGAAACAATGCCTGCGCGGCAGATGAGTTCCCAGATTATCAGCAGCACAATGACGGAAAGTGCGGAAACCCATACCGGGTAAGTTTTTTGCCAGCTGTGCATTTTATCGGTAATTTTATACTCATTCATTGCCTTCCACCTCCATTAATGCTGCGCGTGCGTCTTTGCTGATGTGTTCCCAGATAATGCGGATATATTCGGCAATTTCTTCGGTATGCTGCGGCAGTTCGCGTTCTGCGCGCGGTATGCCGATATTTAAAATGCGGCTTATTTTGCCCGGCCGGCGTGAAAGCAGCACGACTCGGTCGGCAAGCATAACGGCTTCCTGAATGTTATGGGTTACATATAAAGTGCTGAGGCGCGTTTTATCCCACAGGGTAACAAGTTCTTCCTGCATAATGGTGCGCGTCTGCGCGTCCAGCGCACTGAAAGGCTCGTCCATCAAAAGCAGGTCGGGGTTAATAACAAGGGCGCGGGCAATGCCTACGCGCTGGCGCATGCCGCCGCTTAAATGGTGCGGCAGTGCTTTTTCAAAGCCGGTTAAGCCAACAAGGTTTATGTAGTGGCTTATACGGTCTTTTTGTTCCTGCCTGGGCACGCCCATTGCTTCCAGCCCAAAGGCGATATTATCGTAAACGCTGCGCCAGGGAAAAAGCCCCGTTTCCTGAAAAACAATACCGGTGCGCGGAACATGACCCTGCGGCAGATGCGTGAAGCTGGCGCTGCCGCTTGTCGGCGCAAGCAGCCCGGCTGTGATGTTTAAAAGCGTGGATTTGCCGCAGCCTGACGGGCCAACCAGGGCGACAAATTCTTCTTCGTTTACGGTAAGGTTAATATCCTGCAAAACAGGCAGGTTATGCCCGGTGCGCGAAACGAAACTTTTACTTACGTTGTCTATAACGAGTTTCATAAGTGCCTCCAAATAAAAAGGGCGGAAGCTGTTCCGCCCTTAAATTGTTACTGTGCCAGTGCTTTTTCCAGCAGAGTGGTATTTGCCACTTTGGCAGGGTCAAGTGTGCCCTGCATCATACCGTGTGAAGAATACCAGTCAATCTGTGTTTTAATATCGTCCGCCATAAGTTTGCCGTCGCGGTCAATATACGGCAGGCCAAGTTTAATATCACCGGCAGGGGCTTTTACGTATTTGGCAATAATGCCTACAACTTCATCAAGCTTTTTGGGGTCTTTCTTTTCAACGGCTGCTTCGTAATAATAATGGCAGGCCTTGTTATAAGCTTTTAAAAAGCGGATGTTGGCGTCTTCGTTTTTCATAAATTCAGGCGAGAAGAACAGTGCGGAAGTTTGATAAGGAATGATGTCGCCAACCTGTACAATGGTTTGCGCCGTGCCTGCGGTCTGCATTTTGGTGATGTTGGGCTCGTTTAAAATTGCGCCGTCAATCTGGTTACTTTCAAGCGCTGCCATTACGGCGCTTACTTTGCCGAGCGGTACAAGTTCCACATCGTCGAGGTTCATGCCTTTCTGTTCAAGCATTCTGCCCAGCATATAATGGAAGGTAGAACCCTTCTGCGTAATGCCGATGCGTTTGCCTTTAATGCTTTCAAGGCTGGTAAAGCCGTTATTATAAGCGTTTGCTGCCGCAACAAGTGCGGAAGAAGGGAAGCCTTTTTCTTCGCGGCCTTTATCGGCAACTATTGCCAGCTGCTGGCCGCTTGCCGCCATGTTAAAGAGGCTTGCTGTAATGCCGGTTGCGCCTACGTCAACCTGAGAAGAAGCAGTTGCAACGGCAATGGGGTGTGCCGCGTCAAACCATTCCGGCTGTATTTCTATATTCTGTTCGGCAAAAAAGCCTTTGTCCATAGCAATAAACAGCGGCGCGCTGCTGGTAAGGCGCAGCATGCCGAGCTTAACCTGCGCTTTGGCCGCTGCGGGTGCCTGCTTTTCGCTGCCGCCGCAGCCTGTAAGGGCAAATGCCAGGCAAAGTGCTACCAGTAAAAACAGTAATTTTTTCATAGTTATCATCCTTTGCGTAGTTAGTGGTTGTTAACATAATACTGTGTAAGCGTCTTATCAGTTATTTTACATCAAAAAACCGATAAATGCACTACTTTTATTAAAAAATACACTGTAAAACTTATTTTTGTTTACTGAGCAGGTTTTGCTTTTGTTATCAGTGCGATGTTGGTATAATATAATTTGTAATGCTGTAAATAACGGAGGCTATATTTATGAAATGGAATAGATTTTTTGCTTTGGCGGCAGGTTTTATTTTGGCGGCGGGGCATAGTGCGGCTTTGGCCGCAGATTCTGTGTGCCTTGCCAGCATTGAAGCGGATACCGATGGAAACGGAACGCAGGAAACCGCCGAGCTGTGGGGCAATAAACTTACGGGAGGCAGCAGCTATTACGGCGATTTACTGCTGATGATTAAAGACGGCAGCGGTAAACTGATAACCGCCTATACGCCTTCGCTTGAGGGCGGCTATGCCAATATTTTGCAGAAAGGGCATTTTACCGGCAAGGGCGAGCAGATTATTGTGCGCTCTTTAAGCGGGGCTGCACAGGAAATGCAGGTGCGCATTATCGACGCTGCACTGCCAAATGCCGTGCAGGAAATTTATACTGGCAGCGATAATATGGGCGCAGCCGTTAACGCTGCTTTTAAGCCCGGTTTTAAAACGGAATTTGTGTTTGAAGATTTTAAAGACGGCGTGCGTACGGAAGCCGTTGAATACGGCGTGCTGCCGCACGAAAAAGATTACTATATTAACTGCGGGCTGTATGACGGAAACGGAAATTTGTTAAAGCCCTACCGCAAGCCGGAGAGCCGCATGAGCGGGGTTACAGTTATTGCAGACCCCGAAGGCATGGACAAGCTTGCAACCTTGCAGACCGTAAGCGGCACAGGCAGCGAGGACACGCTTGCCAAAATTGCTGCCGAGTGGGAATATGACGGCGGCTGGCAGTTGAAAGACCGCGAATTATATACGCAAATTGTGCAGAACGGTGAATTCCGCCGCAACCTCGTTTTTGGCAACGGCATGCTTTACAAGCAGCAGGCAGTAATGGACGGCAGCAGCGTAACTTATCCGCTGATGGCGGTTGAAGGCAAACAGGAACTGCAAAATACCATTAACGGCGAGCTGGAGAAAGTTTGGCAGCCCTATGCCGCAGCGCTTGGCAAAAAAAGCTGCGAGCTTGATTATACGGTGCCTTTTGCAGGTTCGGATATGATGTCGCTGATGTTTTTCGGCGTAATGGGTGAGGGCAGTGAAGAAATTTTTGAACGCCTGCCGCTGAACATATCGCTCAGCGACGGCAAAGTTCTTGATATCAGTGATGTTCTGGATGTTGAAAACCCTGATTTACTGCCGGTGCTTGCTTTGCTTGGCGTTGAAGATAAGGTTGATTTTACCAGAGAAGTGCCGAATTCCTGGTATTATAATGGAAAGAATCTGGTGTTCTGCCAGAAGATGAAAGACGGCACGGGCTGGAATGAAGCCGCGATACCGGCATCCGAACTTGAAAAATTTATGCTTAACAAAGATTTGCTGAAAAAATAACAAAAAATAAACAAATTTGCCACAAAGGAACTGACTGGAGAGTCTAACGGCGAAAAAACGAGAAAATAAAAGCAACGATAAGTAAAATTAATGAAATTTGCTAAAATTAAGGTTTGCCTTTCTGCTTTTGAAGGAATATAATTATATTACTTTGGTTTAAGTATATCCTTTTTGCTTTTTTGTACTTGAAACTTAAGTTAGAAGGAGGAATAGATTTATGTTGAATTTTTTGCGTAAGAACAGGAGCGGCAAAGCAGCAGTTGCAGCGCTTGCTGCCGTAACTGTGTTTTCGCTTGCCGGCTGCGGCGGCGAAAAGGCAGCAGCTCCGCAGGCTACGCTTGTAAAATCCATGCAGGTAATAAAGCGTGATACACCGCTGGTTTACGATTATACCGGCTTTGTGCAGGCTCAGCAGGAAATGGAGCTGAAGGCACAGGTAAGCGGGCAGATTACCGGCAAGTATTTTAACGGCGGCGAAACCGTTCAGGCAGGGCAGATTTTGTACACGATTGACCCGCGTACCTACCGCGCCAACCTTTTGCAGGCACAGGCAAACCTTGCCAATGCCCGTGCTCAGCTTGCCAACGCTTCGGTAGATGCTGAACGTTATACAAAACTTTACGAGCAAAGCGCTGTTTCCAAACAAACGCTTGATAACGCCATTATGGCGCGCGACCAGGCACAGGCATCCGTAAACGCACAGGAAGCCATGCTTGAAAATGCGCAGATTGATATGAACGAAACCAATGTAACGGCTCCGTTTACCGGACGCATTGATACTACTGCCCTTGAAGTAGGCAACTATGTTACCGACGGGCAGACCACCATGGCAACAATTTCCAACACCGACCCGGTATTTGTAGAATTCAGCATGGCTGAGCCTGAATACTTGAAGCTTGCCAACACTGCCCTTGACAGAGGGCAGGCAGCACCGCTGGAAAATTTGAGCATTGTTCTGAGCGATGGCACCACTTATGACCTGCCTGGTCGCATTGCCGAGGTTAACCGTGCATTGACTGCCAACACCGGTACGCTTACCATTAAAGCGCTGTTCGACAATCCGAACCGCGTGCTGCTGCCGGGAATGTTCGCCCATGTGCAGGCAACCGCAGGCACCCGGGCTAACGCACTTCTCATTCCGCAGCGTGCCGTTACGGAATTGATGTATAAGAAATTTGTTTATGTTATCGGCGCAGACAACAAGGTTGAAATGCGCGAAGTTACCCTTGGGCCTCGCGTAGGGCGTTTGTGGATGGTTGAAAGCGGCCTTAACGGCGATGAAACAATCGTTGTTGAAGGTACCGGCAAAATTACGGCCGGTGCGCTTGTAAACCCCGAACCGATGACGGAAGCAGAACTTGACACTACCGCCGACAGAACAGAATCCGGCGATGCTGCCGGTGCAGCAAAATAAGGAGGTAAGCTGAATGGCACGATTTTTTATTGACCGTCCGGTCTTTGCCATGGTGCTGGCCATATTGATTACGCTGCTGGGCGCTATTGCCGGTTTCAGCCTGCCTATTGCCCAGTATCCTAATATTACCAAGCCGCGTATTTCCGTAACTACCAACTATACGGGCGCAAGTGCCCAGACGGTAGAAGAATCTGTTGCACAGGCAATAGAACAGAAGGTAAACGGCGTAGAAAATATGCTGGATATGAGTTCTACCAGTACCGCTACCGGCGAATACAGCTTGAACGTACAGTTTAACCTGGAAAAGAACGCCGATATTGCTGCGGTAGAAGTACAGAACCGTGTATCGCAGGCAAACAGCTCCATGCCGCAGGAAGTAACCGCATACGGCATTACCACAACGAAGGAATCTGCGGAAACCATCATGTATTTCGCACTTACCTCGCCTAACAATACTTATGACAGTATGTTCCTCAGAACATACGCCGACGTTAACTTTATCGACGCTGTTAAGCGCGTTAAAGGCGTATCCACCGTTGATGAATACGGCCCGGAATATTCCATGCGTATCTGGCTGAATCCGGAAAAACTGGCTCAGCTTAACCTTACAACAAGCGATATTGAAACGGCGGTAGAAGCTCAGAACATTCAGGCGCCTGTAGGTACCGTAGGTGCCCGCCCGACTGTTGACGAGCAGGAAAAACAATACTCTGCCAATGCGCAGGGCCGTTTAAAAACACCTGAAGAATTCGGCAATATTATTATCCGTTCCATTAACGGCGAAAACCTTTACTTAAAGGATATTGCCCGTATTGAAGAAGCACCGAGAAGCGACCTGGTACTCAGCCGTTTGAACGGCGGTGCCTCCGTAGTATTCCCGGTATCCCTTACCAGTGACGCAAACTCCATTGAAACGGTTTCGCAAATCCGCGAAGTTTTGGCTGACGCCGAAAAACGTTTCCCGGCAGATATGAAACTGACGGTTATTCAGGATAACACGCAGTTCATTACCGAATCTTTGAATAAGGTTGCACATACCTTCTTTGAAGCGCTGGTACTGGTTATTTTTGTAATCTTCATGTTCCTTGGCAGCTGGCGCGCAACGCTGATTCCGCTGCTGGCAGTACCGGTATCTCTGGTTGGTACTTTTGCTTCGTTCGTACTTTTGGGCTTTACCATTAATACGCTGACGGCCTTCGCACTTATCCTTGCTATCGGCCTCGTAGTCGACGACGCTATCGTCGTTGTAGAAGCGGTAGAGCATCATATTCAGGATACGGGCCTTACGCCTAAAGAAGCAACCTACCGCGCCATGAGCGAAGTTTCCGGCCCTGTTGTGGCCATTGCCTTCGTACTTTCCGCAGTATTTATCCCGACTGCGTTTACCGGCGGTACGGTTGGCGAGCTTTATAAACAGTTTGCCATTACCATTTCCGTTTCCATGATGCTTTCGGCACTTATCGCATTGTCGCTGACCCCGGCGCTGTGCGCTCTGATTTTGAAACCTAAAAAAGATGAAGCCGAAATTAAAGGCTTTATCGGCAAAGCCGTACATGCTTTCAACAAATGGTTTGAAAGAACGCTTGCTAAATACGTAACTAACGTAGAAAAATGCATCCGCCATGCAAAAGTTGTTATGGCCTGCCTGCTGGTTGGCGTAATTTTAATCGGTTTCCTGTTTAAGATTACTCCTTCCGGTTATGTTCCTAACGAAGATATGGGCATGAGCGCCGTATCCTTCAGCCTGCCGGAAGGCGCTTCCAGCAACCGTAATATTCAGCTGATGGGCGAACTCAGTAAAGAAGTTCAGAAATTCCCGGGCGTTGACTATGTAATGGAAGTATCCGGAGTTGATATTCTGAGTTCTGCGCAGAAAGCGTCTGCCGGCCTCGTAGTTGTAGCCATGAAGCCTTATGCAGAACGTGATACCACCATTCAGGATATCATTCCTATGATTCAGGGCCTCGGTCCTAAATTCCCGGATGCCACGGTTATGGCCTTCCAGCCGCCTGCATTACCTGGCGCTTCCAGCACCGGTTCTCTCAGCATGTACATTATGAACCTTGGCGGTGAAGATGTAAGCCTGATGAATGACCGTGCACAGGAATTTTTGGCGAAAGCACGCCAGCGTCCGGAAATAGGCATGATTTACACCACATTGAACACCACCACGCCTATGTATAAATTCAATGTAGACCGTGATAAGGCACAGAGCCTGAACGTACCTGTTTCCAGCGTATTCAGCGCATTGCAGACCTTCCTCGGCGGTTACGAAATCAACGACCTGAACAACTTCGGCCGTACATGGAAAGTTGTTATGCAGGCTGATGACAAATACCGCTCCAACGTTGACGATATGCGTTATTTCTTTGTACGCAGCAACGATGGCACGATGGTTCCGCTGAACACTCTTGTAACTTATGACAATGAAAACAGTTCCGTTGTTATGACGCGCTTTAACGGCGCACGCGCTATTAAAATTGCAGGCGACCCTGCCGAAGGTTATTCCACCGGCCAGGCCATGACTGCTCTGGAAGAAGTTGCGGCAGAAACTTTGCCGGTAACTTACAGCTATGAATGGACCGACCAGAGCCGTGACCAGATTGAAGCAGGCAACCGCTCCATGCAGATTTTTGTAATTTCCCTTATCTTCGTATTCCTCTGCCTGGCAGCTTTGTATGAAAGCTGGACCATTCCTCTGGCAGTTCTCCTTTCCGTGCCTACTGCCGTACTGGGCTGCATTCTCGGCCAGTACCTGCGCGGACAGCAAAACGACGTTTATATGCAGATTGGCTTGATTATGCTTATCGGCCTCGCTGCCAAGAACGCAATTTTGATTGTAGAATACGCCAAGATGAATATGGAAAAAGGCATGGGTGTTGTTGATGCGGCTGTTGAAGCATCCCGCCTCCGTCTCCGTCCGATTCTGATGACTTCGTTTGCATTCATCCTCGGCTGTCTGCCGCTGGCTGTTGCAACCGGCCCGGGCGCAGGCGCGCGTGTATCCATGGGTAACGCCGTAGTTGCCGGCATGACTTTTAACACGCTGTTCGGTATCTTCTTGATTCCGGTATGCTTTGTAGTTGTAGAAAAATTCTTCAGCAAAAAGAAGAAAGAAGAAGCCTGATAAAAGTAAATAATTAGTGAAAAATGCCCTGCTTGACGGCGGGGCATTTTTTATAGCAGGAATTTTTAAATTTGTGTTGTATAATAGTTAGAGTAAACAAACTATTTTGAAATAGAGGGGAAGTTGCTTGAACAGATTAAAAGAACAAAGCCGCTTTTTGCGCAACGTGTGGTTTTTAACCAAAAGCTACTGGCAGTCGGAAGAACGCCTTAAGGCATTTGCCCTGCTGGCGGTAATAATTGCGCTTACGCTGGCGGTTGTATATGTAATTGTTTTAATTAACGACTGGTTTAACGTATTTTATGAAGCGCTGCAAAATTACGATACCGAGAAAATTTTTGATGAACTGATACATTTTTCGTGGCTGGCCGCGCTGTACATTATTTTAATGGTATATTCGTTTTATTTGCAGCAGGTGCTTATAATTAACTGGCGCCGCTGGCTTACAGACCGTTACATTGACGAATGGCTGCGTAATAAAACTTATTACCGTCTGCAGGTTTTCGGTGCCGATACCGATAACCCTGACCAGCGTATCAGTGAAGATGTGCGCCTGTTTGTGGAAATGACACTGACTTTCAGTATCGGCGTTTTAAAGGCGGTATGCACTTTTGTATCGTTCGTATTTGTTTTGTATAATATTTCCGGGCCGCTCGATTTTACGCTTTTCGGCCACAGCTTCCATATCGAAGGCTATATGGTGTGGGTAGCACTTGTTTATTCGGCGCTTGGCACCTGGGTAACGCATGTTGCCGGCAAAAAGCTGGTTGGGCTTAATTTTGTGCAGCAGCGTTACGAAGCGGACTTCCGTTTCAGTATGATGCGCATGCGCGAAAACGCTGAGAGCATTGCCTTTTACAGCGGTGAAGGGCGTGAAGGCAGCATTTTTAAAAAGCGTTTTGCACTGCTTTTGGACAACTTCTGGAAAATTATTCAAAAACGCAAACAGCTTATCTGGATTAATTCCGGTTATTCGCAGATTGCCATTATTTTTCCGATGGTTGTGGCGATGCCGCGCTACTTGGCGCACCAGATTACGCTGGGCGGGCTGATGCAGGTAAGCAACGCCTTTGGTAAAGTACAGGAATCGCTTTCGTATTTTGTGGATATGTACGCTTCCATCGCCGAATGGCAGTCTGTTGTTAACCGTCTTACAGGCTTTGGGCTGCATATGCACGAAGTTAAGCAGGAAAAATTGCAGCCGGATTTACAGCGTGAGCTATCTGACGGCGGCATTGCAGCCAAGCAGCTTGATATAACGCTGCCGGACGGGCACGTTTTGATTGACGGTGCGGAATTTAACCTGCGCCGCGGCGAAAATATTTTAATCAAAGGGCCAAGCGGCAGCGGCAAAAGCACTTTGCTGCGCGTACTGGCAGGTATCTGGCCGTATGTAAAAGGCAGGCTTGCCATGCCGGAAGCGGAAAACACCATGTTTATTCCGCAGAAACCTTATCTGCCGCTCGGCACTCTGCGCGAGGCGCTGCTGTACCCCGGCGGGCATGAGTGCAGTGATGAAGAACTGAAAAACGTGCTTGCAAAATGCAGTATAGGCTATTTAGCAGAAAATTTATATGTTGAAGCGGACTGGGCGCATGTTTTAAGCGGCGGCGAACAGCAGCGCGTGGCTTTTGCGCGTGCGCTTATTTATAAGCCGGATTGGCTGTTTCTGGATGAAGCAACATCCGCTCTTGACGAGGCTACGGAAAAAGCCATGTACACTTTAATTTCTGACGAAATGCCGCAGACTACGGTTATCAGCATCGGGCACAGAAGTACTTTAAACAGCTTCCATCAGGCTGGGCTGTTTTTAGATAAAAACTTGAAAAAATTATCTTTCGGCTATCTTTAATTTGTTTTATGATGAGTACAAAAGGAGGTACAACCAATGATGCCAATGGAAATAGCGCCCGGTATTTATGATGTGGGTGCAACGGACTGGATTGTGAGGGATTTTCACGGATATAAAACCGAGCGCGGCGCTTCATACAACAGTTATTTAATTGTTGATGAAAAAATCTGCCTTATTGATACCGTTAAGGCCTGCTATGCAGAGGAGCTTTTGGAGAAAATAAGCCGTGTTGCTGACCCTGCCAAAATAGATTACGTAGTGGTAAACCATGTTGAACTTGACCATGCAGGTGCGCTGCCGGAGGTTTTAAAAGCAGCGCCCAATGCTAAATTTGTTATTACCATGCAGGGCAAAAACGAGGCTTTGCGCCATTATGGCGACGGCTTTGATTTTATGGTTGTTAAGGAAGGCGACAAAATAAGCCTTGGCAGCCGTGAACTGACTTTTGTGCCCATGCCGATGCTGCACTGGCCCGACAATATGGTAACCTACTGCCCGCAGGACGGCATTCTGTTCAGCAACGATGCGTTTGGACAGCATTATGCTTCTTCCAAACGCTTTGATGACGAAGTTGACGAATATGTTTTGTTCTATGAAGCGAAAAAGTATTTTGCCAACATTTTGTGGCCGTATGCGCGTTTAATCGGCGGTGCGCTTAAAAAAGCCTCTGCGCTTGATATTAAAATGATTGCTCCGGCGCACGGCGTTATCTGGCGCAGCAAAATTGCGCAGATTCTTGAAAAATACGCAGGCTGGGGAACGGGCGTTAACGGCAAAAGCGTTGTTATTGCCTACGATACCATGTGGGGCGGCACGGAAGCACTGGCACGCGCTATGGTTGAAGGCGCTGCCGCTGCCGGTGTAAAAGTGCAGCTGATGCGTATGGACAGAACCCCGTGCAGCACGGTGGCGGCAGAATTGTTTGAAGCGGGCGGCCTGCTTGTAGGTTCACCAACTTTAAACAGCGGCATGATGCCGACAATCGGCGGTATGCTGGTTTATTTAAAAGGCTTGCAGCCTAAAGGCAAAAAAGCGGCAGCTTTTGGCACCTGCGGCTGGGCAGGCGGTGCGCAGAAAGATATGGAAGCCATGCTTACGGCAGGTGGGTTCGATTTGCAGCCCGGCTTTAACTGCAAATGGCGTGCCTGCGTTGATGAAACCGAAGCAGCGCGGCAGTTTGCATATGAGTTTGCAAAAAATCTGTAATTTTTAAATAATGGCAGCGGTGGAATTTACAAAAATTTCATCGCTGTTTTTTATTTATGCCTTGCCAAAAGTCGAAAAGTCAAATATAATAAGTGTAAAACAATACATCTAAATTTATGGGGTAATCAGATATGAGAAATCTTGCTGATGCAATAGAAAATTTTATTATCCGCCAGTTGCTGGAGGACAGCGAGGACACTGTGCTGGTGCAGCGTAATGAGCTGGCCGATAAATTATCGTGCGCTCCGTCGCAGATAAGCTATGTTATAAGTACGCGCTTTACGCCGGAAAAGGGCTATCTGGTGGAGTCGCGCCGTGGCAGCGGCGGCTTTGTGCGCATTGTGCGGGTTACGCCGCCCAACAAGGAAGCCAAACGCAGGGAAACTGCGCAGGCTCTTTTGGAGCACTGGGCGCACCGTGGCATGGTTACGGCCCGCGAATATGCGCTTTTAAAATATATGCTTGAAATTATAAATGCAGATGAAAAGGAAAAAATAACTGTATTACAGAATGCCATAAGTAAGATGATGCAGGTGAGGTGACAGATATGTTATGCCAGAAATGCGGCAAAAAAGAAGCCGTTGTGCACGTAGTGTGCATGGTAAATAATAAACAGATTGACAAGTGGCTGTGCGCGGACTGTACCGAAAAGCTGATGCCGTACGCCGTTAGCGGCGGCGGGCGCGCTGTTGACCCGCGCAATTTGCTTGAAACATTATTTTTTGGCGGTGAGCAGGCAAAACCGCAGGAACGCCGTTTTACCAAACGGATGGCTTCCATTTTGGAAAATGCCATGCGCAGTGCGCTGGACCGCGGGCATGATCACCTCGGTACGGAGCATTTGCTGCTGGCACTTTTAAACGAAAAGGACTGTTACGGAGTAAGGGTGCTTGAAAAACTGGGCATTAACCCTGTTGCCGTGGCGGAAGAAGTGGAAAAGGCGATGGACCCGGCAGGCAATTTGCAGATTATCATTGGCTATACGCCGCGTGCCAAACGCGCGCTTGAAATTGCTGCCGAAACCGCACTGGCCTTGAAATCGCCGCAGGTAGGCTCCGAGCATTTGCTGATGGGCATTTTGCGTGAGGACAAAGGCATGGGTGGCACCGTGCTGCGCAAGTTTAACATTACTGCGGAACAGGTATGGCAGATTATCCGTTCCATCCGTGAACATCAGCCGTCCGTTCCTGGCTTTGAAGAACCGGAAATGCCTTCGTATTATGATGAAATGCCGGAAGAAGCATCGCTTGAGGTTTTAAACGAATTTGGACGCAATTTGAACGAACTGGCGGCAGCAGGGAAAATTGACCCTGTAATCGGCAGGGAAAACGAAATTGAAAGAGTTATACAGATTTTGTGCCGCCGCACCAAGAATAACCCTGTTTTAATCGGCGAGGCCGGTGTAGGCAAAACAAGCGTGGCCGAAGGCCTGGCACAGCGAATTGTTGACGGCAAGGTGCCGGAGCTTTTGCGCAGCAAAACCGTTTTTTCGCTGGAAATCGGGTATCTTGTGGCCGGTGCCAAATACCGGGGCGATTTTGAAGAACGCCTGAAGGATATTCTGGAAACCATTAAAGAAAACAAGGATATAATTCTTTTTATAGACGAACTGCATACCATTATCGGCGCGGGCGCAGGGGAAGGCGGCACAGATGCGGCCAATATTATAAAACCTGCCCTTGCAAGGGGCGAATTGCAGGTTGTTGGTGCTACAACGCTCAGCGAGTACCGCAAGCATATTGAAAAAGACGCGGCATTGGAACGCAGGTTCCAGCCGGTTGTGGTTGCTGCGCCGGATGCTGATGCGGCACTGTCGATTTTAAAAGGCCTGCGCGAAAAATATGAAGAATTCCATAAACTGCATGTTACCGATGCGGCGCTGGAAGCGGCGGTAAAGCTTTCCAACCGCTATATTACCGACCGCAACCTGCCGGACAAAGCCATTGACCTGATGGACGAGGCCTGCGCAAAAGTAAAACTGCAAAACTATAAACTTTCCATACCCGTGCAGGAAAAAGAACGCGAGCTTGCACAGGTACGCAAGGAAAAGGCTTCGGCAATTTCGCGCCAGCAGTATGAACTCGCAGCGCAGCTGCGCGATAAGGAAGCCATACTTGAAATGGGGCTTACCTACGAAAAAAGCAATTATGACCGTGCGATAGGCAAACAGCCGGAAGTTACCGAGGAGGACATTGCCGCGGTTATTTCCCAGTGGCTTAACATTCCGCTGCAAAAACTTACGCAGACGGAATCGGAACGCCTGCTGCATATGGAGGACGATTTGCACAAGCGTGTTATCGGGCAGAGCGAGGCTGTAGAAGCAGTATCCAAAGCCATCCGCCGCGCGCGTGCCGGGTTTAAGGATAAAAACAGGCCGGTGGGCTCGTTCCTCTTTCTTGGTCCGACCGGCGTAGGCAAAACGGAACTTGCCAAAGCGCTGGCAGAAAATATGTTCGGCGACGAGCGTGCGCTTATCCGTTTTGATATGTCCGAATACATGGAAAAACATACGGCATCCCGCCTTGTAGGCGCGCCTCCGGGTTATGTTGGCTATGAAGAAGGCGGCCAGCTTACGGATGCCGTGCGCAGAAGGCCGTATTCCATTATTTTGCTTGACGAAATTGAAAAGGCGCACCCGGATGTATTCAACCTGCTTTTGCAGATTATGGAGGACGGGCGCCTTACCGACGGGCAGGGACGCACAACCGATTTCCGCAACTGCGTGATTATTATGACAAGCAACGCCGGTGCGCGGATGCTTGCCGATACCAAACCGCTGGGCTTTACGCTTGGCGAAGCGCAGGAAGATAAAGACCGCAAAAATAAAGTGCTGGCGGAAATTAAAAATGTGTTCCGCCCGGAATTTTTAAACAGAATTGACGAGATTACGGTTTTCGATTCCCTGCATTATGACGAACTTGTTGAAATAATAAAAAATATGCTGCGCGATTTGCGCGCAAAGCTTGCCGAAAACGGGCTGACACTGGAAGTTTCGCAGGAAGCAAGGGAACTTTTGGTAAAAGAAGGCAGCGATACGCGTTATGGCGCAAGGCCTTTGCGCCGTGCCGTACGCAAGATGCTGGAAGACCCCGTAAGCGATTTGTACCTGGCGGGCATGTTTAAAGCTGGCGATACAATTTGCGCAAGCGTTGGCGAAAGCGGCAACATTGTTTTTACGCCTAAAAAAGTTGAAGTGGTGTTAACGCACGAAGAAATACATCCGGCGGAGGTAAATAATGGCCAAAACCAAAACTAAATTTGTGTGCCAGAACTGCGGTTATACCACGGCCAAATGGATGGGGCGCTGCCCCGAATGCGGCACGTGGGACAGCCTGGCAGAAGAACTGGAAACGCCGGCTTCCGGCCCGCAGCAAAGTTTTTTAATGCCGAAAGAAGCGCCCAAACCCAAAACGCTTGACAAAGTAATGCTTACGGAAGTTGAGCGCCTTAAAACTGGCATTAACGAATTTGACAGAGTGCTCGGCGGCGGGCTTGTGCCCGGCAGCCTTGTGCTTTTGGGCGGCGACCCGGGCATCGGCAAATCAACCATGCTTTTGGATGCCGGTATCCGCTTCAGCGCTGGGGGCATTAAAGTTTTATATGTGTCGGGTGAAGAATCGGAAGCGCAGACCGCTATGCGTGCGCGCAGGCTGGGCAAACCGGGCACAGCGCTGCTGGTAATGACTGCTACTGACCTTGACGCCGTGCTTTTGCAGGCCAAAGAGGTACAGCCGCAGATACTTGTTATAGATTCCATTCAGACTATGTATAACCCTGAACTGCAAACGGCGGCAGGCAGCGTGGGGCAGGTGCGCGAATGTACTGCCAAGCTGCTGCGCTTTGCCAAAGCAACCGGCATTGCCGTTATTATCATCGGGCACGTTACCAAGGACGGCAATATTGCCGGACCGCGCCTTTTGGAACATATGGTTGACGTTGTGCTGCAGTTTGAAGGCGACAGGTCATATTCCTTCCGCGTTTTGCGCGCGCTGAAAAACCGTTTTGGTTCTACCAGCGAAAGCGGGATATTTTCGATGGAAACAGGCGGTTTAAAAGAAGTTACCAACCCTGCCGGGCTGTTTTTGGAAAACCGTGCCGAAAACGCGCCGGGCAGCGTGGTTTGCGCCTGTATGGAAGGCAACCGCCCGATTATGGTTGAAGTGCAGGCTTTGGTTGCCAAAACGCCTTACGGCATGCCTCGGCGTACGGCCGTTGGATTTGATTACAACCGCGTAAATATGCTGCTGGCTATTTTGGAGCGGCGGTTGGGCATGGATTTTGGCAATTTTGATGCTTATTTAAACGTTGTTGGCGGCATGAAAATTACCGAGCCTTCGGCAGACCTTGCCGCGGCGGCAGCGCTGGTATCGAGCTACCGCAACAAACCCGTGCCGCACGGCGTGCTGGCGGTGGGCGAAGTGGGGCTTACAGGCGAAATACGCCGCGTTGCCGGTACGGAACGGCGCATACGCGATGCCGCAAACCTTGGCTTTACAAAATTTGTAGTGCCGAAAGGCAAACTTAATATGGAGCAGAAAACTGCGGGCATTATTCAGGCGGCGACGCTTGAAGAAGCGCTGAACGCAATTTTTGATTAAAAGCGGGCTTAACGGCCCGTTTTTTTGTATGTTTTATGCGGCAAAAGCGTTGACACAAATTAACTACTATGATAAAATAAATAAATTTTGACATTTTTACTCCTTGGTGTTACAATAAAAGAGTATTAGGGCGAAAGCTGGCATTTTGTACAAGGAGGGGCGCCAATGTTTTCCGTAGGAGATAAAGTTGTATATCCGATGCATGGTGCAGGTATTGTGCAGGCCATAGAGCAGCATGAGCTTGCTGGTGAAGCGGTGGATTATCTTGTTATGGTAATGCTTCTTACCGATATGCGTGTTATGGTGCCGCTTAAAAATGTAGAACGTGTCGGTTTGCGCCATATTATCACCAAAGATGAAATTCCGGACATTGAAAAAGTGCTTGGCACACCGGTTGAGTTTAACGCTAAAGGCATTACCTGGAACCGGCGCTTTAATATGTATCTTGACAAAATGAAAAGCGGCAATGTGCTTGACGTTGCCGAAGTTATACATATCCTGCAGACGCAGGAAAACGAGAAAAAGCTGTCCACCGGAGAACGAAGGCTTTTGGGGAACGCGCGTCAGATACTGGTGAGCGAGATGATGCTGGTTTGCGACGAAAGCCAGAAAGACGCCGAAAAGTGGCTTGATAAATTTTTTGAATAAAAACACCGGTAAAAAAACGGTGTTTTTTATTTTTTACACTGTTTTTGCCAGCTGATTTGTAGTACAATAAACATAATCCCTAATTATACCCTGAAGGAGGTGAGAAAATGTTAAACAGAGTGCTGCGGATTACAATAGTCGTTGTTTTTGCTGTTACCGGACTTATACTTACAGAATATTTACTGCCTTATATTTCGGATTACTTTGATTACAACTTTTATGGCAACGGCTTTTTCGGCATTGCTTTTACAACAATCGTATCAGGCAGTGTCGGAATTTTTGTTTTTGGCAGTATGGGCATGGCACTGGCGCCTGTTATTATCCGTAAAATGACGAGCTGGACGGAGAAAATTGCCATTTTGCTGGCACGTGTTCCTACCAGCGACATCATGGTAATAACCTTCGGCATTGCCATTGGCCTTGTGCTGGCCAACCTTTTGGGCGGGCCTTTTTCGCATCTGCCTATTATCGGGCCGTATATCCCGCTTATTTTCAGCGTAGTACTTTCCATGGTTGGCGCTAAGGTTGCTTTGCGCAAGCACCAGGATATTGTAGGCTTTTTTGACAGGAGCCTGCCGTCGCTGAAAGGCGCGGTTAAACCTGCCGCCGTTAAAGACGCTTATGACAGCGACCGCTTTTACTGCGACAATAAGCTGCTTGATACAAGCGTAATTATTGACGGTCGTATTGGCGATATTTTAAAAACCGGCTTTTTGGAAGGCTTTATGATAGTGCCTAAATTCGTTATCCGCGAATTGCAGACACTGGCCGATTCTGCTGACGGCTTAAAACGCGGCAAGGGCAGGCGCGGACTCGATTTGCTTCATGAAATACAAATGGAGAACCCGGAGCGTGTTTTTGTTGACGATACCGATTATCCGGAGCTGGAAGGCGTTGATGCCAAGCTGGTGAAGCTGGCTCAGCAAAAACAGTGGATTATTGTAACCAACGATTTTAACTTGAACAAAGTGGCAGAAATTCAGGGCATTGATGTTTTAAACATTAACGACCTGGCCAACGCCGTTAAGCAGATGGTTGTGCCCGGCGAAAACATTAACGTGTTTTTGCTGCGCGAAGGCAAGGAAGCAGGGCAGGCTATTGCTTATTTTGAAGACGGCACAATGATAGTCGTCGATAACGGCAGACGCTTTATCGGTTCTTCCGTAATGGCGGAGGTTACCTCCGTGCTGCAGACTTCTGCCGGGCGCATGGTTTTTGCCAAAGTTGCTAACAGGTGATTTGTATGGATAAACTTACGGTTATTGTGCCTGCCGCCGGTGCGGGAAAAAGACTTGGCCTCGGTAAAAACAAAGTATTTGCCATGCTGGGCGGGCTGCCGCTTTTGGTGCAGTGCCTACGCATGATAAACGATACCGGTATGGCGGATAAAACCATTATAGCCGCGGGTGCAGCTGAAATTGACGCGATAAATGAAATGCTTGCCGAATACAGGGAGTTCTTTCCGCTGCTTGATACAGCAGTTGTGGCGGGCGGCGCAGAGCGCACCCACAGCGTGAAAAATGCACTTGCCTTAACCGGCAGCGGCGGTTTTATTGCCGTTCATGACGGCGCACGTCCTTTTGCAGGCAAAGAGGTGTTTGAACGCACTTTGAAAGCTGCCGTAAAATATGGGGCAGCCATAGCGGCGGTGCCGGTAAAAAATACTATTAAACTTATTGATGAAAACGGCTTTGTGACCGGTACACCGCAGCGCCGCCTGCTGCGTGCCGTGCAGACACCGCAGATTTTTAAGGCGGAACTTTTGCACCGCGCTTACGGCAGCGAAAACCTGCGCGGTGCGGCAGTAACGGATGACGCTTCGCTGGTGGAGCGTTTGGGTGTAAAAGTTGCCGTTGCCGAAGGAAGTTACGAAAATATTAAGATTACCACGCCGGAAGATTTGCTTTTGGCAGAAAAAATTTGTGCAGACAGGGGAATGGCTATGCAGCAGGAAATAAAAGTTCCGCAGTTTAGGGTAGGCACAGGCTTTGATGTGCACCGCCTTACGGAAAACCGCAAACTTATTTTGTGCGGGGTTGAAGTGCCTTATGAACTTGGCCTTGACGGGCACAGCGATGCTGATGTTGCCGTGCATGCTTTAATGGACGCCCTTTTGGGGGCGGCTGCCCTTGGCGATATTGGCAGGCATTTTCCCGATACCGACGAGCGCTTTAAAGGTGCGGACAGCATGAAGCTGCTGGCACATGTCATTGCGCTTTTAAAGGAGCGATGTTGGCACGTAAACAATGCCGATGTAACAATCATTGCGCAAAGGCCAAAACTTGCCGGATTTATCCCGCAGATGCGGGCCAACCTTGCGGCGACGCTTGAACTTGGCGAAGACGCCGTAAACGTAAAAGCTACAACAACCGAAAAACTGGGCTTTACCGGGCGCGGTGAAGGCATTGCCGCAGAAGCCTGCGTAAGCCTGATTAAAATATGACGCATTCAGCAGATTATGCTATAATATAAAAGATTAATTTTTTGGAGGAATGAGTTTGATGGCTAATGAAGTTAGAGTAAGATTTGCGCCCAGTCCTACCGGGCCTTTCCATATCGGCGGCGCACGCAGCGCACTGTTTAACTGGCTGTTTGCCCGCAAAATGGGCGGCAAAATGATTTTGCGCATTGAAGATACCGACCTTGAGCGTTCCAGCCGTGAAAGCGAAGAAAATATTAAGGCAGCTTTAAAATGGCTTGGTATGGATTGGGACGAAGGCATTGACGTAGGCGGCGAAAACGGCCCTTACCGCCAGACCGAACGCCTGGAAATTTATAAAAAATATACCGATAAACTGCTGGCAGAAGGCAAGGCATATTACTGCTACTGCACCGACGAAGAACTGGAAGCGGAACGCCAGGCTTTGCTTGCCGAAGGTAAAATGCCGCGCTACATGGGCAAATGCCGCCATTTAACGCCGGAACAGATTGAAAAATATAAAGCCGAAGGCAGAAAACCGACCGTGCGTTTTAAAGTGCCTGCCGACAAGCAGATTTTGGTGCGCGACATGGTACGCGGCGATGTTGTGTTCGATTCCAACGGCATCGGCGACTTTGTTATCGTTAAATCCGATGGCATTCCGACTTATAACTATGCCGTTGTTATTGACGATTCTTTAATGCATATCACACATGTTATCCGTGCCGAGGAACATCTTTCCAACACTCCGCGCCAGTGCCTTATTTATGACGCACTTGGCTTTGAACAGCCTACCTTCGGGCATATTTCCCTTATTCTCGGCAAGGACCACACCAAAATGTCCAAACGCCATGGTGCAACTTCCGTAGACCAGTACCGCCAGCTCGGCTACCTGCCGGAAGCCATTGACAACTTCCTGGCACTTCTTGGCTGGGCGCCTAACAGCGAACAGGAAATTTTCAGCATGGACGAGCTTGTTAAAGAGTTCAGCATGGACCATGTTGCCAAGAACCCGGCTGTATTTGACATTGACAAACTGAACTGGATTAACCAGCACTATATGCGCAAACTGAGCCGCGACGAGTTTTACGAAGCAGCCAAACCGCATATGATTAAAAAAGGCTTTATTAACGGCGAAGAATACGGCGACAAGCTGGAATGGCTGAAAGACGTTGTTGCCACCGCGCAGCAGCATGTATCCTACGCAGCACAGGTGCCGGATGATGTTGCCATGTACTTTACCGATAATTTTGATTTTGAAAATGACGATACCAAAAACGTGCTTTTGGCAGAAACCGTACCGGAAGTAATCCGCCTGCTGTTTGACAAACTGCCGAAGCTGGAAGTTTTGGACGGCCCTTCCGTAAAGGCAACTTTTAAAGCTATTCAGAAAGAAACCAAACTGGGCGGCAAAAACGTGTTCATGCCTATCCGCGTAGCGCTTACCGGCAACCAGCACGGGCCGGAACTTGCGGAAATGGTTCCGCTTCTGGGCCTTGCACGCACCGTAAGCCGCATTAAAAACAGCCTTGATAAAGTTGGGGTTAAGTTATATTAAGGAGCAATTACTATGGCTATTAAAGTTTATAATACGCTCACCAAAAAGAAAGAAGAATTTGTGCCTCTGCATCCCGGCAAAGCCTATATGTATGTTTGCGGTGTTACGCCGTACAACCATCCCCATATCGGCAATGCGCGCCCTTTTGTAACCTGGGACGTTATCCGCCGTTTTTTGGAGCATGAGGGCTATGACGTTCTGCATGTGCAGAATTTTACCGATGTTGACGATAAAATCATCAATACGGCGAACAAGGAAGGCGTGCAGTGGAGCGACATCTGCGGACGTTATATCGACGCTTATTTTGAAGTAATGGATAAGCTGAATGTACGCCGCGCGCATGTTTACCCGCGCGTTTCCGAGCATATGCAGGAAATTATTAATGTTGTACAGACCCTTATTGATAAAGGCTATGCCTATGAGCTTGACGGCGACGTATATTACAGCGTTGAAAAGTTTGACCGCTACGGTGAACTTTCCGGACGCAAGCTGGAAGATATGATGGCCGGCGCCCGCGTTGACGTTAACGACAAAAAGCACAACCCGTTTGATTTTGCGCTGTGGAAAGCAGCCAAACCCGGCGAACCGTACTGGGAAAGCCCGTGGGGCAACGGACGGCCGGGCTGGCATATTGAATGCTCTGCCATGAGCATGAAATACCTTGGCGAAAGTTTTGATTTCCACGGCGGCGGCAGCGACCTTATTTTCCCGCACCACGAAAACGAAATTGCCCAGTCCGAAGGCTGCACCGGCGTGCATCCGTTTGTACGCTACTGGCTGCATAACGGGTTTATTACCGTTAACGAAGAAAAAATGTCCAAATCGCTTGGCAACTTCTTTACCGTTGCCGATATTCTGGAACATTTCGAGCCGGAAACACTGCGCTTTTTCATTCTTTCTACCCATTACCGCAGCCCGCTGGATTTCAGTGATGAGCGCCTGAAAGAAGCTCAGCGCAGTCTGGCACGCCTTAAAACCGCGCAGGATAATTTAAAAGAACTGGCTCAGCTTATCAGCGGCGGCCCGACGGAAACCAGCAAAGCGCTTTACGCAAAACTGGAGGAACTGCGCAGCGGCTTTATGGAAGCCATGAGCGACGATTTCAATACTGCGCTTGCCATCAGCTTTATGTTTGAACTGGCAAAAGAAATTAACATTTATCATCAGCATATCAGTACCGGCAGCGAAAAACCGGACGGCAAGCTGGTTGAAAATATGGAAAAACTTTTTGCTGAGTTCTGCGGCATTATCGGCGTGCTGGAAACTTCCGCACAGCCTGCGGCAGAAAAAGATGCTTCGCTTGAAGACAAGCTGATTGAAACGGTTGTAAGCCTGCGCCAGGAAGCGCGTGCCGCTAAAAATTACGCTCAGGCAGATGCACTGCGCAATGCTTTAACTGGCCTCGGCATTGTGCTTGAGGACACTCCGCAGGGAGTACGGTGGAAAAAACAGTGAAGTTTGAACAGTATAAATTAGTGAAAGAACATGCTCTGGCAGCCGTGCAGGCTGCCGGAGTTTCTTTACCGGAAGCAGGCAGTATGAACCCCGTGCTTCTGGCGTATGTGGGCGATGTGGTTTTTTCGCTGTATGTACGCCTGCGCTTTCTGGCAGCATCAAGCCATGTGCGCGTTATACACGATTTAAGTTCCAAAGCGGTATCGGCCGTATATCAGGCCAAGGCGCTGGCAGCTTTGATGGATACGCTTAACGAACAGGAACTGGCCGTTGTAAAACGCGGGCGCAATACAAAATCTTCCGTGCCCAAAAGTGCCAGCGTGCACGAATACCGTATGAGCACGGCTTTTGAAGCGCTTATCGGCTGGCTGTTTTTAAACAACGAAGATGAACGCCTGGAAACAATTATGGAACAGGCTTTTAATATCATTATTGATGATTTTAAGACAAAATGAGGTAAAATATGCAGGTAAAATTAGTAAGGCATACGCCGGAACCGGAAAAGACAGTTGCCATGAGCGCGCGTCTTTGCTATTCTCCTATCGGTGCGGCGCAGCTTGAAGAAAAAATTTCCGATGAACAGGCAGCTGCCCTGGTGCGCAAACTTGTTTCGATGGGGCATTTTTCCACGCTGGAACATGTTACCTTTACCTTTGCCATTGAAGGCGTTTCGCGCGTTTTAACGCATCAGCTTGTGCGCCACCGCATTGCTTCTTATTCGCAGCAGTCGCAGCGTTATGTTAAAGAACATAATTTTGAGGTAATTATGCCTCCTTCCATTGCGGTCAAACCGGAAGCAAAAGCTGAGTTTGAAGATTTAATGCAGAAGCTGCAGGATGCCTACAATAAATTTACGGAAATGGGCATTCCGGCAGAGGACGCGCGCTATGTGCTGCCTAATGCGGCAGAAACAAAAATCGTCTGCACTTTTAATGCCCGTTCGCTGCTGAACTTTTTCAGCCTGCGCTGCTGCATGCGTGCGCAGTGGGAAATCCGCGCGCTGGCAGAAAAGATGCTGGCAGAATGCAAGCGCGTTGCGCCGGTTATTTTTGAAAACGCCGGCCCGACCTGTGTAAGCGAAGGTATTTGCCGCGAAGGTGCTATGAGCTGCGGACGCCTTGAAGCTATTTTAAAAGCTAAAAAAGCCGCAGAAAAAAACTAAAGGTGAAGTTATGAAAGAAGAATTTATTGCCGGAAGAAACCCCGTTGCAGAGGCTTTGCGCAGCGGCCGCGCTCTGAATAAAGTAATGGTTCAGGACGGTGCGAGGGGCGTAACGGAAATTATTGCCGCAGCTAAGGAAAAAGGTGTGGCGGTGGAATTTGTTAAAAGCGACAAACTGGATAAACTTGCACAGGGAGTGCGCCATCAGGGCGTGGTTGCTTATGCTGCGCCGGTAGAGTTTAAAACTCTGGAGGACGCGCTTAAAAAAGCTGCCGCTAAGGGCGAAGCACCGTTTTTGCTGCTGCTTGACGAACTGCAGGACCCGCAGAACCTTGGCGCGCTTATCCGCACGGCAGACGCTGCAGGTGTGCACGGCATTCTGCTGCCGAAACGCCGCAGCTGCCCGCTGAACGCCGTTGTTGCCAAAATTTCCGCTGGTGCGGTGGAATATGTGCCGGTTATACAAATAGGCAATATTGTGCAGCAGCTTAAAGATTTGAAAAAACAGGGCTTTTGGGTTGCCGGTGCCGATATGGACGGCGAACCCTACACCAAAGCCAATTTAACCGGGCCGCTGGTGCTGGTCATCGGCGCGGAAGGCAAAGGGCTCGGACGGCTTGTTAAGGAAAACTGCGACATTATCGTCAGCCTGCCGATGCAGGGCGGCATAAATTCGCTTAATGCAGCGGCGGCGGGAGCCGTTTTGATGTATGAAGTTGTGCGCCAGCGCGGGCAAGAGGCGGCAAAAAATGCGTGAGTGGCTTATTGTTGACGGTTACAACGTAATAAACAACTGGAACGATTTTAAGAAAATCCGCAGTGAAAATTTGGAGCATGCACGCGATTTGCTGCGCGAAAAAATTGCCGAATACGTAGCCTTTAAGGGTTATCTGGGGCTTGTAGTGTTTGACGCGCAGGAAGTGCAGGGCAGCAGTGAAGAAGAAAACTACGGCGCTGTAACCGTTATTTATACGGATGAAGGCGAAACGGCAGATTCGTGGATTGAACGCAAAACCTATGAGCTGAACAGAAACGGCGACAAGGTATTTGTTGTTACCAGCGACTATGCCGAACAGATTAATATACTCGGCAGCGGCGCTTACCGCATTTCGGCGCGTGAGTTCCGCGAAGAATACAAACGCGCCAAAAAACAGATAGAAGAAAAAGTACATGCTTCGGCAGGCGGCCTGGGGCGCAATGAACTTGGCGGAAGGCTGCATGAGCATGTGCGCGCACATTTTGAAAAACTGCGCCGCCGGTAAATTGACGCGCCCGAAAGAAATATTGTATAATTAAAGCACTTATCTTATAAAGAAATTAACGGAGGGCGTTCAGATGAGCGCAGAAACACCGACTAATCCATACAGCGCTTTTGAAAAAATGACCGATGAGGAAGTTGTTTTAAAAGCGAAGGAAGACAATGTGCTGGCTCAGGAATATTTGCTGCACAAATACCGTAAATTTGTGCGTGCCAAAGCCAGAAGTTATTTTTTAATAGGGGCGGAACGCGAGGACATTATCCAGGAAGGCATGATAGGCCTTTACAAAGCGATTCGCGATTTTAAAGGGGACAAGCTTTCAAGCTTCCGCGCTTTTGCGGAGCTTTGCGTAACAAGGCAGATTATTACCGCCATTAAAACGGCAACGCGCCAGAAGCATATACCGCTTAATTCGTATGTATCGCTCAATAAGCCTATTTACGAGGAAGATTCCGACCGCACGCTGATGGACGTGGTTTCGGGAGTGAAGGTTGCCAACCCCGAAGATATGATTATCAGCCGCGAGGAATTTGTCGATATCGAAAACAAAATGAACAATATTTTGAGCGACCTTGAATGGCGCGTGCTGATAAGCTATCTTGACGGCAAATCGTATCAGGAAATTGCAACCGAACTGAACCGCCATATCAAGTCTATCGACAACGCTTTGCAGAGAGTAAAACGCAAGCTTGAAAAATATATTACCAGCGAAGGCAGCGGCACCGATTTAAGCAGCGTTTATTCCGGCCTGCTTGCCATGGACCCCAGCGAGCGTTTTGCCAGCCGCAGCCTGAAAAACAAGTGTTGAGAGCGTTAATATTGAAACAGAAAATAACATCGTTTAGAAATTTCTGAATGATGTTATTTTTTTTAGAGGATTTTGCGCCTTGACAGCGAATATATTTTTTACAAAGTAAAAAGTCCGTAAAATTTAAGGGAGGTAATACAAATGAATCAGGTAGAGGAATTTGAAAAAGTAGTTGAAGAAGCTAAAAACCAGCCGGTGAAGGTGGTTGTTGTAACAGGCAAACCCGGCAGCGGCAAAAGTAAAGTTTTAAGAGAAGCGGCAGCAGACAAAAAATGGGATTATATTGATTGCCGCCTTTTGATTACCGAACAGTTTTTGGAAATTCCTCCCGCAGAACGCAGGGACAAAGCAGCTGTAATGATGGGTGAAATTCTGGATACCTATAATTCCGATGTTATTTTGCTGGACCGTCTGCAAACTTTGTTTGTTCCGGTGTTCCATATTGATATTGCCGAACTTTTGGCAAAACTCAGTGAAAAATATGTTATCGTAACGGCATGGCCCGGATACATGGAAGACGGCAATCTCTGCTATGATAAATTTGACGGTACCGAGTCCATCCGTATCAGCGCCGAGGGCTTTACCCTCTGGAATGTAGACTGAAAGTTGTTTTATAAATAAGTGCGGGGGTTATCATGGCACAGGTAAAAGGCAGGTTAGCAGTGCTTACGGGCGGCGGTGACTGCCCGGGATTGAACGCAGTTATCAGAGCGGTTGTTAAAACTGCGCTTAAGAACGGTTACGAAATTTATGGTATAGAAAACGGATTCAATGGTTTGATTACCGGAACGATGAAACTAATGGATTATGCGTCTGTATCAGGGATTCTTCCGCGTGGAGGAACGATCTTAGGAACGACTAACCGTGATAACCCCTTCCACTTTGCCGTGGAAGAAAACGGCAAATATGTTTTTTATGATAAGCGCGAAGAAGTTGTAAAAAACCTGCGTGACAGGAATATTGAAGCGCTTGTGGTTATTGGCGGGGACGGCAGCCTCAATATCGCAGCCAAGCTTGCTGCGGAATGCGATGTTAAAGTGGTGGGAGTGCCCAAGACGATTGACAATGATTTGCAGTGTACGGAGCGCACATTCGGCTTTGACACGGCAATGGCAATGGCGACAGAAGCATTGGACAGGCTGCACACAACGGCAGAATCACATCACCGCGTAATGGCGCTTGAAGTTATGGGCCGTTATGCCGGGTGGATTGCCCTGCATTCAGGAATTGCGGGCGGTGCGGATGTAATTTTGCTGCCGGAAATCCCTTACGATATAAATTCTGTGCTGAGAAAGATTGAGGAGCGCAGAAAAAGCGGTAAAAAGTTCAGTATTATTGTTGTGGCTGAAGGTGCGAAACCGATTGGAGGTGAGCTGTCCGTAGCCAGAGTAGTTGAAGGAAGTTTTGAACCCCTCCGCCTTGGCGGGGCAGGCGAAAAACTCGTACGTGAAATTGAAAATCGGACAGGAATTGAATCGCGGTGTACAGTATTAGGTTATTTACAGCGCGGCGGATCGCCTACAGCGTTTGACAGGGTGCTTTCCACCCGCTACGGTGTAGCAGCAGCCGAGGCTTGCATACGCAAGGAATACAACGTAATGGTGTCACTGCAAGGCGACAAAATTGTAACGGAACCTATTGCTAAGGTCGCCGCACAACCACGGTTAGTCCCGTTAGACAGTGAAATTATACGCACAGGAAGGCAAATGGGTTTGTGCTTCGGTGACTGAAGCCTCGTGAAACGGATTTTTCAGCAGCAACGATATACAGAAGGCAGCGGTTATGGACGCCGCTGCCTTTACTTTTGTCTGTTTAAGGTTATTTTAATATTTAAGTATTATATTTTTTGTTGGCGGATTGCCGGAATAATAGTATAATTAAAATATTATATACTAAAGCCCTTGCGGCGGAAGGCAGATGAACATGGACAACAATTTAATTGCAGTAATTATAGGCATTGTGGAAGGCGTTACCGAATTTTTGCCGGTATCGTCAACCGGACATATGATAATAGTTGGCAATATGCTTGGCTTTGACGGCCCTGTTGCCGATTTGTTTGATGTATTTATTCAGCTTGGCGCAATACTTTCGGTGGTTTTTATTTACAAAGAACGCTTTGCACGCTTTTTTACAAAAGAAGGCTGGCAGCCTGATAAAGGGCTCAGCGTATGGCATGTGGCAGCCGGAATCGTACCCGTGATGGGCGTTGCTTATCTGGGGTACAGTTATATTAAAACCTACCTTTTCTCGCCGTTTACGGTAGCCGTAGGGCTTGTTCTGGGCGCTTTCTGGATGATGTTTGCCGAATACAAAACCAAAGACAGGCAGCACCAGCTTGAAAATGACATTGATAAACTTACATTAAAACAGGCCGCTGTTGTCGGCGCTTTTCAGCTGCTTTCGCTGTGGCCCGGATTTTCGCGCAGCGGCAGCACCATTGCCGGTGCCCTGCTTGTGGGTTTAAGCCGTGAGGCAGCAGCTTCCTTTGCGTTTTTAATTGCCGTACCTTTGATGTTTGCAGCCTGCCTTTATGATTTGATGAAGAACATGCACCACCTTACAGGCAGTGAATTTCAGATGCTGGCCATCGGTTTCGTAACGGCTTTTATCGTTTCTTACTTTTCCGTTTTATGGTTTTTGAAATTTTTGAACAAATATAGCTTGACAAGTTTCGCATATTATCGTATTATACTTGCTGTAGCTGCTCTTTGGTATTTCTACTTTTAAAAGATTTTGAAAAAAATCTAAAAAATAAGTAAAAATACTGTTGACAAATGGTTAAACATAATGTAGAATATCATTTGTCACTAGCGAGTGCTGGCATAGCTCAACAGGTAGAGCAGCTGACTTGTAATCAGCAGGTTGTGGGTTCAAGTCCTATTGCCAGCTCCAAAATATGGAGAGGTTCCCGAGTGGCTAAAGGGAGCAGACTGTAAATCTGCCGCGTTTCGCTTCGTTGGTTCGAATCCAACCCTCTCCACCAACTTTCATCGCGGGGTGGAGCAGTTGGTAGCTCGTCGGGCTCATAACCCGAAGGTCGTTGGTTCAAGTCCAGCCCCCGCAACCAAATTCAGTTAGGACGCTGATGTAGCTCAGTCGGCAGAGCGTATCCTTGGTAAGGATAAGGTCACCAGTTCAATCCTGGTCATCAGCTCCAAATAAATATGGCGGCGTAGCTCAGTTGGCTAGAGCATGCGGTTCATACCCGCAGTGTCCGCGGTTCAAATCCGTGCGCCGCCACCAAAAAATTTACCTCAATTTTATATTGAGGTTTTTTTATTATATTCTCTGTTACATAGTTTACAGCAAGCAGACAATGTGGTACAATTGCCGTAAAGGCCAAATTTAAAACAAAAACCACTATGATTTGGAGGAAAGATGAATGGCAAAGCAAAAATATGAAAGAACAAAACCCCATGTTAACAT
>UMAK01055165.1_pt1 | contig 38981 bp, 52 predicted proteins | sample 1963681 | NCBI WGS metagenome assembly UMAK01 (sample SAMEA4835913, study PRJEB28245) | human gut metagenome | biome: gut microbiome; material: fecal sample | place: Denmark | collected 2008 | reverse complement strand
AGTGAAAGGAACATCTGTCTGTGTATATTTGCCTTTGTTCCAACCTCCCTCTCTGCTGTGGTTCTTAAAGCCTGTCGTTGACATCTGTGTAAAGTGGAATGTTCTTGCACCCACCCATTTTACATTTGAAGTGATGAATGGTGAAGTAAGTGTGCCCTGCATAAGAATTTCGAGCAAATCCGGGCTGAACTGCTCTGCATAGTTATTTGTGTTTGCCATAGTTAAATTGTCCTTTCTTAAATATTAAATCTGTTCCATTTCTTTGTCGGAACGCTTGAATTTTGCTTAGTACCGTCTGATGTACCGTTACCGTCGCCGCCGATTTTCTGAACACCGCCAGCGTTTTCGCTTGCTTTTGCTTTGAATGCAGGAATATCGTCAAGCACTTTCTTAACCGCCTCGGTAAGCTTTTCTGTGTTGATTTTGCCATCTGCCGTTACAGCCGAAAAGTCTGCCATTTTAAGCACATACGGCACGCTTGTTACGTCAACGCCCTGTTTTACGGCTTCGAGGGTTGCTGACTGATTGACTTCTGCCGTGAGCTTTGCGTTGTTTGCGGATTCAACTTCCGACTGAATTTTCGCAATGTCGGGTGTGTTCTTGGCTTTCTGCTCCTTAAAAGCACCGATTGCCTGTTTCATCTCATCTGCTGACAATCCTTGCTCTTTGAAGTATGACTTTAAAACCGTGTCCTCTGTCACGCTCTGCTTGCCTGTAATAAGGCTTGCGAGCTTGTCATAGTCAAATGCAGGTGCAGGGTTGCCCTGCGGTGTCGGCTGTGTTTCGTTGGGGGTAGGTGTTGGGTTATTTTCTGCCATATTTTATCAATCCTTTCAGTTATCGGGTGTCTCCCGTAATCAGTTTATAGAGTGTCTCTCTGTTTCAGTTTTGCACGGTGTCTCCCGTAGTTTAGCGTCTTCGGACAATAAAAAAGCACCTGTGCAGTCACTCACAAGTGCGTTTTAAGCTGTTTTTGTTGTCTTTCTTTTCGGCTTTTCCGTAGCGTTGGACTTAACCTCTGTCACAAAACCGCCGTCAATGAGTTCCTTTGCTCTGCTCTCGGAGCACTCAAATACTTCATTAATCGGTCTGTTAATAAACCCCTCGGTTTTATCGTTGAACGATGTAATTACTCTTACTTTCATTTTGTCACCGCCTTTCTGATTTTGTGTATTAAAAAAGCACCTGTGCAGTCACTCACAAGTGCGTTTTAAGCTGTTTTTGTTGTCTTTCTTTTCGGCTTTTCCGTAGCGTTTGGCTTATTTTCCGTAACGTTGGACTTAACCTCTGTCGCAAAACCACCGTCAATGAGTTCCTTTGCTCTCTGCTCGGAGCATTCAAATACTTCATTCTTTGCATAATAGAGTTTTCTCGCAAATACTCAAGACCTTTTAAAGTGATTTCGGGTCTTGTCAATTCAACTTGCGGATAGGAACAATCATAAGACTCCCACACATTCACTCCTGTTATATATCCGCTGTCAAAAAGCATTTTTATTATTCTACACCATTTTGGTTTAGATATTTCCAACGATTTGTAACTTAATATTGAGTTATCAAATTCAGATATATCCATACTGTTTTCTAATTTCTTAAGTATTTCATATATAATCTTAAAATTCTCATCCATAAATACACCTTTCTAATGCGAAAACCGCCCACAAGGAGCGGTTAGTCTGATTTACTGTCTGTACTTTTTTTCTTTGCCTTTTCTTCTTCAATCATCTGTTCTAATTTTTTAACGGCTGATTCATTTGAGCCATCCAAAGAATGATTTATTTTATCCATTTTAATATCTCCTCTTCTTCGTATTTGCTAATAAATTTTCTAACAACCTTTCTAAATTCAGCATCAGATTGTTTTTTATTCTTACTCTTAACATTTTTTCTTCTTAACCTATCAAGATTGGTAAGTAAGTCCAACTTGTCATATGAGTTCTTTTTAATTAAAACCTCTACTCCGCCATTGTTCTTCACAACAGATATAGTTTTTATGGATTCACTTCCGATAAACTCAACTAAATCATCGAATGAAACGCTACTATTTCTTGGATGATTATGCATAACAAATAAATCTTTTCCGTGAAGAGCCGAACCAAAATTTATTTCCTTATCAGTACCTTTAATTGGTTTTTCAGTAGTCATTTCTGACAAATCACTTTTAAATACAAAAGCAACTTCGTTACCCTCGTTGTGTTCTTTTGCATATTTCAAAAGGTCTTTATGTTGTTTTTGAATTTCAATGCACTGCTCATCCGTATATCCGTCAACATTAACTTTCCAAACACGGTTGATAGCATTATCCGTTATAGGAGTGATAGGTTCTTCGCTATCCTCTTTTAGTATATCACCTTTTTGAGATTTTGCAACAGCTTTAGGCGAAATATCTTCTGCGTTTTTAACCTTTTCCGCCAACTTATCCGCCCTGTCGTGCCACTCGTCTGCTCTTGCTTTAGCAAACTTCTTGTTATCCTCGTCAAGGCTGTATTTTGCCCTACGGTCAAAGCGTTCGGCTTGCTTTTCTGCGTGCTGTTGCTGTACTTCAAGTCCTCTTTGGCGGTCAAGCTCTGCAAGCTCGTCATCGGTGAGAGGTCCGCTCAAATCGTCAAGTTCAGGGTAGTGGGTGCTTGTGCTGTCCTTACAGCGAGGGTGGAAAAGTCCCTCCGCTATGGCGGTTGAAAGCAGCGGATAATCACCGTCCGATTTTTTGCCGTTTGAATACACATCATCAATAAACACCCTGCCTATATACTTTGCACAATCAGGGCAACCGCCCTGTCTTGAGTTTACCACAACAAGCGAAAGTCCGTACTTAGCTCTTTCTTCACCCTCACCTCTTAGATACGCTCTCTTGTTCGCCGTCTTGATTGCCATATCCGCATAGTCTGAAAGCGTGTGCCTTGCACCGTTCTTGTACTCCACACAATTCAGCCCTGCGTTTAGCATATCCTTACAAGCCATATCAACTGCTTTTTCGTATGTGCCTGCACCTGTGTTTGCATAGACTTGTGCGTTAAAAATCGCCTTGCGATACTTATCGTTGCTCATACGCAGGACTGCCGTTTCCGCCTTCTTTAAATCGTCTGTGGTCGATTTTACAAGAGCATTGAGCTTACGGTCATTGACCTTAAAAAAATCGCCTGTGCTCGCTCCTGTGGGCATATGCGGTGTAAAGCCGTCCTTGATTGCCTCAAGTATTTTAGCCTCCTGCTCTGCATTGCCGTCAGCCCTTGCCGTGCGTATCATTTCTTCAATCTTGCTGTTAATGCTCTTGAACTGCTTGCCGAATTTTTGGGCGTTCGTTTTGCGGTATTCTTCAAGGCTCTTTAGCTGTTCGGCTTGCCACTGGGTCCAATTATAGCCATCTTTGGTTTCCTCTGCTCTGTGTCGGCTGAAATTGCGCATCATACTGTCAACAAGTTCATTTTCGATTTCTTCAAAGGCCTTTCCGATATCGTAATCACTCATCTGTCAGTCCTGCCAAATCGTCGAATGACGAGGTTTCTTCCTCACTTGTAATGCCCTGCTCTTCTTTTATCCTCTGTACCTCTTCGGCTTTCCAATCGTCCGACTTACTGTCGCCGTACAATTCCTCGACCGAGGTTTCAACCGACATCAAACCGCCCTGTCTTGCTTTTGACACGGTTTCAACCTGACTTTCAAAGCTCGGGTTCGCATATTCGCCGAAGTTTACGGATACCTCTATTCCGTCAACAATGCCCTTGCCGTTAAGCTCGCTGTCAGCGTTCAATACAACTGTAACAAGGCTCTGCATAGCGTTCTCGGTGAGCTCAACAAGGTTCTGTCTTGTATACAGAGTTGTTTTCTCTTTTTCTCTCTGTGCCTCGGCATTATCGAGTTTCTTTGTATCAATGCCTAATGTGCTTGGTGAAATTACACCCTGCAAACAAAGGTCAAGTGCGGTGATGTATGAGCTTAAATAGCTTTCGTGCTGAATCTGCGGACTTTCGGTATAAATCCTGTTGCCGTTGCCGTTTTCCGACATATCGTTGCCCACGGTGATAAATCGGTTGTCAAACGGATTTGGCGATATCGGCTGACAGGTTTCGGGATTTCGAGGGATAAGACATTCAGGTACATACTGCTTTGTTCGGCAAGCTCTTAAAGCGTCCATCCACTGTGACCACACTTCGTCAAGGCTGTCGAAAGCGTCTGTCTTTGCTCCGATAATGCCCGCACCCCTGCCCTTATGGCACGATTTGCCGTAAATGACAGGTACTGCCCACATATACGATGTGTCAAAGGTCACACCGCTGCTGTCTATCCAATCAAGTGCCTTAACTGTGTGTAAATCAACCTCTCTGCCGTTATCGTCATAGAGGGAATATTTTATATAGCCGTAACCGTAAGTTTCTTCAAAGCGATAACAGCGGTGTTTCTGCGTGTAATCGGTGTAGAACTTAATCTCTCGGATTCTGCCACGCACATATGTAAAATCAATCTGTTCGGCAGGGTACCACTCGACAATCGGCACATCTGATACAGCCTTGTCAAAGCTGATTTTAAATGCACCGTCGCCCACAATGCAAAGGTCAAGGAGCATTTGCTTTATTACACCTGCGAGTTTGTTTTCTTTCTCTATCTCTGCCCAGCGTTCGGCATAAGCTGTTGTACTCTTGCTTGTTACCTCTGTGCCGTTGTAGTCGGCAATGACTATGTTTGCAATCGTGTCGCACATAAGAGCAGGCAAGCCTGTGTGGATTTTTCGTATTTTCAGCCCTTTGGTACACTCGGCTGACCAAAAGCGTGTTTTGTCGCTGTCAAGCTGTGTGTAAAGCTGTGAAAGCTGTCTGCTGTTGCCCCAATACCAAATGCGGTTGGTAAAGCATTCAGTTTGATGATTGCTCGTTTCGTCAACGGTTATCGTTCTGTCGGGCGCTTTAGTGATATGTAAAAAATTTCTTAATCCTGTTCTGATTGTATCAGCCATTCTGTTTATCAGCCCCATTTATTTCACTTCCAATAATATTTTTAAACGGCAGCCATGCGTATTGCCCACTGTTTATACAATGGTCGTGACCGTCCTCGGGTGTGTTGTCTTTATCTTCTCGCCAGCTGTAAATTTCAAACTCGGCAATCGTGTTTTTACAATGTTCAAGCACAAAATAACAGTCAGTTGCAAGCCAGCCGAGAACGAGATTGATACGGTCTATAATCTTCGTCTTTTTCCACGCATTTGTAAAATCATAGATACAGCCATTTTGTCGCTTGTACTTCTGAAACTCGGTAATTGTCGCTTGGTCCGCATTATCAATAAAAGCAGTTCTCGCAAAGCCCCATTCCTCACGGTTGCGGTCAAGAAAATCAATAAAATTTCGTACCGTATCACTCGGTGCAATCGGTGTTTGTAGTTCGGCATTGTTGTACACTCGTTCGTCAAGCTGAATACACTTTCCCTTGCTTGTAATGCCGAAAAAGGTCATTGCGATTGTGTCGGGCGATTTCTGCGAATAGGCAGTGTCAAGTCCTGCCGTAAACTGAATAAAATGCTCGCCTTTGCGATCAGAATTCAAAAACCGCTTTGCACATTCTTTTGTTTTTATGTGCCTTGCCCTCTCAAAGTTTGAGAATACAAGCCCTGTTGCCCTGCCTCGCAATCCTAAGATTTTGTTTTTATAAAGCTTTGTTCCTTTTGGAGCAGAGGCTTTTTTCTTTTCAACCTGTTCGGGTGTAAGGCTTAAATTATCGGTAAAAGAAAAGAACCAGTACCGCCAATCCGGTACAGGTTCTTCGTTAAGCTCCGCCATAATCTCGGGCGGAACATCTTTTGCGTATTTCTTAAACGGTCTTGAACGGTTTACAAATTCTTTGTAAACAGGCAAAGACGGGTCATCGGGGTTAAGTGTTGCAAGCAAATAGTCATTACGGGTTGACATCTCTCGGATAAACTCAATGTCGGCGGTGTTTATCTCATCAATATACACACAGCCGAACTGTGCACCGAGTACCATTTCCCACTTATCTCGACTGCTGTAACCGAGAATATAGATAATTTTGCCCTCAAACTTGACATGCGGCAGTTTGTAATCCTTGTCGCCGTTACCGCAGTAAATTGCGTTACGGTGCAGGTCGAGAATACCGTTATCCTGCTGAATAATCGTTTCTTCGGCTTTACCCGTTGTCTTGGCGGCAATGGCGTGTATCTTCTTTTTACTTTGCGACACCATCCGCATAAACTTTACACCGGCACCGACCGTTGTCTTTCCGGAAGCAGTAGTTAAGTACCCTCAAGAAAATCCGCACTTACATTGTTTACGCTGTTGATAAAATCTATATATTTTTGTGACAATGGGAATTTACTCAAAGGCATTTACATCACCTCCAAAAGCTCATAACCAATAGGCTTTGTTGCTCCGTGAAGATAGTTGTATATCGTCTTTTCATTTACCCCTAGCTTTTTGGCGGCTTCTGATTTAGAACCAAAAACACATTGAACTTTGCCGTTAACGATCATTTTCAGCTTCTTCTTACAACGATTTTGTGCTTTGACAATGTTGACTTTACATTCTTCTCGATAATCAGCCTTAGTTCTATATGCGCGTTCACTATTCTCTTGCGGCGTGCACCATTCAAGATTATCAACAACATTGTTTTCTTTGTTTCCGTCAATATGATTAACATATGGTTTGCCCTCAATAGGCGGAAGAAAAGCTTCTGCAACAAGTCTATGAACGTGAACAACTGTAGGTTTTTCATAGGGCACAGTACCCGTTCGTAAATTAACTCTCAGATAGCCGTTGCTTGCCTTACGCTTACTCAGAACATTACCTGAAATATTGTTGCGAACATTTCCGTAATTGCTTACCGAGTATCTTTCAAAACCCTTTAATGTAACTTTCTTGAATATCTCTTTCATAGTTGTAACCTCCAACTTATTTTGTATCTTATTCGTCAAGCCCCTCACCGCCTAATTGTCTGAACACATCAGAGAGCTTTTCGGATTGCTCAACCTTTGCGTCAACCTTGACAATGTATTCACCCGTCATTTTGTTGAGTGTATCAATCGCACGAATACGGTCTGACGGGTCCTGCTCGGCACTCTTTGCAATGTCAGAGAGAGCAACCTGTCTGTCCTTAGCACTCATAATGCGTTCATCTTTGAGCCTGTCGGATAACTCTTTGATGTATTTTGAAACTCCAACATTCTCCAACAATTCATACGCTCTTGCGTTTGCGTAATTTTCTGAATATCCTGCCTGTATCGCACTCTGAACGGTGTTACCGCTCTGCGCATAATATTCCGCAAACTTCCTCTGTCTTGCATTTAATTTGTCTTTCACTGTATCACCGCCCTTGCGATTTTTCGATACAGCAAAACCGCCCTCAATTGAGAGCGGTCTGCCGTTATTTTTGAAAAAGGAGAACTACAAAATGCCTCTTATTATCGATTTCTTCATTTTATATTATATCACCCCTATTCGGGACATCGGGACAAATTCACCAATGATGTCGATAACACATTTTCTTTATGCTGTCGATTGTGTTATTACCGCCAACCTTAGTTAAAATCTTCGCCCAGCTGTATCGCAAGCTAAGGTGCATAAACAAACAGTTCTCAACAAAATCGTCACGGGAGAGGCTGTTGAGCGCTGCGTTTCGGCGGATTTCAAGGTTCTGAATATCACGCTGAATATCGGCAATCTGCACCACCGCATTGCCGACCTTGTCAGATGTTTGACCTGCACTCGGTAAATCCGACAGCTTAGGCGATGTATTGTCAGCCTCGGCAGAAATGCGTACTATCTTCGCCCTCAGTCTCGAAATCTCTCGGTTAATCTCCTTAATCTCTTTAGCTGTCAAGTTATCACCTCCAAATCATCAAGATAATCAGCCACAATTTGAAATGCAAGCAGCATTCCCTCACTTATGTAATAGTTTCTATCTTTTCGACTTTTTCTGTTGTTAAGACTGTCCAACTTGTCTTGTTCGCTTTCTATGCGTTCAGATATTTCTGTTTTTAGTTCCTCGAGTGTCATTCTTCTGCCTCACTTTCAAGTGCCTCACTTTCAAGCCATTTTTTGACTGCATATACGCAATCTATTCTAAGATTGTTAGATGTACAATGCGGTGCATAAAAACTTTGATGTGGACAATGGTTGCAGTATGTAAAATGATTTTCACTTGCATCAAGCAACATTTCCGCCATATTCTCAACGCTCATTGATTTGATTTTCTCGTAATTAGTCATTGATTTTCTCCTTATCCATCTTTGCACCGCAACTCGGGCAATAATTCTCTTTAATTTTTACCTCTCTACCACACTCAGTATGAATCCATCCTTCAAGTTGCCTATAGGCATCTCGAATTTCTTCCCACTTTCCGTGTTTAATCTCTCGCATATCACACACGGTTGCTTCGTTGGGTTTACTTTCGTCAACTTCGATAATATGCTTAACTGTTTCGGCATTTCGTTTTGAATTAAAGTATATCGTGTTTACACTACCGTCTGCGAACTGTATATCCAACGCATAATCACCGCATACCTCACGAATTTTTAATTTATTATCCATTTATCTTCATTCCTCCAACAGTTCCGGATTATCAACAAACAAACTTTTCACATTGTTGCTTTTTTCAAATTTCTCAAGCTCCTTTTCTTTGAGGGATAGCTTTTCACGCTCAAAATCCATAACTTTTTTCAAATTTTCTTTTTCAAAATAAAATATTACAGGTTCTTTTATTTCTCTGATTAAGCCGTATTTCTTAGCTAATCTAAAAATAAAAACCTTTTCAAGTCTTGATAGTATTTTACCTAATTGCTCTCTAAAATCTTCAACCGACATTGTAGATTTGTAAAAATTACACATTCTGCAAGCAGGATTATAATTTTCAATATCGTTTGCACCGTCATACCAATACACGCTCTGTATATGGTCAACTTGCATTTCCTTTAACGCAAGTTCACAACCACAATAAGCACAATGACCATTATATTTTTGATATACTTTAAGCCTCGTATGTTTTGATATAGATTTTCTATTACTCATTCTATATTACTCCTTTAAAGTTCTGACTTTTTCGCCATATCTGCGAGTTTGACCTCTGACTAATATTTCTCTCATTTATATTCTCCTTTTATTGTTCAGTATCGCATATTTCCTCTGAGCTTGCTTAATTCTCGCGGTTCTGCAGTCCTTACAAATGTCATTGCTTTTTCGTTCATAAAAGGTAATTCCACACCTTTTGCAGAATTGTGGTTCTATTCTATTAAATGATGTGCAGCTGTCACAGTCTTTTTCGTTTGCCGTGCAGCCTTTGACGCTGTCCCAGTGTGTGCAATATTCCTTCTGCCAGAAATCAGCGTACTCACTCTCAACATTTGAGTTCTCTTTCGCAACACATTTAATTTCACCTGCAAGCATAGATAACAAGACTTTTATCTTCTCCTTGTCCTCTTCAGACATAAACCTCTTGTATTTAATCGTCCTGTCCGGAAGATTATCGCCAAACTGACCATTGCCAATGTATGCTCTTACCTTATCAAGCCTTTCAGTCAAGTAATAGTCAAATACTCGACCTCTGATAGCTTTAACAGATTTGCCAAGCACATCTGACATTTCTTCATACTTATAGCCTGATTTAATCATTTCACCAAGCTTCTTAAATTCTTCAGCCGTCCACTTTATGTGATTATTTGCCTTAACTGGTCGCTCCTTAATATCAATGTCTAATATTCTTCTCTGTATTGCTCCTTCCGTTCTATTAAGCAGTATCGATAATTCTCTATAGCTATATTTATGTTCAGCAAGAAATTTCTTAAGTCGCTCATCTTCAACAGTAGTCCAGGGTGATGTAATAAATTTATAGCTGTGCCTTATATCAGTTCTTCGCTTTTTATCAACCCAATCAGGTTCTACACCAAGATAATACTTTTCAAATTTAGAGAAATTCAAAAAGCTCTGATTCTTGTATGCCCATTCCCAAAATTCATCAATATAAACTACCTCAAACTTTTCTTTCTACCTGCAAATCGTATGCAAAGGAAGACCTCTATTTTGTGCCCAAGAAATTTTGATGTAACCTCCGCTACTTTGATTACCATAAACAGCTTCGCTCAAATATGATAAAGTTACATATCTTTCTCCACGGCTCAGAAAAGTTCCAAGCTTTAATTTATTAACTTTGTTAAGTACCGAATAAACAGAGCGTGATAAATGTTTTGTAATGTTTTTTACACTAACATTTCCCCACGCATTCCGTAAGTAATCAACCTCTTCCTGCGTCCAGTTCCTTCTCATTTACTTTCACCGTCCTCAATAGGCTGATTCCAACATTCTACGCAGCCGCCTACTCTACAAGTCTTTATATCTGTCAAGCCTAACTTCCGAAGGCATATTTCAGGTGTTCCATCGTGAACAAGAGAAGCATTCGGATAGTTTTTTAAAAACTCACTTAAGTAAGTCTTCTGTGGGTGTTCATCGCTCCATCTTTGCACGATTGAAATCGCCTTTTCAGGATAAAATTTTTCAAAACTTGTACACGATAACTTTTCAGATGTCCCATTGTTCGTAGGGCATAAAGGACATTTTTTGCAATCAATTTTGCATATTCCGAATTTTGATTCTGTTGATCTTGTCATTCTTTGTTTTTCAGCAAAGTAATTTTCAACTTTTGAACAATCAATCATTTTCTTTATCCTCCTTAAATTCTTCCAAGCCTTTCGAGTGCTGTATATTCTCCGTAGCTGTAATGCGTGTTGTGCAGCTTATTGTACCTGCTTATCTCTTTGCACTTTTCTTCGAGAGTATCAACATTTTGGCAGCGGCTCGAATACGATTTAATTGCTTTTTGCTCTTCACGATGAAGTTTTGCTTTAAAACTATTAGCCTCAGCACGGCAACTGGCACAATATTTTTGACTTGCGGATTTCCTTGTAACCAAAGCGCCGCACACTTCGCATTTTAATTTTTCTTCCATTGCTAAATCTTTCCTCCTTTATCATTTTTGTATGTACAAATCCAACCTGTTTTGAACTGTTCAGAGTATCTGCACTTTTGACAGCAACAAATACAAATGTTTTTGCCGTATGTTCTGTTGACTGCTTCGTGATTGCATTTTCTTACAACTAAGCTGTCCCACATCAACAGACATTTTGAGCATTTTGTTTGTTTCATAATTCCTCCTGTAACAAATTTCCAAAAAGCTGTTACGCCTATGTTACATCTTAAACGCTTAATAATATAGATAAATACTATATATTATATATAATGTAACATATGTAACAGGTGTAACAAGTAATCTATCACTATACACGCGTGGTATATATTGTTCAATATTTTATTTTTATATTGTATATATAGTGTGTATGTAAAAAAAGCTGTTACACTGTTACATTTTAAATTTAATTTTAAAAAACGGCTATTTTATGCGGTTTTTTAGATATAACAATGTAACTTAAATCAGTTACACAGCGGTTACACCTGTTACAATTTAATCAAAAGGTAAGTCTTCATTGTTCAAAAAGCGGTCTTCTGCGGTTTCTTCTACGCTCAAAATACACGCACACCGACACACTTTTCCAGAAATTCGCTTTGTTACAGAATTGCAAGTGTTTGAAGCAAACGCCATCTTATTCTCAACTGCCCAACTCAAAAAAGCCTTTGCGTTAAAACCGTTCTCTTGCAAGACTGCATCAAATTTGCTCTTAATGAAGTAAATTCTGTCTTCAATCACTGTTCCGTAAATCTCGCCGTTGTAGCCGTACTTTTCAGGATTGAATTTGTTGTAATTGACGGCAACAAAATCGTTAATAAACTCGTAACATCTACGATTTTGGTCGACACTCGTGCGAGTAGTTAAAATTGATTGCATTTCAGTTATGCTCAACAAAATATCGTCATTAAAAAATATTTCGTTAATCAGTTTATCAGCGGTCAAAATAAGACTTGCAGACATTGCTTGTTTGTCAGTCACATCCGAATCGGCAACAAGTTTCTTGTAAAAATCTTTCCTCAAATGTTTGACAGTTTCAATATTATCACCTTGCTGCAACCATTTAACAAAGATTGCACCGGCACATCCATAATTCTGCTTGATTTCAGAAACGAGCTCACTTGGATTTGTAAAGATTTTTTTATCTTTGCAGTCGATTTCGATAATTCTGTTGACCGCACCTCCGCCTGATTTTTCCGAACTAATCGGAAATTCTCCTGATGTTAATATACAGTTTTTCCAAGTTGCAATTTTTTGAACTCCACCGTTTTTAGCTCCTCTGTCACGACCTATGCCTTCGCAGAGCTTGTATATCATATCATCAAACGACTTCTTATCTTTGAGGATTTGAAGTTCATCATATACAAGCGGAAGAGAGTTAACAAAACTTGCTGTAAGTTCTTGAGCAACTGCTGTGCTGTTAAATGTGCGAATATATGCGCCCATAGTCGGATCTGCCCATACTGATGTTGCAAGCATTAATGCAACTGTTTTTCCTGCTTCTGTTCCGCCCCAAAGATGAACAAAAAACGGCAAACAGTCACAAGGATTGACTAATACACTTGCAAACGATGCGGCAAGCATTATTCTTGAACAAATGTTTTTCTCTGCTCGAATAGGTTTGATTATTTCAATCCAATTTTTGATTTGACCTTTTATTTTTACAGAATTAAAAAGAGTTCTGAAATTTTCTTCTCCGTCAAAAACCAAACCGTCAACATAAGGGCTAAAACCGTGATTGTTAATCCAGCCTAATCTACTGACAGAGTTTTTTTCTTCGATTTCGTTGTAGTTCAAATCTTCAATATCTGTTAGATATTTAACTAACCCTTTTGCGTTCTCACTGTTGACCGCTATGCCGTATTTTGCAAGAGAAGTAATCTTACTCGCACTTGCAAGAATTTCTTTATCTACGGTTATTTCTCGCCATTTGTAGCCCTTTCTGTATTTGATAATAAGTTTTTCTGTATTATCATCAATATTCACAAGCCTTACGCACGGCAAGACGGGATGATTGCAGATTTCCTCGACTATTCCATTTGAATTAAGCAGAGCAATGTCATCATGACATATGTAAGAGCCACAAGCAAGTTGAAAAGGTTGTCCATCAAATTCAGTATAATTTACAGCAAGCATTTGTTCATCGGAATGATAAGTCGCCAAATAATCTTTGTAAAGTTGTTTAAAACTTTTAACGCCTTCTTTGCTTGCTTTGTCTGCCATTACAACCTGCATTTGAGAATATTGAAATTTGTTGTTTCTTAATCCATACAAAAAATCGTAAGGAAGTCTTGTTAACTGAAAATCTTTCTTTGTGTAACTTTCAATTTGGGCAACAGGATCTATTACATCAACCTCCGTTTCATTTGTCACTTTATCACATCCTTACTTCAAATTTTCTTTTACATTTTCGATAATTTCATCAGCGGAATAATCTTTTGGCAACAGTGTTACAACTCCGTCAATGTCCATTTTTCCGTTGAGCCAGCTCTCAACAAATATAATTGCATTCTTTAGTTTGATATTGTCAGATTCAGACTCAAATCTATTTCGTAACTCTTTAAAAAAGTTAATTAATTTGTTTTCTTCTGCTTGTCTTTTAAGTTTTGCTTTTTCTTCTTCAAATTGTTTTCGCTCACGCTCATATATGCGTTTTTGCAAAGTAGATTTTGATATTTTTCTGCTAAAAACGCCAAGCATAAAATCTTCATCAACACGCTTTAACGCATCATAATAAGATATATCAAGAATTTTTGCTACAAAATTGATTTGGTCGCCACCGACGCCGCAACCGAAGCAGTAGAAGGAATTATTACTTCGATAAACTCGGAATGAAGCTGTTCGTTCAGAATGAAAAGGGCATCGTATTACATCTTTTTTGATTTCGCTCGAGGGCGAATATTTTCTGATTACATCTGCAATAGTCACCCTCGATTTGATTTCTTCTCGCCGGTCTGAATTAAAGTTCATATTTATCTGCCAATTCTTTTATTTTCTGTTCAAATTCTTTAAAACTAAGCTTTTGTGAGTAAAGCTTTTGCTTTTCCTGTTCAAAGAGTTTAAGTCTATGACTGTAGCTTAACTTTGATATATTTTTCATTTTGTTCCTCCTCAAGTAATTTTACTATTACTCTGCCTGTTGCATTTTTGCAACAAAAATAGAATTTAGTATTATATGTTTTTTCAACTACCGATAAAATTTTATATAGTCTTTCGCCTGAAAGAGCAAGCGGGTGCTCTTTCAATCTTGGATTTTTCCAAAATCGCACATCTTCAAGGCATTTGATTTTTGCACTGTGTTCAATTAAAAACACAAGTCTGATTCCGAGTCCTTTGGCCCTTTCAAGTTCAGCGATAAAGCGTTTTTGATCTTGACATACATTTTTGCAAACTTCATTTAAATTCTGCTTTCTGTCAATACAAAACAAAGGGTTGCTTATATCACAATAATCGCCGCATATCATTTTACTTGATACATACTTGATATTATTTTCATTAAGATATTGCAAGATTTTTTGAATAGCACGCGATTTTTCTCTTGTATCAATTTGAATAATCAAAGCTGCACCTCACTTAAAATGGCAAATCGTCGTCAATAGGGAAGTCTGCGGATGATGTATCGGAAACAGCAGCAGTCTGAGCCGGGGCTGATGCAGTCGGTGCATAGTTGCTTGTATCATCATTAGATTTGCCACCGCTGAGAGGAAATTCTACATTATCAGCAACGACCTCGACTATATAACGATTTGAACCGTCCTGAGCTTGATATGTACGGCTCTGTAAGCGACCTTTGAGGACTATTCCATTGCCTTTATGAAAATACTTACAGATAAACGCAGCGGTCTGCCTCCACGCCGTTATGTTAAAAAAATCGGCTTTCTTATCCTCGCCTGACTTCGCATAGTCTTGATTTACCGCAAGTCTAAAACTTGTCATTTCAACACCCGAGGTGGTTGTTTTCAGTTCAGGGTCGGCAACTAATCTGCCGGCTAAAACAACATTATTCAAAATTTAATTCCTCCAAACTTATCGGCTTTTTGAGAACCTTTGTTGCTTTGCAATAATCACAATGTTCGCATCTTTCAGGTTCAATCAAGCCTTTTTTAATAGCATCATATTTGATAACATTCTTTTCAAAATTCTCAAGCTCAATCTCCAAATAAGCCTGTGGAATTTCGATTACTGCCAAGTCAGGCTCTTTTTCTTTTGTTACCGCTGCAATATAAAAAGGTAAAACCTTACCTGTGTTTTGTCTGACTATTTCTTGATAGACCGCTCCTTGTAAGTCGTATCTCCAAGCCTCAATAAAATTTAGCCTGCCTTTTTCAGCTACATAAATAGGCTCAAAATCACGCATTACCTTTGAATCTACAATTTTATCGGTGTGTAAACTGTCAACCTTGATTTTGACTTCAACGCCTGCAATAGTACCGGTCATAATAACCTGCTTTTCGCCGCTCATATATTTCATAAACAAATCGTCTTGCTCAACTCTGTTTATGATTTGCTCGGCTTTGATATAATCAGACTTGAGAGAGCCGTCACGCTTGAATAACTGCGGATTGTGTGCTTTAAAAACATCAAGTGAACCTTCAAAATGAGCGTCCACATATGAACCTACAAGCAACGCAATCGTTTTTTCTCGCTCATAATTCCCTGTAACCTCCGCATAAGCGGAGGCAGGGCAATTCTCAAATGCTTTGAATTGTGAAACACTCATATATTTGAGGTTGTTCTCAACACTGAAATAGTTCTCATTATTTAGCATTAATTGCTTCTCCTTTCAGTTTATTTGCTTCTGCTGTTGCGCAAGAAGAACAAAGGCCTTTTCCGTATTTGTTTTTCGTATATGCGATAAGTTGTTCAGATGTCATATTTCCCATGGGGTGTACATCTGCACCGCATTTTTCACACTTAGGCAGCTTTTCAGGCTCAACTTTCGGCACAACCTTGCGAACTCTTAAAGCTTCAACAACATCACCGAAGGCTTTGACTTTTTCGATGCCAATCTGAATTTTCTTGCCTGTCCATTCCTCGATGTATGGAGTTTTGTACAGCTTTGTAATAGTTTTCATGTTAGTTGCATTGAGTATCATTGGCTTTACATTTTCAGAGAAGTGACACACTACGCAATCATCTTTCTTGCCGTCAGGGCCGATTACTTTTTCTTCCTGAACATATTTAATCGTTAAAATCAAATCTTGTCCGTTTTCGATTGAGTATGATCCGAGATAATTCGGATTTGTTAATTTTTTCCAATGTGTTGGCATATGTACATCTCCTTATTAAAGTTCTGTAACGATGAGTTCGTTATCGTTTGTTGTCCTTGTTGCGATAAACTGTAAGCCTTTTTCTTTGCATTTAGCATAAAGTTTGTTTCTGCTTGTATCGTCAAGCTTTTCCGCACCATCAATCAAAATAATCTGTAAGCCACTCGGATTATTGATAGCAATATCAACACATAATTCGAGTAATTCACCGTCGGAACGGTTAGAAAGCGGCAACCCATTAATAAGCGGGATTCCATTTTCAACAGTCAAACCCTCAACCGGCAAAGTAGCAGTTTGAAGAATGGTTCCCGGCAAGGTTCTTGCAAGTTCAATCTTGCGTGTAAATTCTTCTGAACGAGCCTGCAAATTCTCGATTTCGTTCTGCATATTTTTCATTCTATCGTATTCGTTGAGATGTTTAATCATCACTTCTGCTGTATCGATTTCCTCTTGCAGAGCGTTTGTAGGTTTAATTTCAAGGTTAATGAACTTATTTGCAATGCCGACATCAGCGTCAAGCTTAGCTTTCGCAGCATTAAAATCTGCTTCTGCTACTTTAACTTTATCGGCAAACTTACTATCAAGCGTAAGCAACTTTTCTCTTGCAGACTGAATTTCAGCATTAAGTCTTGAAATAGTAGAATTCAAGCTGTCACGCTCTGCATTGATTGATTTTTCCGCTGCTGAAACAGCAATCTCTTTATTCGCTTCAAGTCCTCTGAGCTTATTGGTGTAACTGTCTTTGAAAGCTTTTGCTCTTTCAATTTTGCCGTTTTCATCTTTAATTTTCATAAGTTCAGAATACTTAGCAGAAAGGTCATAGTTTTTCCACTTTTCAGCGTCATAACTTGACGGTATATCTTTTGCTATATCAGTGATAAATGCTCTTTTGTTGCGAATCTCTCTGTTAATATCCTGTCTGCTCTGAAAATAGACACCATTTTCGGCTTGAATGTCGTTGAGAACCTGTAAAATGTTTTGCTCATAATCAACACCCTGCGGAATTTCACCGAACTGTTCTTTAATCCAATTCAAGTCCCAATCGAACTCGATTAAATCGAGAATGGCTCTGTTCTGCTCATTCTTCGTCATCTGTGTAAATTCAACAGGGTTGAGCTGCAACGGAGTAATGATAGTTTTCAAAAATGTTTCAGGCTTGGTGACCTTGTTTCCATTTTCTTTGACTGACACAAAGTCAGCTTTGTTGCTTCTTGCTTTACGATCGATTGATAAGCCCGAATCAGTTTCAACAATGATTTCGCCCTCGGTTTCACCATTCTTAATTATCCAATCACGAGAAGACGAGTTCGTAAGAGCATAACGAATAGCGTCAATGACAGATGTTTTTCCTGCTCCTTTTCTGCCTGTTATTTCAACACTTTTTCCACCGATTTCCTGCTCGGAAATGCCGAAAAGTGATTTAATTGTAATTTTTGATGTGTGCATTATGTTTCCTCCTTGATTTTTTTAGTTCTAAGATTTCATCAGGTAATAATCCGGTTTCCTCGTATTCGCAAAGTCTTTGCAACACTTCTCGCGTCTGACCTACTGATATTTCCGCTGGGGTGAGATGCTTCCCTTCTTTATTTACATATAAAACGGGAGCAAAATCGTGCAGTTTTGATGTCATTCTTTGCATATTTCCTCCTTGATTTTTTATAAAATTAAGGATATAATAATGTTGATTAATTTCATATTATATCCTTGAACCGTTGAAAGCATTGCCGTGCTGTCAGCGGTTTTCTTCTTTTGCACTTAAAATGTAGTTAATCTTAGACTTGCAAGCCTTGATGTTCTCTGTTGTGGGATTTTCGAGCAAATTCTTCATATCTTCAAGGATATAAGATATTGTGTCGATAAAATCGGGATTGAATCCTGTATTCTCATAGTCGTAAAGTTTGCGAATACAGCTGTAAAACTCATTCGGCACATCTTTACAATCGTGCATTTTGCCGTAGATGTCCTTAACCTTGATTTCACCGTCTTGATTTAAAGTTAATCTTTTCATTAGCTACATTCCTTGCTTATAAAATCTGTAGCACGATACAATGTCACATAATCGCCGTCAAGGTCATCGTCGTAATACTGTGCTATCTCATCGCTCATTGCTTTAATAATCACAGCGTAGTAATCTTCTTCCCATTCTTTCGCCGCTTCAATTATTTCATCAAGCGTAAACTTGCCTTTAGCTTTTCGAAGTTTCAGACACCAGCGCCCTGAATCATCGTATCCACTTTCGATTGTTGTCCCTTTTTTCATCCGTTACACCTCATCCCCGAAAACATCATATGCATACATACTGTTAATGCGTTGTCTAAGCCTTGCGTTTTCGTTTTTGTAACCGTTGATTGCGTCATTCTTAATGCAAAGGTCAAGCCTTGCGTTCTCAAGCTCAATCTGCAAGTGCTTAACCAAGCTATGTAAGTGCTTGTTCTCGTCTTTAAGACTGCGTTTTGTTTTAATGTGTCTAAGTGCCATTGGTTATGCCTCCTTTCTGTTGATAAACATTTCTAAAAGCTGTGTAGTCTGCAAAACATCAACACCGCTTGCATATGCTTTGAGCCTGTCGCAAGGGATATTGTAAGTCCATCTGCCTTTGTCGCTCTGTACTGCTGTACCAATCGGCAGTGCTTTTTGCTTTAAGCCGTCATACACGAAATTGAGAGCAACGCCGAGGAACTTCGCCGCTACAGTTGGCGGAACATCGTCATATTCCTGACCAGTTTTTGGGTTGATAAGTAAAGTGTTGTTCATCTCCTCATCTCCTTTCTGTTGGTGTGTTCACGCTGTTTTCTGCTGTTTGACAAGAACTTTTTCAAGTTCTACTATTCTTTTCGATATTTTATTGCTTTACACGACCTTAAATGCTATGATTAACTATGAAAGGAGGTGCACACTATGTCAACTTCTCATAAAGACCTCATTCTTGATAAATCAGAAGTGAGAATACTTAAGTCCTTATATAAAGGTAATAAACTTTTAAAACAAGATGTTGACTATAAATTTAAAGAAAAATATTCTTTCTTGTTGCGTTATCATCTTATTGACTATTCACCCGATCCTAAATACTACTGTATTTCTAAAAAAGGGAAAATGTTTTTACTATACCGCAGAAAAGAAAAAATCCGTTTTTGGGTCCCGATAATTATTTCGGTAATAGCGTTAATATTGTCTGTAGTTTCCATATTAATGCCACCAGTGATAATAATAGAGCGGTAACCGAAATAGTCAATGCAAGACCGCTCCTGAAACCCTCTCGGTATGCTCTCTCTATCTTGACATCATACTTGCCAAGCAGATAAAACGAATGAAGTAGTTTTTCGTCAATAACTTTGTTTAGATTATCTTCTAATTCGTCCTCGGTTGGAATTTTGCTTGAACAAATTGTCTCAACTTCTTCATCGTCCAAATAGTCAAGTTCATTGTAAAACATTGCTCTCACCTCGCTTTCTGCTTGCCGCTGTTAGGCAGACTTGTTTTTATCGGACAGTGTTTCACAAACGCCCTGCACATATCCATTAACGAAGTTCTGCTTGCTTTCAGGTAATCTCTTGATAAGTTCAATAAGCTGTTTTATATCAGCTCTATCTTTTGTTGCTGTTGACTTTGTTGTTGTTGACATTCTTTTCATCTCCTCCGTTTTTGTTTTACAACAATATTATAACGCATTTAAATTTGTTTGTCAACACATTTTTTAAATTATTTTTTATTTTTTGTGTTGACAAACAACTTTTTAACTGATATAATAGTATTATAAAAGGAGGTGGTTAAATGACTCCTAATTCAAGGGTAAGAGAATTGCGAAAAAACTTGAAATTGTCCCAAACGAGTTTTGGAGAGAAGTTAGGCGTGAGCAAAGATGTTATAGTCAACATTGAACTTGAGCGTGTTGAACTAAAAGAATTCATGTTAAAACTCATATGTAAAACATATAATGTAAACCCTTTGTGGCTTACGGAGGGCAAAGGTGATATGTTTTTTGAGGTTGCCGATGAATTTCTTGATGATTTAGCGATTGAGTACGAATTGACAGACATAGAAAAAAAGATTGTTTCAAACTTCGTGAAACTTCCGCCTGCGGAAAGAGCGCAAGTTATTGAAACAATCAAAAAATTATTTACATAAAAAAAGAGGGTGGCTTAATCGCCACCCTTGAAGTAAACAAAACATATGTAATCATATATCCTTTTAAGTATTTTTCTATCGGTAATCTTTTCTAACATTTCTATTATGTATTGTTTGTAATTCTTCATATCCGTTTCTCCTTTCGTTTCGGCTATGTTTTAATTATAGAACACCTGTTCGACAATTGCAACCCCCAAATTTTTCCATTTTTTTCAAAGTCCAATATTCAGGACTTTGCTTTAAAGCATTACCATCCGAACATAAGCAATAAAAAAACCGCCCTATCCTGCGCCAACAGGATAGGACGGAAACCATTACACGGGAATGCAACGGTACATTTAGTCAGCAGATATATTGTACCATGTCCTGTTAAAATTTGCAAGATTTTAACGGGATTTTTGCACCCTTTTTTTGAGGTGAAATATGAAAAAATGCATAAATAAACGGTGCAACAGAGAGTTACAAGATGATTTCATTTTTTGTCCTTACTGCGGTAAAAATCAGACCAGCAGCAAGCAAAAAGTCAGACGGCGAACAAAGGGCACAGGCAGCATTTACTTACGCAAAGATAACAAGTCAAAACCTTATGCGGCTGCAAGCTCTGTCACAGGTAAGCAGGTTTATTTGGGCGCTTTTGCCACAAAGCGAGAGGCAGAAAACGCACTCAAAGATTACGAATATAATCCTGTCAATGGCTTTAATATGACACTTGAACAACTGCACGAAAAATGGATAAAAACTAAAGCGTATCAAAAACTTGGTAACAGCGTAAAAAGCAACTACGCAAGCGCTTATATCAAGCTAAAGCCCTTGTACAAGCGTAAATTTAGGGATTTGCGCACATCAGACTATCAGTACATCGTGGATTATTACGATAATCCGCATCACGAGGTCGGCGCAGGCGGTAAGCTGAAATATCTTCTGCCCAACGGCAACGGTACCTATAAAGTCACTGATACGCCTAAAATCTGTCAAGGCTTAGGATACTCGGCTCTACATAAGATTAAATGCTTTGTCACCAGCCTTTACCATTTTGCGATGCAAGAGGATATTGTTAATAAAGACTATGGCACATTTATAGAGCTTCCGGAATCCGAAGAGGTAAACGCTACACGCTTCACCGATGTGCAGTTAGAGCTAATACGACAAAACATAGGCAAAGTGCCTTATGCTGATTATGTCTATATAATGTGCTATCTCAATTTCAGAGTGACCGAGTTTCTTTCGCTCACTACCGAGCAGTACCATATGAGTGAACAGGGCATACCTTACTTTATCGCAGGCATAAAGTCAGATGCCGGCAAAAATCGTATTGTTCCTATCCACCCTAAGATTTTAAAATTGGTTGAGAATTGTATAAATAATAAAGGTGAAACAATCTTCTGCCGAATGCACGAGGGTTCAGAGTTCGGCAAAGCGATGAACAAAGATTATTTCTTAAAGTATTGTTTCCGCCCTGCAATGCAAGCAATAGGCTTATGTGATGAATACACCCCACATTCTTGCCGCAGGACCTTTTCAACTCGTATGTCAGCGGCAGGAGCAAGGGAGGAAGATATTATCGCTCTTATGGGACATACAGATTATAAGGTTGATATTGACCATTACATTATCCAAGAGGTTGATACTCTTTATAAAGCAATAAAATTGCTGGCATAAAATAAGCCGTCCGATTATATTTCGGGCGGCTTTTGTTGTAGAAAATCTGTAGTTTATCTGTAGTATAAGAGATTAAAAAGCATAAAAAGAAGTGAATATTCTCTTTAAAACAAAAATGTTTGAACACAGAAAAAAGTCAGTAAACAAGCCGATTTTAGCTTATTTACTGACTTTTACTTTGGCTCCCCCAACTGGGCTCGAACCAGTGACATCATGATTAACAGTCATGCGCTCTCGACTGTGTATATTCATATACCTGTTAAGGCAGTAGCTAAACCTTTTATATTCTTATTGTAATCTGTTTTATAATTAAATTATATCAGTTGAAATTGTCAATGTCAATTATATCAAAAACTGCTCATATGAAGAGTCCATAAGAATTTGCACTGAGTATCCCCTGCCTACCAAAATTTCTTTGAACAATTTACATATTATCATTCTCTGTCTTTCGGCAGGTGCGTTATCAAACTCGTCTGCCCAACTTACAAATTCTTCGTAGTAGTAATCAATCTTGTTCATATCGGTTTCTTTGTCATTGAGCTGATTCTGCTTTTCGGCGATTCGCTGAACATTGTCTGCTATTTTAGTCTTAGTAGTTTCAATAGCCATTGACAACACATCGGGTGTGAATTTGCTGTCGCCTAACAATGAATTTGCGATTTCCTCTGTAAGCTCACCAAGCTTTCTTTTCAGCGTTTCGGTTTCCTTATTCAGCCTTTTGATTTCAGTCTTGATTTGCGAGATTTGTGTTCTGTACTTCTTCTCAATAGCTGCATCCTTTGGCGTAGCTTTGATTTTATCAAAGCATTTATGCAATGCATCAAGTACAATCTCATCTACCTTTGCGGCTGAATATACCGACTGTCCGTCACACTCGTTGCGTTTCATTGCTTTGCCTGAGCAAAGGTAGCGGAATCTTCTGCCGCCGTCATGAGTTGTGCCATCTTTCGTTGTATATCTGTCCACAAAACTATTGGCACATAATTTCTTACCACAATGAGCACAATAAATATTACCGCCAAGCATCGTTGAAGATTTTGCCGTTCGGGAAAGTTGAGTTTTCTCCTCGTTAGTGTACTTTCTCTGTTCGAGAATTTTCTGTGCCTCATCAAAGACTGCATCATCAATTATTTGTAGCTCTTTGACTCTTTTGGAAGTAACTCCACCTCGGTTATAGTAACCGCAGTAGATAGGATTTTGCAAAATTCTCTTAATTGTGTTGGATTGAAATTTTGCGCCGTTATGTGTAAGCATTTTACGGTCATTAACATACTGTGCCATTACATATGAGCCGTAGCCGTCCTTGACAGTTTTCTCGAAAATGGTTTTTACCATTTCCTTTTCTATAGGATCAATCTCAAGGGTTAGAAGTTCCTTTCCCCTCTTATTGACCACACCGCTTTTTACAAGCCTATATCCGAAAGGAGCACATCCGCCTGTGTAAATTCCATCTTCTACAAGTTGATGGAGGCGAGTTTTTACACGCATTGATGTTTTCTGACTTTCGCCGTTTGCCTGCCAAAAGCGTATGTAATTCATCAGCTTGTCAACATGGCTGTCCATTCTCTGTTCGCCCTCGTTGACGCTCCATACTTCTATGCCATGCTGAATGAACCACTCGACAACGAACGGGGTTTCGTTATCAATTCGTCCTATTCTGTCAAACATAAACACAAGAAGTATATCAAACTCTTTATTTTCCGCTGCCGTCTTTAACTCCTGAACGGCATCTCTGTCATTTGCCGAAACCTTGAAGCCTGAAACACCTTTTTCCTGAAACTCTTTCTTGATTACCCACCCGGGCTGATGCTCGGCAAATTCTCGGCAGGACTGTTTCTGCATTGGTATGTCGTTTTTATCAACCTGACCTTTAGTTGATACTCTGTATAAGCAGTAAACTGTTTTCACTGTTTTTTCTTGCGTCGGTTTTGTAGCAATCATTTTAACCTCTCTTTCTCATTTGTACCGACACTATTCTTAGTCTGAGTTGAGATTTCTCTCTGATTACATTATACCATTATATAATGTAATATCCAGACCAATGGCGGTGAAATGCGAAGATAATTTGCGAAAAAAAGCCTTGCAAGTTTTTTACACTTACAAGGCTTAAATCAGTGTTCATTTACTTAATAAGAAATCTTTCCAATCATCCTTTGGAAATCCCATTAATTCTTTTTTTACATTCGGATATTTATCAAACAGCAATTCAACAGTATCCACAAATTCGTACCAATGCCTGTCATTTGGCAATAGGTGTTTCAAGCACAAAAGAACAGCATATACTCTGATATTTCCGATTCCTTTTTGAGTATACTGTCTATACAAAATCGGAGTTTTTGAAAAATTTATATTATACAGCCTGCCGTAGTGAGCACAAACATTCCGTATAAACGATATATATTCAATCCAACTTTCAAAGTATGTATACCCCACTCCATAGGAGCTTGCAATAGCTTTCTTATCGATATTTTGCATATTCTTAAAAAACTTTGAAAGTGTTCCAAAACTAAACAATTCAACCAAGGCATACATCGGAATTTTTCCATCAACATAGTTATTTTGAAAGTTCTGCACAAATGGCACCTTATCACTTCTGCTTATTTCTTTTTGAATTTCTAACATTGTTAAATTGTAATAATCTTCATTTCTAAAGTTATTTTTATCTTCGTATCCGAAATTACCATATGTTAATGAGAAATAGTTACCTAATCTACACCGCAAATTTATTTCTACTCTTTCAATTTGAGCAAATAATAATTGTCGGAAGTTAGCATTAAAAAGATATAGTTCAACAATTTCATCAAAAGTAGTATCTTTGATATACTTTGAATCATTCTGTTTCAACCCTAAGCCAAACGCCTTAATTAGTCTGAAATATGAAACATCGTTAAGAAATCCTTTTGCTCTTTCCTCATCGTCTATTATCAATCCTAATGACTTTAGATTTTCTATCTGTTCATCAATCGTCATTGGCGGCTGATGCTGTTTTAATACCATAGCTATAATTCTCCGAAAAATTAAACGACCCGACGTGGTACGCATCGTTGAGAGGCGTGTCGGGTTCTATTAGTATTATTATATGAGATTAATTCTAAAAAGTCAACTGGTTTTTAAAAAATTTCAATTATTTCACTTAAAAGTGAATTCCCAAAGTAAATTCCACAGTGGAATTTGAAGTGGAATTTAGTGTGGGAATTCACGATTTCACTTAAACGCTACTTCGGCAAACTCTATTCTCATATGCATCAAGCAGAAGTTCCTCTACCTGTTTCAAGGCATTGGAGTCGCTGTGCTTCAAGAAAAAGATTTTTGCGTTATGTCCTTCCAATTCAATGATATGTTCCTTATCAACATAATCCCTGTTTTCCATTCTTTCAATCATTTGCATCGTCCTTTCCCTTTTCAAGTTCATTCAATTTTTCCATATCTTCATCTGCATTTGAAGCGGCATTGCAAAGACACATTAATGCAACTCCGATAAATGCACCGACAAACAGTCCTATAATAAAACCAATCATTTTTTGCACCTCCTGTTTTCAACACAGCCTAAACTGATAAGTAAGCCTTTATCTATTTTGTTCAAAGATGTTCGGGTTATCTCCCCTATCTTTTCTTTTAATCTGCTTTTATCTATTGTTCTTAACTGTTCAAGTAAAGCAATTGATTTCTTCGGCAGACCTGCACCTTTAACCTTTATATGAGTCGGTAGCGCTTTCTTTCTCTTGCGGGCAGTAACAGGAACTATTATTGTTGTCGGGCTGTAAAGATTGCCTGTATTGTTCTGAACAATAATGACAGGCCGGCAACCGCCCTGTTCACAGCCTATAATCGGATTGAGGTCAGCATAGTAGACCTCTCCTTTTTTCACTATCAAAATTATTACCTCCTATAGATATGTAAAGACAGCAAGTACCTTTTAAACACTTGCTGTCCTATCAACCGTTTTTAGCAATTATACGCTTATCTTCTTAACTCATTGGCGAGTATGAATTAATTTTCAAAGCAACTTTTTCAAATTAAAGTAAAAGTTCAAACCTTTACCTTTTGGTTGGTATTTATCCTCAATATCCCCCAACCGGGAACACATCAGACGGTCAACGCATATTGACCTCATTGGAATTTCACCACCGTGAGGATCTCCCACAGCCGCCATCTTTGGTTGCGACGGTTTTATCACGCTCGACTTTTGACTTGACGGAAGTATCATTATCCCCTCTGCCTGTCATCGCCGTCATTGAATTTGCCTTTCAATGTCTGAGTCCTGAAGACCTGTTAGGGTGTTCGCTCATGTGGCTTGTCCGTACCGAACAGCAGAAGGAATGTATCTGATGCGCTGATATTCTGTTTTCAAGGTTCTCAAAAAAGTCAAATACTTTTTCTCACTTGTATAGGGGAAGAAGCGGTCATTTTGAAACCCATTAATTCAAAAAATTTTTTAATTTTTTTAGAATTCTATGCTTTTTACGATGTAATACGGGTTGAGAAACGCCAATTTTCTCGGCACATTCCCTTTCCGATAAGCAATCGTGAAAAAGCAGATAAATGATTTTGTAATCAGTTTCGTTCAAACCTTCCAATGCTTTATGTAACTTTTCTATAAGGAATTGCTTTTCAATAGTCTCTTGCATATTATTAGTATCACTGACAAATTCCCTGAAATTTTCATAAGCATTTCCCTGACCGCCAACAAGAGCGCTCATTTGTATTTCATGCTTAAAGAAACTTTTATCATTATCTTTTATGTTCCAACCTGTTCTTTTGAAAATCTGTGCAACTTCCGGTGTTACATATACTTCCTGTAACTCATTTGTTAATGTATTAAATACAATTATCTTTTCTGTATTATTCATAATTACCTCCGAATTGAATTTGATGTTTCTTTACTCAAATCCGGTTCGGAGGAGATCTTACCCTGAATATTATTCTTTTCTTGTTTATTTCAGGCATAAAAAATCCTCCGTTTCAATTGCCAAAACGGAGGTATTGCAAAACATAACCGAGCATTGATAGCCTGTTAAAACGAGTACAAAACTCCATTTTGGCAATCAATTTCTCAGTCATTGCTTGCATAAAAGATTCAATTTTTATTTTGCTTGGTGCTGAGATAACTCTCCGATCGGAAGTCACCAAACAAAAAAAACACCTATGAATCAATGTAATTTTCTTGATTCATAGGTGTGAATTATTCTTGTTCTCTACAATTCAAGTAATTACTATACTTAAATTATAGTGATAATAGTATTATTAATCTGTGCTAAAAAATGTTCTGTTTTTCGGGCAGAAATGCGTTTAATGTGTGAACATACTCGGACAGGTCCTTATCATCAAATTTACTTTCAAAATCTCTGGCAAGATTTCCATAATATAAAGCTTCATCTTCTTTCCCCATTAAATGGTATGTATTACTCATATCTACATAAATATATCCAAGGTCTGTTTCTCCATTTTCATCACACAACGAAATTGCTTTATTGAAATATTCTATTCCCATATCATATTTTTCGAGAAGGACATAACAAGTACCAACTTTATAATACATTATTCTCTTTAAAAGCATATCCTCATCTGAAAACGCTTTTAGTTGCAACAAATAATCTATAGCAGATTCGTAATCATTTAAACCCATACAACAATTCGCAAGTCCTAAGTATGGCTGTGATAATCTTGGACTATCGTCAGAAAAGGCTTCTTTTACAAGGTCAATACATTTTAAGTAATATTCCTTTGCTTCTTCATATTCATCCGAGTGTTCTAACAAATCTGCAAAATTCTGATAGTCGTTGCATAAATCACTCAAAGGAATATTGCTTATTTGTTTTATCCTATCAATTATCTCTCTATAAAGTAACACCACATCATCTTCTTTACCTTCTGCTGCCAGAATCAAAGCTTCGTTACTCATACATTGAAGAATATGATAACTATCTTCACCGTATAGATAAAAATATATATTGTAAGCCTTTCTACAGTATTTCCTTGCATTTTTATTATCAGAAATTTGGTAAAGAAAATTTGAATACTCCATATACACATCAGCTAAATCATTGCTATGCTTTGAAAGGTGCTTTTCTCTGAACGCTATAACTTTTTCATAACACTCCTGAGCTTCGTCACAGTATTCATCATATCCGTTGGCAACAAAATCAGTACAAATAGTTGCCATATAGTAGTAATTCATTATCGACTCTGAATCTTCATCATCTATTTCTTCAACGGAAATAGCTTTCTGCATCATTTCATACGCTGTAGGCAGATCGCCATGAACTTGAAAAATTGTTGCTATACTGGAATAATCAGTTGAAAGCTCTCGAGACGGAATGTTGGGAATACTCAAATCCAATTCCAAAGCATCAGTGTAATAATCTAACGCTTTATTGGGTTTACCTGAATGATAATAAACATTTCCATATTGATGCCAAAGATATGCCCACTCGCGTTTCATTTTGCCGGTAGGATCAAGCTGTTCCATATACTCCCTTGCAATATCAAGCATCTTTATCGAATCTGCATCATTGTCAATTCTTAAAAGCAGTTCCGCATAATTCTTGTAATCCCTTATTAGCATTTCAGTATTCCCGATTGTTTTATCAATTTCTATTACTTTCTCAATCAAGGTTTTACATAACGGATAGTTGCTTGCCTCAAAACAGATATAATAAAGTCTGAGCAGAAAAGTTGCGTCATCTTCTGTGCCCCAGTGATTTTCAAATATATCTGCTACAGACCATGAAAAAGGAATCAACTCAAATTTAGTATAACCCTTGCCCCATTCATCACCTAACTCCATATCTTCAGATAATTCATGAATAAAAGGAGCGGTAGTATCGTACAAGATTTCCTTTTGCTGTTCTCGTATAGCCGCTGCAATAACCGAGTGCATCCGGTAAATATGTTTTCTGTCTTTGATATGATATTCCAGCATTCCCATTTTATATAATCGCATAAGACAGCTATTCTTCTTTACCTTAAACCACTTCTTTGCATCTGGAAAGCTAAACTCCAGATTAGGAATTACAGAAGCATATGTAAGAAGCTGTTTATCGGTATCATTGTATTTTACTAATGAGAATAGAATACACATTTGTCTGATAATAGTATCGTCATTCTGCAATTTTTCGTGTTCGCATGACACATCCTCATCACTTAATTTAAATCCTTTTGCTACCAACTTACCATACAATTCATTAAGAGACATTTCTTCAAGATGTGCCGCCTTTGCAATAAAAATAATCATAATAGTCAGCTTTGCAGTAAGATAAATGATGTCATTTACCGTTTCATTGTCTCGTTCATTGAATTCATAATGCTTATAAAACAGCTCTCGACACTTATTCATTGTGAGAGGCTGTAAATCCATAACATTAGAAAATCCGGGTAAAGCTCTCAGGCGGCTTGTTACAATGATGCTGCACTGCAAACAACTCAACTTTTTCAGGTATTCATCATTTTCAACAGTTTCAATATTATCAACCACCAGCAACAAACTTTTTCCGTATTTTGCTGAAATGTTCTGCATTTCCAACCATACTTCTTCAAGATCGCATTGCATATGAAGAGCCTGTTTGATAGAAAGTCTGATATCATTGTTATTATACGGAACCCAAGCAATTATCTCAATTCCGCTTGTTTTGGTTTCTGTATTAACTACTGTACGGAGAAAGTTTTTTACAAGTTCTGTTTTTCCAAGTCCGCCGACAGCAGACACAAGTATATTCAATTGTTTTTCAATAACAGATGTTGATAACTCGTCAAGTTCATCCTCACGACCAATAAAGTCTGATACTACTGAATCAGGTGATTCAGTAATAAATTGTGGATACCGTGCAGGAGGCTCGTCCGCTGATAATCTCATAAAATCAATTTTAAAAAACTGATTCTTACCTTTTTCTATCAAATAGTCAGAGTAATCCAGACAAATCAATACTCCTGCTAAAGCTCTTGAAATCTGATAATCAGAAGCATTGGTAAGACTGTTTTTAATTTTGGATTTTATATCATTAGGTATAATTTTATCCGCATTAAAAATTTCCAGAACCTCAGCTAAAATCTGTTCTTTATTCTCTATACATGAAATATAGGATTTTTCTATTTTTGCCCGAAAAACTTCAAAACCTTCAGGCGTGACCAGTTTCTTTACAACTCTCCTGTGTATATGATCATTTCCGGAGGTTCTTTTTCTGATAGCGTCGTTATCAAACATTCCATCATCAACCATCGCATATACTTTCTTAAACAGGAGTCGATAGAATTCTTCTTTCTGATGGTTGCAAAGACTTTCTCCGGCGTAATTATACATTTTAGTAAAGGCTTCATAAAATAATTTCTGCTTCATAACCCAACTTCAATCCCTTTAATGTGTTACTTTATATATAACATATTAGAGTAATTTAATTATATTTGCAAGTTTTTTATGCTGTACATTGATACTTATTTTTTCTATTTTATCATTCGTACGAGCATAACAAATATTTTATAATGATGCATTTGTATTCTACAAAAAACAGGTTGCAAAAATCTTAAACAACCTCTGCAACCTTTTTTATACACAAATCAAAATATTATTAGTAAATTTGATGTATGTTTCTATGTTTCATTACTGATATACAAATAACAAGCGAAAATAATAAATCTCGTAATCATTACGTCATGCAATGCACAAGTATTTTTTATAATTTCTTCTCTATTTTTTACCGAATAGTTTACCCAAAAAACTTTTCTTTGGCAGATTCATATAATTATTCAAATCATCCATCAACTCATCGCAATTTTGATATCTATCATCCAGATTCGGTTGAATACACTTTGAGATAATGTATTCTAATCCTTTTGGCAAATCAGGATTAATCTGACAAATCGGCTTCGTTTCATACGGTGGCTGATTAGGATCAACCCCGGTAACAAGATGGTGCATTGTCATACCTAGTCCGAATATATCTGTTCTTGCATCTGTCTGTTGACATCCGCCGTACTGCTCAGGAGCAGCATAACCTATCGTTCCCCACCAACAAGTATCCCTATTCTTCATAAGGTCATAAATTCGTACAGAGCCAAAGTCAACCACCTTTAGGTGATTATCCGGCATAAGAATTACATTTGCCGGCTTTATATCACAGTAGATATGAGGAGGAATTAAGTTATGAAGATAACGGAGCATGTCGCAAATCTCTTTCCCCCATTCGATAACCTTATCAGCCGATTGTGCTCCGCATTCTCTCACAACAGATTCCAAGGTCACACCTTCAATATACTCCCTGACGATGAAAATATTTTCATCGTTTTCACCTATATCAACTACTTTCGGTATTGCCGGATGATTCAATTTCATCATCATATGGGGTTCCTGAAGTATTTTTTTCCGAATAGCAGGACTATAATTCCTGTTCGTTTTATCACATAGCTTCATTGCCCATCTCTTGTTGCTCTTTATGTCTTGAACAATATATGCCGAATAAAAACCGCCTCGACCTATCAACTTAATTACTGAATATTTACCGCCAACTACTGTTCCCAAATATTTGTCTTGCTTTTCCTCTTGCTGAAAAGTTTTATCGGATGTATTTGTTTTATTTTGGACAAGAGGCAGAAGAACTTCTGTAATAATCTGCTTGCTCAAAAGAAACCTGAACTCATTAAACGGATTGATTATCACCGGCTTATCCATCTTAACAAGCATTGGCAAATAGTCCTGAGGATAGTATCTAATAATTGATGCACTCGGTCCTTTGTTCGCCTCGTCATTGGAGGTAAACATCGGCACAAACTCATCACCACTCTCAAGAGCCAAAGTAAGAATGCGCATTTTTACATCCTTTTGAGGCTGCAAAGTATCTCCCAGTTTGAGTTTTGCAGCGTCAACATTTCCTAACATTGCCTCAACATCAATTTCAACTGGAAAATACAAAGGAGCATTGGACAATGCCGCAACGATAAGCTTAAATGCTACTTCATCTTTTTGTTCAGACTTCGCAAATGTCGCCATCCCTGCTTCCAGAAATGCCAGAGTTTTGGCATCTGCATCTTCCGTAGATTGTTTAGATTGCTCTCGTTGATAGAAAATTACTTTCTCGGACATTGCAAAGTTGATTTCATCGTTTGCGAAAAGCTGATATTTCTTTCCAGGTTGCATACGAGCACCGTTTATCCAAGTACCATTAGTCGAAAAATCATCACGCAGAAACCACATCTCATCTTCATAAAAGAAAGTTGCCTGCTGCCGAGCAATTGTCTTTTTGCTGTTAAGGGGCAAATCACAAGAGAGGCTTCTGCCAACACTAACTACATCTTTTCGGAATTGTACTGTTTTACCAGTACTCTCAATTGTCAGCCGCAATGTATCGGAATAAAGAATTGTGGTTATATTCGAATCCAACAACACATAATCGGATTCATCAGCTTTTATATCCGTATTATCAGGTTGTATATCAAACGCGGTACTTACGGTTTTCTTCTTTCCGCATTTTGTACATACATAATCTGTGTCGCCCGTATATTCTTCAGCGACAATAAAATTGTGTTGATTATTTGGGCAATCCAAAAAGCAGTCCGCTTCGTCTCCAGTCATCTCCCGAATTACAACAGTTGCTATAGTGCTCATTCCTTTACTTGTCGGATGAGTTCCGTCAATGGAATCATAAGGCATTCTACACCTATACAAATTAATTAATTTGCATTTGTTTCGAAATGATATCTTTCGTATTATTTCGTTGTATTCCTCTATGTGCGTCCCTGAATATTTATGCGGAAATGTGAAATCAGGATTTTTTGACATAAATGTTTCACTCAAAGTGCAACACCAGATCTCGCTATGAGGGTAATTGGTTTTTAGTCTTTTCAACATATTGTTATATGCGAGGTCAAATAATTCATTGTCATCTTCACCTAAAATGCGAGTATCATTTCCTGTGTTTGCACCAAATGCCCAATCGTTTGTTCCGAGATATACGATAATGACATCAGGCGTCACTGAATCGATATGCAAAGAGGAAGTGCGTTCGTCACTGCATGCAGACGGAAACAAGCCGTTTCTTCCCGGCAGTTTTGTCACTCTGCTCCCAGACCATGAATTATTAACAAGCAATTCTCCTCCGAAAAATGATATTACTTGCTCCCACCAAGTATCTGCCATTTCCCTGACGCCGGATTTCTCACAATTATCTCCACTGTAGAAAACATTATAACCCTTTGGATTATATCCATAAAGTGTACTTATTGAATCTCCTAAAATTGAAAATTGCTTTCCAAAATATCTGTTCTTTGCTTGCCAGCCATAAAAATTCTGTTCAACTGCTCTGTTAGCACAATTTAATAATGTTGGCTTTCTGTGAAATCTATATTCCAGAGATACAGGAAGGACTGAGCATCTTTCTTTTGCATCGGGAGAATACATATCAAACTGCCCTGTAAATGCATTGAGATTAGGACAATGTTCACCCGTCGGTTTTATTGCAAAAACAATTTTCCTGAAGCATTTAAAATAATCCTGTTCGCAGATGACCTGACGAAATGCCTCGGCTACAATAAGCGGTGGATTCTTAAATGCACCGCATCCAAATGCGCCGAGAATAATAACATCCGCTTTGTTATCTCTTGCAGCCTCAAATATATTTCTTATTCTGCTTTTGAAAAGAAGAAGCAGCGCTGTTGAATTAGTGTATTTCCGTTTTGCAATGTACGGAGCTGCACATGTAATCACATCAACTGTAAACCACATATGCTCCGGTAATATCTGAGGAATATCATTGTCATCTTTGAAAACAGTAATATCTTTAGTATATATCAATCGATCTGAGTAAAAAATATTTTTAAGGTTACGATGATACTCATAATAATCATTAAAAACACTCGCATCACAAAGACACGGATAAAGGTTACTGCTTCTGCACAGACACTCCTCCTGCGCCATAGCTCCATACTGAACTCCACCTCCCGGATTTTCAGGATTGGCAAAATTTAATACCGCAGTTTTTCCAATATGTAAATATTTCCTCGCAGTAGCCAATGTTGTACCGCTTTCAACGATAATATCAGAATGTTCGTTCCTTTGGGGAACATTTGATACAAATCCTTCTTTATATATTTTATTTGTTCTACAGGATTCAGCAGTTTTATCTTTAAGCACATTGCTATGTGCCCTTTTTAATGTATCTTGAAAGCAAGATATTAACTCATTTTTATTCATCATTATTTCACCATTTTTAATATCACTGTATTTCCCAGACAAAGGTAGCCGAATCACTCACATCAAATTCCGTAGGCTGAATCTGAGGTTGTGGCGGAATTGGTCTGGATGCTGCCGGTGCAGACAATATGGCGGTTTCACCCATACCATCTGTACTAATATCCGCCCGTGAGGAAATTTTAATTTCTTTCCAATCATAATCAACACTTATAAGCTTGCCGAGCTCTGCACCGCAACCATTGCATAAGATTTCAGCCCTTCGCTTGGCATTAACGGCGGCAGACTTCAATAACCTGTCGCTGACTGCATCTTTGTCTTTTATAGTAAAAGAAATATCCATCTGTGGTTCTGAAAGACACTTTGAAACAGCGTTCAATGCTTTTCCTAAGATAACAGAATCAAAGTCAAATTCAATCTTAAGGCTGTTATTGCACACATATCCCTCAAAATTTTTTTGAAACATTCCCTTTCGGTCCCTATATGTACTGTAGTCCATACGAACATTGTAGCTGACTGTTTTTACACTGCCTTTTTCAAATCCTGCTTTTTCCAACGCAGAATTCAGTTCTGTAATTTTACGGGTATTCTCTTCAATAGCAGCTTCATATTATTTATGTTTTGTCTCAATTTTTAATGACAACACTACAAAATCAGGCTCAACAGTAGTTCTTCCGACACCTTTAATTTTTATCGTTCTTGACATTATATTCTCCATTCTGCCGCCAAAGTCAACAAAATATAAATGTTGCCATACGGCTGTTTTTTATTTTTTACTTAATTTTGACTTTACAATTATATTAACAAATCTAATTAATATCAGGAACTGCTACAGATTTCTGAAAACAGTTCTTCACAAATCTGATATGTTTCATTATCAAATATAACCATATATACAAGCATATCATTTTCAGTAAGAAATGAACGTATTGTTTCAACAGCTACTTTTAGTGCCTTATCTACTGGATATCCATATACACCGCTTGAAATCAAAGGAAAAGCAACTGAACTGCATCCGTTTTCTTTGGCAAGCGTCAGTGACGCCTTGTAGCAACTCCCAAGAAGTTCTTTCTCGACATTCTTACCGTTTTTCCACTTAGGTCCGACTGTGTGAATTATATAGTGGCAAGGGAGCTTATATCCCCCTGTAATCTTTGCTTGTCCAGTCTTACAGCCTCCGAGTTTCATACACTCAAGCAACAACCGTCTGCCTGCCGCTTTATGAATTGCTCCATCAACTCCGCCACCGCCGAGCAAGGTAGAATTTGCTGCATTGACTATTGCGTCGCATTCAATTTTTGTTATATCGCCTTTGATAATTTTTATTGGCATTCAACCACTCCCTATCTCCAATATTTGTTTCAATTTTTATTATTAATTGCGTCGATTATATTGTTAATTAATTCATACAGAATAAACACAGTCAATAAACCCTCAAAAATTGCCGGTATCCAAGTCGCCGACAAAATAGCAACAAATTCAAACGTAAGCTTAAGAATAAGATGTAAAGCAGAAACTATTATTTCACCTGTTTCAAATTTAAATTTATCCGTGAATTTATAAACTTTGCCGCTATGCCCCGGCTTTGCAATGTCATAAACAAAAATAAAATTCAAAATACATAAGAGCGTTAATACTATTTTTACGTTTAATTCGTATTCAGGAATCCAGACTGTTAAAAGCAAAATGACTTTCGGAACATATACTACAAAAACATTCAACCTTTTCACCTCTTAAGTAGAGCTTACCATACTTAGTATGCTCTTTTGATAAAATGATACAATTGACATACATTTAATAAACAAATCCAAGTATTTTCTATAGGGCTTTCATTATTTCTGTATCCTGAATTAACAGTTTTAATCGTCTTATTTCTTCCACAAAGACCTTCTGACCTTTTTTAGTTATAACATACTCTATTTTTCCTTCGCTGATACTATGTTTTGAAATCAATTCATTATTGAGCAGATTTATTAATGCACCATATAATGTACCGGAACTTAATATTAATCTGCAATTAGTAATTGTTTCAATACTTTTCTTCATCCTGTAACCATGTAATGGTTCAAATACAGATAATAAGATATGATACATTGCCTCTGTTAAAGGCTGTTGTTTATCATTTCTCATATATTGACCCATCAAATACATATGTATTATTTTTTAAAAAGTCCGCATCAAATACTAATGAGTATGAGATACGGACTTTATTCACTTAAGTAATATAGTTTTGCTTTATCTATCCTCTTTTTTTCTTCTTTTGAAAACTACGAGGAAAACAATCAAACCTACAACTACAATTACTCCTGCAATAGAACCGAAGAATAAAGGTTTGTTGTTATAGTAACGAACAAAAATATTTGTAGTTACATAAAAATCATTGATTTCTTCAATGCTTTCGTTACCTGCTGAATCAGTTGCCAAAATCTTAACAGTGTGTGCCCCGGTTGAATTGCCCGAAACATCAAAGGTAAAGTTTTCGTTATCTGTTACAATCTTCTCTAAATCTTCACCTGTCCATTTTTGGCACTCTTCTCCGTCAAGATATACAACCACTGAATCAAGTTTCAAATTATCATCAACAGTCATTTGAACCTTTAACCTCTCTAAAGCATATGTTTTATTACTTTCAAGATTGTTAACATTGATTGTAGGTGGAGTTTTATCAATACCAAAGCCAAGCTCCGTTTCTTTAGTATCAAGTGTATTTTCAGCTACATTTCCGGCAGCATCTTCAGAGTAAATAGTCAGTCTGTAAACACCATCTTCCTCAAAGTTTTCTTTGAAGATTGTGTATTTGTACTGATACCACTGTCCATCTCCTCCGACTACATCAATCCTGTAATCAGTTCCTTCTTCAAGAACAATTGTTTTATCATTCTTAAAGAGAGTAATTTTTATGTTTTTAAGTTCATTTGCGTTGATTTCAGATAACATAATATCAATCGGTGTTTTTGCATAAGAACCATTAAGTGTGGCTGTTTCGTCACTAAGTACATACGTTGAACCAAACCTGTTTACCGAGAAATTTATTGACTTCTTTGAAGTATTGCCGGCCTTATCCGTTAATGTTGCGTAAAGAGTATATATGTCATCAATATCCTTCTCTTTGGCAAAATTATCAAATGTAAAAACCTTGCCATTATGAATATCCGAATAGTTGCCTAACAAAGCAACATCTTTTCTGTTTGCTCCTACAAGAGTAATATTCACTTGACTATCATCAAAGTTGGTATCAGTATATGTTACAACAGGTATAACATCTCCGCTGTTTGCAGACTTATCCTTAACACCTGTTATTTCAAGTGAAGGAACTGTCTTATCTACATAGAATGTCTGGTTTGCAAAATCTGCAGCATCATTGCCGGCCATATCTTTGAATGCAATATCAAAAGTATATTTAGCATCATCAGTATAATTGATTGTTGCCGTATGTCTGTCACCATTTGAAGTCCAACCGTTTAATTTAGAAACAGTTTTTTCTACACCATCATCAGTTGCTGTCATTGTAACATCAACACGATCAGTATTAAAATTATGTTCAGTAATAACTATCGTAGCAGTACGGCTTTCTTTATAATAATTACTGTTTTGTGCAGAATTGTTATCATAAGAAACTTCAACTGTCGGTAAAGTTTTATCAATGGTAAACTTTGATTCTGCTACTGTTCCATTTGCAAAATTAATGCTTGTACACTTATTTCCCGCAAGGTCAATATATTCAATCGCAAATGTGTAATCACCATCAGCACCATAGGTAATAGTAGTTGTATGCGTTGAATTATCAAGATTGTACGAACCTGTAATATCCTTCCAATCAAGTGAATTTTTAACCTCACTACCGGATTTAGTTACTTTAATCTTAACATCATCAGCATTAAAATTACGCTCTGTGATCTTGATTGTAGCGACTCTGTTATCTTTAAAATAAGTGTTGCTGTCAGCATTGTTATTGTTATAAGAAATATCTATAACAGGAGCAGTTGTATCAATTTTGATAACAGTATATCCGGATGAACCTTTTTGAGAGTTATCACCGGCATTTCCGGCATTATCAACTGCATATACAACAATCTGAATATTATTACTGTTGTTCTTCGCACTTTTAACAGTTATATTGCCTGTCCATGTCTTCAGTAATTCAGACTGTTTCGGATTTGAATTGCTAAAAGTGTATAGTGTGCCTTCCTGTGTAGGCGTATTTGGAGTAGCACTTGCTCTGTCAAACACCTTATAGGTGATTTCTTTTAAGCCAGAGTATGTACCACTAACCATTGGATCGTCAACCTTTATAGAAACCTTAACATCATCCTTATAAATGCCGTTAATAGGTTTTTCAGGTGTTACTGTTATTTCAGGAGCAACTGATTCTACTACAGGATGCTGATCATCAACAATTAATCCGTTTGTTCCAACATAGGTATAGTTTCCGGCATTATCAGTAATTTTAAGGTACACGGTAAACTGTTTATTTACTGTTACATCAAAACCATTAAAGCTTTTCCACGAACTAATATTATCCAGACTCTTAGCATCAAGAGCAGAGGTTTCATCACTTGCATTAGTTGCAACAGGCATATAGTACTGTACACTAGCAATAGGAGATGTTACATCGTTTGATGTTCCGAAAATAGAAATCTTCTTATTTGACCAGAAGCCAAAAGTAAGAGTGTCAATCAAACTACTCCAAGTTTCTGTTCTGCCTTCACTTGATTTGGCCGTAACACTTCCTGTAGGCTTTGTTGTATCAACCGTAAACTCATAAGGTGCTGTCTGTCCTGTTACATCGGGTTCTGTATTC
>UMAK01078119.1_pt1 | contig 41717 bp, 25 predicted proteins | sample 1963681 | NCBI WGS metagenome assembly UMAK01 (sample SAMEA4835913, study PRJEB28245) | human gut metagenome | biome: gut microbiome; material: fecal sample | place: Denmark | collected 2008 | reverse complement strand
ATTGTCAATATCTTCCCATTCCATCGGTTTAACTTTCTCTTGCAGATACTGGAAGATAACGAATAAAACAGGAACGATAAAGATCTGGCAGATCATACCGATTAACATACCTCCGATAGAAGCAGTACCCAGTGTACGGTTACCGTGAGCACCTACACCGAAAGCAAACATCAACGGAAGCAAACCGACTACCATAGCCAAGGATGTCATCAAAATCGGACGGAGACGGGCACCGGCACCCAATACGGCTGCCCAAGTGATACTCATACCCATTTTACGGCGGTCGAGGGCAAACTCTACAATCAAGATGGCATTCTTTGCCAACAGACCCATCAACATGATCAATGCAATCTGCATGTAGATATTGTTGGACATCGTACCGAGAATCATCTTCAACGCTGAGATATTACCGAGTGCACTTACACCGTTGACAAACAGGAAGCTACCTAACAGACCGAACGGAACGGATAGCAATACGGCCAATGGAAGTATGTAACTTTCGTACTGCGCACTCAATAATAAGTAAACGAATACGAAACAGAGCACAAATATCAGCCCGGTAGCACTTCCGCTACTCTGAGCCTCTTCACGTGCCATACCTCCTAATTCATAGGTATAACCGGTAGGCAGGTTTTCTTGAGCAACCTCTGCAAGAGCAGCCAGTGCCTGACCGGAGGTATAACCACTGGCAGGAGCTACCATCACTTTCATGGAAGTATAAAGGTTGAAACGGCTGATAATATCCGGACCATATACCTTCTCTACAGAGATGAACTGGGCGATCGGAGCCATTTCACCTGCACTGTTGCGTACCTTGATATTCTTCAGCGATTCCAAATTCTTACGTGACAACGGATCAGACTGAATCATAACACGATACATCTTACCAAAACGGTTGAAGTTAGATGCATACAGACCTCCATAATATCCTTGCATAGTTGTAAGGATATCGCTCGGACTGATACCAGCTTTCTTACAAGCCGCCGCATCGATGTCGATCATATATTGCGGGAAGTTCGGGTTGAAAGATGTTTTTGCCGAGTTGATTTCCGGACGTGCTTCCAAGGCTGCCGTGTAATCATTTACTACATCAAAGAACTTGTTCAAGTCACCACCGGTCTTATCCTGCATATTCACCTCGATATCTGTAGATGCCGAATATCCCGGGATCATAGGAGGAGCGAAGAACAATACCTGTGCTTCTTTGATAATCTTCTGTGCGCGCATATATAAGGAGCCGACTACAACGTCCGAGTTCTGTATCATAGAACGTTCATCCCAGTCCTTTAGCTTTATGATGAAAGAACCGTAAGAAGGTCCCTGACCACCGATGAAGCTAAATCCGGAAATCATGGTTCGTGATAATACAGCAGGGTCAGAAGCGATCAGACTGTCTACGCGTGCCAAGATTTTCTCAGAACGGTCTTGTGATGTACCCGGCGGCAATGTTACTGCTCCCATCAAGGTTCCGGTGTCTTCGTTCGGTACCATACCTGTCGGAGTGGTGTTCATGAAGAATATAAGCAGTACGATGGAGGCGGTAACTAATCCCATAGACAGCCATTTCTTCTGAATAAAGAACAATACACGTTTTTTGTAACGTTTCAGGATAGACTCGTATGTATCGTTGAATCTGTTCTTGAACTTCTTCGTACTCATACCGATCAGTGCCAGGATACTAAGAAGTACAAAAATTGCGGTAACCACCGGATTGAGACTGAAGAAACCGAAAATCATACCGAGAATAGCAATAATCGTGAAAGTAAGTGTGATTCCCGGATGTAGCATTTTTCCGATAGCTTCGGTGTATCTGTTGATCATGGTCGTATGAGCTGCCGTATAAGCTACTTTCATACGTTCCTTCAATGTAGAGTCTTCCGTTCCATCTTCCTTTTTATGCGGTTTTAGAAGAACAGCACACAAAGCCGGACTCAATGTCAAAGCGTTCAATGCAGACAAACCGATAGCGATAGCCATAGTCATACCGAACTGGCGATAGAATGTTCCTGCCGTACCTCCCATGAAACTTACCGGGACGAACACGGCCATCATGACTAACGTAATAGATACGATAGCACCACCCAGTTCATTCATGGCGTCGATAGAAGCCAGACGGGCGGAAGTATAGCCCTGGTCGAGCTTGGCATGTACACCCTCGACGACCACAATGGCATCGTCGACCACAATCGCAATGGCTAGGACGAGCGCACATAATGTCAGCAAGTTCAAACTGAATCCTACTAAAGACAGGATAAAGAAAGTACCGATAAGAGCTACCGGAATGGCAATGGTCGGAATCAACGTAGAACGTAAATCCTGCAAGAAGATATATACCACAATAAACACCAGGATAAATGCCTCGATCAATGTCTTCAACACCTCGTGAATAGAAGCGAACAAGAAGTCATTGGCATTCATGGAAATGTTAAGCTTCAATCCGGTAGGCAAGGTTTTTGATGCTTCATCCAGCAGTTGCTCAATATCACTGATGGTCTGTGTTGCATTGGTTCCTGCCATCTGGTATACGATACAGGTTACTGACTTGTGGCCGTCTACACGGTTTGTAAAGTTATAACCCAAACGATCCAATTGAATTTCTGCTATATCTTTCAAGCGGAGTACCTCACCGTCAGGCAGAGATTTGATAACGATGTTTTCAAACTCTTCCGGTTGTTGCAGACGTCCTTTGTAGCGGATGGTATATTGGAATGTCTGATTACTGCGTTCACCGAACTGACCGGGAGCAGCTTCGACATTCTGTTCCGCCAAGGCTGCAGATACATCACCGGGAACAAGTTTGTACTGTGCCATGACATCCGGTCTCAACCAGATACGCATAGAATAGTCCTGTCCCAAAACGTTTGCATCACCTACACCCTGTACACGTTGAACCTGAGGAATCAAGTTGATCTTAGCGTAGTTTTCAATAAATGATTCGCTATATGTATCTGTCTCGTCATAGAGAGAGAATACTACCAACATGGAAGTCTGGCGTTTCTGTGTGGTTACACCGACTTTGGTTACTTCGGCAGGCAACAGACCTTGTGCCATGGAGACACGGTTTTGTACATTGACGGCAGCCATGTCCGGGTCTGTTCCTTGTTTAAAATAGATGGAAATATCACCGGAACCCGTATTGGATGCAGTTGATGTCATATACATCATGTTTTCTACACCATTGATCTGTTCCTCCAACGGAGCGATGACGGAGTTCAATACGGTTGACGCGCTGGCACCCGTATATGTAGCCCTTACCGACACGGTAGGGGGAGCAATGTCCGGATATTGGGTGATAGGCAATGTTGCCAATCCGATAGCACCCAGAATGACTATCAAAATAGAAATAACTGTTGATAGTACCGGACGGTTAATAAAATTATCTAACTTCATACGATTATCTAAGTTATTAATTGAAAGCAGTAGCTAAATTACCATCGTGCTGGTCTTTCAAATGCTGTTGATAGTTTGCTTCTTTTTGAGCAGGTGTGATTGGTTGTATGGTTTCACCATCTTTCAGATTCTGCACGCCTTCGATGACGATTTTATCTCCGGAGTTCAAACCGGAAGTAACGAGATATTCTTTTCCGTTGTCCAGATTGAAGATGGTGATTTCTGTATATTTCACCGTGTTATCCGGCTGCAGGACATAAACGAACTTCTTATCCTGGATTTCTACTGTTGCTGATTGCGGTATAGTAATTACATTCTCCATTGTGTAAGGAATCAGTACGTTTGCTGTTCCACCACTACGTAGGATGTGTTCTTTGTTCGGGAAGAGGGCACGCATACTAACAGAACCGGTTGATTGGTCGATTACTCCTGTGATTGCGTCCACTTTACCTTCGATACTGTACTCTGTACCATCAATCAACTGAAGCCTGATAGACGGTATTTTTTCGATTTCTTCTTTGATGGTACCGCCTGTTTTAGTCATCGCCAACAATTCTTTTTCTGTCATGGAGAAATATACATATACTTCTTCTATCTCAGAAACTGTAGTCATCGGAGTAGCGATAGAAGGGCTCACCAGTGCTCCTAAACGATAGGGGATATCATTGATTACACCATCGGAAGGACTCTTCACTTGTGTGAAAGAGAGGTTTTGTCTGGCTGTGGTAAGCTGTGCTTTCGCTTGTGCCAATTGTGCCTGAGACTGTGCCAATGTGTTTTCTGCCATTGACAGATCGTAGTCACTGATAATTTGCTTTTTGTTCAGTTCACGTTTGTTATCCACTGTTATCTGTTGGGTACGCACTGCCGCTTCTGCTGTTGCGACTGCTGCTTCAGCCGTACGTACTGCTGCTTCATATTGTGTCGGATCAACGATGAATAGAACTTGACCTTTGCGTACAGTTGCTCCTTCGTCTACACATAGTTTCGTGATGAAGCCTGATACCTGTGGACGGATTTCTACGTCTTGTTTACCTTTGATTGTCGCCGGATAGGCAGTCGTTAAATTAGCAGTGGTCTTTTGTAACTCTTGTACTGCATATTCTGGGACTTGTCCCGTTCCGTTGCCCTTATTGCCACAACTAGACAAAAGGGCTACGCAAAATGCAAATAAAACAATTCTACTTTTCATACTTAATAATTATCTGTTTTTAATGTAATGCGTTTGTTACCGGTGTGTCATCATTCATGTAGATAAGTGATTTAAAGGCCAAAAAAGCCGGAAACTAATTATTAATAATCAGTTTCCGGCTGCAAAAGTACAGTAATTTCGCTATTCTTGTTCTTTGATACCGTGTTTTTTAACTATGTTTTTTACTTTAGTTTATGAGATACGGGAGACATTATGAAACTGAACTCATAATCTTGATATGGAAGACGATATTTTTCTAATGGTATAGCTCCCCAACTATTGACGCATGCCAGTCCCGTTTGTGCCTTGTCAATACAGAAGTTTGTAAAGTTTGCTTTTTCCACTTCGGGGGAATGGCGCTGGTCTTTGCCCTCACCGTCATCCAATGATTCAACGGTATAGTTCAGTGCGGAAGCAGAGAACGGAGCTTCGGAAACAAACTGCAAACCGTTTCCGCTGATATTCAAGAGTCTCCACCAACGGATGTCCGTCTTCGTTCCGGTTTCCTGTGGGCGGATATACGGATAGAATTGTTCCTCTACCGTTTGACGGTATTTGCCAAGTTTGGCTGCATTGTTGCGGTCGGCATAATTCTCTATCGGTCCGCGTCCGTAATACTCTATTTCGTTGAAGTTGGCAGGCGTACGCATCTGTATGCCGAAACGGAACATTTCAGACACTTTCTTGCTCTTGTCCGCTACCATCTTCTGAGTAACTTTTACTGCTCCCTTGTTGTTGACGATATAAGTCAGGAATAATTTTCCTCCTATCGACTTCATGTCATATTCTGCACGAATCACGGCCAGATCATTCTCAATAGCATGTTTCAGGGAAGTAAGCTTCAATGTCGGATTCTTCCAAACTGCATATTTGCGTTGCAAGCCTGCTCCGAAATCATTATCGGTCGGTGCACGCCAGAAGTTGGGAGTCAATTCGCTACCGTCTTCCATCATCTGCATTCCGTTCACATCGTAGCGGCAGAGATAGCCGTTGTGTCTGTTGAAGTCCATAGAGAAGTTTTCGCCTTTGACGATCAGGTAATTTTGGTCGTTATCCAAAATACCGGGCACGGTGATTGCCAGATTGGAAGCCTGCCGGTTTTCCAGCTTGAGCTCCGGAGCTTTATAGTCACGAATGCTCAGTTGCTCGTATGCGATGGTTGTTCCTGCGGGTAACAATGTTTCGGCTGCTTTCAGTTTATAGTTGACATTGAGCAGTAACTCTTTACACGGACAGATGTTTTTTGTGTTAAACGGAATCTGCACTTTGACGGTTTGCTGGGGTGCCACTTTCAGATCCGGCACAATGCCTGTTTGCACAACTTCCCCGTCTGCCAGCAATTGCCATTCCAGATAATATGAAGACAGGTCACGGAAGAAATTCTCATTGAAAATATTGATTTCACCTTTGGCGAGATCGGCGGGAGTTGTCCATATATCCTGATAGAAATAAGCCACTTCGTAAGCATGTGGATTCGGTATGCGATCCGGGCTGATTAAACCATTATCATTAAAGTTATTGTCCGAAGCGTCATATTTGTTGAAGTCACCTCCATAACCGTAGATGGCCACTCCGTCTTTATTTTTCCAATGGCAAGACTGGTCTACGAAGTCCCAGATGAAGCCACCTTGATATTTCGGATATTTGCGGATGATGTCCCAATATTCCTTGAATCCTCCTTGCGAATTTCCCATCGCATGTGCGTATTCACACTGGATCAGAGGCTTTTGGATATCTCCTTCACAATATTTGATACAGTCCTGATAACCATAGTACATCGGGCAGAAAATATCTGTGAATTCACTGGTACGTGCCTGCTCATATTGTACGGCACGGGTCTTGTCTTCATTTTTAATCCATGTATAACATTTTTCGAAATTAGGTCCCATACCGGCCTCATTGCCTAATGACCAGAAAATGATGGACGGATGGTTGTAGCTACGTTGTACATTGCGTTGGTTGCGTTCCAAATGCGCTTTGGCATAGATCGGGTTCTTGGCCAATGTTTTGTCACCGTATCCCATTCCGTGAGACTCTACATTCGCTTCGGCTACCACGTAGATGCCATATTGGTCGCAGAGGTCATACCAACGGTTGTCGTCCGGATAGTGACAGGTACGTACGGCATTGATATTAAGCTCTTTCATCACTTTGATGTCCTGCAACATACGCTCGATAGAAACTACATAACCGCCGTCCGGATCCATTTCGTGACGGTCGGCTCCCTTGAAGAGTACCGGTTGTCCGTTGACGAGTATCTGTCCGCCTTTCAGTTCAATTTTGCGGAAACCTACTTTAACGGGGATTACTTCTATTGTATTGTTACCGTTTTTCAATGTAGCGGTCAGTGTATAAAGATTAGGTGTTTCAGCCGTCCATTTAGCAGGATTGGAAATGTTTAAAGTGGTGTTTAACTTACCTGAACCTTTTAAATCAGCAGTAGCCACACTGTTGCCTAGAGCATCTGTCAGGTCTAAGGCAACTGTACCGCTTCCTTTCAGGTCAACGGCGATATTCAGCGTACCGTCTTTATACTGGCTGTCTAGATCAGGAGTGACGCGAATATCCTGAATGTATTTTTTGTCGCGTGCGTAGAGATAGCAGTCGCGTCCTACACCGGAGTAGCGGAAGAAGTCCTGATCTTCCAGGTAACTGCCGTCACACCAGCGGAATACTTGGAAAGCAATCACATTCTTACCCGGTTTCAGATAGTTGGTCAGATTGAATTCAGCTTCCAATTTGCTGTCCTCGCTATATCCTACGTAGCGTCCGTTCACCCAAAGGTACATATTGGAAGTTACCGAACCGAAATGGGCGAAAATCTCTTTTCCTTTCCAGTCGGCAGGAACGATGATTTCTTTCCGGTAAGAACCTACGTGATTGTTTTCTGTCGGAACGTACGGTGGGTTGTTCTTGAACTGGCTTCTCCATGCATATCCTACATTTACGTAGATAGGGTCGCCGTAGCCGTTCAACTCCCATACACCGGGAACCTGAAGGTCATCCCAGCCCTTGTCGTTGAAATTAGTCTGGTAAAAATCTGTTGGACGTGCTTCCGCGTGTCTCACCCAGTTGAATTTCCAAAGACCGTTTAAAGTCATAAAATTCGCTGAGTTTTCTTTGATGCCGGCTTTAGCTTCATCAGCCGATGCGTAAGCAAAATAATTAGTGTGCATGACAGAGCGGTTTACGGAATTCACTTCCGGGTCTTTCCACTCATTGAAGCTTTGCGCTTGAATTGCCGTCAGTCCCAATGCCGCCAGGCAGCAGGAAAGTAGTTGTTTCTTCATGGGTTTTTTGTATTAGGTTTGAATTTCGGGAGCCAAAGATAAGGATTATTTTATTCAATGAAGGGCAAAAAATCATTCAATTAGGGCTGGTTTTTAATAAATTGACTGTATTATAAATTTTTTACCTGACGAAACACCATCATTTCCGGGAATCATACCGAACATGGATACTTCTTCGTATAAACCACCTGTTTCCCCGCCCCGTAGCGCATCAACACCCCCTGTTCGATAAAAGCATTCAGTTCATTGAGCGCCCGCTGCTTGTCATGTCCTGTCAACCGGCAATAATCGGCACGCGTAAGACAGGGGTATTTCCCAAGATGGTCATTGACTATAGCCAGACATTCCTCTTCACTGTGTCCTTTTCCATGCGGGCGAGTGAAAGACTCTCCGCGTTCCAATCTCATTTGCCAGCCCACTTCCTTTTTGAATTGAGCGCTTGGGCGGAAATTGATATTCTTCAGTTTGATAGATTGTGCACGTACCTCTTCTTTCTTCATGATGGGAGGGCCTTGCAGAGAAACGGAAAAGTAACCGATATCCCCCAGTTCCACATTCCATCCGTTAGCGAGTAAATCTCTTAACTCGTTTTGGAAAGACTGCATGGCACCTGACAATAAACTGCGGCTTATTCCGGTGAATTTGTGTACGCGATCCAGAAATTCGTTCTGGTCGACGGTTCCATTGATAACTACACGGGGGTGAAGTGGTTGTTGTTCGCCTGTCTGTTGAATATCGGGCGTTTCGTAAAGGTCGTAACGTATGCTCATTTGCGTAATTATATTATGTAGGCATATTTAATATCCGTTTGCCTGTTCGGATGTGTTTCGTTTACTGTTTTTATTTCGTTTGACTATAGTTTCCTTTGCGTATGACTATAGTTATGCGTAAGGATAACTATAGTCTACTTTACGCATAACTATAGTCATACGAAATAATATCAGCTAACAAAGGTAGTAAGATTAGTGAGAAAAAGAAATAAAAACAGCATAGATAATGATTTCTACAGGAATCCATCACTTCGTTTTTTAATAAATTAGCTAGAAGTATGGTATTTATTGGTAAAGAACACTTATTTTTGCACCATGTTACAGTTTGAGAATCAAAAGATAAAACAAATAGTACGCAAGGTACTTCCGGTAGTAACGCTGGTAGTCATGCTATATTCCTGCGCCAGTATCGGACGACCGGACGGTGGTCCTATTGACGAGACACCACCCCGTTTTATAGGTAGCACTCCTGCTGCAGGTGCTTTAAATAATAAGAGGACTAAAGTTTCTTTGGTGTTTGACGAATTTATAAAACTGGAAAAGGCGACTGAAAAGGTGGTTGTTTCCCCTCCTCAGATACAGCAGCCTGAAATAAAGGCTTCCGGCAAGAGGATACAAGTGAATCTGCTTGACTCTTTGAAGCCTAATACTACTTATACAATCGACTTTTCGGATGCTATTGTCGACAATAATGAAGGTAATCCGTTGGGTAATTTCGCTTTTACCTTTTCTACGGGTACGGAAATCGATACGATGGAAGTTGCAGGAACTTTGCTTGATGCTTCTAACTTGGAACCGATCAAAGGTATGCTTGTCGGGTTACATTCCAATTTGAACGATTCGGCTTTCAACAAATTACCTTTCGACCGTGTGGCACGTACAGACAGTCGGGGACGTTTTTCTATTCGTGGTGTGGCTCCCGGCAAATACCGTATTTACGGATTGATGGATGCAGACCAGAACTTTACTTTTAATCAGAAGAGTGAAATGATCGCTTTTCATGATTCTCTGATTATTCCTCGTATGGAAGAACGTACCCGTATGGACACAGCTTGGGTGGATTCTCTGACGTATGATACGATTGTTGAAAAGAAATATATGCATTATTTGCCGGATGATGTAATTCTCCGTGCTTTTAAGGAATTTAATTATTCACAGTATCTGATTAAGTCCGAGCGGCTTATCCCACACAAGTTTACGTTCTATTTTGCCGGTAAGGCGGACACTTTGCCTGTGCTGAAAGGGTTGAACTTCGATGAAAAGGATGCTTTTGTTATCGAGAAGAATCAACGGAACGATACGATTCATTATTGGGTGAAAGATTCTCTGCTCTTCAAGCAGGATACTCTTGCTATGAGTCTGACTTATCTTTATACAGATACGTTGAATCAATTGGTGCCTCGTACGGATACTTTGAATTTGGTGTCGAAGCAGAAATATAAGAAAGAAGAACCGGAAAAGCCCAAAAAGAAAAAGAAGAAAAAGAAAGATGAGGAAGAAGAACCGGAACCTACAAAGTTCTTACCTGTAAAAGTCAATGTCCCTTCATCAATGGATGTGTATGGGTACATTTCTTTGGATTTTGAAGAGCCGATAGCCAGCTTTGATAGTGCGGCAATTCATTTGCGGCAGAAAGTCGATACGCTTTGGAAGGATATACCGTTCGAGTTTGAGCAGGATTCGATAAATCTGAAAAAGTTCAATTTCTATTATGATTGGGAGCCGACTCTGGAGTACGAATTTTCGGTAGATTCGACTGCTTTTCATGGTATATACGGATTGTTTACTGATAAAATAAAACAAGGGTTCAAGGTTCGCAGCGAAGATGAGTATTTCACACTTCATTTTAATGTTAGTGGAGCGGATTCGTTGGCTTTTGTAGAATTACTTGATGCCCAAGATAAAGTCGTTCGTAAACGGAGAGTAGAGGAGGATGGAATGGTTGATTTCTATTTCTTGAATCCTGGGAAGTATGCTGCTCGGTTGATTAATGATAGGAATGGAAATGGCGAGTGGGATACGGGAGACTTTGAAAAGGGCATACAACCGGAAGAAGTTTTCTATTACCCTACTATCTTGGAATATAAAGCATTGTGGGATGTGACACAACCATGGGATATTCATGCGACTCCTGTTGATAAGCAGAAACCGGATGAACTTAAAAAACAAAAACCAGATGAAGACAAGAAGAAAAAAGAACGAAATAATCAGAACCGGCGTCGTTAACGTCCGACGTAAACTCATTATTGGATTAGTGGCATTAATGACGGGTGCTTTTGCCCTTCCTGCAAGTGCCCAATGTGAGGCGAAAAATGATGCGTTTCAGACCGGTGAACACGTAATGTATGATTTGTATTTTAACTGGAAATTTGTTTGGGTGAAAGCCGGGCTTGCCAGTTTGACAACAAATGCGACAACTTATCATTCGGAACCTGCGTTCCGGATCAATCTGCTTGCTCTAGGCAGTAAACGGGCGGACTTCTTTTTCAAGATGCGTGACACGCTGACTTGCGTGATCGGGGAGAAGTTGGAACCTCGTTATTTTCGCAAAGGTGCTGAAGAAGGGAAACGGTATACGGTAGATGAGGCTTGGTTCTCTTATAAGGATGGTCTTTGTTTTGTCAACCAGAAGCGCACATATCGAGATGGAAATTTTGATGAGGCAGTTGCAAGTGATAGCCGTTGTATATATGATATGTTGAGTATTCTGGCACAGGCGCGTTCTTACGATCCTGCGGACTATAAGATAGGGGATAAAATCAAGTTTCCGATGGCTACCGGAAGAAAGGTAGAAGAACAGACGCTTATTTATCGTGGAAAGGAGAATGTAAAGGCGGAGAATGGAACAACCTATCGCTGTCTGATCTTCTCATTAGTGGAATATGATAAGAAAGGTAAGGAAAAAGAGGTGATTACCTTTTTTATAACAGATGACCTGAATCATCTTCCCGTACGTTTGGATTTGTATTTAAACTTCGGTTCTGCCAAAGCATTCCTAAGCAGTGTGAAAGGAAATCGCCATCCGTTGACTTCTATTGTAAAATAGAGGGATAAAGATAAAAATCAGATAGGGCTGAAAGTACATCCGTAAAGGAGGCTTTCAGCCCTATCTGTTTTTTATAAAGGCTTGCATTTGAAAGCCTATAAATCTTTAGTTTAGGGTTAGTTCACTCCTGAACTTCAAAAGGAACTTTTTGCTCTTTTCGGAACACACTGGACTCGAAGGTGGCAATCAGTTCTCCATTTTGGTTGGTAATATCTACTTGATAGCAACCTGTACTCCGACCGATGTAACGTTCGTGCGCTTCGGCATAGAGAGTGTCATCCATACCGCTTGCACGTAGAAAAGTGATGTTTGCTGAAAGCGAGAAGGCGAGTGTGCCGTGCGAATTGGCGGCTGCGGCAAGTGCCAGATCGGCCAAAGTAAAGAGGACTCCTCCTTGTGTGCGTCCTCCCGCATTCAAGTGTTCCGGCTTTATATCCAATTTGGCTTTGCTGTATCCTTGACGCACTTCCAATAGTACTATACCTGCATTCATGGCGAATATGTCGTGGTTGAAAAACTCTTGTGGGGTCATAATATCACTTTTAAAAATTCGATCTGTATATTTTTTCAGCAAATGTACCAAATTTACATCCATATCTGATTATCAATAACATACATCCTTTGTTATTTACTGTGGTTCTTTATTAGCCTCAAAGATCACGTGACAAAAATAGTATTTAAATGACATTATTCCATAAAAACTCAATAAAAAGTATATTTTTAAAACTTAGAGCCTGTTTAAATTTTATTCAATAACATCCTAATGGATGCCAATTTTACCATTTCCTCTGCCGAATCGAAAGTTAATTCATAGTTTCGGCAGAGCCTTCTATAATTGTCAAACCATGAAAAGGTTCTTTCCACAATCCACCTTTTACCTATTGGTTTAAAAAACTTTTACCTTATCACCACTGACGACTACTTCAAGAATGTATCCAAAAGCATTTTTAATCTTCTCAGCTACTTCTCCACGATATCCGGCATCTGCCAATATGGCTTTGATATTGCAACAGAGTTCCCTCAGACACCTTGCCAACAGATAAGCCGCCTTGCTATCATGCACACAGGCAATCGTTACCATGACTGCAAGCAGGAAGCCATTTTTATCTACCACTACATGACGTTTAACGCCTTTTACTTTCTTGTTCCCGTCAATACCATTAAGAGAACGGTTATCACCCCAACGTACACTTTGACTATCCATGATACCCAAACTTGCTTCTGCCTTCTGTCCCATTTTTACACGAACTTTATTTTGTAAGTTGTTCAATAATAAATCAAATTCACCCCAAGAAGACCATTGCGATAATAGTAGTAAACCAACTCCCAAGGAGCGAAATCAGAGGGAAGCATACGCCATTGACACCCTGTTTTGACTACATAGAAAATAGCATTCCATATTTCACGCAAATCATATTTTCGTTTCCTTTCTTGCAAGTTCAAGATTTTCTTGATAACTTGCCACTGTGTTTCTTCTAAATCCGTCGAATACATAATTATTTGAAGCTTGGTAACTAAAAATAAGCATTTTCGAGGAAGGAAGAAGCACTCTTTTTATTTCAAACAGGAAATTTTAAACAAGCTCTTAGTTCAAATATTTCCATACATGCTTTACCCTCATTCTCCTGCACTCCCTTATTCATCAACTTTTCAGCAATGAGAGTAAAATCATAAAAAATCATACTCCCAGGTGTCCGATTGACATCCCTTTTCGATTTAAATAATAAAGACTTATATAACTAAAAGAAATCAAAGTATGAGAAAAGTATTCATCCAACTATTATTCGCTATCCTGCCACTCTCGATAGTAGCACAAGAAGAAGGTATCGAATTCGTGAAAGGGACGTTTGCCGAAGCACTGGCAAAGGCGGAAAAAGAAAATAAAAATCTATTTGTTGATTGTTATGCGTCATGGTGTGGACCTTGCCGTTATATGTCAAACAAAGTATTCAACACTGACTTGGTAGGAAAGTATATGAACTCCGGATATATCTCCTTCAAGATAGATATGGAGAAAGGAGAAGGACCAGAGTTGCAAAAGCAGTTTAAAATCAAAGCCTATCCTACTTTCATTATATTCAGTCCGGAAAGAAAGGAACTGGGACGTTTTTCAGGAACAGCTTCCGCTCCACAATTTCTACAATATATTGCAATGGCAACCGAAGGAAAAGATGTGGCAGCTTTCCAACAAAAGGAACAGGAAAACAAAATAAGAAGGAATAACGATTCACAGAAGAAAGATACCATTTATGATGAAGGTAAAGGTGTCCTGTTCCTTGACATCTCTTATGAACAAGCCCTGGAAAAAGCAAAAGCGGAAAACAAGCGCATATTTATAGACTGTTATGCTTCATGGTGCGCTCCCTGCAAGAAAATGCTGGATACCACTTTCAAAGACACCCGACTCGGCAACTTCATGAATTACCAGTTCATCACCATCAAGGTCAACATGGAAAAGGCAGGTGACGGAAAGATGCTCAAAAACAAATTCGGAGTCAAAGTCTATCCCACTTATCTGCTGATTAATCCGGACGGCACCCTTTATAACAAGTTTGTAGGCGGAGCCTATGTCACGACCTTTGCCGATAAGCTAAAAAATGCATTACTGGGTGAAGAAGATGAATATACCCAAAAAGAACGTATGCAGAAAGGAAATTGACATTTTTCTGTTTCCGACAGGTTCCTTTTTTCTGTTTTTCACTAAAATCTTTTGAAATAAAGACAAAACCACTATTTTTGCACGCAACTCTCAACTAAATTAATAAAGGAATCAAAACGTTCGGAGTATTGGAAAAAGAGACTGAGTTTGAGCTGTTTTTTAAGGGAAACTATTCCCGCTTCTATTATTTTGCCTTTCAAATGATAGGTGACAAGGAAGTGTGTCGGGATATAGTAGGCGATGCCTTTGAACAGGCGTGGACCTTTTCCCATCAGAAAGAACAGTTCAACCTTACCAGTTATATGTATTCGCTGGTACGTAACAAGTGCGTTGACTATCTCCGCCATGAAACGGCGAAAGCCCGGTACGCAGATTTCTATATGTACATGTATAACGAAAGTGGCGAAGACGATACGTACGAGGAGATGGAGCAACAAATCTCAGAAATGTACTGCATGTTGGACAAGTTCACCTCCAAAACCCGTACCATCCTCGAAATGTGCTACTTCCAAAAGAAGACATATAGCGAGACAGCCGACGAACTCGGCATCAGCGTCAGCGCCGTGCGGAAACACATCGTTAACGCTTTGAAAGCATTCAGGGTTGCAATTGCTAAAAAAAGATAAATAGATGGTGTACAAAACCGGACCGAATACGATATATAACAAGCAGATTGTCACAATCAATGGATAAGAAAGAAGATATAAAGGAAGAAGAGCTGAAGCGAATCGTCAGATTGATGGAAGACGGAAAACAGCTGTCCGATGAGGAACTTGCATCAGTCATGCAGGACGAGGAGGCTATGCGCACTTGCCGGGAACTGCAAAACTACAAGAATGCCGTAATACGCCAATGTGACAATGATGCTCCCGACGTGGAAAAGGAATGGCAGGCATTCCGCCAAAAAGAACGCAGAATTCCGTTCTCTAATCCACAGCCCCGTTCTTTCCCGAATCCGGCAGTTCCCCTTCAATCCTCTAATGGAAAAAAATCACACCGTTTCTTATGGGGGATGTTGACGGGAATAGCCGCATCTTTCCTCATTGTTTTCCTGTACTCATGGCTGGTAGGATTGCCGTCATCAAAAAATGAAATCGTTGCCTTTCAAGCCATTGACAGTGTGCAGCAAGTGATGTTGCAAACAAGTGCAGGCGACCGGTTCGCCCTTGCACGCGATACACGTGAAGAGGCTCTGGAAGCGGTAGGCACCTTGTTCAGCAAAAAAGACACACTGGAGCTTACCTATACTACCAGGAACAATCCGGGAGTTCCTGAGGAAAATATCGAGACACACCGTCTTTCCACTCCGAGAGGGCAGGATTTCAAAATCACCCTCGAAGACGGAACCATCGTCTGGATGAATGCGGAAAGTAGTCTGGAATACCCTTCGCAGTTTACCGGCAATACCAGGTCAGTCTGCCTGAAAGGAGAAGCTTATTTTAAAGTGGCGAAAAATGCGGAATGCCCTTTTGTCATCCATACCGACCGCATGCAAATACAAGTATTGGGTACGGAACTGAATGTACGCAATTATGTATCCCGTGATTCTCACGTAACCCTGATTAACGGACAGGTACAAGTCAGCGACAGTGAGAACAAGGAAAATTCAGTCTTTCTGAACCCCGGCGAGGACGCCCAATGGCGTGAGAACGAGTCCTTTGTTGTCAAGAACGTAGATACAGACGCTTATGTCTACTGGAAAGACGGATATTTCTACTTCGACAATATGCCGCTGATGGACGTAACTCAGGAACTCGGACGCTGGTATAACATCAACGTTATATTTGAAAACAAAGAATTGATGGATATGCATATCAGGTATTTCTGCGTACGCAGCGAGACACTGGAACGGGCGATAAGCTTGTTGAACCGTATGAAAAAGATTCATGCCACATTAAGCGGCAACACTCTATATATCCGATAAATCCTACATTACTTCATACCCGCCATATTCATTTATGGAATCATACTTTTCTCCGATACCCGTACAAAAAAATGCAGGTATCGAAAGAAAGTATATGCTCATTCTGTTAATATTCTATTCTTTTTGCTGTTATTTACATTTCATCCCTTCTACAGGTTCTTTCAGAATGAACAGAACACCTCTTCTAATCATAAACTAATGCTACCTTTTCCAACAAATCAATCTTTTTTTGAAAAAAAATCAATTTTAGGGGTGTCTTATTGTTAGTGGATTCCGATTTAACAGTAAAGGTCTAATTATATAATGTTAATAGTTTATGAGAAAGTTTTCAGTTATTTTCATTTTAGCCTTCCTGCTTATCCAGTTCTGCCCGGTCACAATGACCGCCCAAAAAGGGAAAGACAAGGAAATCGTGCTTGAAGTGAAAAACGAGCGGCTTCCCCAAGTATTCAAACGCTTGGAAAAAGTGACAGACTACAAAATCATGTTTATCACGGAAGATGTGAACAAGTATGGCGTGAACGGAACAATCCGTGCAAAGGACATTCACGATGCCATGAAGCAAATCATTGGCAACAAGCCATTGGAATACACCATTGACAAACAATTTATCACGGTGACATCCAAAGAAGCCAACCGCACGGCACAACCCAAACAAGAAACCATTAAAGTGCAAGGAAAGGTAGTGGACGAGAACGGAGTTCCCGTGCCGGGAGTCAACATCAAAATCCACGGTACAAAACAGGGAACCATGACCGACCTCGACGGACGGTACACCGTTAAAGTGAAACCGGATGACGTGCTGGACTTCTCGTTCATCGGCTATAAGACTGAACAAATTCCTGTGAAAGGAAAGACGACAGTGAACCTGAGTCTGGAGCCTTCTTCAAAGAATCTGGATGAAGTGACAGTCGTAGCTTTCGGCTCACAGAAAAAAGAAAGTGTGGTATCTGCCATTACGACCATACGTCCCGGTGAACTGAAAACTTCAAGTAGCGACCTGACCTCGAGTTTTGCCGGAAAAATCCCTGGAATGATTGCCTGGCAAACCGGTGGACTTCCGGGAGCTTTGACTGAGGACGAGATGAATACGAAATTTTATGTACGTGGTATCACCTCATTCCAGTCCAGCGCCAACTCCGACCCGCTGATATTGATCGACGGAGTGGAGTCCTCCAAACTGGAACTGTCCCGCCTGGCAGTAGAGGACATTGAATCTTTCAGCGTTCTGAAAGATGCTTCCGCAACCGCCATGTATGGTGCACGCGGAGCCAACGGAGTGATTCTCGTCACTACCAAGAAAGGAGAAGAAGGAAGTGTCTATACTACCGCCCGCTACGAAATGGTTGTCGGCAAACCGACACGGGAAATTGACGTGGTAGACCCCATCACTTATATGAAAATGTATAATCAGGCTATCATGGGACGTTCCAATGCCGGAACTCCCAAATATAGCGTGGAACACATCAACCGTACAGCTTCCGGCAGATATCCGTCATGGGTGTATCCTGCCAATGACTGGTATGATATCCTGTTCAAAGGGCAGAGCATTAACCATCATGCCGGTGTCACCATCCGCGGCGGTTCCAAAGTAATACAATATTATGCATCTGTCAATTATAACCGGGACCAGGGTATGCTGAAATCTGATAAGCTGAACGATTTCGACTGTAACATCACCAACAATCAGGTAAGTTTCCGCACTAACCTGAATATCAACCTGACTTCGGGCATACGGCTAGTTATCAACTCAGCCACCAACATAGACAAATATCACGGACCGGTGACCGACCAGTCCGCCGCTTATTCGTATGCCTTTAACGCTTCTCCGGTAGATTTCGCCCCTGTCTATCCTGCCGACGAAAACTACAGCTGGCCGCATATCCGTTTCGGTACAACTGCTGCCGGAGCCACCAACCCTTATATGATGAACCAACAAGGATATAAGGAACGTACCCGATATTCCACTACCAACAAAGCGGAATATATCCACAATCTCAGCTCCCTAATAAAAGGTCTGGAAGTCCGTTTAAGCGCTTCTTATGTCCAGTCAGGCTACTATGACAATACATTTACAACCAGTCCCTATAAATATTATCTGAAGAATTATGATTTTGAAACCGGCAAGCACAGCTTGGCGGGAGTAGGAAACACAACGGCCTCAAAAACGTTGCGGGTAGGCGGAAACAGCAATACCACCGATACCCGCGTCACTTATGAGGGACGGGTTTATCACACAGCAGCCTGGGGAGATCACCAGACTTCATTGACCGGAGTGTTTCAAGCCTACGAGCGTACTTTTACTCCCATTTCATCCGTTCTGAACGGGATGCCGCAACGCAACCTGACTTATTCCGGACGCGGTTCATATGGATACAAAGACCGGTATTTCGGTGAAGTAAGTGTCGGTTACAACGGTTCCGAACGATTTGCAAAAGGTAACCGTATGGGAGTATTCCCGGCTTTGGGAGCCGCATGGGTGGCCTCCAGCGAAAAATGGATGCGTCCGGCTTCCAACTGGCTTTCCTACTTGAAATTCCGTTTCTCTTGGGGTAAGGTCGGTAATGACGGTATCATTTCCACCCCACGCTATGTATATTTGCAGGATATCGGTTCAACCGGAGCCGGTACAACAAAAGATGTGGAAGCTTATAAGACTTCAGGTTCAAGCTCCCGTAAAATTGTGAACTTCTATGGCGATGAGGATATTCAGTGGGAAATAGCGGAGCAAGCCAACCTGGGTATCGAAGCCAAGTTCTTCAAAGGACTGCTTGAAGTACAAGCGGACATCTATCAGGAAATCCGTCACAATATCCTATCCAACCGTTATGTCATTCCGGCAAATGTCGGTATTGAAGTAGCACCGCTGGATAATATCGGCGAGACACGTTCACGCGGAATCGACCTTTCAGCCAAAATACAACACCAGTTCAATAATGATTTCTGGATGATTTTAAACGCTACCGCTACTTATAATAAAGTTGTTTATAAAGAGATTGAAGAAGCTACCAACAAACCGGTCTGGCAGCGTATGAAAGGCAAGGAAATCAGCCAGGCAGTGGGATATATAGCCGAAGGAGTCTTCCGCGACCAGGCTGAAATCGATAACTCGCCCCGACAGGACGGTGACGTCATGCCAGGAGATATCAAATACCGCGACTTGAACGGCGACGGTGTAATCACCGTGGCGGATGCCGCCTACATCGGTTATCCGGAAACTCCGCGGGTAATCTACGGTTTCAGCGGTTTCCTGAACTATAAGGAGTTCGAATTCAGTTTTGCCTTCCAAGGTTCGGGCAAACGTACTTTCTTCATGAATCCGAAATCCATCTCTCCCTTCTATGGTGATCATGCCATGCTGACAGCCATTTACAAGGATCACTGGTCGGAAGACAATATGAGTTCAAGACCTTTCTGGCCGCGCCTTTCTCCACAGAATATCGTCACGCACAATCCGCAGGAAGACTGGTACAGTGGGGCTGAAGTGCGCAAGAGTACCTATTTCATGCGTGAATGTAGTTTCCTGCGTTGTACATCACTCCAGTTGGCTTACAACCTGCCCAAAAAGTTGCTGCACAAATGGAAGATGCAGAATGTAAAATTCTTTATCAGTGCAAACAACCCGTTCTGTTTCACGAACTTCAAGATATGGGATGTCGAATTAGGTGAGAACGGTTTTAATTATCCTATTCAGAAAACCTATTCCATGGGCTTAAATATTAGTTTCTAAAAACAATACATGATGATGAAAACAAAGAATATCATATACAGTTTATTGTTCGTCGCGTCCATCTCCTTCACCGGCTGCAAGGGGTATCTGGATGTAGTGCCGGACAACGATATCGAAACAATCGAGACAACTTTCGAGAAACGGGAAGATGCTTACGCATGGTTCAAGACCTGTTACTCCATGATAACGATGGACATTTCCGACATCAATGCCTGTCCGGCCTTTTGGGGGACGGACGAAGTGGTGGCTGATGATTATATCCGCCTGACCAATCCCAACAGCATGCCGGGACTGATGATTGCCGACGGTATACAAATGGCACAGTCTCCTTACGGTGATGTATGGAAAAGTACAAAATTTTATGGTGGAATCCGCTATTGCAACCTGTTCCTTAGCCATATAGACGGCGTGTATAATATGCTACAGGAAGAGAAAAACCTTTGGCGTGCCGAAATACAAGCACTGAAAGCACAATACTATTTTGAACTGATGCGCCGCTACGGTCCCATCATCCTGGTTCCCGAGAACATCAACGCGGCAGCACCCATTGAAGAAATGCAACAGTCCCGCCGCCCGATTGACGAAGTAGTGAAGGCAATCGTGGAACTTTGTGACGCGGCAATTCCCAAACTGCCTTATTATAAGGAACAGGAGCAGAACCACTACGCCTATTTCTCCAAAGAAGGGGCGGCTGCCCTGAAAGCAATGACGTTGCTTTACGCCGCTTCCAAGTTATACAACGGTAACACTATGATGGCGGATATGGTGAACAAGAACGGAGAACGCCTGTTCCCCGCATATGACAAGGAGAAATGGAAGAAAGCAGCGGAAGCTGCAGACGAGGCACTGAAAATCGCCGCTGAAGGTGGCAAACAATTAGTAGAAGGAAGTTCCGAATGGCCGACTCCCATGCTGAACACTATCCGTGACATTCAGCAATCATGCCTCAACTACGACTATAACAACAAGGAAGTGTTGCTATGTGTACGTCATCAGCGTTTCTCCGCTCCTGTGTTCTATCATCCCAGATTTACAGAAGAAGAACTGAATTACTATGATCAATATTGTGTCGGCGGTTTCGGCGCTTCCATGAAAATGGTGGAGATGTACTATACGGAACATGGACTGCCCCTCTCGGAAGACAAGCAATGGGTAGCTTCCCGGTATGCCATGTCAACAGAAAGTGACGAACGGTATAAAAATATTGTTCCGCTGGGCGAATCCATCCTAAGCCTGCATCGTCGGCGCGAACCCCGCTTCTACGCCAATATTGTTGCTCATAATACATTCTGGTATAAAAAGAGTGTAAACAGCACCAACGAACCCATGCTTTGCGAATGCCTGCAAGGACAATTGATGGGAACTGTTTCCAAACGTTATGACTCAAGCATTCCGCAATGTCTCACAGGATATTATGTGAAGAAATTCGATAATGCGGATGTAGCCTTAAAAGATTATTACGCAAACAGTTCTTCCGAATCCGGAGACATCCTGTTCCGCCTCCCGGATTTGCTGCTGGCATCAGCAGAAGCTTGGAACGAATATCTGGACAAACCGGACGAACGTGTATATGCCCCGTTGGACAAGGTTCGTACACGGGCGGGAATTGCCAAGGTACGCGATGCATGGAAAACTTATGCACGTAATCCGCAAAAGGTAGAGACACAGGCAGGTATGCGTGAAATAATCCGGCAGGAATGGAATATCGAGTTTGCTTTCGAAGGTCGTAGGTTTTATAATCTCCGCCGTTGGATGACCGCACACGAAGAACTGAACGCACCACTTTACGGATGGAATATTATAGGAGATACGGAAGAACGTTTCTACAATAATAATAAGGAACCGGTTATCGTGTGGAAAAAACGGGGATTTACCGCTCCACGCGACTATTTCTTCCCTATCGGCAGCGAAGAAGTGATGATTTCGGGGTGTGTTCAGAATCCCGGCTGGTAATCGTTGAATTGATTTAAAGACAAGACAATTATGAAAAAGTTAATCTATTTAATCATAGCAATTTGTACCTTTGTTTCCTGTAATGACGATTCAGAGGGATTTACTGTAGATTTGCCGGCAGGCGCTTTCCAGTTTACTCCGGCAATGGGCGGCGCGGTGCTGCGTTACAAGCTGCCTGACGATCCGGAGGTGATAGCTATCAATGTGCGTTACAAGGACGTGTACGGCAATAGCATATTAAAGACGGGCAGCAACTCAACGGACTTGCTGACAATCACGGGATTCAATGAGGAAACAAGCGATGTACCGGCATATGTGTCATTCCTGAAACGGAACAATGAAGAATCACAACCGATTGACGTAACTTTCAGCACATTGGATTCTGCACCGATTTGCTTTATCAACGGTGCGGAAGTGCAATCCGGATGGAACGGATGCACACTCAAATACAACAACCCCGAAGGAACTACGGGAATGGCCCATGTATTCTATCTCGGCGTCAATCCGTTAGACAACCGGCAAGATACGATATTACTCGAATCATTTCCGCTAAGTGCAGGACAAGATGTCAGACATTATACGCCGCAACAGAAAAGTACATACAACACTATCATTGTACGCGCCGAAGATTACCGCGGATATATTGTGAAAGAAAAGGCTTGGGAGAACATTCAGGCTTTCAATGTGGAAAAACTCGAACCGTCCAATTTTGAGATTGTTTATAATAATTCATTGGAAGTGCCGGAAGAGAAAATCGGGCTTCAATATCTGACGGATGGGGATAATAAGGGAACTGCCTGGTTCCAGACACAAAATGCCCATCATTATTATACATTCCTTTCAAAAGAGAACGGAGTAGGTGAAAATTCCGAACCAATGTATATTGACCTGAAAAAAATGCGCCCGGTATCAGAAGTCCGGTTCTATGCTTATCTCCACGTCGGCACATATTCCTTTAGCGCCAAGTCTCTTATAGACTGGGGGGGCAGCAGCACTTCGGCATCTTATCAAGGCCCACAATATTTCAAACGATATCTGATGAATAAACTACCATGTTCCATTACCATATACGGTTGCAGAGAAGATATTTCCAATTCTGACTGGAATAATTTGAAATGGGAGGTGTTAAGTTCATTCGAAGATGACCCGGATATAGACGATGATGCACGATGGACTTATCATGCCGCAACTTGTGGCGGAGTCAAGAAAGCCAATTGTTTCGGCACATTGAGCCTGATGGAAGGTGCCAGCCCGATTTACAAATCTATGAGTATCAATATCGACTTACAAAAAGAAGGATTCCGTTATTTGAAGATAAAATTCAATGGAGCTTATAATATGTATCCGTCCAATTACGATCGTGATGATACAACAAACAAGCTGACAAAGCACCTGACTTTCCATGAACTCGAAATATATTCTGATAAAGATTAAAAGGAGGAGTATAAACATGAAGAAATACATAGGATTATTATTAGTTATCTTAACAATGGTATCTTGCGAGTCTTTGGAAGATACCTATAAGGACTATGCAGGTGACGGCCCTATCCGTTATCTCGGTAAATGTACAGACCTGGTTGTACGTCCCGGTTGGAACAGGTTGATTGTTAGCTGGACGAACAGTGCAGATCCGGTAATTGATAAAATAAAAGTCACCTGGTCGAAAGACGGAATCGTAAAGGAACAGTTACTGGACAGGGAAATAAATAGCTTCAATATTCCGGATTTGGAGGACGGTAATTACGAAATAACAGTATGTTCGATTGACAAAGAAGGAAGTACATCTCTAAAAAGCCTGATTTACGGTCGCCCGTATACGGAAAACCATGAGATGGTACAATCGTTCACTCGAATTGTCTCCAACCATTATTTCTTGAAGAACCGCCTGGTTCTCCTCTTTCAGGGATGGGAAGAGAATGTTACAGAAGCCTGTCTGACATATACCCGGACAGATGGCAGTACCGGACGAATCGAGCTAGACGAGCAACTGGTCAATAAACTTTATTACTTATTGCCCGACGCAATAGACACGTCCAAACCGGTAGAACTTAACCGCTCCGGCCGTATTCCCGGCTGTGATGATGAAATCGTGTTCGCTCCCACGGAGCTTGATAACATCAGATTATTCAATGCAGACTTCAAGCAGGAAATGAAACGCCAGTTCGGTTTCGATGAAGATATTCCGGATAATTGGGCTTCCACTGTCGAAGAAATCAATTTTGACTGGACTATCGGCAGTTTCGCGGACTTGTTGAATCTGCCAAATCTGAAGAAGCTTGTATTAGGTAAACATCGTTATATCCGTGATGAGTTAGTGAACGATGCCGGAACTGCCCAAAGCAAGGTATATGACGCCGCATTAAGTGATTTTGTTTTGAGGACACTGCACGAATTGAATCCGGATTTCGTAGTAGAACGTTACAACAAACATTATTCTAATTTGGCGCAAGCTGAATATTTCGAGGAAAAAGGAGTCACATCTGTTCCCGATTATGCGTTCTTTGACCTTTCAAACCTGAAATTCACTTCTTCTCCAGCGGACGCCGAGAACTACAAATCATATTTGGAACGTCTGACAGATGATAATGTTGAAACGAGCTGGGAGCCTGACGGTACAAAAGAATTGACTACTTATTCACTGACACTGGACTTGGAAACAGAAAGAAACCTGCAAGGACTGAAACTTGTACAAACCTATTTCGATAATGAAAACAAACGTTCCTGGTGTCCCGGCATAGTCAAGATATTTGTATCCAAAGACTCCGAGAATTGGGAAAATGCCACTTATCTGGAAGAACTGGAAATCGGACATAGCACCGGAGAAGTGAATATCATTCCATTTGTAAAGGGTGGCAAACAAGCCCAATATGTAAAAGTTGTGGTTTCCACACCGCATTCTGAATCTATTTATAATATAAGTTTAGCTGAAATAGGGCTCTATTAATTATTTCTCACCTAACCAACAAGTGAGTATCCGAAAGGGTACCCTCATTCTTTTTGTAAAAAAGTCCGAAGTGTCCCAAGCTCGGACTTTTTTGTCTTTTATTTGGATTATTTAGGTTGGTCAATTCTATTTAAATGCACTACTTTTGCCATCAAGAAAATTAATCACTTAACAAATAACCCGTGTATTATGAAAACAATTCTTAGCGCATTAGGACTTTCCCTTTTGGTTTTTACGAGTTGCGGTGGACAAAAAAAAGCTGAAGTAGACTTTATTCAGGACAACATTGACAACGCGGTAGCACAAAACACTATTCAAACAGATATTATCGAGAAATCCGGTAAGATTCTGAATCCGAGAACAATTAACAAAGATGGTAGTATTTCTTATATCCCTATTGATGACTGGTGTTCCGGTTTCTTCCCCGGTAGTATGTGGTTGACTTATAATCTGACCGGAGACAAAAAATGGTTACCATTGGCTGAAAAATATACAGAAGCATTAGACTCTGTGAAACATTTGAAATGGCATCATGATGTAGGTTTCATGATTGGTTGTAGTTATCTGAACGGATATCGCCTGGCAGATAAGAAAGAATATAAAGATGTAGTGGTGGAGGCCGCCAAATCCTTATCTACCCGTTTCCGTCCCGGAGCAGGTGTGATCCAGTCATGGGATGCTGATAGAGGTTGGCAAGGAACGCGTGGATGGAAGTGTCCGGTGATTATAGACAATATGATGAATCTTGAACTGCTGTTTGAGGCAACAGCCTTTTCCGGAGATTCCACTTTCTATGATATCGCTGTGAAACACGCCAATACGACGATGGCACACCATTTCCGTCCGGATAACAGTTGCTATCATGTAGTAGACTATGACCCGGAAACCGGTGAAGTACGCAAGAGACAGACAGCACAGGGATATGCGGACGAATCATCGTGGGCTCGCGGACAAGCTTGGGCTCTCTATGGATATACTACTTGCTACCGCTATACGAAAGACGAAAAGTACCTCGACCAAGCACAAAAAGTATATAATTTCATCTTTAATAATAAGAATATGCCGGAAGATCTCGTTCCTTATTGGGATTACGATGCTCCGAATATTCCGAACGAACCTCGTGATGCCTCCGCTGCTGCATGTACAGCTTCTGCACTTTACGAATTGGATGGTTATCGACCGGGCAATCATTATAAAGAAATTGCTGATAAGATCATGGAAAGTTTGGGCTCTCCTGCTTATCGTGCCGAAGTGGGTACAAACGGGAACTTTATCCTGATGCACTCGGTAGGTAGTATTCCTCACGGTCAGGAAATAGATGTTCCCCTGAACTATGCCGACTATTATTTCTTGGAAGCATTGATGCGTAAAAGAGATTTGGAGAAATGAATATGAATAAACCTATCAACCTTCTGGTCGGCGGCTTGACGCTGTTTGCCGCACAAGGATGCAAAGCTCCGAAACAGGTAGCAGAGCAAGTCGAACATCCGAATATTATCTATGTATTCCCTGATCAATACCGTAACCAGGCATTGGGCATCTGGAGTCAGAACGGGTTTCAGGATAAGGTAAACTTTAAGGGTGATCCCGTGCATACTCCCAATCTGGATGCCTTTGCACGTGAATCAATAGTGTTGACTTCGGCACAAAGTAACTGTCCGTTAAGTAGTCCGCATCGTGGAATGCTGCTGACAGGTATGTATCCGAACCGTAGCGGTGTACCTTTGAATTGTAATTCTACACGGCCTATCAGTTCATTGCGTGAAGATGCGGAATGTATTGGTGACGTATTCAGCAAAGCTGGTTATGATTGTGCGTATTTCGGCAAGCTCCATGCTGACTTCCCGACTCCGAACGATCCCGAACATCCGGGACAATATGTAGAGACTAAGCGTCCGGTATGGGACGCCTATACACCGAAAGACCGTCGTCATGGTTTTAATTACTGGTATTCTTATGGAACTTTCGATGAACATAAGAATCCGCATTATTGGGATACGGATGGTAAAAGACATGATCCGAAGGAGTGGTCGCCTTTGCATGAATCAGGCAAGGTTGTTTCTTATCTGAGAAATGAAGGGAATGTACGCGATACAAAGAAACCGTTCTTCATTATGGTAGGAATGAATCCGCCTCACAGTCCGTATCGTTCTTTGGATGATTGCGAGGAAGAGGATTTCAACCTTTACCGTAGCCAACCGTTGGATAGCCTGCTGGTTCGTCCGAACGTGGATCTGAAAATGAAGAAGGCAGAGTCTGTCCGTTATTATTTTGCGTCTGTGACGGGAGTAGACCGTGCTTTCGGCCAGATCTTGGAGACTTTGAAAGACTTGGGATTGGATAAGAATACGGTTGTTATCTTTGCTTCCGATCATGGCGAGACCATGTGTAGCCAACGTACGGAAGATCCGAAGAATTCTCCTTACTCGGAATCTATGAATATACCTTTCTTGGTACGTTTCCCCGGTAAAATTCAGCCGAGAGTGGATGATCTGCTGTTATCGTCACCGGATATTATGCCTACTGTTCTTGGACTGTGCGGATTGGGGGATTCAATCCCTGCCGAAGTACAAGGCCGTAATTTCGCTCCTCTTTTCTTTGATGAGAAAGCGGAGATCGTACGTCCCACTGGTGCACTCTATATTCAGAACTTGGATGGCGAAAAAGATGAGAACGGATTGGTGCAAACCTACTTCCCTTCTTCAAGAGGTATTAAAACTGCGCAGTATACACTAGCTTTATATATCGACCGTAATACGAAACAGTTGAAAAAGAGCCTTTTGTTTGATGATGTAAAAGACCCTTATCAATTGCACAATTTGTCTTTGGAAGAAAATAAGGAAGTGGTGGAGCAACTCTATTGTGAAATGGGAGCCATGCTGAAAGAAATAAATGATCCTTGGTACACAGAGAAGATTTTGTCGGATCGGATTCCTTATTAAATGACTAATAATTATAAAACGCAGATTAACACAGATTATCGTAAACTTAAGGGTTCAATCTCTACGATAATTTGCGTTAATCTGCGTTTAAATTAAGAATAGCAATGAAAAATATAACTCTGATATTATTCTTCCTTTTCGGAGGAATTTCTTCTGCTTTTGCTCAACTTATCGGTTTCGAAGACGGAGTTCCCGAAACGTTTAAAGTTTCAGGGAAGGGAGATGTCAAGGTTTCTTCTCTTTTCTACAAAGAAGGGGAGAATAGCCTGGAATGGGATTTTCACCCCGGTTCTACATTGGATGTCCAAATCAATCCGTTGTCTCTGAATGCGAAAAAAGAACAGCAGTTTGGTATTACGTTGTGGATTTATAATGAAAAACCGCAGCAGGATTCTATTCGTTTCGAGTTCCTGAATAAAGCGGGTGAGGTCTCCTATTGGTTTTCTTATCACTTGAAAGCAGCCGGTTGGCGTGCTTGCTGGATTTCTTTCGCATATATGCAGGGTAATAAGAAGGATAAAAATATTGTTGGGTATCGGCTCGTTGCTCCCGGACGGAAAGGACGTGTCTTTCTTGACCGTTTGATTTTCCCGGAGAAGAAAATGAACCTGAGGACGACTCCCGACCAACAGTTACCGGCTAATAACGGTTTGTCCAATCGTGACCTTTGGCATTGGTGCCTTGTGTGGAAATGGGAACAGCAGTCGTATGATATCCCGTTGGCAACTAAGTTGACCGATAAGCGAAAGAAAGAATTGAAAACGATAGAACAGCGTTTAACGGATTTTCTGGAAGTGAAAAAAGCTCCGCAAGGGCAGATTAATGCAGCTTATAAGACATTTGAAAAAGCAGCTATCACGCCTTCTGCTGTCGGAACGGGATTTGTGGGAACTCCTATTGTCGCTCCCGACGAGCAGAATAAGAAGAAAGGGGAAATGTCATGGAATGATATTGAGACCATGCTTGCAGGTTTTGCATACGATTATCTCTGTAATCAGAACGAGGCTTCAAAGAAGAATTACTTTACGGTATTCGATTATGCTATTGACCAGGGATTTGCCTTTGGTAGCGGTATGGGAACCAATCATCATTATGGTTATCAGATTCGTAAGATATATACGACTGCCTGGCTGATGCGTGATGCGATTTATAAACATCCTCATCGGGATGCATATCTCTCTACATTGCGTTTTTGGGCTGCTTTGCAGGAAACCCGCCAGCCATGTTCGCCCACGCGGGACGAACTATTAGACTCCTGGCATACACTGCTGATGGCGAAATTCGTTTCGGCCATGATGTTTCCGGATGCAAGAGAACAGGAACAGGCGTTGAGCGGCTTGTCCCGTTGGCTGTCTTCTTCGTTACGCTATACCTCCGGAACAATTGGCGGTATAAAAGTGGATGGGACTACTTTCCATCACGGAGGTTTTTATCCCGGCTATACCACCGGAGTATTGGCAACAGTAGGAGAATTCATCGCTTTCACGAATGGAACGAGTTTCGAGTTGACGGAAGAAGCCCGCCAGCATATAAAGTCTGCTTTTATCGCCATGCGTAATTATTGTAATCTTTATGAATGGGGAATCGGTATCAGTGGACGTCATCCTTTCGGTGGAAAGATGGGTAGTGATGATATTGAAGCGTTTGCCAATATTGCTCTGTCAGGTGACTTGTCCGGTCAAGGGAATGCGTTCGACCGTAATCTGGCTGCTGATTATTTGCGTTTGGTACGTGGCAAAGATACTCCGAATGCACGTTTCTTTAAGAAAGAGGGTGTCAAGGCAGCCCAAGCTCCACAAGGATTCTTTGTTTACAACTATGGTTCAGCGGGAATATTCCGTCGTGCGGATTGGATGGTGACATTGAAAGGATATACAACTGATGTCTGGGGAGCCGAGATTTATGCGAAAGATAATCGCTACGGGCGTTATCAGAGTTATGGCTCTGTGCAGATTATGGGTAAAGGAAATCCTGTTTCCCGTGCCGGAAGTGGTTTTGTGCAGGAAGGATGGGACTGGAATCGTTTACCGGGTACGACTACCATTCATTTACCCTTTGAGTTGCTTGATAGTCCGTTGAAGGGAACTACTATGGCGCGTTCCAAAGAGAACTTTTCCGGAAGTACTTCTTTGGACGGTAAAAACGGAATGTTCGCTATGAAGTTGATGGAACGTGATTATGAGAACTTTACGCCCGACTTTGTAGCCCGTAAGTCTGTTTTCTGTTTCGATAACAGAATGGTTTGTCTGGGAACGGGTATCACGAACAGTAATACTGAGTACCCAACGGAAACTACCCTTTTTCAGACGAAATATAATGGTAAAGACAGTAAGGTGGGAGATGATGGCTATTGGCTGCATGATGGTTATGATAATTATTATCATGTAGTAGATGGGGCAGTCCGTTCGCAAGTGGCGGAACAGGAGTCGCGCCATGAGAAGACCCGAGCGGTGACGAAAGGAAAATTCTCTTCTGCCTGGATAGCACATGGTAAGGCTCCGAAAGATGGAACATACGAATATATGATTCTTATACAACCTTCTTCTTCCGATTTGGAGGAACTTCGTAAGACCCTGCCATATAAAGTCTTGCAACGTGATCAAACAGCTCACGTCGTTTATGATAAGGAAACGGGTATTACGGGTTATGCTGCTTTTGAAACCTATCAATCTGCAAATGACAAAGTGGTTGCTTCCATTCCGGCCGAAACGATGGTGATGGTTGCACAAGAGTCGGACAAGAGCATTCGCCTGAGCGTATGTGATCCTAACTTAAACATAGAAGAGAAAACATATACAACGAAAGAGCCTAGCCGCCCCATTCGTAAAGAGATATGCCTTAAAGGGCGTTGGGCGCTAAAGAGTCCGATGGAAAATGTAACATTGAGGCAACAGGGAGAAAATACCGTATTGACAGTGATTTGCCAACATGGGCAACCTGTTGAGATGCTCATGGAAAATAAGTGATTAGTGAATATTAAGAAAGGGTATTAGTTGCTTTAGTTTCTATGAAAGAAGAGAAGACCGGTTCGTGGTGAACCGGTCTTCTGTATTTTTTATTTATTCAATCTCCATTCGAAACCATCTTTTGTATCTTTGATTTCGAACCCGAGTGCTGTCAGCGTGTTGCGAATCTCGTCGGATGTCGCCCAGTCTTTATTGGCTTTTGCTTTCATACGTTGTTCCAGCAGCATATCTACTACTTTCCCGTATGCCGCCTCACGGCCATCGGAAGAACCCTTTTCCTCTTTCAATCCCATAATGTCAAAACTGAACAGATGGAAAGTCTCTTTCAGATCTTTCAAGTCTTCGGCAGAGATTGTGGCATTGCCGGCAATGATATTATTTATGATACGGGCACCTTCGAAAAGTTGTGCGATGACGATAGGAGTGTTCAAATCGTCATTCATTGCTTCGTAGCATTTGGCACGTAGCTCTTTAACGTTGATTCCTTCTGAAGTAGCGGCGGCTGGAGTTATTTTCTCCAATGCATCGATGGCTTCCATCAGGCGTTGTAATCCTTTTTCAGATGCTTGCAATGCTTCGTTGCTGAAGTCCACCGTACTGCGGTAGTGCGCTTGCAGAATAAAGAAACGGATAGTCATGGGCGTATAGGCTTGCGCCAACAACTTATGGGTACCGTTGAAAAACTCATCCAACGTGATAAAGTTGCCGAGTGATTTGCCCATCTTTGTTCCGTTGATGGTAATCATGTTATTGTGCATCCAATAGTGAACCATATCGTCCCCCTGAGAAGCGACCGACTGTGCAATTTCACATTCGTGGTGAGGGAAAACCAAATCCATTCCTCCACCGTGAATATCGAAGTGTTCGCCCAAATATTTGCGTCCCATAGCGGTACATTCGGCATGCCATCCGGGAAAACCGTCACTCCACGGAGACGGCCAACGCATGATATGCTCGGGTTGCGCTTTCTTCCAAAGGGCAAAGTCGGCGGGATTGCGCTTTTCACTTTGTCCGTCCAGTTCACGGGTCGTATTCAGTACATCGTCCAGATTGCGGCCGGAAAGCCTTCCGTAATGGTGGTCTTTGTTGTATTTGGCTACATCGAAATATACGGAACCTTCGCTTTCATAAGCGTAACCGGCATCGAGAATCTTCTGTACCAGTTCGATTTGTTCGATGATATGCCCTGAAGCGTGCGGCTCGATACTTGGCGAAAGTACGTTGAGTGCTTCCATTGCTTTGTGGTAGCGGTTCAGATAATACTGTACAACTTCCATTGGCTCCAGCTCTTCCAAACGCGCTTTCTTTTCGATCTTGTCCTCGCCGTCGTCGGCATCATGCTCCAAATGACCTACGTCGGTAATATTGCGTACATAACGCACTTTGTATCCTAGATGAGTGAGATATCGGAAAAGAACGTCGAATGTAATAGAGGGTCGCGCGTGTCCGAGATGGGCATCACCGTAGACCGTTGGCCCGCATACGTACATTCCTACATGAGGAGCGTGAAGCGGTACGAACAACTCTTTCTTTCTATTTAAAGTGTTGTAAATTGTAAGTTGATGTTCCATAACCTTTTATATTTGTTTTATTGGAATCGCAAAGTTAGTATAAAATCCGGATATGTAGGCTATTGTTGATAGATAAACTTCTCAATGGCTTCGGCAACGCCATCTTCCTCATTGCTTAAGGTAATGTAGTCAGCCGCTTTTTTCACCGGTTCCTGAGCGTTCCCCATAGCAATACCCAGTCCTGCGAATTTTATCATGGAAAGGTCATTGTAGCCATCCCCCATTGCTATTATTTCTTCACGTTTTACACCTGTCTCTTCTAATAAAACACCAAGAGACAGTGCTTTGTCAATACCTTGTGGGACTAATTCAAGAAAATAAGGTTCTGAACGGAAGACATTGATACGTCCTTGTAGCTGAAGACATAGTTCCGATTCCAAAGGAATGAGTCGGTCCGGATCTCCCACAATCAGACATTTAGCTACCGGCAGGGTGATATCAGTAAGAAAATCGTTGGTTTCACGAATCGCCATTTTATTCAGAAACGCTTCTTTTTCTACGTATGGGTCATGGGAATTCTCAGTCACAATCTCTGCTCCGTCGTAAGTCAATATAGTCAGATGGTATGTGCGGGCAGCTTCATAAAGTCGGGGAATGATATCATTAGGCAACACGTTCTCGTATATCATTTCATTCGTTTCCCAGTTGATGATTTCTCCTCCGTTATAGGACAAGATGAATCCGCCGAACTCGTTCATCCGCAATTCATTGGCTAGAGGTACGATACCATAGGTTGGTCGTCCGGAGGCTAAGACAAGTCGTACACCTTGTTCTTGTACACGTATCAATGCCTCTTTGTTGCGGAGGGTGATTTCTTTCTTGGAGTTGGTCAGTGTGCCGTCAAGGTCGAGCACGATAAGTTTGTATTTCATGCTGTATGGTTGGGAAAATTACAACTCTTTTCCGATCTTTTGTATTATTGTTAATAACTCAGGAATGCTTTCTTTAACCGTCGCAAAGATTACTTCTGCATCTATTTCAAAATAATGATGGACAATGATATCTCTCATACCCATTACTTCTCTCCATGGAATTTGTGGATATTTAGGAAATAATTGCTTATTAGTCAGTTTATCTAAATTCTTGATACTTTCGCCTACAGCTATAAGTTTCATACAAATTCCATCAAGTAGAGAGGTACCTCCGGGAGTATCTAAGAAATCATTTACCGTATGAATATTTTCACAACGTTGAAGAATAATTTCAAGTGATTCGGCTATTTTGCCAATTAAGTGTTTTACTTTGGCATTATCATTACACATAGAGTGCCTCCTGCTGTATTTCATGTTTTAAGAACTCGTCCATGTGTTCACGGAGACGAACAAGATCTACCGGACAACCAAATAATGCCTCTAATTCGTTTTTTATACGAGCTAAAGTAAACAAAGTGGGGGCGGTACCTTCGAAACAGATGTCTACGTCGCTACCTTCATGCTGTTCTCCTCTTGCTACACTGCCGAAAATCCCCATGTGTGTGATACCATATTCAGCAGCGCGGCTATGCATATAATTGCGTAGTATTTGGAGGTATTCATTCGTAGTTTTCATAACATTTCTATTATATGATAACAAAGATAATAATACTTTTTATTATTGATAGTTTTTGAGCGTTTTATTTTAGCAAGTCCACCCATTGTTCACTACTCAATGCTGGCAATGTTTCGCTATCAGTAACGAATGTCTCTGCCAGTTTTCGTTTTTCGTCTTGAAGTTGAAGGATTTTTTCCTCTATACTGCCTTGAGTAATGAAACGATAGGCAATCACTTGTTTATCCTGCCCGATGCGATGGGCACGGGCTATAGCTTGTGATTCGGCGGCAGGATTCCACCAGGGGTCGATGATAAATACGTAGTCGGCCTGTGTCAGATTAAGTCCTACTCCTCCCGCTTTCAAAGAAATAAGGAAAGCCTGCACATCTTTTTGTTCGGTGAAATGGGCTATTTCGGAAGGTCGGTCGTTGGTAGCTCCTGTCAGTAAGGCGTACTTCCAGCCACGTTCCTGAAAGGCCTCTGCCAGTACTTCCAGATGTTTGACGAATGAAGAGAATATTAATACTTTGTGTCCTTCACTCCGTAGGGTGTCGAAAGTCTCAATGATTTGTGCGGTTTTCCCGGAAGATCCCGTGAAATCAGGAAAGATTAGTTGAGGATGACACGCCAATTGGCGTAAGCGTAGAATTCCGTTCAAGACACTGAATGAGTGCAGTTTGTCCGTACTTTGAGGATGTTGAAGCAGAATATTGCGCAGGCTGTTTTTCTCTTGCTCATACCAGGTGTTTTGTTCTTCCGTCATATCACAATAGATTGTCTCTTCCGTAAGCGGAGGAAGTTCCGGAGCAACCTCTCTTTTACTTCTGCGGAGAATGAATGGAGCGATCAACTGTTGCAGTTGTGCTTCTATGCGGGTATTCCCTTGACGGATTGGTAACATAAATCGCTTTTGAAAACTGCTTTCCGAACCTAGCAGGTCCGGTTGTATGAAGTGGAATTGCGCCCACAGGTCTTTGAGGGAATTTTCAATCGGAGTACCGGTAAGTACTAGTTTGTACTTGCTTTGCAGTTGGATAGCCGAATGGAAGGTGAGCGATTCGCTATTCTTGATATTCTGGCTCTCATCGAGTACGATGTATTCAAAACAGTAGGAGCGGAGTATGTCAATATTCTTTCTCATTGTCCCGTAAGTTGTGAACACTAAATGAAAACGTCCGAAAAACTTCTCCGGATGTGTCTTGCTGAGAATACTGGTACTCGTGTATTCTACCATTGAAAGCGTGGTAAAACGTTTTGCTTCCCGACGCCAATTATGAAGTAACGACGTGGGGACCACAATAAGTGTAGCGGGTTTTCGTGGCTTTCGTGCTTGTGGTTGTGATACATTTTCCGGATTCATTTCTTTTCCACGAATCTCGTGTGGCTGGGGCAGTAACTCATCTTCGGAGTCGAAAGAGAATAAAGAGAACTGTCCGTCGGTATCCGCTTTTGCTTCCCGGATGGCGGGAGAAGAGACGGTAATATCCGCAGTCTGACGGGCGGTTGGGGATATTGGCTTATAGATATATTGTAGCAGGGTAAGTGTCTGAAGTGTCTTTCCCAATCCCATGTCGTCTGCCAGGCATCCGCCGAATCCTTCTTTGTTGAGATGTACCATCCACGAGAATCCTTTTTCCTGATAGGGACGTAGCTGTGCTTTTAGTCCTTTGGGCGGATGAATGCTACGTATTTCTTTCTTGAATGTAGGAGTCTTGGATGCAGGTGTATTCAAGATAGTCTCTACTACGCCTATGAATGTATGCTTTAAGCGGAATCCTTTTTCTGTCTGGACTCCCATTTCCAGCATATTCGTGTATTTGCTGAACCATTCTTCCGGTAATAAAATCATTCGCCCGTCCGGTAGCAGGAACTCCCTTTTCTCTTCAAGGATATGTTTCCGGAAACGTGTGAAGGGAATACGTAGGCCACCGATGACGACGGTAATATGTAATTCAAACCAGTCGGGATTATCATCGCAACTTTGTTCGATACGTATCTCGTCCAAACAATAAGGTGTGCTCCCCATATTACCGGATAATATAAAAGATTGTTGTAATATTTCCCGGTGGTTGCTGATCCATTCGGAGAGTGTTCTTTCGGGAATATCGGGCGATAACTGAAAGTGGGCATCGCTGATACGTTGTAGTCCGGCATTTGTCAAGAAGTGTATCACTCTTTTCTCTGCATTGGCATTTCGCCGGAAACAGCATATCTTTCCGGATTCGTTTCGGTAAATGATTCTTTTCATACCGGTATTGCTGTCCGGAGTAAAGGTCTGGTCGCCATAACGAAAACTAAGCTGTAGCAACTGTTTGTCGTAAATTGTATTTTCGATGATTAACATTGCCTCACAATTTTGTTTCTTCTCGGTCAGGTTCAGTCCCTCAGTCTTGATTTTATGATAACGGGCTATGGGAATGAGAATGTTGTCAATATACTTTTCGGTTTCGGAAGTCGTTACGCTGATGACTTCTTTTTTTGTAAAAGGCAAAAGCCGGCTACTTTCAATGTTTGGAAAAAAATACAACTCCATTCCCAATGATAAGGTGGCCGGCATGGATGTTAACACATTGACAGGCTTTTGCTCACTGAGAGAGAATGGCTCGCCTTTGTAATAACATTGCAGTTGATAGCGGAAAGTTTTTTCATCTACCTGAAACATGAAACGAACCTCAGCGTCATGTGGATGTACGTGGTAGGCGTGATGGGCATACAGCAGTTTACTTCCCCCTTGTTTCTGATAAAGCGCTAACTTCTTTTCACGTATCAGAGTCAGCATTTCCTGCAATTTCTTTTCAATAAATGGACGGACGTTGTTTTTTATCCGTTCGGGGTCTTCGGATAATTTATGTAGGAAGCGGGAGACTGTTTTCTCTCGGGAGTATACTCCCATCAAATACTTTTCCGTATAGTGTGACGCGATGTCAATAGCCTGCCTTTCCGCTTCACTCATCCGGCTCATAGCTTCGGCAGAGGCGTGAAATGCTTGTTCTACTAATTGTAATGTGTTGTCACTTAATCTTTCAGCTATATAAGGGATGAGCAATATGCCGAGTACGGGATGCTCTGTCAATACAATTATAATTTGTCCATCAGATGTTTTCTCTTTCATTCTCTTTAGGCTTTAACTGACAAAGATACGGGAAAATCCTTAATTTTGCAGTATGATAGAAGAAAATAGACGAGTATTGTTGGGTATGAGCGGTGGCACGGATAGTTCTGTTGCTGCCATGCGACTACTGGAGGCCGGTTATGAAGTAACCGGAATTACTTTCCGTTTCTATGAGTTGAACGACTCGACAGAATATCTGGAGGATGCACGTAGTTTGGCGGAGCGTTTGGGTATTCGTCATATCACGTATGATGCCCGTGATGTTTTTCGTAAGCAAATCATAGAATACTTTGTACAGGAATATATGGAAGGTCGTACTCCGGTCCCTTGTACACTCTGTAATAACTATCTGAAGTGGCCTTTGCTTGCTAAAGTTGCCGATGAAATGGGTGTTTTTTATATAGCGACCGGACATTATGTTCAGAAAGTAAAGTTGGAAGATACCTATTATATAACCTATGCCGCTGATCCGGACAAGGACCAGTCTTTTTTTCTATGGGGACTGAAGCAAGATATACTTCGGCGGATACTGTTGCCGATGGGGAATATTACAAAAGTTGAGGCTCGTGTTTGGGCTGCCGAACGTGGTTTCCAAAAAGTAGCGACAAAAAAAGATAGTATAGGAGTCTGTTTTTGTCCGATGGACTATCGGAGCTTCCTAAAAGAATGGTTGGTCCGAAATGGTCAGTTGCGGTCCGAAAATGTCAGCCATTGGTCTGAAAATGTCAGCTGTTGGTCCGAAATGGTCCGACGGGGGAGATTCGTCGATGAAAAGGGGGATTTTATAGGTTGGCATGAAGGATACCCTTTCTACACCATCGGTCAGAGACGTGGTTTGGGCATTCATCTGAACCGTCCTGTTTTTGTAAAAGAGATATATCCCGAAAAGAACGAAGTTGTGTTGTCTTCTCTTTCTGCTTTGGAAAAAACAGAAATGCAGCTGAAAGATTGGAATCTTGTAAATCCCCAAAAGATTCTAGGCTACAATGATGTCATCGTGAAAATACGATATCGTAAGCAAGAAAACCATTGCACGGTTACTGTTACACCGGATAATTTACTTCATGTACAACTTCATGAGCCCTTAACTGCAATTGCGGCAGGACAAGCTGCTGCGTTTTATAGAGATGGTTTACTGTTGGGAGGAGGGATAATAGTGAATGCCCGCTAATTTCGTAGGAAAGATGATGTGTATGACACCCGGGTCTCGGGATGTCCAACACCCGGGTCTCATGCGAGTGATTTATTATTGATTTAGCAATAGCATTGTTTCTATGTATTCCCGGGTATTACTTAATCTGGGAATTTTATGCTGTCCCCCCAATTTCCCTTTTTGGGCTAACCAGTCATGGAACAATCCCTGACGGGCAACGATCACCTCCAACGGTTGCAATGCAATATCTTTCCAGCGTTTTGCTTCATAATCGGAATTAACCTCCTTCAGAGTCGCATCTAATATCGCTGCGAATTTCTCAACCGAATCAGGCATTTTGGCAAACTCAATCAGCCACTGGTGACGGCATTTGGCGTTTTGGTCCATAAATACCGGTGCGGCAGAATATTCGCTGACCTGTGCTCCGGTTTCCGCACAAGCCTTAGCCAGTCCTTTCTCGGCATTATCGACAATAAGTTCTTCACCGAATGCATTAATGAAATGCTTCGTTCTTCCTGTGATAACAAATTTATAAGGATTTTTGCTGGTGAATTTCACCGTGTCGCCAATCATATATCTCCATAAACCGCAAGAAGTAGAAATCACCATAGCATAATTTTTGCCTAATTCTACTTCCTCAAGACAATACGCCTGCGGATTTTCTTTTCCCACTTCTTCCAATGGAACAAACTCATAAAAGATTCCGTAATCAATCATCAGCAGCATGGCAGGATCAGAAAGATCGTTTTGAGTGCCGAAGTATCCTTCGGAAGCGTTATACGTCTCTACATAATGCATATTCGGTGAATGTATCACCTGCTTGTATTGTTCACGGTAAGGTGTGAAGGCTACTCCGCCATGGAAAAATACTTCCAAATTCGGCCATACCTCTTCTAAAGTCTGTTTCCCGGTTTTTTCAAGAATTCGTTTGATAAGCACCAGCATCCAAGACGGAACACCGGAAAGGTTAGTTACATTTGCCGGAATCGTACTGTTGGCAATTGCTTCTATCTTTGTTTCCCATTCGCTCATCAATGCAATCTTTTTGCTTGGAACACGAATGAAATTAACAAGCGGATTTACATTTTGAATCAAGATGGCCGACAAATCTCCGACCAGACTGTGGTTGGAATTCAGATTCGGGCTGTGGCTGCCTCCCAGTATCAGTCCTTTCCCGGAGAAAAAATGACTGTCCGGATTGATACGGAAATAAAGGGCTACCGCATCTTTTCCTCCCCTGTAATGAATATCCTCCAATGCTTCCTTGCTGACAGGAAGAAATTTACTTTTGTCATTCGTCGTTCCGGATGATTTGGCAAACCAGCGTATCTCCGATGGCCAAAGCAGATTCTGTTCTCCAGCCCGTAAACGTTCCACGTATGGTTTTATCTCTTCGTATGTCTGAATGGGGAGACGTTTTCTGAAATCTTCATAGCTGCGGATGGAGGAGTAGTCGTACTTTTTCCCCCATTCAGTCTGGGAAGCCTGTTGCACTAAACGATTTAATACACGGTGTTGTATCTCGCTGGCTTCACTGGCATATAAATCTATTTGTTTTAAACGGGAGTCGAAAGTCTTGCTGATAATTTTTGTAATATTCATTTCTGCTTTAACATGATAATGTTTATTCGTGCAAAAGTAACCTTATTTATCTTTTTTTTCTATCTTTACGACGGAAATAATCGTTAAAATCTTCGAGTTTCACTAAATCTCCGAGTTTTTGACTAATAAATAAGACAATGAGAATTGGAATCTTAACCTCCGGTGGGGACTGTCCCGGTATTAATGCCACCATTCGTGGCGTGTGTAAGACTGCCATCAATTATTATGGGATGGAAGTGATAGGTATTCATAGTGGTTTTCAAGGGCTGTTGACTAAAGATGTGGAATCTTTTACGGATAAATCTCTCTCCGGGTTACTGAATCTTGGAGGAACCATGCTGGGTACTTCCCGCGAAAAGCCATTCAAAAAAGGAGGTGTTGTATCCGATGTGGACAAGCCTGCCCTGATTCTTCAGAATATTCGTGAAATGGGACTGGATTGTGTTGTCTGTATTGGAGGAAACGGAACGCAAAAGACCGCTGCCAAATTTGCTGCGATGGGGGTGAATATTGTTTCTGTTCCTAAAACGATTGACAATGACATTTGGGGAACGGATATTTCTTTCGGGTTCGATTCGGCCGTAAGCATTGCTACCGATGCTATTGACCGCCTGCATTCTACTGCCAGTTCCCACAAAAGAGTGATGGTTATTGAAGTAATGGGGCATAAGGCAGGTTGGATTGCTTTATATTCCGGCATGGCAGGTGGAGGAGATGTGATTCTTGTTCCTGAAATTCCTTATAGTATTAAGAATATCGGCAATACGATTTTGGAGAGACTGAAAAAAGGAAAACCTTATTCTATCGTGGTGGTGGCCGAAGGGATTCAGACAGACGGCCGTAAGCGTGCCGCAGAATATATCGCTCAAGAGATTGAGTATGAGACCGGTATTGAAACCCGTGAAACGGTACTGGGGTATATTCAGCGTGGTGGTTCACCTACTCCTTTCGACCGTAATCTCTCTACGCGGATGGGTGGTCATGCAACAGAATTGATTGCCAATGGAGAATTCGGACGTATGGTAGCTTTGAAAGGAGATGGTATATCGTCTATTCCTCTCTCTGAAGTAGCCGGGAAATTAAAATTAGTTACAGAAGATCATGATCTGGTGATTCAAGGTCGTCGCATGGGAATTTGCTTTGGATAGCTTCATCGACTGTTGCCATGAATACAGGATCTTTTACCTTTTTGATTGCCATTTGGGCGGCGTTTTGTTGAGACTCTTTTTTGGAATATCCGATTCCGGTTCCGGCAGGAAATCCTTCGATCCGTACCTCAGTCTGAAATACAGGATTACTGTCCCGGTCGAGGAATTGTTCGATTAGTTCAAAAGAGACTTCCATCTTGTTCTTTTGGCTCCACTCAATCAATTTGGATTTGAAGTTTACTTCTTTACGGGATAAAATGTCCAGATCAATGTAACGGTTGATGATTCGTTCCTCCATAAACTGCTTGCAGCGTTCATATCCTTGATCCAGATAGATAGCCCCGATAAATGCTTCGAAAGCATTTCCGTACATATAACTGTTGTGAGAAGACGAACGGGTGGAATACTTTATGAGTTTATCCAGTCCGATTTCTACGGCTAACTTGTTCAAGGTTTCCCGTTGTACGATCTTGGAACGCGTGTTTGTAAGAAATCCTTCCCGCTTTCCTTCAAAATGCTTGTAGACGATGTCGCCTACGATAGCGTCAAGGATGGCATCCCCCAAAAACTCCAGTCGCTCATTATTCAACGGACGCCCTTTTTCCGAACGGAGGGAGGTTGATTTATGCAGGAGAGCCTGCTCATAAAGCTGAATATTGCGCGGATAGAACCCGAGTATCCGGTAAAAACAAAGATAAGACTCTCTATCCTTGCGGAATAGGAGCCTTATCTTATCTATTTTGTTACGTAACACGATATTACTCAGCGTATTTCTTGAAGATAACGCACGCATTA
>UMAK01050367.1_pt1 | contig 44181 bp, 38 predicted proteins | sample 1963681 | NCBI WGS metagenome assembly UMAK01 (sample SAMEA4835913, study PRJEB28245) | human gut metagenome | biome: gut microbiome; material: fecal sample | place: Denmark | collected 2008 | reverse complement strand
TGACACTGACAAATAATCAGTTAGCTATTTTCTGAGTAGCCCTATTTTAATCAAAGATTGGTACAATAAATCTGATAATCACGCAGGAAATAATTATCTGTCAGACCATTACGACCAATCAGCCTGATAAATCCGAATGCCGTCTTAGATGCAAACCTTCGCTCTATCTTGTAAGATTTGGAGGGGTGGAGGGATTTGAGTATCTTTGCAATCTCAAAAGGAGGCGCGGGGTTGCAACAGAATGTGGGTAAGAAACTCAGCAGCCTTTGAGGGACAGGGCGCTGACGCTTTCGGCAGACAAAAAAATGCGGAAAGCGTCGGTGGTAAGTTTGTAATATGTAAAATCGGGTTGATTTATTCACGGATGTAAGGAATGGAAAGGAAATTGCCGGTGGCAGTGATTGTGCTGACCAAGGATGAGCAAATTCATATAGAGCGTTGCATCAGCAATGCAATGTGCGTCAGCAATGAGGTGTATGTGGTCGATTCAGAGTCGACGGATAACACTCGCTCTATTGCGGAAGGTATGGGCGCCAAGGCTGTAGTGCATCCGTGGCCCGGAAATCAGTCTGAGCAATTTAACTGGGCTTTGGACAATCTGCCTCTGAAAAGCGAGTGGGTGCTCAGGCTCGATGCCGACGAGTATCTCACCGACGAGCTTATAGAGGAATTATATGAGAAAGTGCCTCAGTTGCCCGCAGACGTCACAGGGGTGGAGTTTCCGCGCGGATATATATTCTTAGGCAAAGAAATACGTCGTGGCACGGGGCGGATAAATCAGTTGCGGCTGTTCAGACGCGGCAAAGGGCGTTGCGAACAACGTCTGATGGATGAGCACATTGAGCTGACCGACGGTACAACAGAACAATTTAACGGCGCCTTCTTCGACGATAACCTCAACAACCTGAGCTGGTGGACGCAGAAGCATGTGGGGTATGCCATTCGCGAGGCGGTGGATTTGCTCGATATGGAATATGACCTCACCGGGGCTGCCCGCGGCGATGAGAGCCGCCATATCTCGGAGCAGGCGCAGGCCAAACGCATGAAGAAGCATAAGTATGCCCGCCTGCCGCTGTTTTGGCGGTCAACGGCTTATTTCCTCTACCGATACATTCTGCGAGGCGGATTCTTAGAGGGCAAAGAGGGCTTTCTGTGGCACTTCCTGCAAGGCTGGTGGTATCGCACGCTCGTCGACGCCAAAGTTCTTGAGCTTAAGCGCAAGAGCGGCGGCGACCGCAAGAAAATAATCGAAATCCTAAACAACGAATACGGCATACGGTTATGAGCAAGCCTTTAGTGAGCATCATCACGGTAACTTTCAACAGCGAGGCCACGGTGGCCGACACGCTGCGCAGTGTGGCCAGTCAGGATTACGACAATGTGGAGCATCTGATTGTGGACGGTGCCTCCACCGACGCCACCCTGCAAATCGTGGAGCAGTGGCGCCCGGAATACGGGTCGGTAAAGGTGCTGAGAGTGAGCAGCAGTCCCGACAAGGGCATCTACGACGCCATGAACAAGGGACTGAAAATGGCCAAGGGCGAGATTGTGGGCATTCTCAACAGCGACGATTATTTCTCGACAGAGACGTCGCTCAGCACCCTGATTGACGCCTTCGACGATGACACGGATGCCGTTTATGCCGACCTGCATTACATTATGGACGAGCGTCCCGACCTGGTGGTGCGCTATTACTCGTCGAGAGTGTTTTCGCGGCGCAAGATGCTCATGGGTTTCCAGCCCGCCCATCCCACCTTCTATTGCCGCAAACAATGTTACGACCGATTCGGACATTTCGACATCGACTTCAAGGTGGCCGCCGACTTCGAGCAACTGCTGCGAATGATTTACAAAGGCCGCATACGCACGCGGTATGTGCCCTTCGACTGCGTAACGATGCGCATGGGCGGTGCCTCAACCTCGGGCATGAAGAGCCACCGACAGATTATGCGCGACCACATTAAGGCGTATCGCAAAAATCGCGTGCCGGCTAATCGTTTCACCGACGCTCTGCGTTATTTCTGGAAACTGGGCGAGATGGCAGGTGCCAGAATCAACTGGCATCATGAAATAATCGACGATTCGCCGAGTTCATAAATAAATATGCCGATGACCGACTCACGCCTCCGTCTGCAATACCTCGACGCCCTGCGCGGCTGGGCCATCTTCATGATGGTCTGGGTACATTCCACCTGGCTGTTGCTGGGAGCCAACGAGTGCTATCTGCAGCTGTTTGGCGAGTTGTATGTCATGCCCCTCTTCTTCACCGTGTCGGGCTGGCTGCGGGGGCGCCACCGTCGGCGGCAAGCCCTTCTCTGGCGCCGCTGGATAAAGATGCTTGCCTGTCTGGCGGCCGGAAGCATCGGCTTCGCGGTTTGCTTCGGCATGCCGCTGCACCTGATGTTCACCGACTGTTACTACTACTGGTTCTTCACAGCCCTGCTGCTGTGCGAGATGATATATGAGCTGTGTGCCGCCCTTTCGCCACGCATCCTCCCCGAGCATTTCCGCACACCCTTTTACGCCGCCGCAAGCATCGGCATAGCCATTGTCTGCGGGCTCATCTACCGCCGCTATGGCATGAACACCGGCGGCATACCCTGGTATGACATGACCCTCTATCTGCCCTTCTATGCCCTGGGCATACTGATGCAGCGTTATGGGCGCCTTGGCCAACTGCTGACGTCACTGCCGGCGGCCATCGCGGGCTTCCTCGTGTTAGCCCTTGCCATCATCACCTGGCAGCAGCCCCCTTCTCTGCCGGCCTACATAGGGTCGCTGGGAGGCGTTGCCGTATCCTGGTATGTGATGCGGCTCTTTGAAGGGCGACTCAGACTCCTGGCATGGACAGGCCGACATTCGCTGGGCATCTTCCTGCTCTCATACTTCGTGCTGAGAGGGCTTGAGCCGGTCGGTATGCTTGTGCCCCGGTCATGGGTCGACTCTCCCCTGCAAATCATAAGCGCTTTCATTGCCGCCCTTATGCTCACGCCCTTCATGGGACTCGTAGCGCAGGGTGCATCGCGCGCCTCCTCCCTCCTCATCAACCTTTGCAAAAAAATATCTTGACAATATGAAGAAAAAAGCTCTTATCACCGGAATCACCGGACAAGACGGTTCTTATTTGGCGGAATTCCTTCTTAACAAGGGTTATGAAGTTCACGGCACCATACGCCGGTCGTCAACCGACTATCGCGAACGCATAGCACATCTCGAAGGCACCCCCGGCTTCCACCTCCATTATGCCCATCTTGAAGATTCAATGAGTCTGCTTCAAGTAATAGGCAAAGTTCAGCCTGATGAAATCTATAACCTGGCGGCGCAGAGCCATGTGCAGGTATCGTTCGACTCGCCCGAATTCACCGCCGACGTCGACGCCACCGGCGTTTTGCGCGTACTTGAGGCCGTGCGTCTTTGCGGTCTCACCTCAAAATGCCGCATTTACCAGGCTTCCACATCCGAGCTTTACGGCAAGGTAGAAGCCGTGCCGCAGGACGAAAACACACCCTTCCACCCCTACAGCCCCTATGCTGTAGCCAAGCTCTATGGCTTCTGGATTGTGAAGGAATATCGCGAGGCATATAATATGTACTGCTGCTCGGGCATCCTCTTCAACCACGAGAGCGAACGCCGCGGCGAGACTTTCGTAACACGCAAAATCACCCTCGCCGCCGCCCGCATAGCACAAGGCAAGCAAGACAAGCTCTATCTGGGCAACCTCAGCTCCCTGCGCGACTGGGGCTATGCGCCGGATTACGTAGAGTGCATGTGGCTCATCCTCCAGCACCCCACTCCCGAGGACTTTGTCATTGCCACCGGCGAGCAGCACTCGGTGCGCGAGTTTGCCACCCTGGCCTTCCATTATGTGGGCATCGAGCTGCGCTGGGAAGGCGAAGGCCTCAACGAAAAAGGCATCGACACCAAAACCGGCAAAGTGCTTGTGGAGGTAAGTCCCGACTTCTATCGTCCCACCGACGTGGTTAACCTGCTCGGCAACCCCGACAAGGCCCGCCGTGTCCTGGGCTGGAACCCGTCGAAAACGCCCTTCCCCGAGCTGGTACGCCGCATGGTTGAGGCCGACATGGCCAACATTGCCGTGGAAAGCGCCGGTAAAAAAATACGTACCAATCTGGCCGAATACCTCGAAAAGGGAATTGTAAAATAGCAACTCACCCCCATATAAGAAGTGCCGCCCATGGATTGCGGCTGGTGGTGTACGCCGCTGCCTCAGTCGCTTGAGAATCAGATCTCCACAGCTCTGATGATGGACTATGAGCTGCTGGCTGAAAAGGGCCGAAACGGCCGTAAGCTCATCCTCGACAAATACTCCACCGAGGTAGTCAGCAACCAGATGATTCAGCTGTATAAATGGCTCCTCGGCGAAGGTCCCAAACCTTCATATATCATTTAGCACATTAGCTAAGCAACGGGGGCGCAAGCCATAGCCACGCACCCTCGTAAAAGCTTCATAGAAGGTTTCTGCCGCCCTTTCTCGGGCCAAATGAAGTTTTCCTCCTCTTATATGTCGTAAAACACCGTAAAAGTGGCCGAGAACGGCGCATTGCGCGCCCCGAAGCCCGGCAGGAACCACGGCTGCGAAGAGGAGCCGTCTGACACGTGCATGCGGAACTTATAGCGAAGCGACCAGCCAAGACTCAGCCCGCGGTAGATATGCACCTGTAAGCCGGCAACAACCTCGCCCCACAGTGCCGAGGCCTTCTGTTGAGCCATCTCCACAGGCTGAGAACCGGAGCCCCAATAATCATTCGGAATGGAAATGTCGGTAATGTCGTATTTGAAGCTCGAATACCCGAAACGCACTCCCAACAGCGCCTTATAAGCCGGATTGGAGTTATAGAGAAAATTATAATCCACGCCTACTTTGGCGAACAGTGTCGGCGAAGTCTTGTACTTGTAATTCTTTCCTTTGGGCTTATGGTCGGCAAAACCGAGACCCACTTCCACGGTCGGGAAGAACCAGTTGTGCATATTCACCGCCCCGCTCACAAAATAGTTGGCATAGCTCTGCCCTGCCATCTGCAGAATGCCGTCGAAGAAATTCACGCCCACCGTAACGCCGTTGTACAAAGGCATTTTCGGAGCGCGGCTCACCTTCACCGTATCTTCGTCAATCCATACCGCCACTGGTTCGTCGAGCGGTTTGCCGTGCTTGTCGTAATAATGCAGCTGAGGTTTTGCCGTTAGGTTATCGCGGTTTTCTATGGGCGTCACGGTGCGCTGCGGCATCTTGCGCGCCGCTGTGTCAATCGTATCGGTTAGCGCCTGACACCACATCACCACAGGCGCCACAAGGGCTAAGAAAAGCATCGTCAGCCTCATTGTTCCGCCTCCTCTCTGAAATAGATTTCAATATTTTGGCCATTGACGTTGGTGATGACGCCGCCGGGCACTGCCACAGAGTCCATCAGATAACGCGTATGGCGGATGCTGTCAACGCGGAAATGATACACAACCCCACATTGCTCGGAGGCGAACCACGGCTGAGTGGCGTAGTAGAAAGTCAGCGTATCGGCCACTCCGGTGTCGCCGTAACGGAACTCAAACGATGTGCTCGGGCTTTGCGGCCTGAAGGGCAGATAAACCTGCTCTACAGCCGCGGAATCGGTCAGCAGAGAATCGCCGGGAGCGCCTATGCCCGCCACGGTGAGATGCGAAAGGGTAACAGCGCGGTGTGTTGCCATATCACGGAAACCGGCCAGCGGCAAGGTATTCTGATTCTCATAACACTCCTTGCCGGCGCATGCCGCTAACAGAAACCCTCCGGCAAATATCGCTGCCAACGTCAGTCTTTTCATTCGCCTATTACCTCCGCTATGCCGTATACGTTACGCTCTGAAGAATTGCGCAAAAGAAGCTCGCCTATGAAACCGGTGGTGAAGAACTGCAGTCCAAGCACCAGACACAGCATACTCAGATAGAAATATACCGACTTAGTAACATAGAAGTTGAAATCTCCGTTGCACATACTCACAATCTTGAGCACGAGCACCGCAAGGATTGCCAGGAAGCCTATTACGAACATTATTGAGCCTAACAAGCCGAAAAAATGCATAGGCTTTTTGCCGAACTTGGTCTGGAACCATAGGGTGCCCAGGTCAAGGTAGCCGTTTACAAAGCGACTCAGGCCGAACTTCGATTTACCGTACTTGCGTGCCTGATGATGCACCACCTTCTCGCCAATCTTGTGGAAGCCGGCGTTCTTGGCCAGATACGGAATATAGCGGTGCATATCGCCGTATACCTCAATGCTCTTCACCACATTCTGGCGATAAGCCTTTAGCCCGCAGTTGAAATCGTGCAGATTGTGGATGCCGCTCACCCGGCGTGTGGTGGCGTTGAATAGCTTTGTGGGTATAGTCTTGCTCAGAGGGTCGTAACGTTTCTGCTTCCAGCCGCTCACAAGGTCATAACCCTCCTGCGTTATCATGCGATAAAGGTCGGGAATCTCGTCGGGCGAATCCTGCAGGTCAGCATCCATGGTTATCACCACATCGCCGCGGGCAGCCTGGAAACCGGTGTGCAGAGCCGGTGATTTGCCATAATTGCGCATGAAGGAAATGCCCCTTACCCGGTCGCTCTCTTTTGCCAGCGACTTCACAACGCTCCACGAATTATCCGTAGAGCCGTCGTCTATGAACATCACCTCGTAAGAGAAGCCGTTGGCCTCCATCACGCGTTTTATCCAGGCAAAAAGTTCGGGCAGCGATTCCTCTTCATTAAAGAGAGGCACAACTACCGATATGTCGATTTTTTCGTTATTCATCCGTTTACAATTTATCACTGAAGCTTAACTACAATGCGTCGGAAAAAGCCGGTATGGGGCAAAATCAGCGCTAAAACAAGGCTCAGCAGCGAGCCGAAGAAGCCTGTGGCCCAAAACATGGAGCTTACAAACTCCATCGGGGTTGGAATCACTAAATCCTTCAGGTCCGGTTTCGGAGCGTTGGGCTGAGCCATAATCTGTTCAACTAAATTCCTTACATATCCGTCGAGATAACCCGGCTCTAAGAAGAGCAGGAAAATCAGGGTCAGCAGCGAGCAAATCAAAGCGCCGCAAATGTACATTACAATGCCGCTCATCCACAGGGCTGCAAAGCCTGAATAGGCCTGATTCATCCGTGCCACTTTTGCCAGCGCAAAGGGCAGATACAACATTGCCAAAGAGCCCAAAATCACCAACAAAAGACTCAGAGCTCCTATCTGAGGACTGTAAAGCAGGCAAGCCGACATACATGTAAAGAGTATGCCGAACCTCGTTCCCTGACGTCCGCTTTCATAAAATAAGGGTCCTAACGATGCTCTTTCCATAATTAAGCCTCACAAATGAATCTCAAACCGTTGCTTTGCGGTTTAATTTGCAAATTTACAATTAAACCTTCAATTAACCAAATCCGCATTTTCAGCGCTTCATTTTGGAATCTTCGCAGCGCTTCATTTTGTCATCTGCACGCCTCTTCGTTTCAAAAGCTAATATTACGGTCTTAACCGCCTGTTTAGAAATTGAAAGACGGCGATATGCTGGAAGCATATCGCCGTCGAAGGTGTTATCTGTTGTCAGAACACCGGTGGTAGATTACCAGAGGAGTTCGCTGACGTCGATGGCTTTGTTGTAGTCAGATTCTACGCGCGGGAGCATGAATACCCAGTGGTTAACCTCATCGGGAGCGATGTCAATGGCGTAAGTTGCCGGGCAGTTGCCTGAGGTAGGATCGTTCTCAACCCAAGCACGACGTACGTTATGCTTGTTCCAGCGTTTGAGGTCGAAGAAGGTTGTGCCTTCACCCCAGAGCTCTATACGACGCTGAGTGCGGATGAACTCGATGAGTTCGTCGCCGGTCAGAGTAACGGCTGCTGAACCCGGAACACGCATCTGAGTCAGTTTGCTGATGAGTGCCTGAGCGTCACCGGTCTTGCCCTGCATTGCGCAAGCCTCGGCCTGGGTGAGAAGCATCTCGGTGGCACGCATAAACGGATACTGGCAAAGCTGCATGGAGCCGCCCATTGCATAGAACTTAACCTGAGCGCCGAATACGTATGTAGGAGCGGTGCCACGGCCACCTATGTCGGTGTAAGCGGTAGCTACTTCAAGACCACTTGAGGGTGTGGGAGGAGTTGCCTGCTCCATGAAAGTTGTGATGGCAGCTAAGATCTTACGGTTCCTCTTGTTGCTGCCTTCAAAGAACATAGTTGTCGGGTTAAAGACAGTAGCTTTGTAGAATTGAGCTTTGTCAATATTGATCTGGTCGGGCATCAGGAAACGGGTACGACGGATGTCTTTCGGGTCCATCTGCTCATAGAGGTCGATATTGATGTTGCCTGAGCCAATCTGCCAGTAGTTAGGATAGTTACCGTTGCAGGCATTGTAAGCTGCCCAGGAGATGTTGGTAAGACGGTCGTCCTGGTTTACGGAGTTTGTCCAGAGGTAATCGTCGCAAGCCTCCATGAAGCCGCCGCACCACTGTGCGTTGGTCATGATTTGGTGGCCTTTCTGAGCCTCGGCAGCCCATTTCTCGGCAGTTGCCCAGTCCTGTTTCAGAAGGGCTGCGCGTGCGAAGGTACCACATGCTACCTCATAAGTAGGAACTGACCAGTTCGGACGCTCGTTGTAAGTAGCGGGGTCAGCGAACAGAGTTGTGGCCTCGGTGCAGTCAGCGTATATCTGATTCAGCACCTCGTTCATGGTTACGAGGGGTAAAGCCTCGGTGCCCTGATGCAGACGGAGAACGATGCATTTGCGCTCGCCGTTGTTGCTGTCCTGCCAGCGCGGACCAAAGATTTGGAGCAGACGTACGTATGCGTGAGCGCGGAACGTAAGAGCCTGAGCCTTGATCTGGTTGCGCTGTCCTTCGATGGATTCTTCTGCGCCGTCAACCATGTCGAGGATGGCATTGGCCTGACGGATGAGAGTGTAGTAGAAGCCCCATGCTTTAGCCTGCGAATAGTAGCTGTTGTTGGCTACATAAAGCATACGGATCATATCGCCGCCCTGGAAGATGGCGAAGTGATTCTGATATGTATCCTGGCCGTAGCAGTCGCCGAAGTACGACATCATGTAGGGTTCACCGGTTGTACCGCAGGGATAACCGCCGCCGTTTACTTCACCGTTGACTACCTGAGGATAGTTCATGAACCAGCCGATGCCGTTTACGGCCTTCATCAGATCTTCTGTTGATTTGCCTACCTGTGCGTTTGTTACGCTGGCTATCGGCTCGGTGTCCAGATAGTCGGAGGCACATGACGCCATTGAGCCGATAAGCAGTAAGCCAAGGGCGCCGTTGATTATGATGTTTCTTTTCATCTTATACTTTTTTTGTTGTTACTTAGAACTTGGCGTTAATCTGGAACGAGAATACGCGTGCGGTAACGAAGTTGAGCGACTGACCACCGCTGAAGCTGTACTGCGGGTTCATACCCTTACGTGCAGTGATGGTGAAGAGGTTGTCAACCGAGAAGCCGATAGAAAGCTGGTTCATGTCGAGAGCGCGAACCCACTTCTGCGGCAGAGCGTAGCTGACGTTCAGGTTCTTGAATACCAGATAGTCGGAAGAGGTGAGCCAACGGTCTGAACCGCCGTTGTTGTCAACCTGCTGAGCGAAGTTGAATACCGGAGTTCCGTTGGGGTCGATACGGTTGGGGCTTTCAGCTGTCATGCCTTCCGGAGCTGCTGTCCATGCTTTGAGCACGTCTTTGTGGAGAGCTGAGGTGAGGCTGTTGGGCTGAGAAACACTCATCAGAGAGCTGTAGTTGCTGTCCCAAGTTTTGCCGCCGAGGCTGTAGGTGAAGAGCATACCCAGGGTGATGCCTTTCCAGTTGAAGTTGGTGCCGAACGAACCGTAAACGGTGGGAAGGGCTGTGCCACGCCAGTCGCGAGATGCGTTGTTGGTGGTGGTTACATAATATTTGCCGTTGATTTCACGAAGCTGGCCGGCTGAACGTGCATTTTCCAGTTTGGTCTGGAAATTCTTTTCGCCGTTGGCTGAGCTTCTGAATTCGTAAGCGTTGGGGTCGAGTTCATAGAGAGCGTGGCCGTCCATCTGGTCAACACCTGCGTAATGATATGTGTACCATTCGTAGATTGAGTGGCCTTCAGAAATACGCTGTGAGCCGTTGTCGATGTCGTTTCCGCCGGGGAGTTTCTTAATGGTGTTGTCGATGAACGAAGCGTCTAAGCTGAGGTTCCAGGTGAAGTCCTGAGTGCGGAGAATGTCTACGCCGAACTGAAGTTCCCAACCGGTGTTGAGCATCGTACCGATGTTGGTAGGAATCGTAGGATTGAGCCAGCTGGTGTTTGAACCGGCTGAACGGGGCTGAGCCACGTTGAAGATAAGGTCGGTAGAACGCTTGTCGAAGTAACCGATGGTGAAGTTGAAGCGGTCGTCGAAGAGGCTGCCTTCCAATGCGATGTCGAAGCTCTTGGTGGTCTCCCATTTGAGCTTGTCGCTGGGATAGTTGGTAGGAATTACCAGTGATGTTCCGAAGTAGTTGCCCAGACCATAGTTGGTATAGTAGCCATAGAGACCGGCTGAGATGTCGTTACCTACAGTACCGTAAGCGGCACGAAGTTTCAGATAGCTTACCCAAGGAAGTTCTTCCATGAATTTCTCTTTGGTGATGATCCAGCTGCCGCCTAATGACCAGAAGTTACCCCAACGGTTGTCTTTGGAGAAGCGTGAGCTACCGTCGCGACGGAAGCTGACTTCACCGAAGTACTTCTGATTGTAGTCGTAGCGTGCGCGTCCGTAGTAAGATTCGCTCTTATACTCCTGTGCGCCGCCGTCGAGGCTTACCAGGTCAACGAAGTTGGTCATGGTGTAGATGCCGTTGAAGCTCTGGTCATACTTGCTGCCGCCGAAGTAGTCATAATGAGTCTGATAGTTCTCATGACCCAGGATAACGTCGATGTGGTTCAGATCGTAGTTCTTTGACCAGTTGATGTTCTGCATGAATGTGGAGAAGCGGTTGTCCTGAGCTTGCTGCTGGAAGATACCGTTCATGTTCACGCCGTTACCGGTAACGTTGTTGGTGTAGATGTTATACTGTGTCTTGGCACGGTTGATGTTGCCGCGAACAGTAGCTTCGAAACCGTAAGGAAGAACTGCGGTTGCGTAAGCGGTGGCGTTGATGTTGTAGTATGTGTATTCCTGATAGTTCAGACGCAGATACTGGCCGATGTTCTGACCGCCGAGGTAGTTGGCGTCATTCCATTCGGGTTTGCCTTCTGCAGTGTACTGGAGTTCACCTGTTTCTTCGTTGTGCTTGTAGTACGGGAAGATGGGTGAGTACTGGTCGGTGTAGAACGGGTTGGAGGTGTAGGAAGTACCTGCGTTGTCGTTCTGGTTGCCTTTCTGGATTGTACCTGAGAGGTTTACACCAACTTTGAGGTATTTGTTAGCTACGAGGTTGGAGTTGATACGGCCGGTGTAACGCTCGAAGTCGGTCTGCAACAGATAACCTTTCTCTTTCAGGTAACCGATAGAAGCGAAGGTGTTGAAGTTTTCGGTTGCGCCGGTGGCGTTGAGGGTGTATTCCTGACGGTGACCTGTGCGGGAAACTACATCCCACCAGTCGAGGTCGTTGTACTGAGGCAGTACTGAGCGGGTCAGCTTACCGTTTGTGTCGAATACCGTTTCCGGATCTCCGCCGTAAATGTTGGAGGGGATGTAGGTTGATGACATGATGCTGCCAACCAAGTAGTTGGCTGCATATTCGGGAGTCCAGTCAGTTGTTGACAGCAACTGGTTGTAAACACCTGTCCAAACCTGTTCCATCCACTGGTTTGAGCCCAGAGTTTCGTATTTGGGCAGACCGCGGTTGTACATACCCTGGCTGATGGTGAGGTTTACGTCAACTTTGCCAACTTTCTTAGCACGCTTGGTGGTGATAAGGATGACACCGTTAGAACCTTTGTTACCGTAGAGTGCGCAGGAAGCAGCGTCTTTCAGTACGGAGATAGATTCGATGTCGTTGGGGTTAAGGTCGTTGATACCGGTGTCCCAAGGCATACCGTCGACAACGTAAAGGGGGTTGTTGTTACCCGTTACGGAGCTGAAGCCACGGATGCTGATCTTAGGCTCGCTACCCGGGGTGCCTACGGTGTTGTTCACACGTACGCCGGGAGCATTACCTTCCAGAGCCGAGGTGGCGGTGGTGATAGGACGGTCTTCGATCTCTTTGGAACCTACAACAGCAACAGAGCCTGTCAGAGACTCTTTGTTGGCGGTACCATAAGCAACAACAACCACGTCTTCGAGGTTAGTGGCTGAAGATGCCAGATAAACGGTCATGCCGGGAGTCAGGTCAACTGTCTGAGCTGTGTAGCCCACATAGGAAACCTTCACCTTGGTGACGGATGACGGAACGGTGAGTTTGAATTTACCGTCCATGTCGCACGAGGTACCCTGGCCGCCGCCGATAGGCATAACGGTAGCGCCGAATAGGGGCTCGTTGTTCGCTGCGTCGAGCACTGTACCTGTTATGGTCTTAGTCTGTGCAGACAAGGACCAGCTGCAGGCCAGCACCGCCATCAGAATTAGAAACAGTTTTCTCATACTTGTTTTTTTAGATAATGAATTGTGTTTTTTTCTTTGTCATTGGTTTCAAAGTGGTCTGCGAACAAACCTCTCCGCACCTGCTGCCGTAAGGTGAACAGCCCGATAACCTCTATCAGAGAGTGCAGTGAGCTTATTCGGAATCGCTTTTTCCATGCAAGGCCACTTCAATGTCATGTTAGTTTCGCGGTTGTAGTTAAAGTCAAAAAAGTTGCACTTGCAAATTTAATACTTTTTTCCCAATCTTTCACACTGCTGCAAAAATTTTAACATAAAATTCACTTCCGGAGGTTCAACGACGGGAGAGATGATGGCTAAGCCCTCGCCTGCCGGGCTATTCCACCGGCTTGAGCAAGCCCTATGCCAATCACACCTAAACACCTGAAAATAAGCAATATAAATACTTTTTGACATGCTCAGACACTCCCCTTTCCCTCCTCGCGTCCCATCATCTCAGCCTACCGAATTTTTTACATCATTAGCGTTAAATATTATTCACGCCCTCAAAGTTCATGATTTTTAGTTAAATGGATTTATAATTTAACATTTAGAACCGCCACACTGAGCCACAGCCAAGCCTCAGCCGAGCCGATTAGCGGTGCCTAAAGCGTATTTTCTAACAAAACAGGGGCAGAAAAAGCAACTATAACGCTTTTCATGTTTTAAAAATGAAACTTTTTAGGGCTTTGCAATGTTAATTTTATAAACGTCTGTCTGACGTTGTAAAATTCGGTAAGCTGCAAGGCATTATATCACACTCAAATGAACGACATCAAGATACTCTCAATAAACCCGGGTGCCAGAGAGCACATTCCGAGTTTCACGGCCTCCAAGAAGCCCGAGAGAATCATTGTGCCGGTCAGCGACCGTTTCCAACAGTGGTTCGGGATATCTTCAGCCGACTCCTTCAGCAACTCCTTCAGCCGTCTGGTGGTTCGTCTGGTGGCTATGGTAGCTGTTTGCACTGCAGCGCTGATGCAGATGAACGGAAGTATCTCAATCTTCGGAGTGTCGCATATCAGCTATGCCAATGAGTGACTGAGTTCCGATGTCTCAGCCAATCTGCCGGCTTTGCTGTTCGGCATAGCGGCGTTTGTCTTGGGGCTGATGATGGGATTCGGCATCATGGGACGCTATGCGGCGCTATGCCTGTCGCTCCTCACGGTGGCCTCGCTCATCAACTACGCATATTATAATGGTGGCGTGGCCGACTTCTCGGCTGAGAATCAGCTGGCTCTCTTCTTCGGTTTTCTCACGGATGTGGTGGCCGTTACGGGCACAGGCCGCATCACGCTCTACAATCTGCTCAGGTATAAATCGCGGTATAAATCTCGCGCCACACAATATTAATATATGAGGGAAGCTTCATTATAAAAAGTAGCTCTCGCAAGCGCGGTTTTTAACTCTTCCGGGGTCGTCTCCACAATATGGTGCCGTAATATGCGTTTTCTATATAGCAGCGTGTAACCGGCTATAAATCAAAACGTTACGCTGCCTCATGATTTGGAAAACCTCATAAACCACTCAATAGAGTTTTTTAATTTCTGCGATACGGCATTGCTGCTCGGGCTCAACGGGCATCATACGGCCTTTCTCGACTGCGTAATGGACATCGTCAGCATGCGGCTGGTGTGGGCTCCGTTATACATAATTCTGCTGACAATGGTATGGCGGCGCTACGGATGGCGCGGCGCCGCGGTCTGTCTGCTGACTACGATAATGGCGGTAACTTTGGTTGACCAGGTTTGCGGCTCGGTGTTGCGCGGCATGGTAGGCAGAATGCGCCCGTCGAACCCCGACAATCCGCTCAGCGCCTGGATTCAGATTGTTGACGGCTACCGCGGCGGCAAATATGGCTTTCCGTCGTGCCATGCCGCCAACACGGCTGTGGTGGCTGTCTATCTGTCGCTATGGCTGCGCAGCAAGGCTCTTTTCGCAGCATTATGCGCCTGGTGCCTCCTGGTCTCTCTCTCGAGGGTCTATTTAGGGGTGCATTATCCCAGCGACATTTTAGCAGGCATGACCATAGGGGGAGGCGTGGCGTACGGTTTCTACAAACTTTTGCACCTTTGCAAGCCTGTGTATCCGGCTTTCCTCCTCAGGATAATGCGACTGAAGTGGTAAGGCCCCATCTAAGACCCCATCTAACTTCCGCTACTCTTTATCTTTGAAATCGTCGGGCAGAATGAGGTGGCTGTCGGTCTCCTTTTTATGCCGGTTCACAATATACTGGTCGTAATACGAGAGCAGCAGTGTGGTCAGCGGCAAGGCGATTATTAATCCGATGAAGCCGAGCAGGCTGCCCCAAACGGACAGCGACAACAGGATAATGGCGGGGTTCAGACCCATGACCTTACCCATGATGCGCGGCGTGAGATAGAGGTCCTGAATACACTGCACCACAACATAGACTGCCATCGCCTCCCAGAAGAGGCCCCAGAAGGGTGTGCCCATGCTCACCGAACCCACTACGCAGAGCAACGCGCAGAGGGGCAGCGAGATAAGCTGCAGATAAGGCACCATGTTGAGTATGCCGATGAAGAGACCGAAAGCCACGGCCATGGGCAGTTTGATGATGACGAAGCCTATGCAGAAGAGTATTCCCACCAGCATCGACACTATAAACTGACCGCGGAAATAGCGGTTCATGGCATTCTTGACGTCGCGCGACACCTTAAAGACCCGGTGGCGGTATTGATAAGGCACCAACTGGCGGAAGCTGAGCATGAGGCGCTCATAGTCGAGCATGATGAAGATGACGTAGAGCACCACGATGAGCCAGCTGAGTATGCCGGCAATCAGCGCGATACCCGACGAGAGGAACGACCACGAAGAGCTGATGGCCTTCTTGCCCAACTCCACCCACTCGTCGCGCGAGAGCATACGACCCACCGCGTTCCAGTCGATATTCTCGCGCAGGAATTTGTGAATATCCTCCGACAGGAAGGGAATTTTCAGCTGCGTTGAGGCATATTTCTTCACAATGTCGGCCATGTCCGAGACCTCGTCGATGAGATAAGGCACCACCACAAGGCAGAAGACCGCGCCCAACACTGCAGCCTCGAGCAGGGTCATGACCACGGGCAGGAAACGCTTTTTGGTATGCAGCAGCTTTTTGTTCCATCCCACCACAGGCTCAAGGATATACGCTATGAGGCACGCCACCAAGAAGGGCAGCAGCACGCCCTGCAGCATATCAATCACAAACAAGGCCAAAGCCAGCCCGCATATCGAGAAGAAGATGCGGACTACCCGGTCGAAGGTATAGGGTCTGCGCAACGAATTGTCGGCCATGTTGAACGGGTCTTATTCAGGCAGGCGGAAACTTATCACTACATTGGCAGTGGCATCCACAGGAGCGCCGTTGTTGTCGGCCGGAATCCACTTGGGCATTTCGCGCACCAGGCGTATGGCCTCTGCCTCCAAATCAGGGTCAATCATTCGCGTAACCTTGATTGAAGAGATGGTGCCGTCGGCCTTCACAATAAACTGAATAGGCACATTGCCCTCAATGCCGTTGTCCTGAGCCTGTTTGGGGTAATGCAGATTTTCGGCGAGGTACTTGTTCAGCGCCTGATCGCCGCCGGGGAACGAGGGTTTGTCGGCTGCATAGAGCGCCACGGTTGCTATGAGAAGCAATAAGGTTACAAGAGTGCGTTTCATTGCATATCTTTTATTTGGTCAATCAAACATTGGCAGGCATCTTCAAGCAGGTCGAGCACCAGCTCGAAGCCTTCGGAGCCTTCATAATACGGGTCAGGCACATAGTCCCAACCGGGATGCTGACGCAGGAATCCGGCCATACTGAAAATCTTGGCCTCATCCTCAAGGGTAGGCGCCAGCCGTCGCAAGTCGCTGATATTGGCGTCGTCCATGCCGATAATAATGTCGAAATCGCTGAAATCGCTCTCACGCACCCTTCTGGCCCTGTGAGTAAGCTCATATCCGCGACGACGGGCATGAACCTTCATGCGCGGGTCGGCGCCCTGACCGGCATGGCCGCCGTAAGTACCTGCAGAATCGACCTCTACGGACACACCCTGTTGCTGAGCCAGCGACTCCAGCACGCCCTGAGCGGCCGTCGACCGGCATATATTGCCCAAGCACACGAAAAGTATTTTGATTTTCTCTTTATTTTTCAAAGAGTTAATAAGTTCTATTGTTTTATGGTTTACGTTGTGGTTTACCATTTTTAATTTCGTCTTGATGAGGTTGGACACCTCAATTATAACTGCAAAGTTAATGAATTTAATCCGAATATTTGATATAGATGGCTGAAAAGCACTAAAGTATAAAATAAATTTTGTACCTTTGCACCCAAATAACTAAACCGCAAACAGCCTATGTAGCATAGTCAATTAAAGACATATAAAATAGAAAGCGTTAGCTTTATTCTTGTTTCAGAAAATCGCCAATTTAATGAAGCTCCAAGAGTAAAAGTTGATGCTCACGGTTAACCGTGGGCTTTTACTCGTATATGGGGCAATGGTGTTTGGCGATACCTCTGAAACGTAGACGAAGCACAAAGTCCACGTTTTTTATTTGTCTACACCTCAACAATGGACTTGACCGAGTTAACAAACAATCAAAATCACAATAACAATGAAGAAATTGCTATACATATTCATGGTAGTTGCAACTATTGCAATCTGTAGTTGTAGCAACTCATCGACCAAGAACTCTTCTGACGATTCTTTGACCGAATTTCAGAGAGCATGCTTGGATACAATGAATGAAGACCCCGTTGTTTCAGAAGAAACAGAATTCGTAGACACTACAAAACTGTTCGCAGAACAAGAAAGACAAGGCACAAGAGATCTACACGCTAAGTACACTTTTAAAGATCTCTTTGGTGATGAATACACGCTATCTCTTAAAACGGATGGAACTGTAGTTGTAGACAATGATGGCAACACATACTATGGTTCATGGAAGGAGGATCCCGATGGAATTCAATTGACTTTTAACGTGGGAAGAGGTCCAATTGTTGGAGGTAATCGTTGTCATAATCGTTGTCATAGATCTCAAATAAGAGATGGATATTTTTATTGGGATTTTCGAGATGCACAATCGAAAGACCCCGAAATGCGAATAGCAGTAAAAAAAGTCCAATAGGAGAGCCTATTCCGTTTAAAATTAACAAACGGAAAACTGTTTTCATTAACAGTTCCTTTCAAATTAAGGGTTGCTTGTCAATATCACAGGCAACCCTTTTAATTAGAGATTAAATTCGGCTTTGAGTCGCTGAACGGTTGAAACGGAAACATCGCAAAGTTTGGCGGTTTTCCGTATGCTTGTGCCTCGTTTCAACTCTCTAATGGCTTGTTTGTATTCTTCGGCTTTCTCTTCCTTTGATTTTTTAGAGCCTTCTTTTCTGCCGAGTTTACCGCCTTTGTCTATGTAAAGCTGACGGCCACTATTCAGACGGAATTTAATGTTTTCACGTTCCAACTGAGCGCAGGTTGAAAGGGTTGCAATCATAATGGGGGCAAACATAGACGGCTTGCCTTCCTCGTCCAAAAGCGTGAATTGCTCCTTTTGCATATAGAGATTTATACCCTCGTCAACTAACATCTTAACGGTTTCAAGAACTTCAAAAGCGTTTCTTCCGAGTCGAGAAAGTTCCGATACCAAAAGCATATCTACCTTATTAGTCTTGCAATAATCAAGAGCCTCAACAAAGATGGGTCGCTCGTTATTCTTCTTTGCTCCGCTTATCTTTTCCTCAAACGTCTTTACGACTTCCATGCCCTTATATTCGGCATATTTGGTAAGGTCGGAAATCTGGCGTTCCGTATTCTGTCGGTCGGTGGTGCTTGATACTCGTGCGTAGATTATTGCTTTCATCGTCTTTGTTATTTTTACAATGCAAAGGTAGTAATTTATTCCGATGTATGCAAATAATTCTTTGATTATTTTGACTACAATAAATTGTATTCTAATAGTTGATTTATAGATTTATTTGAATACACTTTCTAAAGAATACATTTTGGGGCAATAAAATCTTTAACGTTCCGATGTATAAGGGTTAAAGTACGTATGAAATTAAACAAATTAATAGCTTCAACAATCTTATAATCAGAATGTATAGCGTTGAACAATGTGCTGAAATGCTACTTAAACAATATCCCTAAAGCAACCATAGTTTAACCTAATGGAATTGTGCGCCAATAATCGGTCAGTGCCTTACTGATTTTTCGCTTGGTTTCTTCCGAATGGTGTTTGCCGTGCATAGGGTTCTTATTACCTAATTTTGCGAGCCTCATTTTAAACTTGGTGGCTTCGGACAATTTTCTTCTGATTCTTTTCGTCATAATTTTGAACTTTATTGAATTTGTCATATATTTATAAATATCTTACAAATTTGGAAAATGAGCAGAAAACAATATTTATATCAAGTGTCAATAGATGCTCTTGAAATAACATATACGACAACTGACGAAATGAAGGAGTATCTATCGTCAGACGATACGACTTATTATTTTGGAGAAAACAAGGAGATTATGTTGAAACGCTCCGATTCTCGTTATTATAAAAATGAGTTTGTAATTTGGTGTAAGGATTGGAATGAAAGCAGAGGGGAGTTCAAGCGGATAGTGGGATATATACGTTTCGGCTCGTTCAACAAGCACAGACAGAATGTTTATATAACTTATGAGAATGAGGCTCTATATTCTTGGTTGGTGTCGGCTCGGTACTATATTGAGATGGCTCTAAACTTGAATTTTTTGCAGATTTCAAAATTTGATATTGCTGTAGATTTCAACTTTAACGTTGAGAAACACCTTATACGGCAATATAAGGATGATTCGTATGACCTTATAATAAATGGTCGGAAAGCTGATAATAAAGCGGTGTATGGTGTGGGATTCCTTTCATGGTGGAATCCTCGGCATAGACTATTTGCGAATCCTCAAATGGTTGTCAAGAATGATAAAAGTACCTTGTCAATGAAAACGTATAACAAGAAAAAGGAGATAGAGCAAGAAAGCAGTAAGTATTATATTCAGGAGAAAACTGGATTTCACTCGGTAATGTATCGGGTTGAAATAACGTGTAAAAATCACAAATTATTAAAGAAAACCCTTGATGCTCTTGGTATAAGCGATGAGTTCCTTTATGTTCGTTTAGATGATGAGGACGTATTGTTAACGGTGTTTTCTCACCTACTTGATAGGGTCATACACTTGCGAAAAAACCGAAAGCCGATAAACATACTTGATGAGGCTCTTAAAGGCTTGTAAACGTTTTATATAAGTTCTAAAACGGTGTATTTTGGGGCTATTGGTTAATAGACCGAGAATGCGAAAAAAATAAAATTATTAATACACGGATCGGATAGGTCGTTAAAGTCCAATTTGAGATTAATCTATCTGAAACAGAGGATACCTTGAGGCAAGTTAATTAAATTAATGTTCTGATTTCCATTTCAGATAAGCCTCGTATCTTGCTAACCCTTCCGTATCTCCCTTTGCTTTTAACGCTTCTCGGATTTCGTCATGACGCTTTTCTTCTTCCTTTGCCGATATTTCCTTGAATATATCTTGACCGACAATTAATGACTTATTGTTAGCCTCAACAATATTGATGGTGTCAAACTCTTTAAGATAGGTTTGTATCTCGGACGGATTGCGCCCCATGTTCTGAGCGATGAGGCCGATGGGGACGTTAGCGTGGTATAACTGACTTGCATAACTATGACGTGCCGAATAAAATGTAATAGGTGGCATCCCTAACCGTTTGGCGATACGTTTCAGATTGACATTAACTAAATAATTCATGTAGGTCATACGGCAAAATTTCACTTCTGCCGAATCGTTCTGATGGTCAAAAATCGGAAAAAGATAACGCTCCATATCCTCATCTTCTAATTGGCTATAATCGTCAAAATAACTGCCAAACGGATTGAGGTAGGGCATCATATTAGCGGTTTCAACTACGATCCGTGTATGGTGGTGCGTCTTGGCTCGGTAGGTGCTGATGTCGTAATGCAAAACGGTGCGTTTATGTTCTTCAGCATAGTCAACACCGTATAAGGCTGAATCTCGCTGATATTTTTCATTATCAACAACTTCAACTAAATGTAAATCTCTTAGTTTCAGATTGGCAATATCAACAAGTGCTAAACCTTGAAACAAATAAGAGGTAAGATATAACGCTAATGAAAATTGCTCGGCATTTATCGGCGTGAGTTTGTTTTGACCTTTCAATTTGAATTTCTGATTAACCCAATATTGCTTGAGGTCGTGTTCGCCGAGTACGTTGTTATCCTCGTCTCCTAACATACCATAACGCTGATAATAATACCTCATCAACTTGGTAATCTCATCAATGGTTAAGGCTCTTTTCCGCGTCTGAGTGTTTAACTTCTTACTAAAAGTAAAGTTGGAAAATGGAGTCTCTTTAATGTAATCTTGCCGCTTGGCATAGTTAAAAATCGCCTTAAAGCAGTCAAAAAATTTTCTAATGGAATTATCCGAGTAATGGCATCGGAGGTGTTCTTCAAATTCTGATAGCCAACTTGGAGTTATCTCAAATAATTCTAAATCAACGTTATCAGTATATTTTTTGATACGGTTGAGCAATGTGCGATATCCAACGGCATTATTATGACTTTGTTTTTCTTCCTTGAAAAAAGTAATCCGTTCTTCAAAGAGCGAATATAATGTTATTTGAGTGGGAGCAGATTTTGAGAGGTGTTTAATAATGGTGGAGGCTGTGTAATCGTCTTTGCCTTCTAACGATAAAACATAATCGTTTGCCTTCGTCAGTTCACGTGTTATAATCGTGTTGAGGCTACTGGCGCGGCTTCCTTTAACCTTGTTTTTATCCTTGTTCCACTCGGTCGGTTTGCAGGATATACCGATACTTTTATAGGTGCGTTTGCCGTTATAGCATACTCGCAACATAATAGGATGCTCGCCATTGGCAAGCGTCTTACTTGTATATAATATAGGGGTAATGCTCGGTAAATTACGTTTCATCTCTTGCAAATGGTTTACGTTGTGGTTTACATTATTTGGAATAAAACCGTTATTTTGGTTTACATTGCAAAGATACAAAATAATCCTAACACTATGAGTATTAGGATTAAATAATTTAATAACTATATTCTATTCGTTGCCCAAGCAGACAAACAGCACCCGCACTTTCGATTTGTCGGGCAACGTGTCTGCAATGCCTTTTAAGTTATGGATTCTTCTGCGGCTTGTCATTGATGTCTGTCTTTCTGAGGCCAAACCTCCCATCCGGCTGCAAAGTTAATGAAATTAATCCGAAGCAGCGCACAAATTGCTGAAGTTATTCCTGCGGATACATCGACTCTATTTCGGCGGCATAGCGCTTGGCCACCACCGGACGGCGCACTTTGAGGGTATTGGTAACCTCGCCGTTCATCACTGAGAAGTGATGCGGCAGCAGTGCGATGCGCTTGATGCGTTCGTAGGGAGCGAAACGCTGCTGATTCTCCTCCACGCAGCTCATCATGAAATCCTGCACCTTGGGGCTGGCGAGCAACTCGGCCGTATCGGCGTAGCTGATGTGATGACTGTCGGCCCAGCGGCGCAAGTTGGGGAAGTTGGGCACAATCAGCGCGCTGACGTATTTGCGGCCCTCGCCTATCACGGCCACCTCGTCGATATATTTGTTTTCAGCCAGATGCGACTCCAAGGCCTGCGGCGCTATGTATTTGCCGTTGGCCGTTTTGAAGAGGTCCTTGATGCGCTCGGTAAGCACCAACGCGCCTGAAGGAGTGAGATAACCGGCGTCGCCGGTGCGGAAATAACCGTCGGGGGTGAAGGCCTGCGCGTTGGCTTCCGCATTTTTGTAATAGCCGCGCGTCACTGTGGGTCCCTTCACCAGAATCTCCCCTTCGTCGCTTATCTTCACGTCGAGACCCGGCAGCGGCACACCCACCGTGCCAATCTCATACCCCACATCGGGGAAGCAGCTCACGGTGGCGGTGGTTTCCGACAGTCCGTAACCAATCTTTATGTCTATGCCAATGGAGAGAAAGAACTCGGCTATGCAGTCGCTGAGGGGGGCGCCGGCGGTGGGGAACATATTCGGATTCGGGATGCCTATGTTGCGCTTCACCACGGCAAAGAGCCTGCGGTCCCAGAAGCGGTAACGCATCTCGAGCAGACGGGGCACCTTGAGACCCAGGCGCCGATAATGCAGGTTACGCCGGTGGCCGATGCGAAGGGCATGCGACACCATGACGCACTGAAGCCGGTTCATCCCTGACAGCTTCGACCGCACGGCAACATACACTTTTTCCCAGAAACGCGGCACACAGCACATCAGGTTGGGATGAACATGATGTATGGTGTCCTGGATGATGCGGGGGTCGTAGTTGACGGCAATGCGAATGCCTCGGCTGAGGCAGAAATAACACCAGGCCTTTTCCAGGATATGGCTCATGGGCAGGAAGCTCATGCTCAAATCGCTGTCCGTCACCGTGTGCAGAATCTTGAAATGCGCTTCCACGGCGGCATCGTAATTGGCATGAGTAATCTCCACACCTTTAGGCTCGCCTGTGGTGCCGGAAGTGTAAATCAGGGTTGCCAGGTCGTCGGGCTGTCCGCTCATGGCTCTCTGTTCCACCACATAGCGCACCTGCTCGGAGGCATGAATGCCTGTGCGCATAAAGTCATCCCACGAGATGCTGATGTCATCGTCGGGTTGCAACTCCAGGTCAACGTTCTTGAACACCACAATGCGCAACAGCTGTGCGGGATGCGTTTTCCAGAAGCTGTAAGCCAGCGGATATTGCCCCTTGTCGCCCACAAAAATGATTCGGGCATTACCGTTGGCGGCAATAAAGTCGAACTGCTCCTGCGACGAGCCGAAATAGACGGGTATGGCGGCAGCCCGGTTGCGAAAGGCGCCGAACTCGGTAATCAGCACCTGAGGCGTGTTGGGCGAACAGATGGCTATTCGCTCGCCCGGTTTCAGACCCATGGCACACAACGCCCTGCCGGCCACATCTATCTGGACTCTGAATTCTTCCCAGGAAGTAGGAAGCCACTCCCCCTCTTTTCGCCAACAGAAACGGTAGGCTTCGCGGTCGCCGTAACGCAAAGCCTGCCGTTCTATCATTTTCACCAATTTGTTTCCCATATTATTATTAACGCGTTGGTGAGATGCTTGTTCTAAGACCCCCTTTGTTTCCGGGGGTCTGAATTATTTCTTTTATTTCTCCTCTCTCAGCTTTGAGAAGTAATAATCGAGTACCTGATGCGCTGCGGTGAAGCTCGACTGCTCGTTGTTGAGCACGCGAATCTCTTTCTGCTCAAGCAACGCGCGTACGTCGGGGCGGCGGTAGAAATTGGCCTTCAGCTGCTCGTTGATGCTTTCCACCATCCAGTATTTGGCCTGCTCGTTGCGCTGACGTTCGAAATAGCCGTTTGCGCGGGTGAACTCAAAATAGCGGTCAATCATATCCCAGACCTTGTCTATGTTCAGCTCATAATATCCGGAATAAGTCATCACCTCAGGCACCCAGCCCGACGGTGTAGGCGGAAACAGATGCAGCGCCGAACGGAATTGACCGGCTGCCAGCTCGGCCCGTTTTATATTGTCGCCGTCGGCTTTGTTAATGACAATGCCGTCGGCCATCTCCATGATGCCGCGCTTTATGCCCTGCAGCTCATCGCCGGTACCGGCCAACTGAATCAGCAGGAAGAAATCGACCATGGAGTGGGCTGCCGTCTCGCTCTGCCCTACTCCCACCGTCTCCACGAACACCGTGTCGTAGCCAGCCGCCTCACACAGCACGATTGTCTCGCGCGTCTTCCTGGCCACGCCACCTAATGAGCCGGCTGTGGGGGAAGGGCGTATGAAGGCATATTTCTGTTGCGAAAGTCGTTCCATGCGCGTTTTGTCGCCCAAGATAGAGCCTTGCGTACGTTCGCTGCTCGGGTCAATAGCCAAAACAGCCAGTTTGTGTCCCTGGCCTAAAACGTGCATGCCGAAAGCATCGATACTCGTAGATTTGCCGGCGCCAGGAACACCCGTGATGCCTATGCGGCGCGAATTACCGGTATAGGGCAGACACTTCTCAATAACTTCCTGCGCCAGGGCCTGATGGCGGTCAGCCGTCGACTCTACCAACGTAACGGCTCTGCCCAATATGCTGACATCGCCTTTGCGGATGCCTTCCACATACTCGGCGGCGGTAAGCTGACGCACTGCGGCGCGAGGGCGACGATAAGGATTAACGGAGGGCTGGCTTATTACGCCGCTGTTAACTTGTAATCCTTTATATTGCGAATCATTTTCGGGATGCTCCATGGTATCTTCTTTTGGTCTGCAAAGTTAACAATAATCCACGTCTTTGCAAAACTCCGGTCAGCTATGTCAAAGCGCCCGGATATCTGCGGTCAGGGAATGTTGAGGAAGCGGTGAAGCTGAGCCGAGAGTGTCCAGCGCGGGTCGGCAATCACCCTCTCCACAGTGCGGCGGATGTTGGCCTGCCGTTCCTTCTCATCAGCCACGAAACAGGGCTGAAGATACATCAGGGTGCGCGGTGTGCGGCAGCCAAGACTGAAATATGGATCCAGGGGCTGACCAGTATCCACCACTTTTATCTCATCGGCCCTGTCTATGCGCAGAGGCAAATCCGCTTCACCGCAGATGCCGGTTTTCGGCGACAGGGTAATCCAGTCGATGCCCGGCGGCAAAGGATGGGTGCCATTGGTTTCTATGGCCACTTTTTTGCCGTTCTGATGCAGCAGATCCACCAGTTCCTGCTCGGCCTGAAGGCTCGGCTCTCCCCCGGTGAGTATCACCCAAGGAGCGTTATAACGGCAGGCTTCGGCGGCTATTTCCTCGTTGGTCATCAGGGCGTAAGCGGCATGGTCGGTGTCGCAGAAAGGACACCGGAGATTGCATCCGGAGAAGCGTATAAAAACCGAAGGAACACCGGCATGGTGCCCTTCGCCTTGTAGTGATTGGAATATTTCGTTAATCCGAGGCATAGTCAGATTTCGTAGGCTGCCGTATTCCCTTCGCTCTCCTGCACTTCACACCGGTAGCAATGCGGCACGTTTTCCACCACCCAGCGGGCTATGTTCTCGGCCGTGGGGTTGAAAGGGAACACATCGTTGAGCACCCGGTGGTCCATGGTGTCGAGAATCAGTTTCTTGACGTGGGTGAAATCCACCACCATGCCGTCGGCATTGAGTTCCTCAGCCTTACATTCCACCGTCAGAATCCAGTTATGACCGTGTAGCTGGGTGCATTTGCTGGGATAGCTGAGGCAGAGGCGGTGAGCTGCTGATACTTCTATTTTCTTTTTTATGTAATACACAGTCAGTTGTCGGAATATATTGTGGGGTCGTCAACTCCGGCTTCAATAAAGGCTTCGCGGCGTTCGCGACAGGTGCCGCACTGCCCGCAATGCTTCTCGCCGCCTTTATAGCAGGAATAGGTGTCGGCATAATCCACGCCCATACGGGCGCCGCGTTCAATTATCTGCGCCTTGGTGAGATATGTGTACGGGCCTTCTACACGGATGCCGGGGTAGGTGCCCTCTTTGGCGGCTTTATCCATGGCTTTGATGAACCCGGGACGGCAGTCGGGATAAATGTCGTGGTCGCCGCCGTGATTGGCTATCATGACGCTTTTCAGACCGCGGCTCTCAGCCAGACCTATGGCCACGGAGAGCATGATGCCGTTGCGGAAGGGCACCACAGTGCTGGTCATGTTCTGGTCGCTGTAATCGCCCGTGGGTATAGCCTCTGAACCGCTCAGCAACGACGATTCAAAATACTGTCCTATGAACTTCAAAGGTATCACTATATGCTCTATGCCGAGGCTGCGGCACTGGCGTGCGGCACATTCAATTTCGCGGGCATTGTGGTTTGAGCCGTAGTCGAAGCTCACTGCCAGAGCCGTGCGTGCGGCATAGTCATGGAGCAGCGTTACTGAGTCGATGCCTCCGCTGAGCACTACCAATACATCTTTCTTCATTCTTTTCACTGTTATTTGCCGGGGAAATTATCGAGCATACGCTGCTTGCAAAGATGCTGATGCTCCTCATCTGCGCGGCATGCAAAGGGATTGATGCTGATGCCGCCGCGGGGCATGAAATGGCCCTGCACCTCAAGATAGCGCGGCTGCATCAGGTTCCACAAATCATTGAGGATGATGTTTACACAGTCTTCGTGAAAATCGCCGTGGTTGCGGAAGCTGAACAGATACAGCTTCAGGCTTTTGCTCTCGACCATGCGCACATCCGGTATATAATTGATGTAGAGATGTCCGAAATCGGGCTGTCCTGTCTTGGGGCACAGGGTTGTGAATTCCGGACAGTCGAGACATACCAGGTAATCACGATCCTGATGCTTGTTGATGAAGGTCTCAAGCAACGACGGATCATAATCCACCGGATATTTTACGCCCTGATTTCCGAGTAAGGTCACGCCTTCAAGTTCTTCTTTGCTTCTCACTTTTCACCTGTTATAAGTACGTTGGCAAAAGCGGCTATACCCTCCTTGCGTCCGGTAAAGCCAAGATGTTCGGTGGTGGTAGCCTTCACCGCCACAGCGTCCGTCGGCACCTCCAACAGCGCAGCCACACAGCGGCGCATGCTTTCGATATGCGGCATCAGTTTCGGCGCCTGAGCACAGATGGTGATGTCGGCGTTTGATGTATGCCAGCCGGCGTCGGCAAGCATCTTCACCACTTTCTGCAGCAGGATTCTGCTGTCGATGCCCTCCAGCTCCGGGTCCGTGTCAGGGAAGTAATAACCAATATCGCGCATGCCTGCGGCTCCGAGCAGAGCGTCACAAAGGGCATGCAGAGCCACATCAGCGTCGCTGTGCCCCAACAGTCCCTGCTCAGCCTCCGGAATCAGTATGCCGCAAAGCCGGAGCTTGCGCCCCGGCTCGAATTTATGAACGTCGATTCCTAATCCTGTACGAATCATTTCATACCTTTCATTTACGCCGTTTGCCCAGTATATCGCGCAGGCCGTCGAGGTCAAAGCTCAAGGTGAAACGCAGGGTCTGGTCCAAAGGCGAGTTCTGCGACGTGGCCAACAGATACGAAGCGTCGAGGCGCACCACATTGAGGCTGAAGCCGGCACCGAAGCCGAAGTATGAACGGCCACCCTTGTTGGCATTCTCGTAATAGTAGCCCATGCGGCCGAAGAACTGCTGGTTATAGGCATACTCGGCGCCGATGCTCCAGGTTATCTCCTGCAGCTCCTCCTTGAAGCCGCCGGGGGCATCGCTAAAGCTCTTGAAGATGCCGGCTATGGGACTCTGGTCGTTCCATTTCTGCACAGCCTCCTCATATTCAAGCTGACCCTCGGGGGTTGTCATGTCGTAGTCTTTGGAGCGCGGCTTGGTGGGTACAAGCAGCTTGTTGGCATCCACGCCGAACGCCAATGTGTGGTAATCGGCGAGCGGGAACATAAAGTTGGCACCTATGCGCAGGTTGGTGGGCAGGAAGGCGTTGTTGGCGCCATGGTCATAGCTCACCTTCGTACCGATGTTGGAGATGTTGAAGCCCCAGGCAAACTGACATTCGTTGCGTCCTATCATGGGATACGAAACGTAATATCCGGAAATGTCGGCCGAGAAGGCTGACGCCGCCGAGTTCGACTCCGACGTATAGGTGTCGGTCCACGAAAGGTCCGACAGGATATAACGCAGCACAACGCCCATGGAGAATTTCTCCGAGAGTTTGCGCGAATAGCCCACGTCGAAGGCCATTTCGTAAGGATTGATGGTCTGCACGGTGCCTCCGCCTGTGCTGTTGCCGCCGAAGGTTACCTCACCCAGCGAGAAGTAGCGGAACGAGGCTGAGATAGCCTGATTGTCGCCGCTGCCGGGTTTCCAGAAGCCGGTAAGCTCGGCCAGAAAGATGTCGTTGACAATCTTACGCAACCACGGTGTGTAGCTCAGCGCCAGGCCACCCTGCGAATATCCGAACGCATACTTCGACGGATTCCAGTATTGAGAGTTGACATCAGGATCTGTGGCCGCGCCAAGATAGCCCATACCCGTGGAACGGGCATCGGGGGCTATGCCTAACGTGGTAACACCGGTGTTCACCGGGTTGAAATCATTTTCCTTGATGTCATCGTTGCCGCCCTGAGCCACTGCCACACAAGGTGCCATGAGCATCAGGACTGACAGACAGATTAGAATTTTCTTCATTGTTTAACCGGAGAGGTGTTGGCCCTCTCTAAGTTATTAACTCATTATGCGGCCATTTATTGCATAACGCTGTTCTTGCCCAGCACGGGAACGTAGACGCCCTGTGTTACTGCGCTGCGGCCGTAAGAGTCGGTGAAGCGGACAAAGGCTTTATAAAGGCCGGGAGCCACCTGCACATTCTTGGTGTCGTTGAGCTTCCATACGTTCTCACCCTGCATTGACCAGTTCTGGATGCGGATGATTTTGCCCAATGCGTTTGTTACCACAAGCTGAGCGTTGTCGCCGATGCTCTGCAGCACGTCAGCCTCAAGGGTGAATGTGGCCTGTTCGCGGCAGGCGCGCTCTGCCAGCAAGGGGGCGGTGATTTGCTCCGAAGTACCCACCTCGAAGCTGAATTCCTGACGGGTGATGTTGCCGGCGTAATCGGTTACGCTCAGTATCACGCTGTGGCGTCCAGAGCCAAGGGCCTCCATGGGATAGCGCAGAATCATACGCTTGGCGCCATTTTCCATCTTCACGAAGTTGGCGATGCCGGTGGGCATAGTCTTGCCGTCGAGGGTCATCATCAGCGGGCCGTCGATAGCTTTTTCGTCAATTCTTATGCCGGTGTTGTCGGTAACGTCGGCCACCAGGGTGAAAGCCGAGGGGAGCATATCGCCTTCATGCTGACCTTCTGCCATCATGCTCTCTATCACGGGAGCCTGATTGTCCACGCCGGGAGTTGTGCTTGTGGTTGAGTCTACCACTACGTTGAAGTTCCAGCTGCCGCCCAGGCGTTTGTCGGGGTCGTATGCCACCACGCTGACGCGTATGGTGTCACCAATATACGAGCGGGTCATCTCGGGCACGTTGGCCTTGATGCTGAAGCGTCCGTCGGCAACGTTAAACGACTCTACGGCAAAGGCTGTGTGGTCATATTCCACTTCCACATTGCCCGGGTCTTTGGCAATCTTGCTCTTGGCTTTGCTGATGTACGAAGGCTCGTACCATTTCATCACCATCTCGCCCTTGAAGTCCTGCACGTTCATGCCGGCCGGCGTAGTGACGCTGCCGGAGAAGGTATATTCGTCGCCGGGTTTCACCACTGACGGGGTCTCGGAAACGGCAAACTTCAGCGTGGGACGGATGTAACGCAGCATCGGGTCGCAAATCAGATGATACTTGTATTTGCCCAGATAGCCGGAGGTCTCATTCTTGGTGCGACGAACTATCTCACCCAATTCCTCGCAGCGGCCGGTGCTTCTGTCATAGAGGGAGGTCGACATACGGCCGAAGTTGCGCATGAACGCGAAGTTATCGCCCGAGAAGGCGGTGCGCACTGTGCCGAGGCTGCCTATGAGGCCGCTGTTGGTCGACAGCACCAAATGCTCTGCAACGCCGCGCCAGCCAAGTTCGTAAAGCGACGTTTCGCACGAGGCAAAGGCCATCAGACCCAGGCGTCTGTTGTTTATCATGCTCATGTCCGACGAGTTGAAGATGGCCACATCATGACCCAACTGGGTGCATGAGCCGTGTCCTATGTATTCGGCCAGCGAGAAGCCCTCGTTGAATGCGTTGTAAATGGGGCGTTTGACCTCGGGGTAGCCGAACTCTCCAACGTGTACTTTGTCGAGGGTAAGGTTGTTGCCCGAATAGCGGTTAAGCTCGTTGCCAAGGATGTTCGACTGGTCAAGGTGGCTGTTGCCGTCTTTGTCATCGGCGGTGAGCAGCACGCGTTCGAGCCAGTAAGCGCGGGAGTCGTCGAAGGTGTAGTTCACCACCTTATTATAATAGCGCTCAGCCTCGCTCTCGCTCAGCACAGGCAGCGACGCCACGGCAATGCTCATCTGCTCTGTTTCTATATATGTGCGCAGATAATCGCTGAACATGCCGTAAATGTCGGTCAGAGCCAGCCAGTTGGCAACACGGTCGGCCGACGGGTTCTGATAAACGATGAGAGCGTCGGCACCGTTCAGGCCGCGCACATCGCTGCGCTGCGGGCCATAGAGCAGCACGCCGCGCAAACGGTTGTTCTTCTTCTCATAGACCATACGCAGCATTGTGCGGTAGGCCATGGGGTCGGGGCGGCCGGCCGAGAAACTGTTGTAACAGTCTTTGTTGGTTACCACGCTGATGCGTGTGCCGTCGTGCTGACGGTGGAAATCGGCCAGCTTCTCGGCCTGGGTGCGGAAGGCCTCGGTGGTGAGGATGATGTATTCGGGATTCTCGTTCAGCAAACGGGCTCTGAAATCCTCAGGCTGCACGCTTTCTATCACAGTGGGCTCGGGCAATGCTTCGCCGCTGCGGAAATAGACTAACTGGCGCGGTCCGTAAGGCACCAGGCCAATGCCCTTGTCATTGACCAGATAACGCGGGTTGCGGTTGTCGGTAACATCCCATACCATAACGTCGTTGTCAGAAGGTATTGTTACCGCCGGAGTATCGGTTATCACGGTCTGCACGGCAAACTGCTTTTCGCCCGGCTCAAACTGCAGACGGCGCGGATACGTCATCAGCAGATAATCGAGGTAAGCCTGTGCCTGATACAGTGAAATCTGACTCCAGTAAAGCTCAATCTCGCCTTTCTCTTTCAGCTTGGGCAGCGTATAGCGGTTTATGCTGTTCTCTTTCACATAGCAATAAGCATCCGGACGCGGCTCAATATATGACGATGCAATGTCATTGCCGTCCACTGCTATTTCCAGATACGAGGCGCCCCAGCTCAGGCCGCAGAAACGCACGTTAAGCGCGCCGGGAAGGGTGTCGACGAGGCCGGGCATGGTGTACTGAAATTTCTGCCGCAGCTTGTCGGTGGCTGCAAAGGCCTCGCCCCAGAAGGTCTGGCCGCTGTGGCTGTTGCCCTGCGTAATATCTTTTTCATGATAGAAATAAGCCTGTCCCACTTTCACCGGATTGGAGGTAACGGAGCTGCTCACATCCATCGCCTTTACGGATTTCTCCGGGCCCTGGTCTGAGAGGAAGTACACTCCCTGTTTGGTATAAATGTTCTGACCTTTGTTCACAAACAAACCGCCGGACTCATAAGTGTCGTCATATTCCCACGACAGATTTTCCGGACCCCGGCCGTAGAAATACAACTTATTGTCGCGGTGCATACAGGCAATCTGCGGCATGGTGTCGGGAATCTGACGGCTCAGTGTGGTGGCGTTGATGAAGTCGCGGGGATACATCTCACCGCCTTCGCCCCAAACCCTCACCTTTGAAGGGTCGCTGAAACCCATCTCGCGCAATTTGGCATAGCTGATGGCATAGATACCGTTTTTCGGAGTACCTATCTTAACCCATTTCCCCTCGGTTATCTGCGAGTGGTCACTGAATGTCAAATCGCGACCCCACAGTGTTGAGCTTGCGGCCGCCAAAAGAACAAAAATTAAAAATCTTATCGTTTTCATTTGATGTTAAAGTCGAGTATCTTGTCAGATGTCAGATTGTTCGTATTTATGAATTTGCCACATACGTGGTCATTTATTTTCACAGAAAGTCCCTTTCCGAGAGCCGGCAAAATCAAATCGCCGGTACGGAAGGTAAACAAACGGCTCATCTCGCTGAGGCGGTTACGCCAGTCGGGAGCGTCGGTGGCCGTCTGCCACTGCACGCTCTCGCCGCCTGCCGTTATGCTTATCTGCAGCGCGTCCATAACCTCGGCGCTGAACGGCACTGTGGCGCCGCGCGGCACACTGAAGTCGAAGCTGCAAGCCGTCGTGTATGGCAAGCCTAACGCGCGACAACGCGCCAGCTCATCCATATCCCACAGCACAGCTGCTATGGTGAGGCTGCCGCAGTAACGGTCGGTGAAACGAGGCGCAATCTTCTTGCCCGTATTCACCGTGAGTATGCCGGCCGAAAAGCTCATTACATAGCTGTGCTCTGCATGAGGCAGAAAGAGGGGTTTCCCTCCTGTCAGCACCGAAGCGTCGGTAAGGGCGAGGATGCTCCGAGGCTCCCTCGGCCCGTCCGTTCGTTCCGTGTCGGTCATTGCCAGCACCTTCATCTCTGCAATTATTGAGCTGTTACCGCCAGTTTATTGGTTTTCGACACCGAGATGCCCTCATCTGTCATTATGGTGGCACGATAGAGATAGATGCCTCGCGGCACTCTCCGTCCGCTGCCGTCGGTCAGATCCCAGCTCACCGTTGAGCCGCCCTGCTCCAGGTCATGCACACGACCCGACAGCTTGCCGGTCCATATCTTACGGCCGCTCAGGTCATACACTGCCACATTGCTCTCCGTAACCTCGCTCAGACGGTCGTGCATCAGGGTGAAGGTTACCGATGTGGTGGCCGGGTTACAGTCGGTGGTTACATCATAGAGTATCGGTTTCTTGTTCACCGAAACGGCAAACTCCAGCGACTTGGTAGTGGCGTTGCCCAGATTGTCGCATACCTTGAAGCACAGGGTGTGGCGTCCCGGCGCCAGGTCGCTGAGCGGATAGGCCAGCGAGCCTGCAAAGCTATCATCCGTGCTCGGCAGATAATACTCCGTCAGGTCGGTATAATAATCTTTATCGTCAATACATATCTCCATTGTGGTGCCTATGCCCAATTTCGATATGTTGATGCCGCTTTCATCCTTGAACGAGGCGAAGAAGATAGGATTCGCCGTTACGTGGTCGCCGTTTTTGAAGTTGTACGTGTTCAGACCCATGCCGGTAATCTCCGGACCCTCGTTGTCTGCCTGTTGCTCATCGAGGCCGTAAACATAGAATTGCTGACAAATGCCGTTTGCCTCCTGCCCTTCGTCGGAGTAAGCATACATATAGAGTGAAGCCGGCTGATAGTTGTTCTCAATATCGGCGCTGATAGGTATCTCAGCCTCCCAGCGACCCTGAGCCACCTTTACTCGGCCCTCATACAGCTTGTTTGTGCGGGCATTGAAATCGAGAGGCTCTTTTTGAGTTTCATCCTGCGTGGTTACCACACGTTCGGCGTCATACAGCGTCAGGCACATTGTGCCGTTGAAATCACGCGCCACATTTTTGCCGCGTTTCACCACACCCTGGAACTTAACCGTGCTTCCTCCCTTGAATATAGGGTAATCAGGTGCGTTGACGGTGTCCGGGTTCACGCCTCCGAGGATTTCCACTTCAGCGTTCATCGTTGGCAAACTCAGGCGCATAGCCGGGTCGCCTATAACCTGATATATCAGATTGTTGTTGTCATCTTTTGTATTGTTTTTTGCCAGCCTCAGTCCTTCGCCTATACTTAAAGTTCGGCCGGCGCTGTCCTTGCTGAAGAAATACCGGCTCATACTTTGTGTAATATGGTCATTACCGCTCATAAAAGCTGTACGGACTGTAGAAATCAGGCTTATGGCGCCCGATTCCGGATGGCTCCACAAAATCTCTCCGCCCGACACATCATTGGCATCCCAACGCGTAAATTCACACGTTGCCGTCATAAATACCGGCCAGTATGTATTATCGAGATTACAGATATCGGTGTAAGTGAAGAAATTCTCGTGCGTCCATTCGCGGGGATTGGCATGACCTATATACCAGACAACACCGGTGCCCTTCTCCAGACTCCTCATGTACTCTGCTTTCAAAGTCGGGAACTCCTTGCCCGTAGTGGTCATTGTGGGCTTTAAAGTACTCAAAAATATAGGCTTATACAGCAGTTTTTCGCCGCCGTTTTGCAGCAGAATATCCCAGCTGTCCAGTGTCTGTCTCAGATGGTCAAGGTGGTCGCCGTCGTCCGCCACCAAAGTAACAGTATTTCGCGCAGGTCCCAATTTGGGATTTTCGCAATAATTAATCAGCTTGTCCACCATTTGGCGTGCATGTTCAACGCCTCTGAAAGGCATTCGTCCCACAGCAATCGACAAATCCAGATTTGCCAGTTCTATCGAGCTCCTGTTATTGTCTTCAAGCATCACAATATAGTCGTCAGTACAAATAGAGAAGCTTTTCGATGTAAAACTTGAATGGAACATATCGGCTGTCTCTTCACCCGGCGACTGATATATCAGCGGACGCGGATAATTTGTTTTCACATCATTCGTTATCTGACGCTGGTCGTAAGTGGGACGGCCCAGTATCAGACAGTATTTCAATTTCTTCGGGTCGCGGTCATACCACATTTTCAGTGCCTTGCGATAGGCCGTAACGTCAGGAGCGCCCGACGAGAATTCATTATACAGAGCCTCCGGAGTAACGATATAGGTATCCATGCCGTCCAGGCGGTCGTGCATTTCTGCAATACGCTTAGCCTGCTCCAGGTATTCGCGCGGCGATATTATCACCATATCGGGCACATCCTGGCCATGAACATTCTGGTTCGTTATATATGCGTTAACCGGCGTAGGGTTCGTCTTTACAGTACCCGGATTGAAGGCCACATATTCGCGATATGACGATACTCCGGGCGAGAAGAGGGCTTTGCCGTTTTCAAGCTTGTATTCAATACGTGCCGGAGCCTCGGGCTTGGTCACGTCCCATATCTGGGTCTGCTCCGTAGCGCCCGAAATCTCATATACGCACGGCAGGTTATAGTGAGCTGTGTTGTAGAATGTCAGCGGGCCGTCGGTGATGTCGAGCTTGCGGTTGTAATTGACTTCAATGAAACCGAGACGGGCGAGGTACAAGGTGCCGCCGGGTTTGTAGGTTATTGAAACCGTCATATCCTCTTTTGCCACAGGCACAAGCACGGGGCAGAGGTTGTAATTAATAAACTGCGCGTCGCCGTCGCAGAGTGGAATTGTCATACCCGTCTCCTCAGCCAATGGCTGACCGTCGACAGACACGGTGTAGCTCGAAGCCGCCATCCTGGTGTGGGTGCCGAAACCTATCATCAAAGCGGCGGAAGTATCGGCCAGACCGGGAAGTTTGAATTTAAACTCGCGGGTGTTCTGCTGGGTAAAATCCTCCCCAAGCATCCAGTTGCCTGTGTTCGACGGGGCATATTCCTCCTTTTTGTGAAGCAGACGCTCCACAAAAGTGGTGGTATGTTCTTCTATCGTCTCGTTGGGCTGCCAGTTCAGCACCGGCATCTCGAATACCGAGTCCGGCTCCACATCCGACACAAAATAATAGCTGTTGAGCGAATACGGATTCAGAATCGGCTTATACGGTGTGTTGCGGTTGGAAAAGAGCTCCCAGCTCATGGTGTTGACGCCATAGAAGATAATGCCGTCGGCGGTGCGCACCACAGGCTGCTGAGGCACGTCGTCAACATATTTGTTGGTATTCAGCAAATCGCTGACCTTGCGGCCACCATAACCGTAAACGTTCACCTTGGCGGGGTTGCTGAAGCCCATGGTCTTCAGCTGAGCATTTGTAATCAACTGCATGCCGGTGGTTTTCACCTCCACCTTGCGCCAGCGTCCGGAAGCCAGACGCGAGTTGGCCGCATAATGCTCCACAGGCATAGCCTCGGCAGCTCCGATAACTGTCAATACCGAAACCGCCAGCAATATGACTTGCAATCCCCTGCGGGTTATGTTGTTAAATAGTCGTTTCATAATCAATCCGGCTACTGTTTAAATTCCGGGTTACATATATGGGCGGTTGCGACGAATCTCAACCGAACACTACTTCACCGTTTCTTTAACGTATAATGTGTCATTTTATTGCTCACCCTGTTACGCCTTTCAACCCTTTGTTTTCAACCCTGCTGTCAATGTTGCTTCAATGCTGTTGTCAACGCCGGATTCTCAGTGCCTGTAACTTTTATTATGCAGGTCAAATTGTTCACCGTGCATTTTGCTGAGATGGTCAAACCACTCGTTCCTGGAGCCGTTGAACGCGTTGAGGTCAACGTTGCCGTTGATACCCTTTACGCGCCCTTTGTGGCTGTATTGCCAGAAAGACCAGTCCCTGGCAATGGGCGGATTGGAGAAGGAGCATATCCACAGCGGTCGGTCGCCGAAGCTGTTGTCGATCAGCTCATAATACCCGTCGCGGTTGGAATAGAGGGTTACGTGATAACCCTTCATGCTCAGATATTCCACCATTGCCGACAGACGGTCGGTAATCAGCGCCGGGTCCACACCCTTGGCATTGCCGGTTTCCTCAACATCCACCACCAGGCCGAGGTCCAGATTCCTGTTGCCCACCCTTTTGAGGAAATTGATGGCTTGCGGCACTCCCTCCACATCGAATCTGAAAAAGTGATAGGCGCCGACTTTCATTCCGGCTGCCGTTGCTTTTTCGTGGTTGAGGGCAAAGTTCGGGTCTCCGAAGCTCTCGCCCTCCGAGGCTTTGATAAAAGCGAACTCGATGCCGTCAGCACGAGCTGCCTCCAGATTCATCATACCGTTATGCGACGATATGTCTATGCCACGCACCGGAAATCTGGCTTCGTCCAGATACGGCGGTGTCTCCATGTACTCTCTGACGGCATACCATACTGCCCCCAGAAAGACAAGAATCACAACCAGGAAATCGGCTATCAGAAACAGCTTTGCCCGCCTCAGCAAGCCCTTGCTGCCGGAAGCCTTTGCAGACTTCGGCTCTCGGACTTCTGATGCGGTCTCGTCGTCAGACTGACGCGTTTTGCCCTGCAAAACTTTGTCTTTCTCTGATTGACGCCCTGTTTCCCTATCTCCCATCGCGCTGTAATTCCTTGATATGCAAAGTTACAAAGAAATTGGCGCTCTTGCAAATTTCAGGGCCCTATTTCTTCACTATTTTTCTCTTACCCCTCTCTTCACCATCTGCTCATCTCCTCCCCTCTCTTCTCCGTCAGCTCGCTTCTTCTCCTCTCTTCTCCGTCAGCTCGTTTCTTCCCACTATTTCTTAGGAGGCACCGTGGTGAAGCTGTAAGCGAAGCCGAAGCTGAGAATCTCTTTAAGCATCCACTTCTTCCAGCCTTTGCTTTTACCGGGCGCCGAGGTATCGTATCGGCCGTGCAGATACACTTGCGTCGACAGAAAGCGGTTGATGGTGAAATTGAACGTATGCTCCCAGTCGCCGGTGAAATAGTCGTAATCGCTGAATAGATAGAGTCGCTGCCTCCAGCTGATGTTGGGAGCTAACTGCCAGGTCATTGTCAGCTCGGCATTCGAACCTATCTCGCTGCTGCTCTTGCGGCCTGCCTTGATGTTGAAAAGGGTCGGGTCAATGTTGCTGTCGATGCATGTTTTCAGGTTATACGACACCGGGGCAATGGAGGCCTGAAAGACTATCTTGCGCCGTTTGTCTTCCTTCTTGTATGTCATACCCAGGCCGAGGTTCAGCTCACCGGGCGACAGGAACGAGGCTTTGCGTTCTTTGCTGTTCGAGGCGTAGTTGTTGAGCAGCTGAGTCTTGAACAGAAACGAGAAGCTGTAGTACCAGTGGCGGAAGGCTTTTAGACCGGCCGTGAGGTTATACTGGAACAAATCCTCGGATATGGCATACTTATGCTCCTCGTCGTGAGGCGTGGAATATAATCCGAGCTTATACTGCAAGTTGCTTTCCAACAGCAGGTTAGGATGATAATTCTGGTTCAGCTTCACGTTCCAGCGGGCGTTTGCCAGCACCGTAAGACTGTTGTCGCCGCCCTGATACCAGTTGGGCGACAAGTATGCCTGCGAGAACTGCATGCCGAAGTCCATGATATGCAGCCAATGGCGGGGTTTTATCACCTCTTCGGGGGTTGACGTCATGCTCGGCAGGGCTTCGGGTATCGACTCCATGGCGGGCATCACCGGGGCTTCTGTGATAGGGGCCAGTTCGGGCGGGTCGGGCAGCTCCCAGGCAAAATAGTCTATGCTGTGCGCCGGACCGGTCATCAGGCGCTGTTGCAGATAACGCGATGCCCTCCACCGGGCGGTGGCCTCACCGAGCCATTGCGGATTCAGCAGCGAGTCGGCAAAAAGGGGTTTGCGCACAGGCATCACCGTGGTCGGCACGGAAAGCCGCAGCAGGGGTTGCGAGTCATACACAGCCTCCGTATAAATCAGAGGTGAGACGGGCAGCGACGGCGCCGTGTCGGTATACACAAACTGCGGCAGCCGCTCCAATATCAGCTGCGATTCTATGTTGACGACCGTGTCGGGCAACACTCCGGCAGGCAAAGCGGCCGCGCCCATGGCATATACCGTGAGCGCCGCCGCTGTAGTCAGTAATTTTTTCATGGCTTGCTATGCACCTCAGAGGTCTATAAGCTCCGGACGCTTCAGCTTGGCATCATATTCATCGGTGGTAATCAGCTTCAGCGCCGCCTTGTAGATGTCGTTGTTTGAGTTCAGAATCCTGTAGAAGAGATTGTCGTCGCCATAGACGTCGCGGGCTATGATGGCCTTGATGACGTTTTTGATGGTCGGCTCCGACCGTTTCAGCATCTCAGGCTTAGGCTCTATGCCCTCTTTTTTAGCCATTTCCACAAGCTCGTTTATCATAGCCTGGGTGATGTTGAAGCGCTGCTCAAAGGCGTTGGCATCCTTGTATTCAGCCTTTATCTTCTTGCGGTTGGTGTCGGTGTAGCGTATGGCGAACTGGTTAATCAGCCCTTTGGCATTCAGGTCTCTGTAATAGTCGGAATAGAAAGTAGTGTCGAGGGGCACAAAGACGTCGGGGGTGATGCCGCCGCCTCCGTATATGGGACGTCCAAGCTTCAGGGTATGCACCTTCAGTGAATCGGCATAATGAATGGAATCGGCATGCTGCAGCTCGCCCTGGTTATAGCGTGTGATGATGTCTTTGGCATACTCATCGCGGTTTCCTTTGGTGTAGGGTTTCTGAATGTCGCGGCCCGTGGGGGTGTAATAGTGCGCTATCGTCAGGCGAATCATAGAGCCGTCGGGGAAGGGGAAGGGCCTCTGTACCAGGCCTTTGCCGAAGGAGCGGCGCCCCACGGTGAGACCGCGGTCCCAGTCCTGCACAGCTCCCGACAGAATCTCGCTTGCCGAGGCCGAATACTGATTTATCATCACCACAAGCCTGCCTTTGCCAAACAGGGGAAGAAGGGCTTTGGGGTTGGCTTTGATGTCCTGACGGCGCGAGTTTTCGCCTTCGGTATACACGGTCAGCGAACCGGGAGTAAGCATCTCGCCCAACAACGCAGTTGCGGCACTGAGATAGCCGCCGCCGTTGTCGGTGAGGTCGAGTATCAGATTCTCCATGCCCTGCTTGCGCAGTTTCTTCACTGCCTCGCGGAACTCATCGGGAGTGGTGGCGGCAAACTTGTTGAGCCTTATGTAACCGGTTTTGTCGTCGGCCATATAGGCGGCGTCAACACTGTGGATGGGTATCTCGGCGCGCGTCACCACAAAGTCTATGAACTGGTCGGCTTTGCCGGCGTTGCGGCGCAGCACACGCAGCTTCACTTTGGTGCCTTTGGGGCCGCGAAGCTTCTTCATAATCTTTGAGGTGGAAATCTTCACCCCGGCAATCGACGTGTCGTTGACAGCTATCACACGGTCACCGGGAAGTATGCCCACGCGCTCCGACGGGCCGCCGCTGATTACCTGAAGCACATAGAGGGTGTCCTGATTCAGATTATAGCTGATGCCTATGCCCGAGAAGGAGCCTTCCAGCGGCTCGTTCATGGCTTTTGTCTCTTCGGGATTGCTGTAAGAGGAGTGCGGGTCAAGCTCTTTGAGCATACCCACTATGGCGGCCTCCACTATCTTGTCTTCGTTCACCGTGTCAACATAATAGTTGGCCACCAGGCTTTCGGCCACACGCAGTTTGTCGTTGGGCGAAAGGGGCGAACGGGCCACACTTATCACAAGGCCTGCGGCGAGTGCCGTCAGCACTATGAGTATTTTCTTCATATAGGGTTTTCTCGATTGTATCTGTTAAACTAACGTATCAGCGTCGCTCTGTGGTATATGGTGCTGTATCAACACCGGGGGTTTTTACGTCAGCTCCCTGCTATTCTGTATCAGACGCTGCCGTGCAGCCTGGCAACGAGCGGCCGTGAGCGGCGAGGTCGCGCAGCAGCGTCGACGAGATGCAGGCCAGTTCGGGGCGCGCCGGGAGTATCACTGTGTCGAGGTCGGGGTCGAGCAGCCTGTTGGCGTCGGCTATGTTGCGCTCATACTCAAAGTCCACACCCGAACGGGCGCCGCGCAACAGACAGCAGGCTCCGGCCTCTCGGGCAGCTTCCACAGTGAGGTTGCTGTATAGCATGACGCTGACGCGAGGCTCTTCGGCATATCGTTTCGCGATATCCTGCAGCCGCCGGCGTGCCGTGTCCATGCTGCCGGGTTTTTCATTGTTCACGCCTATGCCAATCACAATCTTGTGAAAAAGGCGCAGTCCGCGCTCCACAATGTCGGCGTGCCCCGGGGTGAAGGGGTTGAAACTGCCTGCAAAGAAAGCTGTCCGCATATTTCTGTATTAATAACGATGTCGGCGGGAAGGTGTTACACCTCCTCGCGCAGATTGTCAATGATAAAGTTCTGCCTGTCGGGCGTATTCTTGCCCATATAGAATTCCAGCAGGCGGTCAACGGGGTCTCCGGGATGAATCTTCACCTGGTCAAGACGCATATTCTCGCCGATGAAATCGGCAAATTCCTCCTGGTTTATCTCACCCAAGCCTTTGAAGCGTGTTATCACGGCGTTGTCGCCTAATTTGGCAATAGCCTTGAGGCGTTCCTCCTCGCTGTAACAATAAGTGGCGCCGGTGTCACCGCCGCGGCGTGTCTTCACTCGCTTCTCCTTGCGTTTGTCGCGCACGCGGAAGAGCGGGGTCTGCAGTATGTAGACGTGTCCCTGGCGCACCAAATCGGGGAAGAAGCGCAGGAAGAAGGTGATGATGAGCAGGCGGATGTGCATGCCGTCAACGTCGGCGTCGGTGGCTATGATGACGCGGTTATAGCGCAGGCCCTCTATGCCGTCTTCAATGTTGAGAGCTGCCTGAAGCAGATTGAATTCCTCGTTCTTATACACCACTTCGCGGGTGAGGCCGAAGGAGTTCAGGGGCTTGCCGCGCAACGAGAACACGGCTTGTGTCTCGGCATCGCGCACTTTGGTGATGGTGCCGGATGCGGAATCGCCCTCGGTGATGAAGATGGACGAGATGTTGCGTTTGTCGTCGCCCTCCTTGGTGGCTTTTGTGCCTTTCAGGGTGTCGTTGTAATGCACGCGGCAGTCGCGCAGCTTCTTGTTGTGCAGACTCACCTTCTTGGCTCTTTCGCGGGCCAGCTTGGCCACTCCCGCCATTGCCTTGCGCTCTTTCTCGGTGGCGGCTATCTTGGCCATCATGGCGTCGGCGGTCTCGGTGTGGCGATGCAGATAATCGTCCAACTCCTTCTTGATGAAGTCGCCCACGAACTTGTTTATGGTCAGGTCGCTGTTGGGGGCCACCGTGCGGCTGCCCAACTTGGTCTTGGTCTGCGACTCGAACATCGGCTCCTGCACCCTGACGGCCACTGCCGCCACTATGCCCGAACGGATGTCGGCATATTCGTAATTCTTGTCGGAATACTCTTTTATGGTACGCGAAATGGCTTCGCGGAAGGCTGCCAGATGGGTACCCCCCTGGGGTGTGTACTGGCCGTTGACAAAGGAATAATACTCCTCGCCGTAATGGTCGGTGTGGGTGAGCACCACTTCTATGTCTTCTCCTTTGAGATGAATTATGGGATAGAGGGTATCGCCAATGAGATTCGCCTCAAGCAGGTCGAGCAATCCGTGGCGACTGAAAAAGCGCTCGCCGTTGAGGGTCAGCGTCAGCCCCGAATTCAGATACGAATAGTTGCTGAGCATGTTGCGCACATACTCCATACGGAATTTGAATTTGCCAAACAGCTGGCTGTCGGGCAAAAACTCCACAAAGGTGCCGTTGCTGTCTTTGGTATCGGCCGGCGCCGACTGGTTTTCGCTCACCACGTCGCCGCGCTCGAAGTTCACCGTAACGCTCTTGCCGTCGCGCACGCTGGTTACCACGCACTCGGCGCTCAGGGCGTTTACGGCTTTCAGGCCAACGCCGTTAAGACCCACCGACTTCTGGAAATTCTTGTTGTCGAACTTGCCGCCGGTGTTGATTATGGACGCCACGTCAATGACTTTGCCCAAAGGGATGCCGCGTCCGTAATCGCGCACCGACACGCGGCCTGTTTCCTCGTCGAGCCGGATGTCTATGCGTTTGCCGGCCTTCATGTTGAACTCGTCAATGGAGTTGTCTATCACCTCCTTGAGCAACACATAAATGCCGTCGTCGGAATGGCTGCCGTCGCCCAGCTTGCCTATGTACATACCGGGACGAAGGCGTATATGCTCTTTGTCGCTGAGGTGCTTTATCGATTCCTCGTCATACGACCCGGCACCCGCGACGTTATTTTCCGACACTATTGTTTGTTCCTCCTGTATCTCTTCTTGCTTCGCTGTCTTTGCCATTTTATTCTACCGGCTGCAAAGATACAAATTTTTCGCTATCCTTTTGTTGCCGAAGTCCAAAAAAGGGTTAAACAGAGGGTTTAATGGGGTATTAATAGTAGGTAATTTCGCGTATGTAGACCGACGGCTCCCCGTTGCCTGACGAGCTTGTCATCGAAATCCAGTTGCCGTGGGAGTCGTACTTATAGGTGTAGGTAGTTACCTCGCCGTCATGCTTGTAATTGGTCTTCTTTACCATATTGCCATATTGGTCTTTTACTCTCTCAACTTGCTTTTTGAACTGACCGTTGACGTATATGCCGCTTATATCGGTGTTGCCATTGTGCTGTATGAAGATATGTTCCGAATTGGTCTTTATCTCCGTAGGCTCTTCGTTCTCATCCATCAGGATATGTCTGCCCATTATCAGCTCTGCTATGGTCTTGTCAGGCCGAAGCACCATCATGGTAACGCTTTCATTGCCAGAAGCGGCGTCACGATGCCTCACGGTCATCTGCAGGTTGCCGTTGGCAAGTTTGCTGTAAGTGTAGGTCTCTGTAAAGATTACGTCATTGTCGCCGTTGACGGCTTTTCCCGTCTGCGGAAAGCCGTTGCTGTCCTGCACAATCTCATACCGGCGGCTGCTGCCGTCGGAGTATTTGGTGTTCTGCAGGGTGGGAAGCATTGAGCCGTCAACGCCATAGACGTACTTGTTGGTGCGCTCGAACACGGCATCATACTCATACGTTTTGCGGCCCTGACGGTCGAAACGGGTGTCGGTAAAGAGTTCTTTCTGATACTTGGGGAGCTCCTTGCCGAGTTTCTTATAGAGCGCCACGGTGTCGGCGTCATAATACTTCTGCTTGCTCAGCAAATATTCTCTGACGGACTTTACCGGGCCTTTCAGGTTCTCTTTCTGCCTATCGGAGATGACGAGGCTTATAGCGCAAATTGCCGGCATTGTCACCATCATCGCTATTATAAGTATTGCTATTCGTTTCATTTCTTTCATTTTGAATCAATTGTTAGTTTTGGTTTTCCCCTGTGGTTTTGACACTCCTGAGGAGGGAATGAATCTCCGGCTGACGTACTCTGACGTGCTTTGCAATGTGCTTTGCAATGCGCCGGGAGTGAGGAAGACAATAAGACCAAACGACTTTATACAAGAAAAGAACGGCCTCGCGGTCATTCTTTCC
>UMAK01033582.1_pt1 | contig 46266 bp, 36 predicted proteins | sample 1963681 | NCBI WGS metagenome assembly UMAK01 (sample SAMEA4835913, study PRJEB28245) | human gut metagenome | biome: gut microbiome; material: fecal sample | place: Denmark | collected 2008 | reverse complement strand
CATCTTCGGATAGCTCTGCCACGGAATTACGCCGCTGCCCCGAAATTTTTGGTCTAATCCTTTTGCCATGGTTATATATATTGTTGAGGGTCGAAAATATCCCAGTTGGTAATATCCGAAGTGCCAAGTTCCAGGTCGAGCGGCGCAGGAGAATAGACCCAGTTTCCGTGTGGGTCCGGAATAATGATGCCTCCGTGCAGACGCTTTTCCTTGTTCTCGGGAAGCTGCATATATTCCCACAGAGCATTGTGCTTATAGGGCGCTTCGGTATCGCTGCTTTCCGTTTTGGTATCAAAAAGGAAAATGTCGCCGTTACGCATGCGGATAATGTAATCAACGTAGAACAGTGCCTTCACTCCGTCAGAATTCGTATAGCCGATGGCGAAATTGGCTTTGCCCTGGTCGCCATTTTTATACCACCACTCTATGGCGTTGGAATTTTCTTCGAGGAATTTCTCAAAATCACGTTCCGTATCTGATCCCAAGCTCCCCTTTTTTGATTGCATATATCGCAACAGTGCATGATTTACCATATCGGGGCGCTCTACGTAACGGTCAACCGGATATGCACGTTCGGCAGGCACTTCCCAGTCATAATGTTTGAAGGCACGCCGTTTGGCGGCTGCCTGGCGGATTCGCAGTTTCTGAGTATATATCTGAATGGACTTGGCTATCACACGCTCGAACTTAGACCGGTTATGATGCACATTATCGTTTGAGAGAATAATCTTCATAGCATCATACTCGAATATCTCAAAGAGGTCTTCCATTACTTCTTTCAGATAACCGGCAAGCGTTTTCACACTACGCTGTTCGTAGTCGTTGCCGAGGAGTTTCTTGCAGAAAGCGAGGAACATGGCTGTCAGGTCGGCTGCATTATTGATATAGGACGCTTTGCTCTCAACAAGCCGCTGACCGACTTCGCCGGTCATTTCGAGGTCTTTCACAATATCGACGCTGACGTAAGGCACATTCCATCGTATGTTGGCCGCACGATTGGCCGCCTCTCGGTTGCGGGCGGTCTCGCTGCTTATGTCGACCGGCTCGTCTGATTGTTCTTCGTCACCAAACAGCATTTCTTCTGTAAACAGGCTTAACTGACTGTTGGTGAGTTTCCACTCATTCTTGAAAGCATCGAGCAAAACCTGCTTGAAGTCGGTGCCGAGGCGGTTGCGGTCGGTCGACAGACGCTCACTGTATTCGGAATCGAGCAGCACGTTATTTATCCCTTCGCGGCGGTGAGCAACGACATTCATGGCGAGATAATCCATATCATCTTTTACGATCTCGATTATATCCTTCGAGAGATTAGTGTACACATACCCCTCGTTGAGCCGTTGGTCGGTGTAATATTTCTGTTCCGGCATACGCAGTATTCGGCCCACGGTCTGAGCCGAGAACTGAAAACTTTCAATTTTGCGGAAGATAAGAAGCACGGCAGCACGGGGGCAATCCCAGCCGAGGGCGATGGCTTGCTTGAAAAGCAATACCTCGGTGGGGTCGTTGGGTCGGTCTATCACGTCGAGGTTGTCGGTCTTCTCTCCCGACAGCCAAATGGCGAGCTTGCCATTGGTGGTGTTGATGCCGTAAGCATCGAGAGTGGCGATAACCTCGTCTTTAACTTTGGTATCGTCGGCGGTCAGATTCTCGCTGCTGTCATTGGGGAGCTGAATCAGCAAGAGCGGGTTAATCTCCACACCGAGCTTTTTATAAGAGTCGGCGAGTTCCTTGCGCTTTTCCAGAGCAAGCCAAATGAGGTGTTGGTTTAGTGAACCGTGAGGGTCTTTGAAGTCGAGAGCGGGATTAAGGACGATGTTCTGCTTAATCATCTCTTCCTCAATAACCTTTTCGCGCGGCACGTTTACAAACTCTTCGCCTGATGTCTGCGGAGTAGCCGAAATGCGGATTTCCACCTTGGGCTGAATAGTGGCAAGCACCCTTTCCGACTTTCTCGCATTTCTGCCGCCGAACATGTGTTCCTCGTCTATTACAAGCACAATAGGTATGCCGTTATCGTCCTGAGTTCTACGGGTAATATCGTAGAGCGAAGCCGAGTTCTCTGTCTCGCGCACCAACAGATTGTTATCCTTATTGATGCTCTCCCAGTTCACAAAAAGAATTTCGCCCGGACGGATATATCCGTCGGCCGAATGGTCGAGTTCATCATATATCACAGGACGCAGAGCGCAACTCTCAGTGAAGTAGTTCTTCATCTTGAAGTAGCTTTGCTCATGCAGCTTGTTGGGAGCAATCCATATAAAGGCTACTTCAGTAACCGGAGCATCCGGGCGCTCTTTCAGTTCCTCCGTAAGACGGCAAAGCATCTCAGATGCCATCACAGTCTTGCCCGAGCCTGTGGGAGCCTTGAAAACTAAAGTATGACGGTTGCCTCGCAGGCTTAACAGGTCGATGGTTTTGTCTACCAGTTCGTCAACTGCTTTCTGCTGATAATGTAGCTGTTTCATGCTTCGCCTCCTTCCTCGTTATTCATATTGAACAAATTGCGTTCTTGCTCCTCTTCCGCAGCCTCGGTTTCTGCAATATCCTCCACCAAATCCTCGACTAAGAATTTCGGCTTTCGCTTCGGCAACACCTTCTTATAAGCTGCATATATGGCTTCGGGCAACGCGCAGAGAGTTACGCGGTCGGCCATCTCGGCAAATTCATCATCGTAGGCATAGCTGCCGTGCGAGAAAACATAGACCTTGATTTTCTCACCCTCCGGCATATCCTTGATTATATTGACGATGAAGGGTATTGTGCGTTCCTCGTAAATAATCAGCATACGCTTTTCCCCATTCTCAAAGTAACGGGCATAGCGAGAGTTCAACTTACGCCCTCCAAACCGAGCCTTCGTGTATAGGTCATTCTTAATACATAGCAACCCTGTGGCTGCTTCCACGAGTGCCCTCATATTTTTGACCGAGCGTTCACGCGGCAAAAATTCAGTGCGATAATAGCGCAGATTATTGTCGAGCAGCCCCTCCACATAATCACCGTTTGGCTTCGTATATCCCTCAATCACACGCTTGTTACGCTCATAGGTTACATTCTCACAGATACCATTCTCATTGTTGGTGCAAAGAATGCAAGTGCGGTGTCCGCCATCCTCTTTATTCAACTGCATCACAGCATGAAGCGTAGTGCCTGAACCAGCGAAGAAGTCGAGAACAATAGCTTTGGTTTGTCTAAGAGAAAGCAGGAATTTTATTAATTCCGGTGGTTTTGGGAAATCAAAAACAGAATCACCTAAAATCTCTTTGAGAATTCCACTGCCTTGCTTAGTTGTAGCTATCCCGCGAAGTACGGAAGGCGGATTTATTTTGTCTCTTTTTTTTCGACAATAAAGTTTACCATTATCCCTAAAATAAAACTCTAAAACTTTCTGACCCTTTGAATCAAATGTTTCTTTGCCAGAGAAAAAGGAATCCATTTGATTTTTTTGAGTCCAACATGCTGATAAAGTAACATCATAGGCCAGAGCCTTGTTTCGACAAAGAAAGCGGCCTTTTATGAGTTTGGTTTTTTCACTTCCTCCCCATTCTCCAGATAATTCAAACCCATCATATGCCTCACATTTAGTGCCGGCTTTGAATGTGTATTCAAATTCGTGGTTCTTAGTCGATAATTTTTTGATTGCTCTATCATCAATTATGCCTTCACCGCCACTAAAATTTGCGATTTTGGATCTATCCTTGCAATACACTAAGATATATTCATGTGCTCGCGTAAAGTGACCTGCTGAAGTGCCTGCTCCAAGATCCCATATTAATGTTGACAAACAATTTTCTCTTCCGAAAATTTCATCTGTTAAAGTTTTAAGATTAGCATACTCATTATCGTCAATAGAAATGAAAATTACTCCGTGATCTGATAATAATATTTTTGAAACTTTTAGTCGTTTTGCCATAAAGGATAACCATTTGGAATGGCGGTAGCTATCCTCGGTGTCCACATAGCTGTCATTATAGACAAAATCCTTGTTGCCGGTATTATACGGCGGATCGATGTAGATTACATCAATATTTCCGTTGTGGGTATAGGAGAGTTCGGTGAGGGCTGCGAGGTTATCGCCCTCAATGATAAGATGGTTGGGGGCAGCGGGATTATCGGAGATTATGGGATGCACTTTGCTGTCGTTTCGCTCTACAAGGATAGGTAGCTCTTCCCGAAGTCGCTCTTCAATATCTTCGGGCTTTTCCTCCCATACCAAACCATATTTCTTATGGCCACGGATAAGTTCCAGCAATGCGGTTTTCTCCTCGTTGCTCAAACCTTCCAATGTCTGTATCTTTCGTGCCAGTTCTGTTTTATTCATGGCTATTATGATTTAAATAAGCGAGACTTCCGGAGAGCATCTGAAGGCTGACCAAAGCCTGTAACAACTACTCGGGAGTTTCAAAAAGGGTGTCAGCTCGCGCTGTAAATCTTTTTGTTAAAAGGTCATTCTCAGATTTCGATGTTAGGTAAGTGCAAAGTTAATAAATTTTTGTGAGAAATGGTGCATGATTTTTGAACAATTTATCGACATTGGTTTATGTCGCCGGTTTCCGGAAAGGGGTGAATCGGAACTGAGGCAATGGAATGATAAAATCTGTGCTTTGCCGACGTAAATGTCAGGCAATCAGATGCCGAGCTGCTGGTTCTGCTGCGCGAGGGACACGGCTTCTCCCCGAAGGGCACACGCAAAGCCGCTGTGCCGGAGATTCCCTTTCTGCGCAGCTGCCTCTGATGGGAGGCATGGGAGGTATGGGCGTTTTGGGATGGATGGGAATTTTGGGATGGATGGGAATTTTGGGAGTTATGGGACAAGCTACTTTAGCTAACTATTCCTATTTTAGATTTTAAGATACGTTTTATTTCAAGATGCCGGAGGCTGCGGAGCCGGAAACGCCGGGCTCGTTGTCACGTGTTACCTTTTTGCCGAAGCCGAAGGTGTAAGTGACATATATCTGTATCAGCGCATGACTGCTGCCATTATAAACCTGTTCAACGGTGTCGTAATACTTGCTGCGCATTGTCCTTCGGTCGCCGCGCCAGTTCCAGCGCGTCATATTCAGGATGTTTGCTTTGACGTTCCAGTTGGAATTAGCCCAGCCGATGGTTATGTACCAGTCGCTTTTGGACTTTACCCATACCCCGTTTATGCTGCCGTCGGGTTTGCCTTGGTCTGAGATATATGTGAGAGCAAAATTCCAGTCATTCAGATAGTAGCGTATCCGGGCATACCAGTCCACATAAGAATGATTGATATTATATGGGGTGCCGTTGTGATTCAGCGAATGACTTATCTGGCCTGTAAAAACGAGGTTGCGGTTAAGGAATCTGAGAGTCGCGCTGACGCCATAGTTTGTTTGCGAAAAGCTGCCCAATGGCTGTTTTATAGTACGTAAGATTCCGGTAGGAGAGGCTTCATAATCAAAAACATATCTATCGCCCATAATCCATGTCGTTGCGAAAGCACTGAAGCTGTAGTTGTTGTTCGGATACCATGAATAGAACAAGCCTAAATCATAGCTTTTGTCGGGCACCAGGGCCGGGTTGCCGGTATAACTCAGCAAAGGCGTGGCAGAGATAACGTTCCGGCTTTTGTAACTTGGGTCAGGTGCCCAAGTGCTGTAATGAAAGACGGTGGAAAGGGAGTGTTTTTGTTTTATGGAATACTGCAGCGAGAGGTCGAACCACGGGGCGGATGGCTTGTCGGTTAAATCGCCGAACTGCAGGCGGTCCCAATCCCATCCGAATCCGACTGTGCCACGGAAACTTCCCACACTGATGCTGTAGTTAGCCCCCACGCCGATACGTGAAGTCTTGGCTTTGTCAAGCGACTCTACCGAACCGTTATATCGTGTGCGGTTGTATTCATAAATGCCCCTGATAAGGGTCAGTATGCTGCCATATCTGCCGAAATCGTGAGAATATTTCAAGTCGGCTCTGAACAGATTTGTGTTGTCGGTGGCATTGTTGAGGATAGGAGCGTATCCATTTTCCAGATATGATGAGTTTTGCCGAGTGTGCGAATACATATATTTGGGAGTAAACGTAATTGTGTTGCTTTTAGGCAGAGAAAAGAAATAAGAGCCGTTATACGAAATAAATTTTGACGAATTAAAAAGAGTTGAAGAATAATCCGATGCCGGATAATCGGCGGGAGTATACATCACCGTGCCACTGCGGTCATCAGGACGGCGGTCTATACTGCCGTTAATCCGGGTGGAAGCCTGCACATTGTCAGAATTATATGTGGCAATGAAAGCAGCGAAATATTGCTGATGACTGTATTTTGAAGAAGTGGTTTTTGAATAGCGGTCGAAAGTTTTTATGTCGCCGTCGGGTTGTGGAAGTCGGTAAGTCTCAGTGAGCTCAGAGCCGTTATGTTTATGGTCTGAGTTAAAACCGTAGCCCATAAGGTCGTATGTCATTTTCTTGTTCTGAAGCCTCACAATGCCGAGCAACTGTTCGGAGTAAGACAACAGATTGCCTACTCCCATTCCCTTGACATAACCGCCGTATTCATATTTTGCCATTACATAGTTAACCGCAAATGAATATCCCTGCATGCGCGGGTCGGTCGGGTTCTGGTAATATTCCACCCGCCGCACATCAGAAATGCGCATGGCTTTCAAATCGTCGCTTGAGGCAGGGATGAAATCTATAAAAATACCAACGGGGCTTCCGGAATTTGTCGATATATTTCCCGATATTGAAACTTTAAGCTGCGGAATTCCGATATGCTCAATCAAATCTGCACCGGTTTGAGAGGCATTCTTTTGTCGGGCTGTAGGTATAAAAACAGTCTTGTCGGGGTAGACGGCAGCTGTTTTGGCCTCTACATTTACCTGACTGAGAGCAACGGCATGAATTGGCATGACAATAGTACCGCAATTGAAATTCTGACAAGAGCGATATGTGGTGATATAACCTGTGCAACTGAGTTTGGCAATTACATTACGCCGGTCGCAAGGTATTGAAAAGCGCCCTTCGGCATCGGCAATGCCGTAAGTTATTACAGCGGAGTCTTTGGGGGCAAGGAGCATTATTGTGGCCGCCGCTACCGGCATATTGTCGCTGCCCACGGCGCGTCCGTGGTAAATGAATTTGCCGTGTTGCAAAGCCTCGATGTAGAATCTGCCTCCTGACCGAATTACCGACACCGGATTCAGGCCTATGAGCTGCCGCAGCGCTTCGTAGGCATCGTTCGTACGGATGGTTGCCGTAACCGGATATTTGTCGAGTTCGTTGTAGATGAAGTTGATGTGAAGGTCGGGATGCTGCCGGGCAATCTGAGTGAGCGCATCGGCAAGAGGTGTATGATTGAAGCGGTAGCTGAACTTCTGCGCAAAGGCGTTGGCGACACAAAGCATCACCGCAAAAAGAATGATAAGGCGTTTCATTTTACGGTCAATACGTTGTCGGTGAGTGTGATGTTGATTTGCTCAAAGTTGTTGAGCTGCTCCACAACTTCGTTGAGCGGCAGAGCCTGATTCCATTCAAAATAGAGCTGCAGCGACTTGGCGGCATCCTGATTGAACTTGACAGATGCACCGTAATACCGCGCAATGTCGGCAAGGATAGTTTCAAGGTTCTCACCTTTGAAAACTATTGTCTGCGGCAGCGGAGCCTCCTTCTTTGCAATGGTGTCGGCATTAGCCGGGTTTCTCTCGGCAGTAATAGCCTTTTCCGGTTCCGCAGACTCGACCGGCTGAGACTGTGCAATTTCCTTTCTCTCGCCGATATAATGAGTTACGCCAATGGTGGCGGCGACCACAGCAAGGGTGCCGACGATAGTGATGAGAATGGCGGCAGTTTTGCGCGATGCCATAAATGGGAGCCGGCGCATAAATACGCGTTTACGCTTGGTTTGCTTCGCCTCGAAGCGCTGCCATTCCTCATCAAGATTTATCTCTGGAACAGGCGAGGAAGCGTCTGCCGTTTTGCGCAGCATATCATAGACTTCGCGTGCTTCAGGGTCGGCAAGAATCTGCTCAACCTCGGCATCGGTATAATTTTCGGGGTGCTCTAAGGCATCAAGGAGCCGGTCGATATTGTCTTTCATTTGCGGTTGAAATTTTGACGTAAGACATCCATTGCATGACGCAAATGCTTATAGATAGCCGTTTCGCTGATGCCCAACTCTGCGGCGATTTCGCTGTAAGACATCCTAAAGGTGAAACGCATCCTCACCACTCGGCGGTCCTGTTCGGTCAACGAGTTGTCTATCAGTCCGTTGAGCCGGGCCACATCCTCCGGGTCGGGCCACTCGTCATCTTCAGTCTCGTCAATATCGAGCGCGTAGAGATTGTTGAACCGTTCGCGCACCGAAAGATTGCGGAGATGCTTCATACAGGCAAAACGGACGCCGGTAAGCAGATAGGCGCAAGTGACGGTAGACAGATTTTCCCGCAACACCGACTCGAAGACATCGTGCACAATGTCTCTCGCTGTCTCCGGGTCATGCAGCAGGCGTATCGCCAGCGTCAGCATGGCCGGATAGTTGCTTCGGAAAAGCAGTTCTATATTGCTCTTTGTCGTCATACACTTATTAAAACCGCAGCTTCTCAAAAACCTAACCCCTCAGCCGCAAAAAAATTGCACGAAAAAATTCACGGCCCGGAACTGGCGTCTGAAAATTGCGAATACCCATGGCACAAAAATAGACGCCGTAGCGATGCATTTTTGTGCCATGGGAGGCTCAGAAGTTAGTGCTTTGCCGATAGTTTCAGGCGGTTACAGGTTCAGGTAGGTTTTGAGAGCGTCGACATATTCCTCAAACGCCTTGCGCCCATTGTCGGTAACCCGGCATACGGTGCGCGTCTTGCGTCCCTGAAAACCTTTCTCCACTGAGATATACCCTGCGGTTGACAGCTTTTCCAACTGCACGCTGAGGTTGCCTGCTGTGGATTCTGTCTTCTCTTTTAGATAGACAAAGTCTGCCTCTTCCACATTCATCAGTATCGACATCACCGCAAGTCGCAACTGAGAATGCAACAGCGGATTCAGTTCTTTCATTTTGCTTTTCGGGCTTTAGCGTTGATAATATGACCGGGAATTATCATCATGCAGATGAAAGACACTATGAAAAGCGGCATTACCCAGTCGATATAGAGAGGCACGTTGCCGGCAATGGCGGCGAGTACAGTCAATCCCGATACTATTCCCACACATCCGCCAATCACTAAGGCTTTCATCTTGACGACTATTCCCTGCACAGCTTCGGCGAATCCCACGCCCCAAAGCGCAAACACAATCATTGTGCTCCAAGAGCATTTGCCGCCAAAGAAGAAGAAAGCAAGGCATATAAAGGTGGAAATTATAGCCATAAAGCCAATCATTGACCAGAGACCATTGCTGATGTTGTCCACATAAGTGGATGCACCCTCTTCGCGGCGTTGTTTCCTGGCCATTATCGGGGTAAACGTGCCACCCACTATCCAAATCAGGCACCACAGCCAGTTCCACACAGCGTTGTGAGTACAGGCCAAAAGGACCCAGACGAGAGTGGCAACGGCCACCGAGAGATACCCCCACAGGAGCATGATATTTCCGTTGTCGAGTTTGCGGCGTTTTGTTCGCGAGATCATCTCCGTAATCAGGAGTATGCTCTCTTGTTCCGTAAGTTTCTGTTCTTCCATTTTTTTGAAACTTGATTGTCGTTAGTAAATCGGTTTATGTTATAAACCATGTTTGTCTGAAAAAGAGCGGCACTCGCGATTACCGCCCTAAATCCGATGCAAAGGTAATACGGTTTATGGTATAAACCAAATTACACTTTAAACTTCAACAAAGGTTAACACAAAGGTGTGTTTTAGTTAAATAGGGCTAAACGAATAGCGCTTTAATGAACGCTTATGAGTGTTTTAGGTTCGTAATATCGGCAAATTTCTTCAATGCCGGTAGCTTTGTCGAGCCTTACTTACGTTTATGCCTGAAATAGCGGGGCAGCGTGGGTAAAGCGTGAACCAAATGCAGAATTGCAGCTATCGACATAATGAGTCCTGCCTGATAATGAAACAGACCTAAGCCATGAATTTTTACAGGGCTTAAAAGTTTTATGAAGCCGGTGGCAACGGTTACTATTGCTGCAATTATAAAAATCCACGTTACAATTTGAAAGAATTTGAAACGTTTATGCAATCCTATCAACATTTTGAAGAATTGTTTGCCGTGCAGATATGCTACAATAGCCAGTCCTAATCCGAAAAGCCAGTGAACAACTTTCAATACGCCCCTTGGCTGAAGGATTATGCCATGCGATTTCAGATGTAGCATAATGCCGGTAATTGCCGTAATGAGAAACAGAATTATCAGCATTATGCCGAGGATTCCTCTTTGTCGTAAAGAATTTTGTGCCATAGTGAATTAATGGTGTTTTTTTTGAACTTAGCCGGCAATATTGTGCTTTTGGGCAGAAAGGGTGTTGATGGTGTCGTGAATGCCGAAATAGAGCGCCAAGCCGCCATACAGGTAATAAATGCTTACATACATACCCTGAAGAGGTGTTGACGTTATTTTGAAGCTGAAAAGTATACCTATTATTATGCCCGCAAGCCCTAACAAAGCACTCAGTACAGCAAAGATTGTTGATACGGCCAGATAAGCCGAATATCGGCGAGGACGCGGCGGTAGCGGGGCATCGGCGAAGGCATTGTCAGGCCGAATGTTGAAACCCATCACAAGAGTGTTGTCGATGTCATTCTGGTGCAGAGCCTGAAGCGCCTTTTTCAGTCGCCATATTTCGGCCACTGTGATAAGACCGAAGATGATAAGGGGTATGATGTCGTAGTTTTGGCTCTCTATGACCTGTATTATCAGCACTGCCGTCATTATGGCCATATAGGTGGTTGTGATAGCGGAGATGAGAATCTGATTCCTGATTTTCTTACGCAGACCCTCGAGGTTGCCTCTCTCTGCCATACGCAAAATGCCACCCACATATAAGGCTTGGTTATAGTAGATGATGGGGCGCAACTGCCGGTTGAGCAAATTGCTGATAAGCCATATAAGCAGCAACGCCACAATAAATGAATTGTCGGCGCTGATGCCAACTAAGTCAAGAATTGGATAGACAAGTATCCACAAAACGAAATAAAAGCTTGTTTTCATGCTGTAAAATTTATGATATTGCTGACCAGTCGATAGAATGGCCGAAACGGTAATCCAGTTCTGCAAGAATGGTTGACAGGTCTTTGTCAGAATGTTGCGGCGGTTGTGTTTTGTCCGACAGCTGCGGATATCGGTCGAGCGTCTCAGCGGCTTTTTGGCGAGCTAAAGTGAGGATGTCTGAGTCTTTTGCCAGACTTGCCATGCGCAGGTTGAAAGGCAATCCGCTTTGCATGGTGCCTTCAATATCGCCCGGACCGCGCATTTTCATATCGGCTTCGGCAATTTCAAACCCATCGGTGGTTTGAGTCATCAGCTCGAGACGGCGACGCGTGTCGGCGCTCATTTTATATTTCGCCACAAGAGCGCAGAAACTCATATCGGCGCCACGGCCAACTCGACCGCGAAGCTGATGCAGTTGCGACAGGCCGAAGCGCTCGGCGCCGTCAATGACCATTACCGTGGCATTCGGCACATTCACGCCTACCTCAATCACCGTGGTGGCAACGAGAACCTGAGCCTCGCCGCTTGCAAAAAGCTGCATCTGATAATCTTTCTCGGCCGGTTTCATCTGACCGTGAACATAAGCTATGCGGTATTTGGCACCAAAAATCTGTTGTACGGTGCGATAACCCTCCTCAACGCTGCGCAGGTCAATCTTTTCATTCTCTTTTATCAGAGGATAGACAACGTAAGCCTGCTGTCCGAGGCGCAACCTGCTTGCCACCAGACGCCATACCTCCTCCTTTTTCTCCTGATAATAGAGTCGAGTGGTGATTGGCTTGCGGCCCGGCGGAAGCTGGTCAATGACAGACACATCGAGGTCGCCGTAGAGCGTCATTGCCAATGTGCGCGGTATGGGAGTGGCGGTCATCACCAGCATGTGAGGCGCTGTGGTGTTTTTGCTCCACATACGAGCCCGCTGAGCCACGCCGAAACGGTGTTGCTCGTCGATGATGGCCACGCCAAGGTTTTTGAACTTGACAGTATCTTCAATCAGAGCGTGAGTGCCCACAAGAATCTGCATTGAGCCGTCGCGCAGTGCCTCGTCAATAAACCGCCTTTCCTTTTTCGGAGTGGAGCCGGTGAGGAGTCCGATGTTGACGCCAAGGCGCACACACCAGCTGCGCAGAGTGTTGTAATGCTGGGTTGCGAGAATCTCCGTAGGAGCCATTATTGCCGCCTGAGCACCATTGTCAACGGCAAGCAGAGTGGTGAGAAAAGCCACCAGCGTTTTGCCGCTGCCCACATCGCCCTGCAGAAGCCTGTTCATCTGTTTGCCCGTGAGCATATCGCCGCGAATCTCCTTTATTACACGCTTTTGCGCGTCGGTGAGGTCGAACGGCAGAATTTGGCGGTAAAACGTGTTGAAGCAATCGCCGACTTTGGGGAAGACCTGTCCGTGAATATCGCGGCGCCGCTGACGCGAAAAGCGCAGCAAATGCAGTTGTATGTAATAAAGCTCCTCGAATTTGAAACGGTATCGGGCCGCTTCAAGCACCTGCGGAGAAGCCGGGAAATGACACGTCCTCAAAGCCTCGGCAAGAGGCATCAGCTGCATCTGTTCGCGGATAAATGCAGGCAGCGTTTCTGCGATGCCTGAGAAACGGGGCAGCTGAAAAATGTTGTTAACCAACCGCCGCAGCGATTTGGCGGTGAAGTTGTGCTTGCGAGCCTTCTCGCTCAGCGGATAGACGGCATAAAAGGGAGATTGCTCCTTTACCGATTCCGGAGAAGAAATTTCCGGGTGAGCCATGCTCCAGTGTCCGTTGAAGCGTGTGGGTTTGCCAAAAAGGACGTATGGCACCCCTATCCTGAGTGAGTTGGAAATGGCAGTGATGCGCGAAAACCACACCACTTCCATGTTGTTGACCCCGTCGGAGAAGAGTCCTGCGAGGCGGCGTTTTGCACCTTCCCCTTCCACCACAAGGCGCATAAACGAGCCCTGGACCTGAACGTAGGGCATCTCGGCATTGAACTCGGCAATGCTGAAGAAGCGGCTGCGGTCGATAAAGCGCGACGGGAAGTAATAGAGCAGATCGCGGAAGGTGCGTATCTGCAAATCGGCGTTGAGCTGCTTGCCTAATTTTTCGCCCACGCCCTTGAGGTACTTGATGTCGGAGGAGAGAAAAGACGTCATGACCTGTGCTTGAGCAGAATGGCGGCAATCTCCAGATCGCCGGGATTGGTGATTTTCATATTCTCCACGCTGCCGTCGAAGAGCGTTATGTGAGGGTATATGCACTCAACCAACGAGGCATCGTCGGTAAAACGGTCCGTGTCAGGCCTGTCGTAGGCACGCATCAGTAACTCGGCTCTGAACACCTGCGGCGTCTGCACACAACGGTAATCGGCGCGAGCCACAGCCTCCGAGCCGTTCGCGGTAATCCGCCGCAGCGAATCGGTGGGCATTACCACCGGCACAGCGGCACCATGTTCCGTGGCGACGCGCCATCCTTCCTCGGCCACTTTCAGCGGCAGCAAAGGCCTGGCGCCGTCATGCACGGCTATCAGGTCATCGGCTTGGCAACCCCGTCGCTGAGCCTCAGAAAGTGCATTCTTCACCGACTCAGGCCGCGTAGCACCTCCGGCCACGGTAACGATGTTGTAGGGTAGCCTGCCGAGACGCTCGGTCCATTCCTCGAGATAGTCGCTGTGAAGCACCACGATGATAAGTTCGGCGCCGGCACGGTGCATTGTCTCGATGCTGTGCTCCAACACCGCCTTCCCGTCGAGGTCGCAGAACTGTTTCGGTATCGGAGTGCCGGCGCGTTTGCCGCTGCCTCCGGCCACTATAATGGCTATTTTGTGCAAGATAGTAACAAGAAGATGCCCGGCTGCGGCGGTATGAGCCTTGCAGCCGGGCATGGAGGGTATTACATGTTCATGCCGCCGTCTACCTGTATCACCTGACCTGAAACGTATGAGCTGAGGTCGGAAGCCAGGAAGAGAGCCACATTGGCGATATCTTCGGTTGTGCCGCCGCGGCGGAGAGGTATTTTCTGAATCCAGTCTTTGCGAATATCTTCGGGCAGAGCGGCCGTCATGGCAGTCTCGATGAAGCCGGGAGCGATGGCATTGGCGCGAATGCCGCGTGAGCCTACCTCCTGAGCTATGCTCTTGGCCAGTGCTATCAGACCGGCTTTAGAAGCTGCATAGTTGGCCTGACCGGCATTGCCGTGTACGCCGACAACCGACGCCATGTTGATGATTGAGCCTTTGCGCTGACGCATCATCAGCGGCAACACGGCATGGATGAAGTTGAAGGCCGATTTGAGGTTGACGTTGATAACGGCGTCCCACTGACCCTCCGTCATACGGAGCATGAGGCCATCTTTGGTGATACCGGCGTTGTTGACAAGGATGTCGATGTGGCCGAAATCAACCTTTATCTTGTCCACCACTTCAGCTGTCTGGGCAAAGTCGGCGGCGTTGGAGGCGTAAGCTGCGCATTTCACGCCTAATTCTTCTATTTCACGTTTTGTCTGTTCGGCATTTTCGTCAATCACCAGGTCGGTGAAAGCAATGTTTGCTCCATTCTGAGCAAAACGCAGAGCCAGAGCCTTGCCTATGCCGCGAGCGGCGCCTGTGATGAGGGCCGTTTTTCCTTCAAGAAGTTTCATTATATAGTGTGTTAATTATTTTTCAACGATGAAGCAGCCGCAGCTGTAGCCGCCGCCAAACACCATAAGTGCCGTTTTTTCGCCTTTCTGCACCTCGTCCTTATACTGCGTCAGCACCAGCGATGCCGAGGCCGAACCGGTGTTGCCAAGCTCCTCAATGTTATTGTAGAACGACGTCATTGGCAGGTCGAGCTGATGAGCCACTTGCGCCACAATGCGTTTGTTGGCCTGATGGCAGATGAAATGTTTCAGGTCTTCGCGCTGCATACCGGCGCCTTGCAGCGCGTGGTCAAGAGCGTAAATCATATAGCGGCAGGCATGTATGAAGACATCGCGTCCGTCGGGCATGGTAATGCCGTCTTCTTTGGGACGCAGACGCACACCTTCCGGGCCTTTGCCCACGTTGCCGAGGCCTTCGGTGAAGACGTTGAGTATCTTCCAGTCGGAGGGCGTCTGACGCTCTTTGCTGATGAACCAGGCCACAGCGCCGTCGCCCCACAGATGGCCGCTCTTGACGTCGTTTTCGTTGGCGTAGTAGGAGTTATGCTCGCTGCAGATTATCAGCGCTTTCGAGGCTTTGCCCATGGCAAAATATCCTTCTATAATCTCCAGGCCGTTGATAAAAGAGGAACAGGCCGAAGAGCAATATACCGCTTTGGCATGGTCTATTGCAAATTCACGCTGCGCCACATGAGCCAGAGTGCCTACCAAATCTGCCGGCGAATAAGCCGCCGACACAATGAGGTCTACGTCTGTAACAGGGTAGGGGAGATTGGCAATGGCATCGCGTATGGCGTTAATGCCCATACTGTTGTGCGACTCACCCTCGGCTGCACGCGAACGTGTGCGTATGCCGGTTCGCTGCTCTATCCACTCTGAGGTAAGGCCGTTGAGAGCTGTAAAGTAGTCGTTGTCGATGCGCTGGGAGGGTATGTAACTCCCCATGGAGTTGATGTACATTTCAGTGTGTTTTAATACCATTCAGTATAAGGTCTGCCACATATTTAACCATTGTGGCTTTGCTTATTTCGCGGTCAGCGAGGCTGTCGCGGATATAAGGAACATCGAGCCCCTGCAGGGCATGAGTTATGATTACGGCTCTTGCAGGGATATCGTCGATATTGAAAACGTTTTCGTCTTGTCCTTGCTGCAAAATGCGGCGCAGCATCTCTATCTCCTTTGACGAGATAACCTTGCGTGCTCGGTCCACCTTCCTGACGTCGCGGAAAAAGCCGGCCTTCAGCGAGCCGTTACGCAAGACAATGCCTTTCATGGTCTCGAAACGGCAGACCACATACTGGCGCAGCTTCTCCTCCGGATTGCCCGGCATATCGGCTATTTGCCGCAGACTTTCAAGCAGCTTGTCTGTTTCGCGTTCTATCACCGCGTTGAAGATGTCGCGTTTACTTTTAAAATAGGTATAGATGGTGCGACGCCCTTTGTCGGATGCCGATGCAATATCGTTCATCGTGGTATTCTCAATGCCTTTGCGGGCAAAGAGCTGACGGGCCACTTCTATGAATTTCTCGCGTGTCTTACTTACCATGATGAGTGAATTTATTGCACACTTTCGGCAATTTTGAGCAAAATTACTAAATAATTTTCAATCGGCAAGTATGCCGACTAAAAAAATTGAATTATTTTTGCAGTCATGGAGCAGCTATATAATGAAAAGGCGCTGTGCGATTTGCTCTTTGCAGAGGCGCAACGCATTAATAATAAGGGTTTTATAGCCGGTGACCCGGTGCAGTTTCCGCGTCGTTACACCAATTTGGCCGACATAGAGATTTCGGCGCTGCTGGTGAGTACGATTTCGTGGGGCAACCGCAAGATGATAATCCGTAATGCCGACCGGATGCTCGGCATGATGGATTCGTCGCCATACGCCTGGTGCATGGATGAGGCGTACGAGGCCATCGACGACCGCATGAACATTCACCGCACATTCTTCGGGGCTAATCTGAAGCATTATATGCGCGGTTTGCGACGCATTTACAGCCGTTATCCCACGCTCGAGGCGTTTGCGCGAGTTATTTACGCAGGCAACAGCGAGGCCCCGTCATACCGGCTTGCTGAAGCCTTAAACCACGAGTTGAGCGAGGCTAACGGCGGACAGTCCGACACACGCTGTCTGCCCGGCAATCTGAAAACAACGGCTCTGAAGCGCCTCAATATGGCGTTGCGGTGGCTGGTGCGCGACGACGGCATTGTGGATATGGGCGTTTGGAAAGTGATACAACCCTCGCAGCTGTTCATCCCCCTCGATGTGCATAGTGCCGCTACCAGCCGTGAGTTAGGGCTGATAACACGCAAAAGTACCGACCGCAAGGCTCTTGACGAGCTGATGGCAGCCGTCAGGCCCATTTGTCCTGACGACCCCGCCCTCTTCGACTATGCCCTTTTCGGCATCGGCATGGGCCTCTGACAGCCGCAATTGAAGGCGCCGTTTGTGTATTTAAAAAATATATTGTAATTTTGTGGGCAATATAAAAACAGTATTGCACATGTCTTTCATTTCCGATAGAGTAAGGATGGAGGGTTTGACCTTCGATGACGTCCTTCTGATTCCGGCTTTTTCCACCGTCTTGCCCCGAGAGGCAGATCTCCGCACGCGATTCTCCCGTCGCATCACACTGAACGTACCGCTTGTATCGGCTGCCATGGACACGGTAACCGAGGCTTCGCTGGCCATCGCCATAGCACGCGAAGGCGGCATCGGCGTCATTCACAAGAATATGTCGATAGCTGACCAGGCACGCCAGGTGCATACAGTGAAACGTGCCGAAAACGGCATGATTTATGACCCTGTAACCATCCGCATCGGGTCGTGCATCGGCGAGGCTCTGCAGCTGATGCAGGAATATCACATCGGCGGCATTCCGGTGGTAGATGCAGAGGGTATTCTCAAGGGCATTGTTACCAATCGCGACCTGCGGTTTGAAAAAGATGCCTCACGCCCCGTCGACGAGGTGATGACCTCGCAGAATCTCGTGGTTACCGACCAGACCACAGACCTGGAGCAGGCAACGGAAATTCTGCAGCGCCACAAGATAGAAAAGCTGCCGGTTGTGGACGGAAACGGCAAGCTCATCGGACTTGTAACCTACAAAGACATAAAGAAAGCCAAAGATAAGCCAAATGCCAGCAAAGACGCGCTGGGACGTCTGCGTGTGGCAGCCGGCATAGGCGTTACGCCCGACAGCATGCAGCGTGCCGAGGCTCTTGTGCAGGCCGGTGTGGACGCGCTGGTGATTGACACGGCTCACGGCCACAGCAAGGGTGTGGAAGGTGTGCTGAAGGCTGTGAAGAAGGCCTTCCCCAACATCGATGTTGTAGTTGGCAACATAGCCACCGGCGATGCTGCCCGCTATTTAGCTGATGCCGGTGCCGATGCCGTGAAGGTAGGCATTGGCCCGGGTTCAATCTGCACTACGAGGGTCGTTGCCGGTGTGGGTGTTCCCCAGCTTTCCGCCGTTTATGACGTGGCAAAGGCTCTTGAGTCTTACGGCATCCCGGCAATTGCCGACGGCGGCATACGCTACAGCGGCGATATAGTGAAAGCATTGGCGGCAGGCGGCGACAGCGTTATGCTTGGCGGAATGTTGGCAGGTGTGGAGGAGAGTCCCGGCGACACCATCATCTTCAACGGCCGTAAGTTTAAATCATATCGCGGCATGGGTTCGCTCGAAGCCATGCAGTGCGGCTCGAAAGACCGTTATTTCCAGGGTAATGAGACGGAGGCCAAGAAACTGGTACCGGAGGGTATAGCCGCCCGCGTGCCCTACAAGGGAACGCTCTTTGAGGTGGTTTACCAGATGCTTGGCGGCCTGCGTGCCGGCATGGGCTATTGCGGCGCACGCACCATCAGCGACCTGCATAAGGCGCAGTTTACGCGCATCACCTCAGCCGGTGTGCTTGAAAGCCACCCGCACGATGTGGCAATCACCAGCGAGGCGCCCAACTACTCGTCGCGCAACTCGTAAAAAGTACGCGCCTGAGTGCAATAATATGCCTCAGGCCGCGTTACTCTAAGAGATTAACTAACTTGAAATGAAGAAACGACTGATTACTGCTCTCAGCCTCGCTATGCTCGTGGCAGGCATATTAGTATTGAGAGCAAAAGAACCGACGGTGATGACAGTGAACGGACACGATGTGCCGCTGTCGGAGTTCCAATACTTGTATCTCAAGAATCAGCAGCAAACGCAGTTGCAACCTATTGACGAGTATGTGGAGATTTTCAAGCTCTATAAGCTGAAGGTCAATGATGCTCTGGCCATGGGTCTTGACACCACAAAGGCTTTCAGAGATGAATATGCCCAGTATCGCAATGAGCTGGCACAGCCTTACCTCACCGATTCGGCATATCTGGAGAAGCTTGTCAAGGAGGCTTACGACATGTATACCGTGCAGGTTAATCCCTCGCACATCATGCTGTCGAAAAGCACCAATGGCGCAGAAAACCGCAAAGTGGTGAATAAGCTTGACTCGATTCGCAACCTGATTGTCAGCGGCAAGATGACGTTTGAGGAGGCTGCCGCACAGTTCTCCGACGACCGAGGCTCAAAGCGTGAAGGCGGCAAGCTCGGCTGGACCAACAATCCCCAGTTGCCTTATAAATTCCTGAAGGCCATGTACTCTCAGGAACCGGGTCAGATCAGCGAGGTTGTGGAAAGCCCGGTGGCATATCACCTCATAAAGATTGACGGCAAGCATCCGCACACCGGTTATCTGAGCGCCTCGCACATCATGAAGCGTTTCCCGCGCAACGCCACAGATGAGCAGAAGGCTCGCGCCAAAGAGCAGATTGACAGCATTTACGCCGTTATAGTTGCCGACCCGGAGAAGTTTGAGGAAATGGCTGTAAAGTTCAGCGACGACGGCGGTTCATCGCGCCGCGGCGGCAAGCTCGAACCTTTCCCTCAGGGTGCTTATCCGCAGCCGTTTGACTCCATAGCCTTTGCGCTGAAGGACAACGAGATTTCCAAACCGCTGATGTCGCCTTTCGGATGGCATATAGTGAAGCGCTTCGGCAAACGTCCGTTTGAGTCATACAACCAGATGCACAATACGCTGATGGCCATCGTAACGAATCCGCGCGATGTGCGGGCGAACATGATTGCCGACAATCAGCTGAAGAGCTTAGGCAAAGAGTTCGGTCTGAAGCCGATGAACAAGAACCTGAAGGTGATAACCGATTACATAGCCGCCAACGGCATGGATTCATTATTCCTTCAGAACATCACTGCTCAGTTGGGCAATAAACCGCTCTATACCTTCAAAGGGGGTATGCTGACTGTTGCCGACTTGAATCAGCAGCTGCAAAAGCTGGTGAATACGGACCCGATTTTTGCCGCTCAGGAGTTTAACGAAAGGCTCGACAATGTGCTGCTGCATAAGCTGTTACCGCTTAAAGAGGCCAAGTTGGAAGCCGCCAATGCCGACTATAGGAATCTGCTGCATGAGTTCCGCGATGGCTCACTGCTCTATGAAGCCGGCCGCCAGCGCGTATGGGACCGCGCCGCTACCGACACTGCCGGTCTGAAGAAGTATTTCGAGGACCACAGAAGTGATTACAAGTGGAAGCAGCCGCGTGCCAAAGGATTCCTGATTCAGGCCACAAACGACTCGGTGGCAAACCTGATTAAGGCCCGTATGGCTCAGTTGGACCCCAAGGAAATGCTCAGCACAATTCGTCGTGAATTTGCCGACGAGATGCAGATTGACCAGGTTCTGGCGCCCAAAGGCGTAAGCTCAATGGTTGATTACTTGGCGTTTGACGGCCCCGAGGCAAAGACCTCAAACAGCAAATACAACACCTTCTGGATGTCGGATCTGCGCGTACTTGACGCTCCGGAGGAACTGGCCGACGTTCGCGGTCTGGTGATTGCCGACTATCAGAATTATCTGATGCAGCAATGGGAAGACGAACTTAAGGAAAAATATCCCGTAACAGTGAACACAGCAGTGCTTCGCAAAGTGAAGAAATAACTGCATATTACCCATGCAACGAAAAGGAATGCTCCGGATGAAGAAGCGTCCCTTTTCTGTTTCTCGGAGACTACTAAGAAATGTCTTATAACCCGGGTCTAAGGAGCGTATATGAAGTTTGGAGATAAGGAATCAGGATTTGCAAAACCACTGAAAAGGCTGATGCAAAGGGTTGCTGAAGCCCTGACGGCAGTTTTCATGCTGCTGAATGCAGTGATGTGTTCGGCGCCTTCCGATTCCGAAAAGGGAGTGAGCGATTCCACACAAAAGCTGCGTCAGGAAATGTTCAAACCCCTTCACGAAGGTAAAATGGATGTGGTGTTTCATGAGCTGCGACCATATTATGACAGCGTGCGAGGCATTGACGACAACGCCCAACTGTTGGCAGCTTTGTATCTGGCCGAGGCGTATGCCATGCGCGAGGATGCCGATTCTGTGAAGTACTTTATGGACGCGGCGACCCCCTTGCTGCAACGCACAGACGATTCCTTCTCCAAGATTCGGTATTACAACATAAAAGGTGCATGGAGCCTGAAGCACAATCTCGATTATCCGGGCAGCTTGGCAGCATATTACGAAGGTTACAGGACGGCCCGCGAAGCCGGTAATGTGCGCGGCATGAACACCATGCTGGCCAGCATTACATATATCTATTATGTACTGGGCAACCCTCACGGCATGGAATATGCCCTTGAGGCCAAGACAGTGGCAGACACCATGAGTGCGCCCGACCCCATACCGCACACTCATGCCCTTGTGGCCATGGCGCTTATGGAGGCTTCAAACGGCAGGCATCGTGAGGCACTCTCCACCTTAAACACCGTAGATTCTCTGATTTCGGCCAACAACCTGAATCAGCTGACGACCTTGGTGTCGACCGTCAGAGGAGACGTGCTGACCAATCTTGACAAGCCAGAAGCAGCCACGCAAGCCTATAACAAAGCCTTGGCAGCTGCCGGGTACGGAGAACCCAGCAACGAGGTGATGGCGCTCTATCATTTCGGCAGCAGCAGCGAGCGCAGCGGCAATCTGACGCAGGCCGACAGCCTTTACCGTAAGGCACTTGCCATTTCGCGGCAGTATCATAACCTGGAATTTCGCGGCGATGTGCTGTTGGCATTGGCAAAGATGCACTATCGGCATGGCGACAGAAATGAGGCACTTGACTACTTCGGCAAATATCACAATCACATCGACAGCCTGCACAAGACCACCCTGGTGCAGGACTTCAATAATCTGATTGTCAATATCCACAAATTGGAGAAGCAGACAGAAGTGCAGAAATACCGCATTGCCAATCTGCGCAACCAGCGCATCTCCACAATCTGCATAGCGATAGCCGTGCTGTTGGCGGCCGTAACCCTCACCATGATGTATTTTCACCGCAAGCGGCGATTGCTATATGCCGCCCAGACGCGGCGCCTGCTTGAGGAAGTGAAAAAGTCGGAGCTTTCGCGGCCTGAGGAAACTGAAGGGACGGAAACGGCGAAAGAAGATGCGTATGCCGCCATGAAGAGCCTTTTCGACACCATAGAGAAAAAGATGAGCGATGAACATCTTTACCGCACCAACGGCCTCACGTTAGAGACCCTGGCAGAAGCGATTGGCTCAAACCGCACCTATGTGTCGCGTGCTGTGAATATGTTCGCCGGCGTCTCCTTCAGCCGTTACGTAAATCACTTCCGGGTGGAAGAGGCGGTGAAACGGCTTTCGGACCCGGCTTCCGACATCCTCGTTAAAGAACTTGCTTACAGTCTGGGCTTTAGATCCGATTCTGTCTTTTCAAAGGTCTTTAAGAGCGAAACGGGCATGACGCCCAACGAATTCCGGCGCTCAGCCATATTTATAGCTAAGCAAAACAACGGTTAATTCATATAATTTACGAATAAGCAGCTGCAATTAGGATCAATTATTTAATTTTGCGATTATAAACCACAAACCACAATAAGTCTTCTATATGATACACAAAGGGAAAGCCATGGCGGCGGCACTGACAATAGTGTTGATGTCGGCTACGGGGTTGTTTGCCTCCGGTCGCTGGCACGCTGCTACAACAGCCGGAAGCGTGAATGAGGAGAAGTACTCACCCAGGGCAGTGAACCCGGAGGAGGAAGGTACCGATTTCACCATACTCAATAACGCCGAAGCTCCGGACGATGATTTGGTCTCACAAATCCGTACTGCCACCGGCGGCATAACCATTATCGGCAATGTGATATATTCCGATAAGCCCGAAGGCCAGACCAAAGCCGCGCATACCGGCATGGTGAGCTTCACCACCGACGGCACCATTACAGCCCTGAACAACAAGAGCCTCGGCGGATGTTACAGCGCTGTGGAGCTGGATGGCGTGTATCATAATTTCTACGTGTTCACATCGCAGATATCGCATAAGAGCACCTACTACCACAAGACCTATAATACCGAGGACTGGAAGCAAATAAAAAGTACCACAATTACCAACGAGCAGACCCCCAGGGCCCTCTGCACCAATGGCATGGATGTGTACGGCTGTTTCGTCAATGACCCTGACGGCGACAATCCTACTATTGTCTTCGGTAAGATGGATATCAACGACAACACCCACACCACGATAGCTCAGCTGCCCCGATTGTGGAATGCCTGCGCATACGGCAACGACGGCTTCATCTACGCCGTGGATATGCTCGGCGACCTCTATAAAGTAACACCCGCCAGCGGCGCCATGACCAAGGTAGGCGCTACCGGAGTCGTTCCGGCATACATCACCGGCGCTGCCATTGACCGCGCCAGCGGACGTATGTTCTGGACCGTTACCCCCGCCGACAAGTCGGGCAATCTTTATGAAGTTAACACCACAACCGGCGCCGCCACCAAACTGTGTCAGTTCCAATATAACGACGAGATAGCCGGTCTGTATATACCCTTCACAGCATCCGGCAAAGCACCCGCCTCGGCGCTGAATCTGAAGGCCGATTTCCCCAAAGGCGCTCTCTCCGGACAGCTCTCATTCCAATGTCCCGATACCACCTACGACGGCACTCAGGCTACAGGAGCGTTGACGTATAAAGTCTATATAGACGGGCAGGAGAAAGCCTCCGGGACAACAGCTTTCGGCGCTGCAGTCAGCGTGCCTCTGAGCGTGCCTCAGGCCGAAAAGTATGAGTTTTCCGTGATTCTGAGCAACAACGAAGGCGAATCGCCCAAAGCCACCCTCGGCCCGATTTTCATCGGCAAAGATACCCCTTCGGCTCCCGAAAGCGTAACTGCAGTATATGCCGACGGCAAGTTCACCGTGAGCTGGCCTGCAGTTACCACAACCGTCAACGGCGGCTATATGGATACCACAGCCGTTACCTACACCATAACGCGCATGCCCGGCAATGTCGTGGTAGGCAGCAATGTGAAGACACTGAGCATAACCGACCCTGTGGCCTCGCCGGAGAATCTGGAAGTGTACAGCTACACCGTTACAGCCACCTGTGAGGGCCTGACCTCTGAGGCAACCACCTCAAACGTAGTGGCCCTGGGCGCCATCTACCCGCCATATTCCAACAATTTCCCCGACGCAGCCTCAATCTCGGGCTTTACCATCATAGACGGCAACAACGACGGCGTACGCTTCTTCTGGGGCTCAGGCACCCTGCGTATCAGCTCTGTTGGAAGTACTCCGCCCATGGACGACTGGATCATCACTCCGCCCGTTTACCTCCAGTCGGGCAAGCTTTATAAATTTAGCGTTTCGGCCCACAATGGCACCACAGCAACGTCAATGAAAGAACAGCTTGAGGTGCGCATGGGCAATGCCCCCACAGCCGCCGCCATGACTACACTCGTAATAGACACGATGCTTCTGGAGAAGAAGGTGGTGAAGACCGAGGAACAGATGGTAAGCGTTCCGGCGGACGGCAAATATTACTTTGGCGTACACGGCGTGTCGCAGAAGAAAGGCTTCTTCCTCTTCATCGACAGCATCGGCATCAGCGCTCCGCAGGCCATGTCGCTGCCCAAACCGGTTGAGAATCTGAAGCTCACAGCCGATATGGACTGTGCCCTCAAAGCAGTAATCAGCGGCACCGCTCCTTCGCTGGACATGGAAGGAAGCGCCTTACGCGACTTCACCGGCATCAGGATAGAACGTAACGGAACATTCCTGACTCAGCTGAGCGATGTGCAGCCCGGACAGTCCTTCAGCTTCACCGACACAACCATGACTGCTGCCGGGGAGTATACCTACACCCTGACAGCCACCAGCACCGCAGGCAGCAGTACATCGGTCAGCGACAAGATTTTCGTTGGCCTCAACAAACCCGAGCGTGTAAGCAATGTCAAGACAGTGCTTAAGAGCGACGGCAGCTTGGATATAAGCTGGGAAGCCCCTGTAAAGGACATTGACGGCAAGAATATCCCGGCCGGTTCCCTTACATACTACATTTTGGATGCCACCAATGCACAGTCGTCGAAAGTTGTGGTTCAGAATCTAACCGACACCCGGTATACCTACACCGTAAGCGGCCGTCAGCAATTCTTTGTTCCCGGAATCTTTGCCCGCGACGCAGCCGGAAACTCCGTAGGAGTGAAGGGTAATGTGTCGGCTGTAGGTCCCGCTTATACCACACCTTGGAAAGAAACCTTCGCCGGCGGCAAATCATCATCCATATTCGCCACCCAGGCCCTCGACGGTACGTCGGCAGCCACTTGGACAATCATGAAGGATGCTAACAGCGATGTCAAATCGTATGACAACGACGGCGGCTTCCTGGTATGCCAGACAAAGACGATAAACCAGACATCAATGATGTTCACCGGCCGTATCAGTCTGGCAGATGTTGAAGACCCCGAATTCAAATTCTATACCTACAACCTGTATACCGTTGCCAACGGCACTGAGCACAGAGACATCAATGAGCTGACGGTGATGGTTCGTGAACTCGGCGACACCGCCTGGATAACACTGCGTCAGGGCACTGTAGACCAGCTTTGCAGCGGCGACACCGCCTGCTGGCGTCCCGTAACGGCAAATCTCTCGCGCTGGAAAGGCAAACAGGTGCAGATGGGCATAAAGGTGAAGTGCAAGTATTACATCAATACCCTGTTCGACGCCCTGAGCGTGGATAAGCACAACTCGATAGGCGTTGTGGCAACCGACGATGGCATACGCGTGGCCGGTGGCAACGGCATCATAACCGTGGACAATGCTGCTGAGGAAACAGTGGCTGTCTATGATATGAACGGCCGACTGATTTGTCGGGTTACCGGCGATGCCATCATACTCGTTTCTCCCGGAGTATATGTGGCAACCACGCCGCGGCAAAGCTTCAAACTCATTGTGAGATAGACCCTGAGATTTTAGATGAGAGATAGGCGCTAAGATTATATAAATGTGAAGGGAGGCATGTCGGTGAGACACGGCCTCCCTTTTTCAAATTGAGTTGAGTTTTACTTTACGGGCGTAACGGTGTATCCGAGCTTGCGAAGTTCCTCTATGAGGCCCTTTTCGCCGGCGAGATGCAGAGCGCCCACACCGATGAAGGCTGAACCCTTATTTATTATGGACGGCAGTTTCTTCATCCATTCGGCATTGCGCTTAAAGAGCAGCTTGTCGAAGAATTCCGGATTCACATCCTCACTTTTCGACAGCTTGTACATGGCATCTAAATCCCCTTTGGCGTAAGCGTTGTTGAGAATGCGGGCGTTCTCCATGGCTTCCTCCGGATTCTCAAAGATCTCGCTGAGAGACTCCGCCTGCTCGGCAATAGGAGTGGAATCGTAGAGAATGATGGCCTGTTGCTCGGCCGTTTCCAGAGGCACGATTATCCGACCCCTCTTCTGGGCGATTTGCTGGAAATATGTGTCGAGCTGATCGCCCTCCTTAAAGTTCGGCATCATCTTTTGTATCATACCCATCATTACCATGGCATTCACCACCATCGGTTTCATGGGGTCGAGCATATTGAGCGTCATTCCGGACATCGGAGCATATTTGCTGAAAATAGGGGAGTAGAGATCCATTTTCTCTTTTCCGAACACCTTTGAGAGAGTACTGTCGGCAGGAGCTACCATGTGAGGCTGCATCTGCATGGCCATAGCCATTTTATCCTGAGTCATGTCTATTTCACCGACAACCATGTCTACAGAGGCGATAATGCCCTCAACGCCAAGACTGTCGGCCACTGAGAGAGGCGCCAGGTGATGGGTGCCGAAGAGATAAGAGGGTTTTGCAAGGCCGTTGCCTGTGATTTTGTAGAAGATTTGTCCCTGGGCTGTGAGAGCTGCTAGGAGGGCAAACACAAGGATGTTGATGCGTTTAATCATATTAGTTGGAATTTTGCCCAAAATTAATAAAAAATCCTGAGCCGGGATTCCTTGACCTGCTTTGCCTGTTAAAATCTGATAGTTATAATTTCAACGTGTTAAAAATTTCGTCAAGAAACTCCCGGGCTTCTTCAATAAACCCCGGGGCTTCATCAAAAATTCCCGAAAATGAGACTTCAGATGCTTGACAAGCGGAGAAAAGGTGTTAACTTTGCGTCAGAATAACACAAACACACTTAGAGCATGGCTGATTACAATACCAAGAAACCGAATGAGAGTAAAACGGCATGGCGCGATGAGCAGGGTAATTATGTATATAAGTATCCGCATCCGGCGCTGACGGCAGATGCCGTGGTATTCGGCTTTGACGGCAGTCAGCTGAACGTACTTCTGATTATGCGCAAATATGAGCCGTTTGAGGGCTATTGGGCTTTGCCGGGTGGCTTTGTGCGTAACGATGAGACGGTTGAGGAGGCGGTGAAACGCGAACTGCGCGAAGAGACAAACCTTCAGCTAAGCTATATGGAGCAGTTTCACATTTACAGCTCGCCTGACAGAGACCCGCGCGAAAGGGTCGTTACTGTGGCTTTTTGCGCCTTGGTACGCAGCGACCAGTGCAGGGTGCAGGGTGGCGATGATGCGGCTGTAGCACGTTGGTTCAGAGCACGTCAGCTACCCGTGTTGGCCTTCGACCACTTGCAGATAATCACCGACGCTCTGAATTTCTTGTATGTGAAGCTTGAGAATGAGCCTTTGGCTTTCGATTTGCTTGATAAGAAATTCACTCTGCCTCAGTTGCAAACTCTTTACGAGGAAGTAACGGGCAGAAAGTATGACCGCCGAAATTTTTCGCGTAAGATGCTGCAGTCGGGCTTTCTGAATCGGGAAACCGAGGATGACCCATTTGTAATGCCGGCTCCTAACAGCGCTGAATGTGAAGCCGAAGAATATTGTGTGCAAAAGACGCGCAGAAGTGCCCACAGACCGGCTGCATGGTTCTCATTTGCCAAAGATAATTATGAAAAAGTAAAAAAATCAACAAAACGTCAACGCAGTCCTTTTGATTTGTAATCAGGGTAAACAAACAGAGAAAGTCAACAGTTAAACCAAACAAGAAACAGAAAGTCATGAAAAATTCAGAAACTATCCGCACAAAGGTCTTCAATCTCATCATTCTCGACGAGAGTGGTTCAATGGATTGTGTATGGGCACAGACCATCAGCAACTGCAACGAGACGCTACAGACCATTTTTTCGGCTCAAAAGGAGTTCTATGCCACTCAGGACCATTTTATCAGCATCTACACCTTTCAGGATGCGGGTCCTTTAAAATCGCGCTATCTGCTTCGCAACCGTCCCATCGCAGAAGCTCGGATGCTGACGGCAAAAGACTATCGACCCAACGGATGCACTCCGCTGTATGATGCTGTGGGGGAGACGCTCACAGACCTGGAAGCAGTGGCAGAGACGCATGACGATGCCGTTGCCTCGGTGACGATAATCACCGACGGTGAAGAGAACTCCTCGCGCCGCTACAGTGGCTCCGATGTGGCCAAGATAATCTCACGGCTGAAAGAGAAGGGCTGGAACTTCAACATCATCGGCGCCAACATCGACGTGGAGTCGCTGGCAAAAGATCTGCACATAGACAACACCCTGAAATGGGAGCAGACACAGGAAGGCACCTCTTCCATGGGAAAGAAGCTCAATGAAAGTCAGAGGTCCTATTACAGAGCAATGGCTGAAGAGGAACAAATGCCAATGTCGATGGAAGAAAAGATTTCGCGCCGCAAGATGCGCAACAAGCACTTCTTTGACAAGTAAACAAGTCTCTATTATCCACAAAATGATGAGTGCCGGCAGGTTGTCATTGACAGCTTTGCCGGCACACTCATGTAGATTTATCCGAATCAGACTTATGGTTCGCGGGTGATGACCGCTCCGAGAGCCCTGAGACGTTCGTCGATGTGTTCGTAGCCGCGGTCAATCTGGTCGATATTCTGAATGCGACTTGTGCCTTTGGCGCCCATGGCAGCAATGAGCATGGCCACGCCGGCGCGTATGTCGGGCGAGGTCATGTTGGTAGCACGCAACGAATGGAGCTTCCCGCTGCCTATCACGGCGGCACGGTGAGGGTCGCAGAGAATTATGCGCGCTCCCATGTCAATGAGCTTGTCGACGAAGAAGAGACGGCTCTCAAACATCTTCTGGTGTATGAGCACCGAACCGGCAGCCTGGGTGGCTACCACAAGGAAGATGCTCAGCAAGTCGGGCGACAGACCGGGCCACGGAGCATCCGCAAACGTCATTATACTGCCGTCTATGAAGGTCTCAATCTGATAGCCGTCGTGGGCCGGCACAATGATGTCGTCGTTATGGAAACGCAGGTCTATGCCGAGGCGAGTGAAGGCGTAAGGCATGATGCCTAAGTCGGGCGCCGAGACATTGCGCAGCGTTATTTCCGAACCCGTCATAGCCGCCATGCCAATGAAAGAGCCCACCTCAATCATATCGGGCAGCAGACGGTGTTTGGTGCCACCAAGCTTCTCCACGCCCGTTATGGTGAGCAGGTTGCTGCCTAAGCCGTCAATCTTTGCACCCATGCGGCAGAGCATGCGGCAAAGCTGCTGAATGTAAGGCTCGCAGGCGGCGTTGTAAAGAGTGGTTACACCCTTAGCCAGAACAGCTGCCATAATCAGGTTTGCGGTGCCTGTTACGGAGGCCTCATCAAGCAGGATGTAAGTGCCTTCGAGTCCGCCGGGAGCATTTATCTCGTAATGCCGGCTGTCTGTGAGGAAAGCGAAGTCCGCACCTAATTTCTGCAGGCCGAGGAAATGAGTGTCGAGTCTTCGTCTGCCAATCTTGTCGCCACCCGGTTTGGGTAAAACGGCGCGACCGAAGCGGCTCAGCAGCGGACCGATTATCATCACTGACCCGCGCAGCGTCCTGGCCATGGCGCTGAACTCATCCGTCTCCAGAAAATCTATGTCTACGTCATCTGCCTGAAAAGTGTAAGTGTCGGGGGCTAACCGCTCAACCTTTACGCCAAGACGCTTGAGAAGACGGATGAGGTTGCGGATGTCGAGGATGTCGGGGATATTGCTGATTTCCACCTTCTCCGATGTCAGCAATGTGGCACAAATCACCTCCAGGCCCTCGTTCTTGGCACCTTGCGGTGTTATGGAGCCGTGGAGGTTATGGCCGCCTTCCACAATGAAACTGCTCATTTCTTCTTTTTCTTCTTTTTGGCGTTTTTCGCTGCGGCGGGTTGTTCGGCAGCTATGAAATTGCGCAGATGGTAAATTTCAGGATTAAGGTTGATGGCGCCGTTGGTGAGTGTGCAGAGGTCGCGAAAGACGATGAAATCATCGGCTGCCTCGGGGTTGTGCAGGAAGAGCGATTTTTTCATCTGCATGGCAATGCGCCATACAGCCTCCTCCTTGTCGGGGCCTTCCTCCATTTTGCACACGGCTTTAGCCATATCGTCGATGATGCGGCCGTAGACCCTCATGCGCGGCTGTGAAATGAGATAGGGGACACGTTCCGGGGTAGGACGCACGTTCTCTTCCGTTATTACCGGACACGGGAAATCCACATCAAGGTCAAAATCTGCCAATATCTGAATAGTGTCCCAGGCTTTGGTGCTGGGCCACTCGCGGGCGTTCATTTCGTCAGGAAACAGACGGCACAGATATGCGGCGATGGTCTCGGCGCATGCCTGGCGTTCATCCCTGTCTTCGATGGTGCGACAATAATCTACCATCTGCTGGATATGCCGCCCAAATTCAGGTAATTTTAGTCTGGGTCGGTTGGTGTTGTAATCCATCTTTTTTCGTGTAAGGATATGGCCCGACACAGCTGTCGGACTTTGCACTCCTGTTCAGACTGCAAAGATAATCAATTATTTCTATTTTGGGGGCTTATTGATTCAGAATATCCACAAATTCTCTCGGCAGGAGAATGTTGTTTATTCCCAATGCGTTGCGGAAGAGCGGGGCAATTTCTTCATCCTTGAAACCGGCAATGCCGCAACCGATGCGTGTAACGAGAAACTTCAACTGCGGATGCTGCCGGGCAAAGTCTATGAACTCGTCAACGTAAGGGGCTATAGTCTCCACGCCACCCTGCATTGTGGGGATGGCGTATGACTGTCTTTGCAGGCCGACGCCTTGGCCCATTATGGCACCGAAATATCTGTAAGCGGCTCGGGCTGCTCCTCCTCCGTGACGGCCGGCAAGATTGCTGCCGAAGACAAAAATTTCGTTGGGTGCTAAGTCGCTTATGTGATTGGGTGTGAACTCCATGGCAATAAAAAATTTGGGATGCGCAACATTTTCTGTTATGCATCCCTTGTTGGTGGCGGAGGCAGGACTCGAACCTGCGACCTTTGGGTTATGAGCCCAACGAGCTACCACTGCTCCACTCCGCGATATCGTGTTTGCGAGTGCAAAATTACATCATTTAGGAGCCTTTGTCAAGGGTTTTGGGCAACTAATTTTGTTAAATTAAGTTAAACAAACTCTAACATCCTTATTTACAGGCACTTAGTGGTGATTGTTCGGTGCCCCAAAAGAGACACTTTTCAGGTTATATGGTCTGCGTTATGGGCCATACGAAAGCACGCAGCCCGAGTCGCGGCTTCTCTTCATCAAGAGCCCGGAGGCGTGTCAGGATGTTCTCAACCCGGTCATCCTCAACAAAAGTGAGAATTGCGGAGGCCAGCGAGGGCCAGGCGTGAGTGCCGTAATGAGGCTCGCCGCCTTTGCTTCCTCGGCCCTGAACGGTGCCGAAGTTGGTGAAGCCGCGACAGTTGGAGCGTTCCAGAATTTCTATTATCTGATGTTCGTGTGCCTGGTCAAAGGCTATGAATATGGCTTGCATTGGGTGTTGGAATAACGTTGGTGAATGACTTTGATAAGTGGCTGCAATGCACTTTAATCGGCCCGGAGGTTCAAAGCTGAGAGGTATGCCCTCCGGGCTGATTTGTGCTGTGTCATCTGCTCATAAACGGTTGCGAACGAAGGAGTTACTGCTTATCGTCGCTTTCTTTTTGCGGCAACTGTTTAACAGCTTTTTGGGCATTGCCCTTAAGGAACTTCTTGTGGAGCTTTTTACGAGCCCGTTTCACACCGCGGCCGGCGAAGGAGCAGTAAAGTACCGGCACGAAGAGCAGCGTGAGGATGGTGGAGAAGGTGAGGCCGCCGATGACGGCTGTACCCATAGGCTTCCACATTTCAGAACCCTGTCCGCTGCCCACTGCCATGGGCACCATGCCGAGGATGGTGGTGAGCGTGGTCATAATCACCGGACGCAGACGCGAGCGGCCGCCGTCGATTACGGCTGTGCGGATGCTCATGCCGCGTTCGCGGTTCAGCGAGATATAGTCGATGAGCACAATGCCGTTTTTAACCACAATGCCGATGAGCATAATGGCACCGATAAGCGACATCACATTGAGCGTGTTGCCGGTAATCCACAGTATCAGGAAGACGCCCGAGAAGGCGAACATCAGCGACGTCATGATGATGCCGGGATATGTGAGGCTTTCGAACTGCGCCGCCATGACTATGTAGACCAGGATGATGATGAGCAACCCTAACGTCAGCAAGTCGCCGAAGCTGTCCTGCTGGTCCTCGAAGCTGCCTGCCAATCCTATTGAGACATCGCCGGGAAGGTCCAGCTCGTCAATCTTCATATGAGCCTCGGTAACCACCTCGCTCATAGGCACGCCGTCTACCACCGTCGACACCGTAACCTGGCGTTCACGGTCTTTGCGTTCAATAGTCGGAGGCGACCAGCGTTCCACCACCGTGCCCAGCTCCTTGATGCGGATGCCGGCGCCCGAAGGGGTATAGACAATGATATTCTCAATGTCTTCAATGCTTTGACGACTTTCAGGCTCATACATCACCTTAATGTCGTATTCTTCGCCGTCTTCGCGGTATTGAGAGGCTATGGCGCCGTTTATACGGTTGCGCATTACGTTGGCCACAGTCGACATATTAAGCCCGTAGAGAGCCAGTTTCTCGCGGTCGAAATCAACCTGTATTTCCGGCTGGTAATCCGAGCGCGACACCGTTACGTCGGCTGTGCCGGGAATGCCCTTGAGAATCTCAACAAGTTTGGCTGCCACCGTGTCGGTCTCGGCGAAATCATATCCGTAGATTTCAAAATCCACAGTGGCCTGACCACCCATGCCTGCGCCTCGGCCGCCGCCGACATTGACCTCCGTTTTCTTAAATTCGGGGAAGTCATTGGCAAGGTCCTGACGCATGCCGTCGGCAATCTCCTTGATGCCGCGCGTTCGGTCTTCGGGGTCTGTCAGACTTATGTTCATTGATGCCAGATGCGGGCCATTGTCACTCAGCGACGCAAACGTGTTGTCGCTGCTTGCGGGTCCCACAGTGTAGTTGATGATTTTGATTTCAGGATATTTATGGCGCCACAGGGTGTCGAGCCGATAGAGAACTTCCTGAGCCTGTTCCACACGCGACCCTATGGGCAGCTCCAGCGACACGCCTATGCGCGCATTGTCTTGCGTGGGGAAGAACTCGGTGCCCACAAAGCGCATGAGGAAGAGGGAGCCGACAAAGATGCCCAGGCAGATTATCACCGTTACCGTGCGGTGCGACACCACGCGGTGAAGCAATCGGGCATAGCCGTTGTCTAAAGCGTCCAGAGCCTTCTCTATGGGGCCGTAGAAGGTGTTGAAGAGCTTGCTGTGAACACGCTTCAGCTTAAGCCATTGGCTGCAGAGCATGGGGGTGAGGGTAAGGGCGCAGGTGGTGGAAATAATCATCATGATTGTTACCATCCAGCCTAACTGACGGAAGAGGACACCTGTCATGCCCGTTACCAGCGTCAGCGGGAAGAACACCGCAATCAGCGTCAGCGTGGAGGCTATTACCGACACCGCCACCTCATTGGTGCCGTGAACTGCCGCCTGACGCGGGTCGGCTCCACGCTCTATATGCGTCGTTACGTTCTCCAACACCACTATGGCGTCGTCCACAACCATGCCGATGGATATACTCAGCGCCGACAGCGACACTATGTTGAGGGTGTTGCCTGTGGCATATAAGTATATGAATGAGGCAATCAGCGACACCGGTATGGTGATGATGATAATCATGGTGGCGCGCCATCGGCCAAGGAAGAGGAATACCACTATCATCACAAAGAGAAGAGCGTAGAGCACCGTTTCTTCAAGCGAGGCAATGGTGTTGCGAATGTTGTCGGAAGTGTCGACAATCACACCCAATTTGACGTCGGAAGGCAGCGAGGCCTGCAAACGCGGCAGCATCTGCATCACCTTCTCGGAAATCTGCACCGAGTTGGCGCCGCTCTGTTTCTGAATCACAATCATGGCGCCTTCAGCACCATTGTTGTAAGTCTGTTGCGTCCGTTCCTCCAGCGAGTCGTCGATACGCGCCACGTCGCGCAGATAGACTGTCTTGCCGCCCGAGCTTGCCACCGGCAAATCGAGCATCTGACGGCTGTCGGTGAATTCACCTTTCACACGCAGCGCATACGTGTTTGAACCGATGTCTAACGAGCCGCCGGGAGTGTTGCGGTTTTCGGCACCTATCACCTGAGCCACCTGTTCCACCGAGAGGTTGTAAGCCTCCAGGCGGCGCGGGTCAACATAAACGTGAATCTCGCGCTTGGGAGCGCCCGAAATGCTCACCGAGCCCACGCCGTCTATGCGGGCAAGCGGGTTGGCCACACGGTCGTCAAGAATCTTGTACAGACCTGCCATGCTCTCCTTTGCTTCCACTGACAGCAGACAGATAGGTATCATGTCGGTGGAGAATTTGAAGATGATGGGATCCTGGGCGTCGTCGGGGAGCTGCTGGCTCACCATGTCGAGTTTGTCGCGCACCGAGTTGGTGAGCACGTCAATGTCGTAGCCATACTCAAACTCCAGCGTTATCACCGAAGTGTTTTCGCGGCTCTCGGAGGTGATGTGTTTCAGATGCTCAACCGAGTTGAGCACATTCTCCAAAGGCTTGGTTACGTTCTGTTCTATATCCTCGGCCGAAGCACCCTGGTAAAACGTAATTACCATGATGGTGTTTGTGTCGATGTCGGGATAGAGGTCAATGGGTAGCTTCTTCAGCGAGAAGATACCCAGAATGACCACCGCCACAAAGCACAGCGTGGTCATTACGGGCCGTTTGACGGCGCTGGCGTATATACTCATGGCCTTCTGTTACTTAGCAAGTTTTACTTTGATGCCGTTTGCCAGGCGACTCTGGCCCGTTACCACCACATAAGTTCCTGACTCAACGCCCGACAGCAATTCATAGGAGTTGTCTATGCGTCGGCCGAGCTGCACCTGCACATAATGCACTTCGCCGTCGGAGTAGGTGTAAACGTAAGAGTTGCCTGAGCCTTGCATCTTCACCACGGCCTTGTCGGGCACAACAACATGGCGTGCCGTGCCGAAGTTAAGCGTTACGCGGGCAAACATACCGGGCAAGACGGCGCCGTCGGCATTGGGCAGCGTTATCTCCACGCCGAAAGTCTTGGTGTTGGTGTCTACGGTGGGTGCTATGAGCGAAACAACGCCTGTGAATTTTCTGTCGCCGTAGGTATCGAAGGTCATCACCGCCGGCATGCCCTTACGCAATTTGGCATATTCCGTTTCCGCCACATTGATGACCACCTTTACCGGCTGCACTCTGCCTATGGTGAGCACCGGCAGCTGACCCGTAACATCGCCCGGGTCGTAATTACGGGCTGTAACCACACCGTTGATAGGGGAGGTCAGCACCGTGTTTTCCTGCGCGTTTCTGAGGGCGCGGCGCGCTGTGGCAAGCTGATTGCGGGCGGCCGTTACCTGTGTCTGCATCTGCTCAACCTGCTGACGTGTGCCGCCGCCTATGCGATACAGCTCCTTGGCGCGGTTGAGGTCGGCTTCCAGCTGGCTCAGCTGTGCCTGTGCCGTACTTATCTGAAGCTGATATGAGTCGGTATTGACGTTGTCGAGCACCACAAGCTTCTGACCCTTGCTCACCCGCATACCCTCGTCAACATAGATTGCCTTGATGCGGTTGCTCATCTGGGCCGAGATATTGTTTATCAGATACGGCTCCACAGTGGCTGTGTAGGTCTGTATCTGGTCTACATCCTGTTCAGATACCTGTTCCACTTTCACCGTGGGCACATTATCTTCTTTGGCAGATTCATTTTTTGCTTTGTCCGAACCGGAGCAAGAGGCAAGAAAGGCGAGAAGAAGGAAAGCGGTGAATGATTTCAGCTTCATTTATTCATTGTTCAATTTTGCCCGCGGCCTAAAAGCAGATCGAGCTGTGAAACAGATACAAGATAGTTGTAAACGGCCTGATAGAAATTCAGTTGCGCCGTGGTGTTGGCCAGTTCGCTGTCGCGCAAATCGAGCCATGAGGCAGCGCCGAGTTCAAAACTCCGTTGCATAATGTCGTATGCACGCCGAGCCTGTGCCATACCCCTTTGTGAGGCTACTATCTGATTGGCTTCGCGGTTGATGTTGTCGAGGCTCAGGTCAACCTGCATTTGCAGCGACGACAGCAGATTCTCGCGCTGCAGCTGAATCTCTTTGCGTTGCAGACGCGCGTCTTTGAGGCCGTAATAACGGCTTCCGCCTGAGAAAATAGGCACATTGAGCTGCAGAGCCACATAGCTGTAAGGATTGAACTGCAGATTGCGCAGCGCATTGCCGTTGCTCATGGAGTTCCATGAATAGCTGAACGACGCGCTCAGGGTGGGCAGGAAAGCCCGTTTCTGCAGGCCTATGTTGTGCAGCATTATGGAGTCCTGAATATTGATTGTGCGCAACTGAGTGTTGTCGTTGAGAGAGGGTGCGAGCTGAGTGTGGGCATACATCTCCTCGCGCAGGGCCTCCAGCGTGGTAGTCGGCTCCACAACGGCGTCAGGCGGCAGATTGAGCAATACTTTGAGCTGCAGACGGGCCTGACGTATGGCAATGTCGGCCTGGAGCAATTCGGGCTCTATGTTACGCACCTGTACTGCCGTGCGCAGTGTGTCATATTCAGTTGCGGTTCCGAGCAGATAGCGGTTGCGGAAGATGGTGGCGTTGAAGACCGCCTGATTGTAATTCTGTTTGATGACCCCTAATGAGGCCTTGGCCAGCAGTAAGGCATAATAGGCGCAATTCACCTGGTTGACCATGTCAAGACGGCTGGCGCGGGCCTGCTCTGCATTTGCTAAGATTTGTAAATCGCTTATCTGCAGCGACTTCCACAGCTGTGGCGCCACAAGCGGCATGGAAGCGCCGAAGCCGAACGACCAGTTGTTGTCAGTACCCATCTTGAATTTCTGGGTCTCACCGCCCATATTCATCGACACCGTCTGCAACTCAACGGCGCGCTGATACGAACCGGTGAAGCTAACATTGGGCAACAGCTGAGCCAGTACCTCGCGTTTGCTGTAATCGGCACGCGTTATCTCCATATCGGCCACCTTGATGGTGGGATTGCTGCTCAGCGCTATGTCAATGCACTGGGTGCGGCTCAGCGGCAGGCGAGTGCCCCCGTTGTCCAACGGTAATACCGTAGCCGCATAGTCGGGCAGGCTGTCGGGGCGGATGCTGTCAGAGCGCTGCACATCGGCCTTCATTGCCGTTATGCAGCCTGACAGCAATATGCAGAAACAAATTAGTCTTTTCATTTGCTTCATTGTCCTAAAATTGCTTGATAAAGGTCCTTGCCGGCCGTGGGTAAAAAGTTTTCTAATTTTTTTATGCCTTCGGTGGTTGCTATGGAGCGGAGGAAGCCGTCGGTGATGGTGATGAAGATTTCCTCAAGAGTGAATTTGCCGGCAAACTCATTCTCCATGCGTTTGAGCGCTTCCATCTGCACCTTCATCATATAGCACAGCACCTCGTGGTTCACATCCTCACGCAGCAGACCCTCCTCAATACCACGCTGATATACAACTTCCCAGTCGCTAATCTCCGCGTCATGCTTTTCCTCATAGATGCGTTTGATGTCGGGATAGAGGGTATCCATATCGTGGAAAAAGTCTATCGACAGCATACACAACAGCTCTGCCTGAAGATGAAAAATCTCACTCAGAGCGGTGATGATGTCGGGCGAGGCCTGGAATATCTCGCGGCTCATCCGGCGAATTATGCCGAACATATAATCCAGTGTTACGGATATCAGGTTATGCTTTGAATCGAATAATTCATATAGCGTCCGTTTCGACATACTCAGCTCTGAAGCCAGAAGATCCATGGTAAGACCTTTCAGCCCCTTGTCAATGAGCATCCGGAGTATGGCCGGAAGCAAACGGTTGTATTTGTCAGTTTTTTCCGAGTCAGTAATCATTTCACTTTTATGATGAGTGGTTAAGCCTTTACTTATCACGGCGCAAAATTAGATAAAAAACTTTAAACGCACAATCGGTTTTGTATGTTTTCACAGTTGGCGGTTTTGCCACTGCTGTTCAAAAGTTGTAACTTTGCATATCTTATGGCAAATACCACCGACAACAATACTCAATCGCTGAATGAGCAGCAGCGTGCGGCAGTGGAGTTTAAAGGCCGCAATCTGCTTGTACTTGCCGGCGCAGGAACAGGCAAGACGCGAACTATTATAGCAAGGGCGCGGCATCTGTTGAAAAACGGCGTGTCGCCCGAGCGCATACTTATACTTTCCTTCACCCGTAAGTCGGCAAAAGAGATTGTCGACAGGCTGCAGTCGGCGTTGCCGAAAAGGAGCGCCGAGATGAAGGGATGCACCTTTCACAGCTGGTGTATGGAGCTGATTGAGAGCAATCCGCAGGTGTTCAATTTCGGCAAATATTCCGTTATTGACGAAGATGACCGCAACAGCGCCTTTAATCTTATCTGCGGCCGAAATTTCAAGGCTTCCAACTTCATCAAGCCCGAGCAACTGTCGGATGTTTACAGCTATATGGTGAATGCCTGCTGCAACCTCTCAAAGGCTCTTCAGGTAAAGATTTTCAACGGGCGCACTGACAAGGCTACGCGCAACGCCATTTTGGGCAAACGACCCGTGTATGAGGCTGCCATACGCAAGTATATTGAATTCAAAGCTCAGCACCGCTATCTTGACTATGACGACATCTTGCATAGGGTAGCTACCGGTCTGGCCCGGAATGAGGAGGCCGCAAGGCATCTTGCCTCGCATTACGACCATATTCTCATTGACGAGATGCAGGATACCAATCCGCTGCAGTACAAGCTCCTGAAGTCGTTCTGGGACCATGTCAATCTCTTTTGTGTTGGCGATGATGCGCAGAGCATCTATGGCTTTCGCGGCGCCGATTTCCAGTCGGTGCATCATTTCACGGAAGTAGTGCCTGACGCCGAAGTAATGCGCCTGACGCTCAATTACCGTTCCACCCAACAGATTCTTGATTTTGCCAACTGGGTGCTTCAGCGCTCGCCGCTCAACTACGATAAGAATCTGAAAGCCGACCGGGGAAAAGGCGAATTGCCCATGCTCATTCACTATGCGCAGGAATGGGATCAGGCCCGCGATGTAGTGATGCGCATCCGCAACAGTGTGGGCATGGAAGGGTGTAAATATGCCGACAATATGGTGCTTAGCCGCAGCAATTATGGCATGAGGTCCGTTGAGGCGTGTCTGATAGAGGCCGGTATTCCGTATATCATTTTCGGCGGAACTTCTCTTATGAAGTCGGCTCACGTCAGGGATGTGGTGTCTGCGCTGCGTATTGTGGCCAATTATCGCGACGAACTGGCCTGGATGCGCTATCTGAAGCTCTTCCCGGGAGTCGGCGACATCACAGCTGCCAAGATTATTGCCAAGCTGCTTGAAAAGCAGACCCTCCGCGAATGTCTCGAAACGCTGGTCATAGACTTTAAGATGCCCGGCGAGGCCGCCTCTACGCTGCAGGCGATATATAATCTGCAGGCTGAGGTGGGCAAAGCCATTCAGGCTGCCTTCTCAGGCCTGGAGAAGCAGTTGAAGAGCCACTATAAGGATGACTGGGAGGCGCGCAGCCGCGATTTGCCGATTTTGCAAATGATTGGCAATGCAGCCGAGTCGCTTACCGCTTTCCTCAGCGAATATTTGTTTGACCCGTCTCTCGAACTCGGACAGAAAAACGAAAGCAAGCCCGACGACCATGTTATCCTCACCACCATTCATTCGGCAAAAGGCCTTGAAGCCCGCAATTGCTACATACTCAATGTAAGCTACAATAACTTCCCCTCGTCGCACGCCATTGAGCTTGGCGATGAAGCCGTGGAGGAAGACAGGCGCTGTCTGTATGTGGCTTTGACACGGGCTAAAGACAGGCTTTTCATCTACCGCAGTATCAGGGCGGTGAGAGTGCTTGACCCGGAGGCGGAAGAGAACTGCTCCAAGAGCTATTTCCTCAATAATTTGCCACCGGCTTTGTATCGCTTCGGTGATGTGTGCGATGCCTCTAACGTCGGGACTGAATATAAGGGCAAGAGCATAAAACTGGAAGACACCGAGGATTTCGATTTCTCGTAACCACGGTGCCTTCCGGTTATAGTGTTTCTTCTTTGCTAAGACGCTTATTCGCTGCGGTTCTCGCGGTTGAAGATATGCCGTAACCTGCTGAAGATGCGGCTTGCCGTGGACTTAGAGGGCACAATGTTGTCGCTGTCCTTCAGGCTCTCAATGGTACTCTTCTCCTTGTCGTTGAGGTTCTCGGGCACGTATACCATGACATTGACCAGCAGGTCGCCCTTGATGTTTGAATTAAGCTGAGGCAGACCTTTGCCGCGCAGACGCAATACCTTGCCGGGCTGTGTGCCGGCCGGAATCGTCAGACGGGCGCGTCCGTCAACAGTGGGTATCTCGGCCGGACCGCCAAGAACTGCTGTGGGGAAGTCGAGCATCAGGTTGTAAATCAGGTCGTTGCCGTCGCGCAGCAACTCGGTGTCTTTCTCCTCCTGCACCACAATGAGCAAATCGCCGTTTACGCCCTTGCCGCCGCGCGGTGCGTTGCCTTTGTTGGGCAGAGTCAGCGTCATGCCGTCTTCCACGCCGGCAGGTATGTAGAAGTTCACAACCTCTTCTACGCGCTCCACGCCTTCGCCGTTGCATTTGCTGCATTTGCGGTCAACCACTTTACCCTCGCCGTGGCACTCCGGACATACATCCTGACTCTGTTGCGGGCCAAAGATGGTCTGATGAACGGTTGTGGTGTATCCTGTGCCGCCGCAGGTTGAGCAAGTGTGGAAGGCAGTGCCGTTTTCAGCACCTGTGCCGCCGCATGCCGAGCAGGGCACAAGACGCGGAATCTTCAGCTTCTTCTCAACGCCATGCATCACGTCGTTGAGCGTTACCTTCACCTTTATGCGCAGGTCTGTGCCGCGTCGCTGACGCGGTTGTGGACGCCGTCCGAAGCCACCGCCGCTGCCGTAATGGCCGCCGAAGATGTCGCCGAACTGTTCGAAGATATCCTCCATGCTGAAGCCGCCGAAACCGCCGAAGCCGCCTCCTGCGCCTCCCGGGAAGCCCTGAGCCTGCGGACCTGCATGGCCGAACTGATCATATTGCTGACGCTTCTTGTCGTCGCTCAATACGTCGTATGCCTCGGCTGCTTCCTTGAATTTCTCCTCGGCTTCCTTATCGCCCGGATTACGGTCGGGGTGATATTTGAGGGCCAGTTTGCGATAGGCCTTCTTTATTTCATCTTTTGTGGCGCCTTTTTGCAGCCCCAACACTTCATAATAATCTCTCTTTGCCATTGTCGTGGTGTTTTTGCAGACTTTCAGATATGTTGCTACATACTGAAATCAGGGTTTATTGGCCTACCACCACTTTGGCGTGGCGAAGCACCTTGTCGTTGAGCGTATATCCTTTCTGTACGGTGTCAAGAATCTTGCCTTTCTTATCTTCGCTTGGTGCCGGAACGGCTGCTATGGCCTCATGACGGTCGGCATTGAACGTGTCGTCGGTCATGTCGAACTCCTTCACACCATTTTGTTCAAGATACTTTTTCAGCTTGTTGTAAATGAGCCGGAAACCCTCAATCTGTTTCGGGTCGGCATTTTCATCCTTGGCAGCTGCTTCCAGACCGCGTTCAAAATCGTCGATAACCGGCAGCAGACCTTTGAAAGCCTGTTCGCCGCCATTCTTTATAAGCTCGGCTTTTTCGCGGATTGTGCGTTTGCGGAAATTGTCGAAGTCCGCATAGAGCAGCAGATATTTATTCTTTTCTTCCTCTAACTTCTTATTCAGCTCCAGAATCTGGCCCTCGAGCGTTTCAGTCTGGTCCTCGCTGTCCAACGCCTCGACGTCTTCTATGACATCGACATCATCGGATGCAGCTTCCTGAGCAGCCTGCTGTTGTTCTTTGGCCTTTTCAGTGTCAGCGGCTGCCTTTGGGTCTTTATTGTTGGGGTTATAGTTGTGCTTGTTGTGTGACATAGCTTTGTCGTTTAAATTTTATTAGCAAAAATTGAGCCAAAGTAATGTTTGCTTCAGCGTGGCAGAATCTTTTTTCTCTGCCATTCTATAATTTTAACAAAGCTAAGGCCTTAAGGTTGCATCATGAACCCAATATTACAACAGCACAAGAGCCTTGAAGGGAGCCTCTGCTTGGAGCAAAGCCTTTTCGGCACTCTCCTTATCGGAGAAAATGCCGTAGAAGGAAGCGCCTGAGCCGCTGAGAGAAGCATATAATGCTCCGGAGGCATAAAGACCCTCTTTCAGGGCGCCGCAATGGGGATAAAGGTCAAGGAAAGGCTTCTCGAAGTCATTCATCAGCTCTTTGCGCCACACGTCAAAGTCGGATTCATAGATGCTTGTCAGGCTCTCGGAGTGTTTGGCCGGTGTGATACGCGCAAAAGCCTCGCGCGTAGACATATTCTCTGCGGGCTTGACAATAACGCACCACAGGCCTCTCAAACGCTCCTGCAGAGGCGTGAGCTGTTCGCCTATACCATTTCCCAAAGCCGGTTTGTTGAGCAGGAAGAACGGACAGTCGGCTCCGAGCTTCAGAGCAGCTTTGGCCAACTCATCCTCGCTGAGAGGGTTGTCTTGAACCTTGTTGAGCATCTTCAGCATAAAGGCTCCGTCGGCCGAGCCGCCTCCTAATCCCGCCTGTACAGGCAGATGCTTCTCCAGTCTGATAGCCATAGGCGCCACCTCGATGCCTTTGCGCTCACATAGGCTGCGGAACAGCTCGCGGGCTTTGAAGGTAAGGTCTTTGTCGGTGGGCCATTTCGCCCCGTCTATGCTTATCATTTCTGTCTCCGCTGCTGTCAGTTCAAGCATATCGCAGAAGGGATACGGACACTCAGGCTTGCCGTTGTAGAGTCCCACAGGATAGAAGATTGTTTCAAGCTCGTGATAGCCGTTGGGAAGGCGACTTACCACCCGCAGTCCGAGGTTTATTTTTGCATTTACAAATGTAAGCATGGCTCAGGAAAATTTTTTGTTTGAATTCAGAGTTGACGGTGTCATGAGGCCCAGCACCAGACCTCGCGTCAGCAGATAGCCGCAAAAGGCTCCCCACAGCAAATCCACTGATGGCAGTCCGTGGCAGAGCGATACGATGAAGAAGACCATTGCGGCGCTGAAAGTGGCCACCAACATACGTCGGGTGGCTGTGAGGCCTATATATACGCCGTCGAAAATAAAGGCCCAGACAGAGACTAACGGTATGGCGGCCACCCAGTAACGGTATTGTGCCACCTGCTCAACCACCTGCGTCTGCGACGTCAGCAGCGAGGCACCCCACCGAGCGCCGGCGCCGTAGAGCAGGGTGAATATTATTGTTATGCCGCCGCCCCACAGCAGCAGGTGTTTTACCGCGCTGTAAAGCATGGGTTTGTCGGCCGCTCCGGCAAACCGGCCGCAGAGGGCCTCGCCCGTGAAGGCCAGTCCGTCCATGAAGTAAGAAAAGGTGTGGAAGAACTGCAGCATTACGGCGTTGGCAGCGAGTGTCAGGGCACCCATTCGCGCTCCTAACGACGTCATAGCCACCGTTACGGCCATGATGCACGCCGAGCGCAACAGTATGTCGGTGTTGACTTTAAAAAGTCGCAGCAGAGTGCCGCGGCGGAACACCGATTTCCATCCTGACCAAAGGGATTCTTTCTGCAGCGGACGAGCGAGCAGAATGGCGGTTAGGAATCCGGCCCAGTCGGCAATAACGGTGCCTAAAGCCACTCCTCTGAAGCCCATACCGCAGCTGAACACCAGAAACAGACTCAGCGGTATGTTGACGGCATTGACACCTATCGACACAATCATTGGCCTTACGGTGTTCTGCATTCCCAGCATCCATCCCAGCACAGCCATGGTGCCTAATAACGCCGGAGCCGCCCACATCAGTGTGTTGAAGTAATCTAAAGCCATGGCGCCCGTCTCCGCGTCGGCATCCATTATCTCCGTCATGAAACTGCCCAACGGCTGTCGAAGCGCCCATAGGATTATGCCTATGCCTATTCCGGCCACTATGCCTTGTGAGAAGAGCCGTTGCAGCTCGGCACGGTTATCGGCTCCGAAGGCCTGTGCCGTAAGTCCTGATGTGCCCATTCGCAAAAAGCCGAAGAGCCAGAACACCGGGTTCACCATCATTGCCCCCACCGCTATGGCGCCCAGATAGCTCACGGTGCCTAAGTGTCCGGCAATGGCAGTGTCGCACAAACCCAACAGCGGAACGGTGATGTTGCTCACCACCGCCGGCACGCTTAATCGCCATATCTCACGATTAAGATTCACTTTGTTTCTCTTTCTCTGAATATTATGTTATTTGGTGCTACATTTCATGCAGGGGATATGACAGTGATAGGTTGTGCGTCCGCATACCTTGCATGAATGATTGCGACCGTTTACATACATCCTTGACATTGAACCGCTTGCCATGGCACCTGAAGGGTCATTCTCGAACATGGGGTACTTCTCGTAGCCGATTCCGTGGCAATTGCTGCACGTCCGGTTGCTTTGGCCTGATGACTGCCCTGAGGAAGAGGTGCGTCCGTGGCTGTTACTCGAAGGCGGAACGGGGGTATATCGGCCTGTTCCTTTGCAGATGCAACATTTGCCTGATCCCCAACAGCTGAAGCATGGACTGGTCATTACTCTGCCTGCTACGTAAACCGGTTGGGAGTGTCCGCTGCCTTTGCAATAGACACAGATTTTCTTGCCTTGGCAATAATGGCATACTTTCTGTTGGGCCTGTAGGCCGGCGCCACGGCTGTCGCAAGCACTAATAACAGAATTATTGTTATTCGGGTCTTAAATCTTTTCATAAGGGGTTTGAGTTTGAAAATATTTACAGTGGGTAAGTCTTGAATCTCGGTTTGCTGAACTGATTATTTGTTTCTGATGCAAAATTAAGTTTTTATTGCTTACCCTCCAAATCTCTTTAGATGGCTCTGAAATTACCCCGATTTTTCCCTCATGAGTCTTAAAATAGGGCTTGTTTTAACTAAATTAAGTTAATTAAAGTTATAGAAATTATAAAATTGTTTCAATTTTTTGGATGTTAATTCGTTATTGAATAAAAATCACTACCTTTGGGGAGCAAAACATGTCAAGAGCAGATAAAGACATATCATCATCGTTGCCTGTTGACCAGGAGAAGCTGGTTGAACAGTTGCGCGACCCCAAGACGGCGGCCGCTGCGTTCAACGTCATGATGAAGCTTTATGGCGAGCGCATCTATTGGCATATTCGCAAGATGGTGGCCGCCCATGACGACGCCATGGATCTGCTGCAGAATGTTTTTATCAAAGCGTGGAAATCGCTCGACAAGTTCCGGGGCGCCGCAAAACTGTCGACATGGCTCTATAAAATTGCGGTCAACGAGTCGTTGAATTTCATCAAGAAGGAGAAAGCGGCTCAGGGCATCACGGATGCTGACAGCGATGAGGCCCTTTTTGCCAACCTTGAAGCTGACCCATGGTTTGACGGCGACGAGTTGCAGGCTGAACTGCAAAGAGCCATTGCCGCTTTGCCCGAAAAACAGCGGCTGGTATTCAGAATGCGCTATTACGACGAGATGAAATATGAGGAAATTTCCGAAATATTAGGCACATCCGTCGGCGCCCTGAAAGCCTCCTATCATCATGCCGTATCCAAGATAGCCAAACACTTCGATCTCTAACCCCCCCTTCCCTTCCTTCCTCCTCCCCGTTCTGTGAAGGGGCAATCTTGCCCTTCAAGCAGGATGAGGTGGGTATCCGCCAGGGTGCTCTCAACCGGCGAATTATAGCGATAATCTAATTTGGGATATTCAGTTAATGGCTATGAGAAAAGGGACTGCAAAAGTAT
>UMAK01072183.1_pt1 | contig 52639 bp, 42 predicted proteins | sample 1963681 | NCBI WGS metagenome assembly UMAK01 (sample SAMEA4835913, study PRJEB28245) | human gut metagenome | biome: gut microbiome; material: fecal sample | place: Denmark | collected 2008 | reverse complement strand
TTTCAGCTACAAATGTATCCTTTTTTTTCTTTTCTTGAAGCATTATCCCTTTTTTATCTCGAATAAATACTGCAAATTAATATAATTTAAAACCTTTCGTACCTTATTTGCGGAATCCGAACACTTTTAGCGCATTTTCAGAAGTGACCTGAGCCACGTATTCAAGGCTCTTCTGATAAATTTCCGCTACTTTGGCAAGGGTATCTTTCACGTTGGCGCTTTCATTTCTCTTCCCGCGATTCGGAACGGGGGTCAAATAAGGAGAGTCGGTTTCGAGCACAATACGCTCCAAAGGAACGGTCAACAGGGTTTCCGGCAACGTCGACTTTTTGAAAGTGACCACTCCGTTAATGCCCAGCATGAAACCATCGAACTCCAGCAGTCTAGCCGCTTCTTCCGGCGTTCCGGTAAAGCTATGGAAAATCCCTTTTAATGCGGTTTTCTTATAGGGTTCCATTACCTTATATATATAATCAAATGCTTCTCTCGTATGAATAACAACCGGCAATTCATATTCAAGCGCCCATTCGATCTGTCTTTCAAAGACCAAAAGCTGCTCTTTCAGAAAAGTCCGGTCCCAATAGAGGTCCAGACCGATCTCACCGATAGCCACAAAATGATTGGGAGCCGACAAACGTTCACGTACAATTGCCAATTCCTGCTCATACGTCTCATTCACCGAAGTAGGGTGCAATCCAATCATCGGATAACAAAGATCCGGATATTTCGCACAAACGGATAATAAAGCGTCAATCGTCGTACTGTCAATATTGGGCATAAAAATAGACGAGACACCGGCATGGCGCGCACGCTCCATAACTTGCGGCAAGTCTTCGGCAAATTCTTCTAAGAAAAGGTGTGAATGGGTGTCTATCAACATGATAACTAATTTTCTTCTTTTACTTTCTCGCTGGAACGATAATAATATATCAGTCCATAGTCACGGCACTTATCCAAACGATCCTCGTTTGGAGTAACGTCTTGATATTTCGCTTCTACCTGATTCCAGATATCCAGAATCAGTTCATCGGCACGCTCACGCATAGAGGCCAGCTCATCAAGACTACGGTTGGTCAATGCCTGATAATTCTTTTGCCGTTCATAACTGTCCAGAAAAATATCGTAATGCACTTTTACACGTGCAATGGTCGGATTATAAATAGGTATACCGCCCTGTCCTGTCCGGCGTTGCTCGCCTTCGATGATTTTCTTCCCCCACTCCACCAACGAAGCCTCACTCAACAGATCGGGCACGACATTGGCATCGGGCAGATCGTACAGTTTTTTGTGTACCGCTTTTATCTCGTCACGAAGCACAGCCAAATTGAGCACTTGGATAAAATGAGAAATATACAACCGGGCGGTTTTCACATTTGCCTGGTGCTTGCGACTAGCTCGAGACTGATTCTCGTAACATTGCGTATAGTAAATTTGCGCAGCCTCGAACCTCTGCAGGAAGTTACGTGCCTCGAACAGCGTCTTTAATGAAATAGCCAAATCGCGTACATTATATACATCCCCTTTTTCGACCGCCGCTTTCAGCGCCCGAACTCTCGCTTGATCTGTATTTGGTAATCGTCTATAAGGCATGCTTCAAGGACTTAGCTACATTTCACGGTACATTAACAATTTCACCAGGTTCTTCAGTTCTTTTTTTCTTTCCTCAGCCACTCCCACTGCGGCAAGGCTTTCCATAGCAAGCGTGTAATAGCCGCGCATTTTGTTTTCGCAGACACTGCGAATGTCCAGTTGGTTATACAGTTCAGTAACCGCTTTTATTTTCTCGGCCGGCTGACAAGCTTCCGCATTCAGCCAACGGTTCAGTTCCTCCCTCTGTTTCGCATCCGCACGATCCAATGCCTTGATGAGCATATATGTTTTTTTGTTGCACAGGATGTCTCCGCCTATTTTCTTTCCGAACACTTCCGGATCTCCATAAACGTCCAACAAGTCATCTTGCAACTGGAATGCAACGCCTATCTGCATTCCGAATTTATATAGATTTTCCGCATCTTCGGCAGTCGCCCCCGCCAAGATAGCGCCAATCTTAAGACTGCCCGCAAGCAGCACCGCTGTTTTCAGGCGGATCATTTCAATATACTCGTCTTCCGTCACATCACCGCGGGATTCAAATTCCATGTCCAGCTGCTGTCCCTCGCAAATCTCAAGCATAGTCAGGCTGAACAGCTCCATCACCTCTTTCAAGTGTTCCGCCGGGCAAGCCGTCATATAGCGGAATGCCAGAATCAGCATAGCATCTCCCGACAGCACAGCCGTGTTATCATTCCAGACTTTGTGCACGGTCGGTTTTCCCCTACGCATATCCGAACGGTCCATCAAATCATCATGCAACAACGTGTGGTTGTGGTACACCTCGATAGCAGTAGCCGGCTCATAGATAGAAGCAACATCCTCCCGATACAAATTGTACGCCATCAACATTAATACGGGGCGTATCCGCTTCCCACCCAAAGAAAGAGTATATTCGATCGGTTCATAAAGTCCTTTCGGTGTCCGGGTAAATTGGATATCTGCAATATATTTATTTATTTTATCAAGTAGTTGAGAAGCTGTATACATGAGGATGGAGAAAATATTTAATGAATGAAAAGAGGCTGCCGAAAGCAGCCTCCCAAATTATTGTGTTACAAATTACTGCAATCTGAACATTACAGGAACTGTAAATTTAACACGTACCGGTTTTCCGCGCTGCATACCTGGTTTCCACTTCGGCATGGTGTTAATCACACGGAGGGCTTCCTTGTCCAAGTACGGGTCAACGCTACGTACTACTTTTGCGTCTACAATACTACCGTCCTTGTTGACAACGAACTGTACGATAACACGTCCTTGAGTTCCGTTTTCCTGAGCGATAGTCGGATATTTGATGTTTTTAGCCAGATATTGCATCAAAGCTGCCTGACCGCCGGGGAAATCCGGCATGTTTTCTACAACTTCAAAGATAGTCTGTTCTTCCGGCTCTTCTTCAACTACTTGCACCGGAACATATTTTACTTCTACCGGAGCCACATTATCTTCGTTGATAATGGTAGTTGTTTCATCAATTTCAGCTTTATCGTCGACAATTTCCAGCAATTCAGCCACCTTCGGAGCTTCGGGTGGTGGTGGAGCTTGTTGTTCAGGGGTCTCGGTGATAGGAATGATTTCCTCTTCAAACACAACGTCAGCTACTGCCTGGCTTGTATCAATTTTCACGTCACGCTGGGTCCATTCGAACGCCACGAACATGAAAGCCAACACTACCACGTAACCAACGAGCAGCCATGTAGACTTCTTGCCTTCCAGGTCTGCTTTGGGTGATTTTTTAACTTCCATAAAATAATTAATATAATGATTAATAAAAAAAGTGTCTTCCTATGTGTCTCCGGGCAAATATAGTACATTTTCAGATAACCGTCCACCTCTTCCCGTCTTTTTATCCGGCTTTTTAACTTTTTTAATTCTTTCTGACTTATCCGGCTCCTTTTAACGGCAAATGCATGGTTGATTTTCAAAATAAATGTATCTTTGGCGGACAAATCAGAAGAACTGAATATGAAAAAGATAACAATAGCAATCGACGGTTTCTCTTCTTGCGGAAAAAGTACAATGGCCAAAGACCTTGCCCGCGAAGTAGGATACATTTACATTGACAGCGGAGCTATGTATCGCGCGGTCACCTTATATAGTATAGAAAACGGCATTTTCGACGGGAACGACATCGACACGGAAAAGCTGAGAAAAGAAATCAGAAACATCCGTATTTCATTCCGCCTGAATCCGGCGACCGGACGGCCGGACACGTACCTCAACGGTGTAAATGTGGAGAACAGAATCCGGACGATGGAGGTGTCGTCTAAAGTCAGTCCCATCAGCGCACTCGATTTCGTACGCACAGAAATGGTAGCGCAGCAACAGGCAATGGGAAAGGAAAAAGGCATTGTGATGGACGGACGTGACATCGGAACGACCGTTTTCCCGGAAGCCGAGTTGAAAATTTTCGTAACCGCCACACCCGAGATCCGTGCCCAACGCCGTTACGACGAGTTGAAGGCGAAAGGCCAGGAAGCCAGCTTCGACGAGATTCTGGAGAACGTGAAACAACGGGATTATATCGACCAGCATCGGGACGTCAGCCCATTGCGGAAAGCAGAGGACGCTCTGCTGCTGGACAATACGAACCTGACAATCGAGCAGCAGAAAGAATGGCTGTTTGAACAGTTCAACAAAGTAAGTGGCATTCAATAACCGCAGATAACGACCGCAAATTATGATTAAGGTAGAAATTGACGAAGGTTCCGGCTTCTGCTTCGGTGTGGTGACGGCCATCAACAAGGCAGAGGAGGAATTGGCAAAAGGAGAAACACTTTATTGTCTCGGAGACATCGTTCACAACAGCCGAGAGGTGGAAAGGCTTAAAACGATGGGATTAATCACCATCAACAGGGAGGAATTCAAGCAGTTGCGGAATGCAAAAGTACTGCTCCGCGCGCACGGAGAACCGCCTGAAACTTATATGATCGCCCGCGAGAATAATATAGAAATCATCGACGCGACTTGCCCGGTGGTGTTGCGCTTGCAAAAACGTATCAAACAGGAGTTTCTGCAAGACGCCGCCAACGATGAAAAACAGATTGTGATTTATGGCAAAAACGGTCATGCGGAGGTGCTGGGACTAGTGGGACAGACCGACGGGAAAGCGATTGTCATCGAGAAGGCAGAGGAAGTAAAGAAGCTGGACTTGAATAAAAGTATCCGTCTCTTCTCGCAGACCACCAAGTCGCTGGATGAGTTTCAGGAAATTGTAGCGTATATCAAACAGAATATTTCACCGGAAGCGACATTCGAATACTACGATACGATTTGTCGCCAGGTGGCAAACCGTATGCCCAAGTTAAGGGAGTTTGCAGCTACACACGATCTGATATTTTTCGTCAGCGGGAAGAAAAGTTCAAACGGAAAGATGTTGTTTGAAGAGTGCCTGAAAGTGAACGCCAATTCACATTTAATTGACAATGAAAAGGAAATAGACCCTTCCCTACTCCAAAATGTACAGTCAATCGGGGTTTGCGGAGCTACCTCCACCCCCAAATGGCTGATGGAAAAAATATATAACCACATTCAGTCGCTTATAGAAGAAAGCAAATAGCTGCAATTTGAATATTTTTAATGTTTTCTTCATACGAAAAGAAACTTCATAACCATTGCTTTCAACTTTTTATTGTACATTTGCCACGTCAAACTAATTAATGAAAAGATTGTGTTATGGGAACAGTTAAGTGTATCGGAATCTTGACTTCCGGAGGTGACGCCCCCGGAATGAACGCAGCTATACGTGCGGTGACACGTGCGGCTATCTACAACGGATTGCAAGTTAAAGGTATATATAGAGGGTATAAGGGCCTTGTGACAGGCGAAATCAAAGAGTTCAAAAGTCAGAACGTAAGTAATATCATCCAACTGGGCGGTACTATCCTGAAAACAGCGCGCTGCAAGGAGTTTACCACTCCGGAAGGACGTCAACTAGCCTACGATAACATGAAAAAAGAAGGTATTGACGCTTTGGTAGTCATCGGTGGAGACGGCTCGTTGACGGGGGCCCGCATTTTTGCACAGGAGTTTGATATTCCTTGTATCGGACTTCCGGGAACAATCGACAACGACCTTTATGGCACGGATACCACTATCGGATATGACACGGCATTGAATACGATTCTGGACGCTGTGGATAAAATTCGCGACACGGCAACCTCGCACGAACGTTTGTTCTTCGTCGAAGTAATGGGACGCGACGCAGGTTTCCTTGCGCTGAACGGAGCAATCGCTTCGGGAGCCGAAGCCGCCATCATTCCGGAGTTCAGTACGGAAGTCGACCAATTGGAAGAGTTTATCAAGAACGGATTCCGCAAATCAAAGAATAGTAGTATCGTACTAGTGGCGGAAAGCGAACTGACCGGAGGAGCGATGCACTATGCCGAACGTGTAAAGAACGAATACCCGCAATACGACGTACGTGTAACGATTTTGGGACACTTGCAACGCGGAGGTAGCCCGACTGCTCACGACCGTATTTTGGCAAGCCGACTTGGGGCTGCCGCTATCGACGCTATCATGGAAGACCAACGTAACGTAATGATCGGTATCGAACATGACGAAATTGTTTACGTACCGTTCAGCAAAGCGATTAAAAATGACAAGCCGATAAAAAGAGATCTTGTGAATGTATTGAAAGAGCTTTCTATCTAAGACTCGGAATAATAAATAAAACGCGGATTAACGCGGATAACGCAAATAGAATTTAATCTTTCTTTGTGCAGATCCGCGTTAATCCGCGTTTCCTTTTTTCCTCTTAGGAAGAAATCCATCGTGCCAACGAACGTTCCGTGACTTCCCACAGTAGCTCCCTCTGCACGTGATGAACGTATTTATCCGATAATTTTTTCCGACGATTGCTAGCATACAGTTGCCCCGTCACTCCGGCTTCTTTCTCATCCAACAACAAACCGATAGCGGTGGAAGCCCCTTGTGCGGGCTTGCGAATAAAAGGCCGGAAGAAAATATCCGTCAGCGGGTCAAACCACTTATGCATAGTAATAATATTAGTAGAGACAATGCCCGGATCGGCAGCATTGACGGTAATTCCTTTATCACGGAGTAGCTTGGACAGTTCAATGGTAAACAACAATAAAGCCAGTTTCGTATTGCTGTAAACGGGAATTCTCCAAAATTCTCCGACCTTGCCTCTGTGAAAGAAATCGGGAAGTTCAATACGCCCGATCGCATAAGTGCAAGACACCATGTTTACAATTCGCGCACCGCGCACCATCGCAGGAATCAGTTTCCGGGTAAGCAGATAAGGTCCTACATAATTCACGCTAACCGTTCGCTCAAACCCATCTACGGTAATATGAAGTCCCGTTTCCATCGTTCCCGCATTATTCATCAGCAGAGAAACAGGAAGGTTACGTTCTAATATCCGGTCGGCAAAAGAAGCTACGGATTGCATGGAAGCCAAATCAAGAGCCATAACTTCCAGATTCGGGTTCCCGGTTTCTTCAATCAAACAAGCGCGGACAGTCTCCGCCTTTTGGGGGTTGTAACAAGCCATTATTACCTGATAACCGGCTTTGGCAACGGCACGTGTGATTTCCGTTCCCATCCCTCCGTCCGCACCGGTAATGATAGCCCATTTTATATCATTCATTTCTTTTCCAATTTTTCAATCTCCTTTTGCAGACAAGGAGGTAACGTTTCTTTTAAATGTTGATGGCAAGCCATTTCTATCGAATACATACGGCCTATGCAGTAATTACTGTGTCCACAGCTGCAACGGGCCTGCTCCTCCTGCTTCATCCGGTTCACAAATCCAGGTTCGTTGAGTAAGGCACGCCCCATCTGCACAGCTTCAAAGCCCGCATCGAGCACTTCATCTATCTTCTGACGGGCAACGAGTCCGCCAACATAAATCAAGGGAGCTTCCGGAAGAGCTTCCCGGAACTTTAAGGCGTCTTTCAGGAAATAAGCCTCTTCAAAAGGTACGGACGGAATCATCCATTTTCCGAACATCCGGACGCCGTATTTCAGCCACCAACAGTCCATGTAGTGCGCCATCGAGCGAATCGGCATCGCTCCCCGCATCACATACATCGGGGCTTTGCTGACAAAGCCTCCACTCAGCACTAGTCCGTGAGCACCCAGCTCCAGAAGCCGCTTCGCCACCTGAATGGATTCGTCTATTTCCATTCCGCCTTTGAAACCGTCGCGCATATTCATTTTGACAATCACCGCCATGTCATTGCCCGCCGCTTTCATCACCTCTTCCATCACCAGATCCATAAAACGCATCCGGTTCTCCAGCGAGCCTCCGAACTCGTCTTTGCGATGGTTGGTGTAAGGTGAGAGGAATTGGCTGATTAAATAACCGTGTCCGGCATGCACTTCCACCGCATCAAACCCCGCTTCTCGTGCCAAGTTGACAGCGTTTCCGTAAGCCTGTGCCATTTCCGGAAGTTCTTCCTGTTCCATTCCACGCACAAACGTAGGCGAATAGAGGTTAAAACCAGAAGAAGCGGATATAGGCGTGACACCGCAAATCTTTTTGTGGGACATATTTCCGCAATGCCCTATCTGGATACCTACCGCAGCACCTTCGTCGTGCACGGCTTTTGTCAATTCATTCAAACGGGAAATTATGGACGGACGCATCCATAACTGACGATCGAAAGAGAGCCCGCTTTGCGTCACGGCGGCATAAGCTACGGTCGTCATCCCCACTCCTCCCGCAGCAACCGAGCGGTGGTAATCCAATAGCATCTGCGAGGGAGTATTACCCGGACACATACTTTCAAACGCTGCCGAACGTATCGTCCTGTTCCGCAGCGTCAAAGGGCCGAAAGTGACCGGAGTGAAAAGTTTAGATTCCATAGTAGTTTATATTTATTCAAGTCTTAATTCAATTCGTGATAAAAAAATCTCCTAGTAGAGAAAAGGAAACACCCGCTTCCGTGTGCCTACCGCGTCGCCGAATTCCTCGCGATAACGTTTCCAGATGGCGTCGGCTCGCGGAACGAGGTTTGCAATCGTCCACCAAAGGAAAACAAGTCCGGAAAGCGAACAGGTAAGAATTGCCCAGCCTGCCCATTCTACGATTTCACCGAAATAATTGGCGGAAGTCACATAGCGGTACATGCCTTTCTGTGGCAGATAATGCCGTGTGTCTCCCGGTTTACGCAAATGGCGGATGATATAATCGGACGACCAGTTCACCAGCATACCCGTGAAAAACAGCAAAGTACCTATTATAAAGTACGGGGAGGTGAACCAATCGGACTGGTACATCGTTGCGGGGGCAAGGTAGAAAATCCATTCTCCTTGCATATATCCATTCAACAGATTGAAAAGGATTCCCATTGACATGATGGCCAACGGCATTTTACTTTTTCCTTTCAATAACAAAGGGAAAATGAAAGCCCGTTGAAAATAATGCAGTTGGAAGAATAAAAAGAAGGTCAATATCACCGGCTCAAAGCGGCGTTCCGAATACATCCACATCACGCACATCACGAGGAAGACCGGAGCTTCCATCAGTATCCAAGCCAGTTTGTTTGAAATAGCCGCTCCCCACGAAGACGTGCGGAAGATTCCGTATCCTGCTTTCACGAAGTAGAGAGCGACAAAAACAATCAGGGCAATCAAGCTCATTACACCCAAAAACAGATTAAAAGCTGCTAAATTCATATTGAAGTTCTTTTGTAATGCACAAAAATAGCAAAAATGAAAATAATAGCCACACAAAATGTCTTTTAAATATTAAACTTACCAAAATAACAACTACACTTTGGATTCAAGAATTTACCATCGAAGGACTCGCGGGCAACGATTGCACATAATTCACTGATTTACACCAGCATACAAAGGGCAAGTTATCAAATAGAGAAAAGGCGTTTTAACACGATGTTAAAACGCCTTTCTTGGTAGGCAGAAACCGCCTTTCCTTGACACCAAGAACGCTCTTTTCTCCATAAGAGGAGACGAGGGAGCTATTCGAAATGTTAATTATGTTATTATTTCCAATTTTATATTTCCTCGCATCTCAGCATCTCCCATCCCCGGAATTGAAGAAGTAAACGATGAAGAGTTGTGCCTTTCGCCAATTGGCGAGCTATTTTATCTTCACTATATTGATGCAACTGCCTGCGCCCTTCCTCTGCTTGTGCCGCAAGTTCCGCATCGGTAGCAGTACGTGCCGCGTATTTCAACTCCAGAATATAGCTGTGCTCTATATCTGGATAACGCTGCTTGTCAGGCAGAAGGAAAAAGTCACAGTAACCATAATTCATCTCCAGCTCAGGCTCTACCAGATAATAGGAAGCGAGTGCCAGATAGGCCTTGAGGAAACCTTGCAGGTTTCTTTCCCCTTCCATTCCGTCACGTATAGAGGAATTCTCATGATAAGCACCGGCTATGGACTCAAAGAACGGTTTCCAATGACCGTCGTAAACCAAATCGTCTATCTGGTCTTTCAAATGAGAAAGATTTAACGGATGAATCTGTTGATAATAATCACGCAGGAAACCGATATATTGCTCGCGTACACAATGATTGGGGATGCACATCCGCAGCCGGTCACCACGTGTGCCGCAAATTGTAAGCAATCCGTAATAATAGAGCAGGCTACGAAAATTATCAATATCCACTATCCTCTCCGCCGGAAATGAAGTGTGAAGGTTCACCAGAATCTCTCCTTTTGCAGCAATCTCCTCAATCGTGCTCATACGACTTCCTTCACGGCTACTGTCATGATCGATACGGGCAAGCATCTTCAGTTTACTGTAATCGGTACGAATATTTTTATCTACCATGTCTTCGGGAGAACGATGAAAGTCAATCTGGCTACGCAAATAGTATAACGTCATGTCGCAATTAAAAACTCTATCATCATTCAAGCTCATCCGTGCAAAGCAATAATTATCATACCACGGCTTCATCTCCGATATCATCGCTTCCACCTCACCGGTCAACAAACCATTTGATTTATAATAAGTAAACATCTCACGTACTTCCGTTTCACTGAACCCCATCATAGCATTAAATGTTTCATCAGTCGATATATTCCAATCTATATTATATCCACTAGACCAATCGTCCAGTGTGACCGGACTAACTCCCATCAGGAAAATGCGGTTGAACATTCCCTTATATTGCTTGAAATATTCCCGATAAAATCCACTGGCGTGTGCCAGACCATGAAACATTTTCTGACCGTGTTCGCTCAATATGACATTCGTGAAGTTATCATATTCGTCAATTATCAGATACAAAGGATATCCCTTTTCCTTTGCTTCCAATTCAATATAAGCCAGTTTAGCTTTCGGATTCTCAATGCTCAATACTCTCGATTCAAAATCATCATTGTAGAATGAGGCATATTGCTGGGCAAACTTATCAATGACCAAACCGCAATACTCATTAAAACTCGTCATCAACCCGTCGCCTACGCCTGAACAACCGGCTTTGGAAAAATCGAAATAAAGAACCTGAAAACGATTGCGTTCTTCAGTGGGATGCGTGCCAATCCATAAATCGCCAAAATACTTGTCGAAGTTGTCCCGCTGCAATATATCGTAATAAGTACGCATCATGCTTAAGAAAAGACTTTTCCCGAATCGTCTCGGACGAATAAGAAACAAATAATTGGGCATTTGCTCAATCAGCGGCAGATACCTGGTCTTATCTACCAAATAACAATTATCACTTCTCAATTGGTTAAAATCCGATATTCCGTAAGGTATTCTTTTCACTTGACTCATAATCCAACTGACTTTTATAGATGTATTGGCAAAGTTAATCTATTCTACCGAATAAAAAAACGTTAGCGGAAGTATTGTTTTCATTCACACCGTTCCCCGAACAGAATCGAGACTCAATATCTATTCGGGGAACATTTTACATTATATAGAAAAAGGATCGATGCGGATCAGCGTTTCTTGATCGGAACATAGGCCAGTTCCTCAAGAACGTTCTTATAAGCAGGACGAATAATACGTTTTCCGTCAAAGGTCAGCTCCTCATTACGGTGTGCACACCAGCCGACAATACGAGCCATTGCGAACAAAGGAGTGAAAATTTCCTGCGGCAGTCCGATCATTTCGTACACAAAACCGGAATAGAAATCAATATTGCTGGATACTGTCTTTCCATTGTTTTTCACACGTCCGAAAGTAGCGATAGCACGTTCTTCCAGCAGTTCGAGGAAAGCAAACTCACTCTCTCTGCCCTTCTCACGAGCAAGGTCACGGGCAAGTTCCTTCAGCAGAAGTGCACGTGGATCGGAAATGGTGTAGACAGCATGACCGATACCATAGATAAGTCCGGTTTTATTGTACACTTCCTTGTTCAACATACGAGTGAAATAAGTATCTATTTCATCCACATTCGTCCAATCTTTGATATTTTCTTTCAAGTGATGGAACATATCCGCCACCTGGATATTCGCTCCTCCATGAAGCGGACCTTTCAACGAACCGATACCGGCAGCGATGGCCGAGTAGGTATCCGTTCCGGTAGAGGAAGTGACACGGACCGTAAAGGTAGAGTTGTTACCTCCACCGTGCTCTGCCTGAAGAATCAATAACAAGTCGAGTGTGCGAGCATCCAATTCGGTATAGTCCTTCTTCAGCATATATAAGAAATTTTCGGCAATAGAAAGCTTTTCCTGCGGATGGCGGATATGCAGAGAACGCCCGAAAGTAGCATGACGAAGCATATTATAAGCGTATGCAATGATAGTGGGAAACTTCGAAATCAGCTCAATACTTTGGCGCATCAGGTTGTCTCTGGAGGTATCGTCCGCATTCGCATCAAAACGGTACATCTCGAGCACGCTGCGCGACAAAATATTCATAATATTGCTTCCCTCCAACTCAATAATATTCATTTTCGTCTTCTGCTCCAACGGCATGTTGTCGTTGATCAGTTCACGGAAAGAAAGCAGTTCTTCCTTGTCCGGCAAGCGTCCCGAAAGCAGCAGGTAGGCCACTTCCTCAAAGCCGAAACGTTTCTCCTTAATAATGGCATGAGAAATATCTTCCACGTCATAACCGCGATAGAACAATTTTCCCGGTATAGGCTTCAATCCGCCTCCCGGAACACGTTCGTAACCAACCACGTTACCGATTTTAGTCAGACCTACCAGAACTCCTGTGCCGTCTTCGTTACGCAGTCCGCGCTTCACGTCAAATTTGGGGAACAATTCATTGTCAATCCGGGTAGCTTCCTTCATCTCTTCGGAAAGCTTGTAAATCAAGTACTCTTTCTTCATTTTCTTTGTCTTTATTCGTTACTTCTATTTTTCTATTCTTTCCACGATTTCACGGGTGAAAGCGGAAGTGGAGAGGGAGACTCCATTCGGCATGAAACGGGCGAGGTCATGGGTGGCACGCGCATCCAAGAAACTCTGTTCCAAAGCTTTCTCGATAAGAGTTGCCGCTTCTTTCCAACCCAAATACTCAAGCATCATGACTGCCGAAAGTATGATAGAGCAAGGATTCACCACATTTTTGCCCGCAATAGCAGGCGCTGTTCCATGCGTGGCTTCAAAGATGGCATGCCCCGTTTTATAATTGATGTTGGCTCCGGGAGCAATCCCGATACCACCCACCATTGCCGCCAATTGATCGGAAACGTAGTCTCCATTAAGGTTCAGAGTGGCTATGACCGAGTAATCTTCAGGGCTCAGAAGCGTATTTTGCAGGAAAGCGTCGGCAATGCAATCCTTAATCACCAATCGTCCGTCTGCCAATGCGTCGGCAAATTCACGCTGCGCCAATTCGTAGCCCCATTTCTTGAAACCGCCTTCGGTGAACTTCATTATATTTCCCTTGTGAACCAACGTGACGGAGGGCAGATGATGGTCTAACGCGTATTGGCAAGCAGCACGCACGAGACGTTCCGTACCTTCCCGCGAAACCGGTTTCACACCGAAAGAGGAGCTCTCCGGGAAACGTACCTTTGTCACACCCATCTCGTCTTTCAGGAATTTATAAAACTTTTCCGCTTCCGGAGTGCCTGCTTCCCATTCAATACCTGCATAAATGTCTTCTGTATTTTCACGGAACACGCACATATTTACTTTTTCGGGTGCTTTCACCGGCGACTGTACTCCCGGATACCAACGGACGGGACGAAGACAGACGTATAAATCAAGCGTCTGGCGCAACGCCACATTCAACGAACGGATACCGCCTCCGACAGGCGTCGTCAACGGACCTTTAATACCAATCAGATACTCCTGAAATGCCTTCATCGTCTCCTCCGGTAGCCAAGAACCTGTCGCATTAAAGGCACGTTCTCCCGCCAACACTTCTTTCCACTCGATACGGCGTTTGCCACCATACGCTTTCTGAACAGCTGCATTGACTACGGCTTGCATGGAGGGAGTAACTTCCGCTCCCACTCCATCACCGGTAATATAAGGTACGGTAGGCACATCGGGCACTGACAGCGTACCATCTGCTTGCATAATTATTTTGCTCATGATTTTTATTTTTCTTGTCTTTTTTAAATTATCTGGCATTCAAGGCAGAACCGGCACGGAACCAAGCTATCTGCTGTTCATTATAAGTGTGTTGCACTTCAAAGCTCTCTTTCGTCCCGTCTTCGTGATGGAGAACGACAGTCAGATTGCGTCCCGGAGCGAAGTCCACCAAACCAAGCACGGACAGAAGGTCGTGTTCACGAATCTTATCATAATCGGCTTTGTCTACAAAAGTGAGGGCAAGCATACCCTGTTTCTTCAGATTCGTTTCATGAATACGGGCAAAACTCTTGGCGAGAATGACACGTACATTCAGAAAACGCGGTTCCATAGCCGCATGCTCACGACTGGAGCCTTCACCGTAATTTTCTTCGGCCACGACAATAGACGGCACTCCTTCGGACTTATACATTTTTGCCGTACCGGAAACAGTTCCGTAAGTGTTGGTAGAACGGTTCCAAACCTTGTTCGTCTCACCGTTGAAGGCATTGACAGCTCCCATCAACATGTTATCCGAAATATTTTCCAGATGTCCCCGGAAACGGAGCCACGGACCTGCCATCGAAATATGATCAGTAGTACATTTGCCTTGCGCTTTGATCAATAAAGGCATATTCAATAAATCTTGACCATCCCAAGCTGGGAAAGGAGCCAACAGTTGCAAGCGTTGCGAATCCGGCTTCACCCTGATTTCCGTCTCTCCTCCATGAGGAGCAACGTAACCCTCGTTTCCTTGCGCAAAGCCGTTCAAAGGAAGTTCATCTCCCACCGGTTCGGACAGCTTCACCTTCTCGCCGTCATGATTCACCAGTCTGTCTTTCAAAGGATTGAAACAGAGGTCACCCGCAATTGTCAGTGCCATCGTCAGTTCCGGAGAAGCGACAAAAGCGTATGTATTCGGATTGCCGTCGGCACGTTTGGCAAAGTTACGGTTGAAGGAAGTGACAATTGAATTTTTCCGCGTCGGATCATCCGTCTCACGTTTCCACTGCCCAATACAAGGGCCACAGGCGTTTGCCATAATTGTAGCTCCTATCTGTTCAAAAGCTTCTATCATTCCATCCCTCTCGGCAGTGGCACGAATCTGCTCCGAACCCGGATTCACAATCAACGGAGCGGCTACACTCAGGTTCTTTTCGGCAACCTGCTTCGCCAGAGAAGCGGCACGGCTCAAGTCCTGATAGGACGAATTGGTACACGAACCGATCAATCCCACTTCCATCTTACGCGGGTAACCGTTCAACAACACCTTCTCCGCAAACTTGGAAATAGGAGTGGCAGCGTCCGGTGTGAAAGGACCGTTTATATAAGGCTCGAGTTCAGACAGGTCTATTTCAATGACGCGGTCGTAATACTTAGTCGGTTCCTCAGCCACTTCATCGTCAGCACGAAGGTCGGCGGCAACGGTCTCTGCCAGTTCAACCACCCGCTCTCTTCCGGTAGCTTTCAAATAGGTGGCCATACGCTCGTCAAACGGGAACAATGAGGTGGTAGCCCCCACTTCGGCCCCCATGTTACAAATGGTCGCCTTCCCGGTAGCCGAGAGCGATTCGGTTCCTGGACCAAAGTATTCGATAATGGCGTTCGTTCCCCCTTTTACGGTAAGAATTCCGGCAAGTTTCAAAATCACATCTTTCGGAGAAGCCCAGCCGTTCAGTTTTCCGGTCAGGCGGACACCGATGATTTTCGGCATTTTGAGTTCCCACTCCATACCGGTCATGACGTCCACCGCATCCGCACCGCCAACCCCGATAGCAACCATACCCAGTCCACCCGCATTTGGCGTGTGCGAGTCGGTTCCTACCATCATTCCACCGGGAAAAGCATAGTTCTCGAGTACAACCTGATGGATAATTCCGGCTCCCGGTTTCCAGAAACCGATTCCGTAGCGGGAAGATACGTCACGAAGGAAATCGTACACTTCTTCATTGGTCAGCCTTGCAGTGGCAATATCTTCTTTTGCACCTTTATACGCTTGTATCAAATGGTCACAATGCACCGTAGAAGGCACAGCAACTTGATCTTTGCCCGCATTCATAAATTGAAGCAGAGCCATCTGGGCTGTCGCATCCTGCATCGCAACACGGTCGGGACGAAAATTCACATAATCTTCCCCTCTCTGGTAATCTTTCACATCAGCCACATCATACAAATGGGCATACAGTATTTTTTCGGCCAACGTCAAAGGACGTTTCAATATAGCCCGTACGTGTTCTACCTTTCCTTTATAAGCAGTGTAGAAAGCTTCTAACATAGTTGCATCGTATACCATATCACTTTTTGTTTTTTTAGTCTATCTATTAAAATAACGAATGACGTTCGAGTAATGTTTAACAAAATGAAATAAATTTTCGTCTCGGGAAGAAGAATTGTTACCTTTGCGCCTATTATGAATAATAATCCGAAAAATCCGATAGCCGACCTTCAGCAACAACAACTCCTCTTACGGATGGAGTACGAATATGAGAAAGAGGAATTCAAACGGCAGACTGAAACGATGGGTATTGCCCGAAAAGTGAAACGCGGTCTTTGCTGGTATCCTGTCTCTCTCGGCCGAAGTTACTATAATTCTCTGAATCAATTTGTTGTAGATATTACAAGAAGCGAAAATAAAGAGATAGAACACTCTTTTGAATTCGGCCGTCCCGTTTCCTTTTTCCACCAGTCATTCGACGGAAAAGTGAAATATCTGAATTTCACCGCAACTGTCAGTTATGCAGACGAAGAACGAATGGTAGTCGTGCTTCCCGGAGCAGGGGCATTGATGGAACTGCAAACTGACGGTGTGCTGGGCGTACAGCTTTACTTTGATGAGACTTCCTATCGCGCTATGTTTGAAGCGCTGGAGGACGTGATCCGTGCCAAAGGCAATCGCCTTGCCGAACTGCGTGACACGTTGCTGGGAACGCTAAAGCCCGGATTTCGCGAATTATACCCCGTACGTTTTCCTTGGTTGAACAGTACGCAGGAGACGGCTGTCAATAAAGTGCTTTGCGCACGTGATGTCTCTATTGTGCACGGTCCTCCGGGAACGGGAAAGACAACAACACTTGTCGAAGCGATTTATGAGACACTGCACCGCGAACCACAAGTGATGGTGTGCGCTCAAAGTAATACTGCCGTCGACTGGATTTGCGAGAAACTTGTAGATCGGGGTGTTCCGGTGCTCCGCATTGGAAATCCTACCCGCGTAAATGATAAAATGTTATCCTTCACCTACGAACGCCGGTTTGAGAGCCATCCGGCGTATCCGGAACTTTGGGGAATCCGCAAGTCCATCCGCGAAATGGGAGGACGAATGCGGCGGGGAAGTTATGAGGAACGGGAAGGGATGCGCAGTCGTATGAGCCGTCTACGCGACCGTGCTACCGAACTTGAGATTCAAATTAACGCCGACCTCTTCGACAGTGCCCGCGTGATTGCCTCGACCTTAGTCAGTAGCAACCACCGCCTGCTCAATGGCCGCCGTTTCCCGACTTTATTTATCGACGAAGCTGCGCAAGCACTCGAAGCTGCCTGCTGGATAGCTATCCGAAAAGCAGACCGGGTGGTTCTCGCCGGAGATCATTGCCAGCTTCCGCCTACCATAAAATGTATAGAAGCCGCTCGTGGAGGATTGGAATATACATTAATGGAGAAAGTGGTTCGGCAAAAACCGTCCTCTGTCTCGTTACTGAAAGTGCAATATAGAATGAACGAAGCTATCATGCAGTTCCCTTCCGACTGGTTTTATCAGGGAGAACTGGAGGCTGCTCCGGAGGTACGTTATCGGGGAATCCTTGATTTCGACAGCCCCATGAGTTGGATTGACACTTCTGAAATGGAATTTCACGAGGAATTTGTAGGCGAAAGTTTCGGACGCATCAACAAGCAGGAGGCTAATCTGCTCTTGGAGGAGCTGGAAGCCTATATCAACCGGATTGGAAAGGAACGAATTTTAGAGGAAAGGATTGATTTCGGACTGATTTCACCCTACAAAGCACAAGTGCAATATTTGAGAAGCAAAATTAAAGGAAGCAGTTTCTTGCGCCCTCTCCGAAGCCTCATCACAGTAAATACAGTGGACGGTTTTCAAGGACAGGAACGGGATGTCGTTTTTATCAGTCTCGTCCGCGCCAACGAGGAAGGGCAAATCGGATTTCTGAATGATTTAAGACGAATGAATGTAGCGATCACACGAGCACGCATGAAACTGGTGATTCTGGGAGAAGCCGCCACACTTACCAAACATCCTTTTTACAAAAGACTAATGTCATTCATAAAAAAGGAGGATTAAAATAATCCTCCTTTTATGGGGTCCCCTTTCTCACGAAACCGAACTCCGTTTTTTAACACAAACAAAACAAACAATATTTTTATTACTACTTCCACCAAGTAGTAAACTGTGTACCTTTAGAATTCGCCCATTTAACAAAATTCGGATATGAATTATCAATACGGGCACCTTCATGTTGACTCAATTTGTCAGCAATGCTCCAAGCGTCTTGATTATTTCCGCTTGCATCCACATTAATAGCAAATGGCCAATAGTTCTTATTATGATAATATTGCCCCAAATTCGGATTAGAAACATCATTACCTGTTCCCCACAATTTGGTATTCATCTTAGATGTAGCGGCTTTATCAATTAAATGAATCTCATGAGAACGTTTACCTGCTGTCAAAACAAACGGATTATAAGGAGCTTTATCTTTAAACACCGGAATTTGTCCAGAAGTAATCTCCTCATTATAAGCAGTCTCCACTGTAAAAGTTACTTTCTTTATAGACATACCAACCATGTCTTCAGGAGATACATTTTCAATTCCAAGTTCTTTCTTGGCGTTCGTAAACAGAATTATCACCTTAGCTCCGTCTGGTTCGGTTTCTATTGTAGGGTCACTAACTTTTTTATTCTCGCGAGACACTGAAATGGAAGTAATATCATCTCCTGCATCTACTTTATAGCCAAAACCATTCTTATAGCTGGCTCCTGTCCACACCAACTCATAAGTATCATTAACTTTCTCTTTTGAATATTCAACTTTAGAAGTTCCTAAATAAGTGGTACGTTTATAATAAGTCTCCGATTTATATTTTACAATCACATCATTCATATCATAGTCGCCCTCATTAGGCCAATTGTCTTCGAAAGCCAAAGTTCCTCTTGTCACATCACCGGCGATAGTCACTATTTTATCCTCTCTAAAATTAGTGCCTTCCACACCAGTCACATTAAAGACGAAATCGTTATAATCATTATCATCTGTCCAATCTTCAAAACCAACTAGAATCATATCATGACCATCATCCGTATAGGTGAAACTAGCCGTATGTCCAAATTGCTCTCCACCATTAGGCACAGGGGTAGAATAGAAAGGATACTTCGTATTAAAATTTCTATTATCAGCACCTATTTCTTTTCTGTATCCATTATTATACAATACAAAACCGATACGGGTCCCTTTAGGAAACTCATCCATTATTTTTCCTTGCGGATTGATATATTTTAATTGAATGCAGGTACCTCTTTCCAATGAAGAATTATTAGCATCCCAACTTTCATCCAATGTATTGGCAAACACTAGTGCTTTCGGCAAACTCTCAATATATTTCTTAGTCAAAGAAACATCTGCCGGATAGCAATAATAAGCTAACGTTCCCATTGAAGAACTCTTTCCGCAAACATAACGCAAATAGACTTTCGCATCCTTCGTCACCAAGTCTGTTCTATAGTCATTACCACCAATCACCAAATCAGAAGGTTCGCTACCCTCTCTCAATACGGCATTCACTGCTGTCAATACAGAAGCCTGTATCTGTTTGAATTCTGCTGTTTCTGAAGCATCCACATTTAACGGTTTTCCCCCTAACGGCTCCCAAGTAATAGTGTTATCGCTTCCCAAAGTAAGAAAAGCACCATGATCTGAAACTTTCTTCGCATTGGGGTAAGTTGCCGCACGCGTTACTGCTCCTTCTTCCATATTCACTCTATCAGCCTCAGTCAAAGAGACGGACGTACCTGTCAAATCAGCTTTCAATAAGACCGGAACGCCAGCTTCAGAAGAATAAATATATATTTCATTTGTAGAAGCAGGAATAGAAATCTTGCCTGAGAAACGGCCTTTATCAGTAGAACGCACGGCTAAAGCAGCAGATTCATTCAAGACTACTTGCCCATCTTTACTCAGAGAGAGAGGATTAGCATCATAAACTCCGAACAAAACATCATAACCTTGCGGCAAATCATACTTCACATTCAGATCAACCACTTTTGTTGTAGGAAAATCAAAGAAACCATTCAGTTCCGATTCTTTAGAATCTTCATCATGTCCTTGATATACATCTTTTTCCAGACAAGACACAGTCAAGAAACTCATCACAATCACACAGAACAACATCCGTGACACTTTCCAAAAATGGACACAACTTTTACCCATAATGTTGATTTTGCTAATTAATAAATTACTGGGTGCAAAGATAAACAAAAACTTGTATATTTTATCCTTTCTATTGATAATTTTTAGAAGATATGATTAAAAGTACCCCTTAGCACTAACCTAAGAAAGACTTTTCAGCAAAATAAAAGGGGAAAGTTAACCTTTCCCCTTTTGTATCAAACTTGTATAATCCTATCAAATCAATTGTTCTCCGGACGAAGTTTGCGTACAGTAACAGCAGTTTGCCACATTTCGCTTTCACGCAACTGGCGGAGTTCTTCGTTCAGTTTCTCACGATAATCCGGCTGTGAGTTACTGTCAATAGAAATTTGCGCTTCGTTGCCGGTCTTCACACTGTGATACAGTTTTTCAACTACCGGTTTGATAGCGTCGTGGAACGGGCCCATCCAGTCAAGAGCACCGCGTTGAGCAGTAGTAGAACAGTTTGCATACATCCAGTCCATACCGTTCTTTGCAAACAACGGCATTAACGACTGAGTCAGTTCCTCTACTGTTTCATTGAAGGCTTCGGAAGGTGAATGACCGTTTTCACGCAACACCTCATACTGTGCCAACAACAGACCTTGAATAGCACCCATCAACGAACCGCGTTCACCTGTCAGGTCGGAAGTTGCTTCACGTTGGAAAGTTGTTTCAAACAGATACCCTGAACCGATACCGATACCCAAAGCAATTGTTCTATCGTAAGCCTTACCCGTAGCGTCCTGATAGATAGCGTAAGAAGAGTTCAAGCCACGACCTTCGAGGAACATGGTACGCAATGAAGTACCCGAACCTTTAGGAGCAACCATGATAACATCAATATCGGCAGGAGGAACCACCCCTGTACGATCGTGCCAAGTGATAGCAAAACCATGAGAGAAATAAAGAGCCTTTCCGGCAGTCAGGTAAGGTTTCATTGTCGGCCATACAGACATAACAGCCGCATCAGACAACAGACACATGATGATTGTACCTTTTTCGCAAGCTTCTTCGATTCCGAACAAAGTTTCACCCGGAACCCATCCGTCAGCTACTGCTTTATCATATGTCTTTCCCTGACGCTGACCAACGATCACGTTGAAACCGTTATCACGCAAATTCAATGCTTGTCCGGGACCCTGAACGCCGTAACCGATTACAGCGATTGTTTCATTTTTCAATACTTCACGAGCTTTCTCCAATGGAAATTCATCACGGATCACTACATTTTCAATAGTACCGCCAAAATTCAACTGTGCCATTTTTCTTTTTGTTTTTAGTTTTGATGGCTTACGCCATCCGTTATTAATTGATTTTATATTCTATTTTATTCAAATATCACTTTCGACCGGCAAACCACTTCGCTGCCGTTCTTCTTCACCTCTACGTGAAACTCATTTTCATTGGCTTCATCGCAGAAGAAAGTCAGTTCGTCTCCAAAATAACTTTCAGCCACATACGCCATCTCAAAACGACGAATGCGCTTGGTTTTATACAAATCGATCGAAAACAAGTCGAGTATGTGCTCGATGTAACGGATACTATTCACATGACCGTTAATATCAATATCACTGTATTTCGCAGTCAGCGTGGCCAACGGTTGTGTATTAGTCACTTTGATACGCGAAGGCTTCTCTATCGGACAAGGCTCATCGCATACATAGTCTACAATGCTTCCCCCGTGCAATGCCAACAGGTCAGCCGGTTTACGAGTATTCAAACTGATCATCGCCCACACGGAACGAGCGTAACCGATTTTCTTGCCTTCTTTATTCATAATGGCAAAATTACGATCGGTGAACAGGCGATAAACATTTTCCACCCAAGTCTGAACCGAAAAGTCCTCATACTGATAAGGCATTTCATCCAATTCGATTGCCAGGCGGGAAAGTACCCACGTATAATTGTCCTCATTCAGAGATGCAATGCCAAAGCCACGATCGCTGGCATGAAAACCTGCGCAATTCAGCAAATGATTGCCCAGTACCCCCATTGTCAGGCGACCGTTGAAATCAACATGAAACGGTTCTGCAACAAACTTATAAGTTCCTATTTTATTTGATTCGCTCATTCTTCCTGCTGTTTTTTATTTTGGTTATAACGGGCTTCCCGTCCGTCAAGAAACTCATTCACCCGTTCAAAACAACTGGTGGTAATCGCTACCCGTCCCGAACGTACGAATTGCAAAACACAATTCAAAGCCTTCAGTTCACCGTAAAGCGAGGTAATTTCTTCACTCATTCCATTCTTCTCAACAATAGAAAATACCGGATTTACTTCCACTATGCGAGCATTATATTTACGTATCACCTTAGAGGCCTCCGGTGTCTCTTGAAATTCGGGGGTAGACACCTTATATAAAGCAATCTCATGGAAGTAGATCTCATCTTCCGTAAAGTAGTGCGCCTGAATTACATCAATCTTCTTTTCTATTTGCTTCACCACTTTTTCAATCGTATCTTTATCAGTCCAAGCGGTAATGGTATACTTATGCACCCCCTTGATGGAAGAAGCAGATACATTCAGACTCTCGATATTTATCTGCCGACGGGTAAAAACAGCCGTAACCTGATTCAGCAATCCGGCTATATTTTCCGAATGAACAATGATAGTATATAATGTCTTTTCACTCATAATCCTTAATTTAACTTTCAACTCTCAACTTCTCCTAGCACTCCAGCAACATCTGATTGACAGAGCCTCCCGGAGGAGTCATCGGTAGTACATTACCTTCTTCTACTACACAGGCTTCGAGCAGGAACGGGCCATCTGTTGCCAACATTTCACGGATAGCGTCCGCCAGCTCTTCACGAGAGAAGACACGTTTGGAAGGAATCTCGTACGCCGAAGCAATTTTCATGTAATCCGGATTCAACATCGGAGTGAATGAATAACGGCGATTGAAGAACATAGCCTGCCATTGGCGCACGTTGCCCAAAAAGTTATTGTTCAGGCAAATAATCTTCACCGGAGCCTTCTGCTCCATAACCGTACCCAGTTCCTGAAGATTCATCTGCAATCCACCGTCTCCCATAAATACACATACGGTACGTTCCGGTGCTCCGAAAGTAGCTCCGATAGCGGCGGGAAGGCCGAAGCCCATTGTTCCGAGCCCGCCGGAAGTAATGATACTGCGTTCTTTCGTATATTTAAAGTAACGTGCGGACATCATTTGATTTTGTCCTACATCTGTCACCAGAACTGCTTCGTGGCGGGTAGCGTCACTTACCGCACGTACCACCTCACCCATGCTCAACGAGTCGGTGGCAGGATGAAGCTCGGGACGAATCACCTTTTCTTCCTCTACCTTCTCATACTCCGTGAAACTGTCGACCCACTCAGCGTGTTCATTCTTTTTCAAGAGTCGGGTAACAGCCTTCAATGTCTCCTTGCAATCTCCCAAAACTGCAACGTCAACTTTTACATTTTTATTCACCTCCGCCGGATCAATATCAAAGTGAATCACTTTTGCCTGTTTGGCATAAGTAGCCAGATTACCGGTCACACGGTCGTCGAAGCGCATTCCTACAGCGATCAGGACATCACATTTATTGGTATTTATATTCGGCCCCAAATTACCGTGCATTCCCAACATTCCTTTATTCAAAGGATGTTCCGTAGGTAAAGCCGAAAGTCCGAGTAGCGTACATCCCGCAGGCATATCCGCCTTTTCAATAAATTCACGCAACTCACTCTGAGCATTCCCTAACTCAACGCCTTGCCCTACCAGTACAAGCGGACGTTCCGCATTATTAATCAGTTCGGCGGCAGCCTTTACGGAGTCTTCATCAGTATCAGGCACAGGTACATAGCTGCGGATGAAATCAACCTTAGTCGGCTCATATTTCGTCTTCTCTACCTGTGCATTCTTGGCAAAATCCAGCACAACCGGACCGGGACGACCACTACGGGCAATGTAGAATGCACGTGCTACTGCCCACGCTACATCTTCCGCACGGCGGATCTGATAACTCCACTTGGAAATAGGCTGGGTGATACCTACGAGATCGACTTCCTGAAATGCATCCGTTCCGAGAAAACCAGTTCCTACCTGTCCGGCAATAACAACAATAGGAGTACTATCGATCATCGCATCTGCAATACCGGTAATCGTGTTCGTAGCACCGGGACCGCTTGTCACCAGGCAAACACCGACTTTACCCGACACACGGGCATAACCTTGTGCCGCATGGGCAGCTCCCTGTTCGTGACGAACCAAAATGTGGTTCAAGTTATTTCGATGGTCGTACAAGGCGTCGAATACCGGCATGATTGAACCGCCGGGATAACCGAAAATCGTATTTACTCCCTGATGTTCCAATGAGCGCATCAACGCCTCCGCACCTGTTATTAAGTCTTTACTCATCTATTTATTTGCAATTTTAAGATTTACAATTTACGATTGAACTCAACGTCAAAACATCATTTGTCAATCGATTAATCTTACTGCTCCTTTATCGGCAGAGCTTACCATGCTGGCATACGCTTTCAGGCTCTTCGGCACATAACGGTCACGAGTGACAGGTGTCATCGGACGGGCAGCCAGTTCTTCATCCGTCAGTCGCACGTTAATCGTCCGGGCGGGAATATCGATTTCAATGATATCTCCGTCGACTATTTTTCCGATATTACCTCCTGCTGCCGCTTCGGGAGAGATATGCCCTATACTCAATCCGGAAGTTCCGCCACTGAAACGTCCGTCAGTGATCAAAGCACACTCTTTGCCGAGATGACGGGATTTTATATAAGAGGTAGGATAAAGCATTTCCTGCATACCGGGACCGCCCTTCGGACCTTCGTGCGTGATGACGACAACGTCGCCACTGACGACTCGACCTCCAAGAATACCTTCGCAGGCTGCTTCTTGCGAATCAAACACTTTAGCAGGTCCGGTAAACTTCCAGATACTTTCGTCTACCCCTGCCGTTTTTACCACACAACCGTCTTGAGCAATGTTACCTTTCAATACGGCCAGTCCGCCGTCTTTGCTGTAAGCGTGTTCCAGATCACGGATACATCCGGTTGCACGGTCTTTATCCAGTTCCTTATAATACATACCTTGCGAGCCGAGTATGAGGTTAAATCTATTTCCGGCTGCGCTCGAATATTTCTTGACAGCCTCTTCACCTACGTTCGGACTTGTAATGGAATACTTATCAATAGCCTCAGCCAACGTCATTCCGTCTACCCGGCGAACAGACGTGTCCACCAGACCGGCTTTGGACAGTTCGTCCATGATTGCAATAATTCCACCGGCACGGTTCACATCCTGAATGTGATACTTCTGTGTATTCGGAGCTACTTTGCAAAGGCACGGAGCCTTGCGGGAAAGCATATCAATGTCATCCATCTTGAAGTCGACTCCCGCTTCATGGGCAACAGCCAACAGGTGAAGAACCGTATTGGTAGAACCACCCATCGCAATATCCAAAGTCATGGCATTCAGAAAAGCCTGGCGAGTGGCAATGCTACGCGGAAGCACGCTCTCATCTCCCTCTTCATAATATTTCATCGCATTGTCCACAATCAACTTAGCAGCATCTTTGAAAAGCTGCGTACGGTTTTCATGCGTGGCTACAATGGTCCCGTTTCCGGGAAGAGCCAAGCCGATGGCTTCGTTCAAGCAGTTCATAGAATTTGCTGTAAACATACCGGAACAACATCCGCAGGTAGGACAAGCGTTCTGCTCGATATTGGCAACTTCCTCGTCACTCACACTTTGGTCGGCCGACTTAATCATCGCGTCGATCAAATCCAAATGCTGACCGTTCCATTCACCCGCCTCCATAGGACCACCCGACACAAATACAGCAGGTATATTCAGACGCATCGCCGCCATCAACATTCCCGGAGTGATCTTGTCACAATTACTGATACATACCATCGCGTCTGCCTTATGAGCATTCACCATATATTCCACACTGTCTGCGATGATATCACGGGAAGGAAGCGAGTAAAGCATTCCATCATGCCCCATAGCTATACCGTCGTCGATAGCGATTGTATTGAATTCCGCAGCGAAGCACCCCAGCTTTTCGATCTCCGCTTTCACCAACTGACCGATCTCATGCAAGTGCACGTGTCCCGGCACAAACTGTGTGAATGAATTGACTATAGCGATGATAGGCTTACCCATCTGATTCTTCTTCATGCCGTTGGCTACCCACAACGCACGGGCTCCCGCCATCCGACGGCCTTGTGTACTAAACGAACTGCGTAATTGCTTTTTCATTTCAATCTATCTTTTAATTAAAAAGCCTCTCTCACACCAGTGAGAAAGGCTCTAAATTTTATCTTTATGGTACGAATACATACAGCACAAAAACCTTTCTCACGCTCTTGATGGGACCACCACGACGCGAATAATATGCAAGACTGCTAGGTTAATAGATGTGTGTAAGTTATTCATATCTTCTTTTCTTTATTTTTGTGCTGCAAAGGTAAGGGCTTTTTTATTATATCCAAACAAATCGAAGAAAAAAATCATATAAAAACGAATAATTGTAAGAAAAGAGAGGTATTATTTCTCTATTTTATCATTTAAAGGTTAAATTCACAACTATTATATAAGTGGAATCCTATTGTCCCTTTCTAACAAAAGCATTTAATATTTTGAAATATACCTTCCCTATATCACGGCAGAAATAAATAATTCGTATCTTTGTCAGCCCGCATTTGCGGGATTTATTAATTTAGAAATAAAAGAATCAGATGGAAACAGTAGAAAACAAGTACATTACCGTTGCATACAAATTATATACAATGGAAGATGGTGAAAAGGAATTGTTCGAAGAAGCAAAAGCAGAACACCCCTTTCAGTTCATTTCAGGATTAGGAACAACACTCGAGGACTTCGAGAACCAGATAACCTCTCTTTCTAAAGGTGACAAATTTGACTTCACCATTCCGGCAGACAAAGCATACGGTCAATATGACGAGCAACACGTGATTGATCTCCCGAAAAATATCTTTGAGGTTGACGGCAAGTTCGACAGCGATCATATCAAAGAGGGTAATATCGTACCTTTGATGACCGGTGACGGTCAACGCGTAAATGCCAGCGTAGTAGAAATCAAACCGGATGTAGTAGTCGTTGACCTCAACCATCCGTTGGCAGGCGCCGATCTCATCTTTGAAGGCGAAGTGATTGAAAGCCGTCCTGCTACTAACGAAGAAATTCAGGAACTGGTGAAAATGATGAGTGGCGAAGGCTGCGGTTGCGGATGCGACAGTTGCGGTGATGGTGGTTGCAATGGTGGCTGCGATGACCACGAATGCGGTGGCGGCTGTTGCCACTAAGTTAATGAAGAGTTAAAAATGAGGAATGAAGAATTGCCATACAACCATTGCGCAGCTAATTCTTCATTCCTCATTTTTTCATTTTCCAACTCCTCATTTTCTAGCATCCTTTGTGCGTCATGATATCGAGTACCATTTTATCCGTTTCGTTCATAGCCTGTGAGCCGATTCTTGTCAGATTACGGATACTTTGATCTACATCTTCATCAATAATACCTTCCACAGAAGTTACACAACGGTCTTCCATTGCCATCATAGCAGACAGTACAGCCGTTGAGACTCCGGTAGTCACTTTTAGGGCACAACTCGGTTTTGCACCATCACAAATCATACCCGTCAGGTTGGCAATCATGTTTTGAACGGCAAAGGCAACCTGGTCATAGTTTCCTCCCATCAGCCAAGTGATTCCGCAACTGGAACCTGTGGCAGCTACCACACAACCGCAGAGAGCGGAAAGACGTCCCAAACTTTGTTTGATATAAATAACCGTAAGATGACTCAACATCAAGGCACGGATCAGTTCTTCTTCATTCTTATTATTCTCTTCGGCAAAGACCACCACAGGAAGCGTGGCCGATATTCCTTGATTACCACTGCCGGAATTACTCATGACCGGAATCATAGCTCCTGCCATTCGAGCGTCACAAGCGGCAGAAGTATAAGAGAGGATGTGAGAGAATACGCTGTCACCCATCACTTTGTGTTCATAACTTCCCCGAAGCATTCTTCCCAAAGAGTGTCCGTAATTGCCTTTAAAGGCTTGTTCGGCAGCTGCCTTGTTCAAACGTGCCGTATCAAGAATAAAACGAATTTCATCCAAAGGAGCTGTCAAGGCAAAATCATAAACCTTACGCAGGTTCAGTTCGGGAGCGGTCGCTTCCTCTTCTTCATCGGTTGTATGCTGCTTGTCTAGTAATACGTTGCCTCCATCGGCTATATATATAAAGGTGGTATGACCACCGGCAATTACAGCTTTCGCCGTCCTATCTCCGGACCTGCAAATCACTTCGATATAGAGCTTTTCCGTGATATTATCTTTCAAGGAAATACAAATCCGTCTTTCCCCAATAAACTGCTTTCCGCACTCTACAGCTTCCGGTGTACAGTCTTTCAATACTTCCAACTGGTACTCTGATTTGCCTATCAATGCTCCTAAAGCAACGGCAATGGGAAGTCCTACCATTCCTGTACCCGGTATTCCTACCCCCATCGCATTTTTTAAAATGTTGGCACTGAGCAGTACTTCTATCTTCTCCGGACGTATCCCCAATGTTTCGGCGGCTTTCGCTACACAAAGCGCCACAGCAATAGGTTCTGTACATCCGATAGCCGGAATTACCTCTCTCTTAATCAGTTCTATAATTTGCCTTCTTTCTGACTCAGTCATAAACTCATAAGTTTTAAGTACACACAAAAGTAAGAAAATCTTTTTTATCATACATCTCTTACTGAACAAATAAAATTTCATTTTGTTATAAACGCTTCTGAGAACTAAACTTTAACAGTAAGAAAAAAGAGAAAAATGAAAGCAAAACACGTGATTTTATATTTCCTGGTAAGTATTATCATCTCTTCTTGCATCCGTGACGAAGCCCTTAACGCAGAAGCAGATATACTTAGTTGCACACTGCCGAAAGCAGTAATGACCACAAGTCCTATCATTAATAATAATTCGGTGACTCTTTTTGTGGGACCGGGAACAGACGTTTCGACCCTTGCACCAGAATTCACCCTGACTCCGGGAGCCACCATCAGCCCTTTGAGTGGAACGGTACACGATTTTAATCTACCGCAAAAATACACTGTCACAGCAGCCGACGGAGTCTGGAAAAAAACATATACAGTTTCGGTTATTGATACGGAACTTGCAACTAACTACAACTTCGAGGACACTCTCGGTGGGAAAAAATACTATATATTCGTAGAACGGCAAGGAGACAAAGTGATTATGGAATGGGCCAGCGGAAATGCGGGTTATGCCATGACCGGCGTTCCTAAAACAGCCGACGACTACCCCACTTTCCAAATAGCGGATGGTAAAGAGGGAAAATGCCTTTCATTAGTAACGCGCAGTACCGGTTTCTTCGGGCAGTTAATGGGTATGCCCATTGCCGCAGGAAACTTATTTATCGGCTCTTTTGATGTGAACAATGCCATGAGCTATCCGCTGCAAGCTACCAAATTCGGTCTGCCTTTCCGTTATGTGCCGACCTATCTGGCCGGTTATTATAAATACAAGGCAGGAGACAAGTTCACCGAAGAAGGAAAACCCGTTGACGGAAAACGTGACATCTGCGATATATACGCCATCATGTACGAAACGAGCGAGTCTGTTCCTACTCTTGACGGAAGTAATGCGTTCACCAGTCCGAATCTGGTCTCAATAGCACGCATCGACAATGCCAAAGAAACAGATGAATGGACTTACTTCAAACTTCCGTTTATTACCCGCCCCGGCAAGTTCATCGACAAAGAAAAGCTAAGGGGTGGAAAATACAACGTAGCAATCGTCTTTACCTCCAGTTTGGAAGGCGCTTATTTCAATGGAGCCATCGGAAGTACCTTGCTGATTGATGAAGTCGAACTGGTCTATCATACAGAAAACTAAAACCTAAATGATTTTATAATAATTACAGCGATGAAAAAATACCTTTATACATTCGGTCCGCTTATTTGTTTAAGTGTTGCCCTGCCCGGTTATGCACAAGTGGATAGAAATGAAACGCTTATCCGTTCCGCCCTTCGCGGATTGGAATACGAAGTGAAAGCAGGGATCAGTATCGGCGGCACAGCTCCGCTTCCCTTACCGGCGGAAATCCGGTCTATCGACGGTTACAATCCGACTCTCGCCATTACAATCGGGGGTGAAGTGACCAAATGGGTAGCAGTTCAGAACAAACTGGGTATCATCGTAGGGCTACGGCTTGAAAACAAAGCTATGACCACCGAAGCTACCGTAAAGAATTACAGTATGGAAATTCTGGGACAAGGAGGTGAAAGGATCAGCGGAGTATGGACAGGAGGGGTAAAAACCAAAGTACATACCGCCGGATTAACCATCCCATTGATGGCTACTTATAAGTTGAGTAGCCGTTGGAATGTGAAAGCAGGCCCTTATTTTTCTTATATACTTTCAAGGGAATTTTCAGGACACGTATACGAAGGATATCTGCGTGAAGACGATCCAACAGGACCTAAAGTAGAATTTACCGATGATAAAATTGCAACTTATGACTTCTCCGACGATCTGAGACGTTTTCAGTGGGGGCTTCAGGCAGGAGCCGGATGGAGAGCGTTCAAACATCTCAACATATACGCCGACCTTACTTGGGGACTCAACAATATCTTCAAGAATGACTTCCATACGGTTACTTTCTCGATGTACCCTATATATCTGAATATCGGCTTCGGGTATGCATTCTAAAATATAACTCACCACAGATTACACGGATTAACACAGATAATAGAAATTAATTATCAATTCATTAAAATCAATCTGTGTTAATCCGTGTAATCTGTGGTGAATATTAAAGTTATTCTTTATCAGGATTCTCAACCTGTTTTACTCCTGAATAAGTAACCTTGACAGTCTGTTGCAAAGCCGGCACTTTTACGTTGATGGTCATATTGGCATCTGCACCTTCCACCGTCCCCGCCACAGTTACATCACAAGCTCCCAAGGCAGCCGCCTCTCCAGCAAATGTAAGTTGCTGTTGTCCTGTAAAGGTCGAAATCCCCTCTCCCGTCTTTACGGTGCACTTGTCTATTACAATATCTCCGAACTTCATTATCTTCCCGTTCATGAACAGTTCAAAATCTTTCAGTTCTATTTTTATTTCCGTATCACTGACTTGGGAAAAGGTTATAAATTTAGGCACTCCGTCCGCTATAACATTTTCCTGGTCGGAGCCATCCGCTATCATAGATATATTCAAGTTGCCCCAATAAGTGCCAACCACATCCGGAGCTGTCACCACCGCCTCTTCTTCGGGTTCGTTACCCTCATTTTTCTTGCTATCGTCATCGTCACTGCTACAAGCGGCGAAGAAAGTGATAGAACACACTAATGCTAGTAAATACAATAGATTCTTTTTCATACAGTCATTGGTTTAGTTATTATTAATCATCATTTATAAACTGAAAAGAAGAAAAAAGGTTCAATATGCCACCTTTTTTGAAGATATTTTGAGTTCACAACAATCTTATCGAAAACTTTGTTATATTTGCATACAGTAATTTTAAAAAGCCACGACTATGTTTAATTCATTTGGCAACATCTTTCGGCTCACAAGTTTTGGTGAGTCTCATGGAAAAGGAATTGGAGGAGTAATTGACGGATTTCCCGCCGGAATCACTATCGACGAAGAGTTCGTACAACAGGAACTGAACCGGCGCCGTCCGGGACAATCCATCCTTACCACCGCACGCAAAGAAGCGGATAAAGTAGAGTTTCTTTCCGGTATTTTTGAGGGTAAGTCAACCGGTTGCCCCATCGGTTTTATCGTTTGGAACGAAAACCAACATTCTAATGACTACAACAATCTGAAAAATGTATATCGCCCTTCACACGCCGACTATACTTACACAGTGAAGTATGGCATCCGCGATCATCGTGGCGGCGGACGTTCGTCTGCACGCGAAACGGTATCACGCGTCATAGCCGGTGCTTTGGCCAAATTGGCACTCCGCCAGTTAGGTATCAGTATCACCGCTTACACTTCACAGGTAGGAGCTATCAAACTGGAAGGCACTTACTCGGATTATGATCTCGACTTGATCGAGACAAATGATGTACGCTGCCCGGACCCGGAAAAGGCAAAAGAAATGGCAGACCTTATATATAAGGTAAAAGGAGAAGGCGATACTATCGGCGGTACGCTGACTTGTGTTATCAAAGGCTGCCCCATCGGTTTGGGACAACCCGTTTTCGGTAAGCTCCATGCGGCTTTGGGAAATGCGATGTTAAGTATCAACGCCGCCAAAGCATTTGAGTACGGTGAAGGATTCAAGGGACTGAAGATGAAGGGATCGGAACAGAATGACGTTTTCTATAACAACAACGGACGGATTGAAACTCATACCAACCATTCAGGAGGTATTCAGGGAGGACTGAGTAACGGACAGGACATTTATTTCCGTGTGGTATTCAAACCGATCGCTACGCTGTTGATGGAGCAGGAGACTGTTAATATCGACGGAGTGGACACCACGCTGAAAGCTCGCGGCCGTCATGACGCCTGTGTACTGCCACGCGCCGTTCCCATTGTAGAGGCAATGGCTGCGATGACTATACTTGACTATTACCTGCTGGATAAAACCACGCAGCTTTAATGTTTAATTCAATTTATGAACGAAATTCAGAAATATATAGCAGAGAACGAGTCCCGAATGATGGAGGATTTGTTCAGCCTCATCCGTATTCCAAGTATCAGTGCACTGCCCGAACACCATGATGATATGCTGGCGTGCGCCGAACGCTGGGCACAGCTATTATTGGAAGCCGGAGCGGACGAAGCATTGGTAATGCCCTCCAAAGGCAATCCGATTGTCTTTGCTCAAAAGATTGTGGATTCTGATGCGAAGACCGTTTTAGTCTACGCTCATTATGACGTGATGCCTGCCGAGCCGTTGGAGCTTTGGAAAAGCCAACCGTTCGAGCCGGAAATACGTGACGGTCACATTTGGGCACGTGGTGCGGATGATGACAAAGGACAATCATTTATTCAGGTGAAAGCCTTCCAATATCTCCTCAAGAACGGACTGCTAAAAAATAACGTGAAGTTTATCTTTGAAGGAGAAGAGGAAATCGGTTCTCCCAGTTTGGAAGCTTTTTGCGAAGAGCACAAAGAGTTGTTGAAATCCGATGTGATTCTTGTTTCGGACACTAGCATGCTAGGAGCGGAACTCCCTTCGTTAACCACAGGTCTGCGTGGCCTGGCTTATTGGGAAATAGAAGTTACGGGACCAAACCGTGATTTACATTCCGGACATTTCGGAGGTGCGGTAGCCAATCCGATTAATGTGTTATGCCAGATTATCAGTAAAATAACCGATGCGGATGGCAGAATCACCGTTCCCGGATTCTATGACGACGTAGAAGAAGTTCCACAAGCCGAACGGGAGATGATTGCCCGTATTCCTTTTGATGAAAAGAAATACAAAGAAGCGATCGGTGTGAAGGAAGTATTCGGAGAAAAAGGATACAGTACATTGGAACGTAACAGTTGCCGGCCGTCTTTTGACGTATGCGGTATATGGGGCGGGTATACAGGAGAAGGTTCCAAAACCGTGCTTCCCTCAAAAGCTTACGCCAAAGTGTCTTGTCGGTTGATTCCACATCAGGACCACCATAAGATTTCTCAAATGTTTGCAGATTATATTCTTAGTATTGCTCCTGACACGGTACAAGTGAAAGTGACTCCTATGCATGGAGGACAGGGTTATGTCTGCCCCATCTCCCTTCCCGCCTATCAAGCGGCGGAGAAAGGCTTTGAGATAGCTTTCGGGAAAAAGCCGTTGGCTGTACGTCGTGGCGGCAGTATTCCCATTATCTCCACTTTCGAACAAGTATTGGGAGTTAAGACCGTATTGATGGGATTCGGACTCGAATCGGACGCCATCCATTCACCGAATGAAAATTTCTCATTGGATATTTTCCGTAAGGGAATAGAGGCGGTGATTGAGTTTCATAATGCTTTCCGGTAAGTACATCCGTTTTTCCACTCCGAACATCCGTAGGCTGTCTTGCCTTTTATGATCGTCCCTTTGCCGCAAAGCGGACAAGGTTGTCCGACAAGGGAATCAGCATTAGCAGTTGTCAAAGAAGTAGCCGCAGGCGTAGCCTTCGGCTTCTTTTCTTTCGGCACACTCGGTTTCCGTTCACGCTTCTTCGGTTCTTTCTTCGCTTTTTCTTCGGCTTGGGCGGCTACCGCATCCTGAATGGTAATACGACGGTTGGTATTATCTGACAACACACTCATTACGATTTCTGAAACCATTTGCTTCAGTTCTTCCAAAAACTGGCGGGCATCGTACGTTTTCCTCTCTATTTCGCGGAGTTTCTTTTCCCAAATACCCGTCAATTCAGCAGACTTCAGAAGTTCTTCATGGATAAGTTGCACCAGTTCCACTCCTGTCGGGGTAGCAATCAGGTTCTTCCTTTCCTTACGGATATAATTCCGTTTGAACAACGTTTCTATGATAGCGGCACGGGTAGACGGACGGCCAATACCGTTTTCTTTTAATGCGTCACGGAGCTCGTCGTTATCAACCAACTTTCCGGCAGTTTCCATTGCACGAAGTAAGGTTGCCTCCGTGTAAGGTCTGGGCGGCTGCGTCCATTTTTCATTTAAATCGGGAACATGAGGACCGCTTTCCCCTTTCACAAAAACAGGAAGTACATTTTCGTCTTCTTCCTCTTTTTCTTCGGTCGTTTCTTTTACATCTTTTGCAAAGACAACACGCCATCCGGGTTCGAGAATCTGTTTCCCGCTTACTTTGAATTCTATTTTATCCACCTCTCCCATCACGGTAGTAGTAGAAATCTTACAATCCGGATAGAACACGGCAATAAAACGACGGGCAATCAGATCGTAGACACGACGCTCCATATCCGTCAGGTTTTGAGCGTACACTCCAGTAGGGATAATGGCATGGTGATCTGTTACCTTTGAATTATCAAATACTTTCTTCGATTTCGGCAATGTGGAACCGTTCAACGGAGCTGTCAGTACTTCATAATCACGAAGTCCTTTCAAAATGCCGGGGCACTTCGGATAAATATCGTCACTCAAGAAAGTTGTATCGACACGTGGATAGGTGGCTACTTTCTTCTCGTAAAGGGATTGGATAAGTTTTAATGTCTCATCAGCAGAATAAGCGAATTTCTTGTTACATTCCACCTGAAGCGAAGTCAAGTCAAACAGACGTGGGGCAAACTCCCGTCCGTCTTTCTTACTAACACTGGTGACTACGAACGGAAGGTCTTTGATACGTTCTACCAACGCCTCGCCCTCTTCCCTATTAGCGATAGGATCAATACCGGGATTCTCTATTATTTTCTTTTTCCCACCGTTTTTCTCTTCTTCCGCAGCGATTTCTTCATCACTTTTGCGAATTAAAGCCGAAAAGGTTGTATCCCGATAGTTCGTTTTCAATTCCCAATATTGCTTAGGCTGGAAGTTGGCTATCTCCAACTGTCGGTTGACAATCAACGCTAAGGTAGGCGTTTGCACCCGACCGATAGAAAGTACCTGTTTATTCTGACCGTATTTTATTGTATAAAGACGAGTGGCATTCATACCAAGCAACCAGTCTCCGATAGCCCGCGAAAGTCCCGCTTCATACAGTGACTGAAAATCTGCCTGATCCTTTAGCTTTGCAAATCCGTCACGAATAGCTTCTTCCGTCAAAGACGAAATCCACAAACGCTTCACCGGACAACGGGCGCCTGCTTTCTGCATCACCCAACGCTGAATCAATTCTCCTTCCTGTCCGGCATCACCGCAGTTGATAATCTCATCTGCATTTTGCATCAATTGCTCTATGATATGAAATTGTTTCTCAATACCCGGATCATGCCCAATCAGTTTGATACCGAAACGCGGAGGGATCATCGGTAAGCTACCTAAGCTCCATGACTTCCAATTAGGAGTATATTCATGTGGCTCCTTCAGGGTGCAAAGATGTCCGAACGTCCAGGTCACCTGGTATCCGTTTCCTTCTATATATCCTTCTTTTCTGGTATGAGCGCCGAGTACTTCGGCTATATCACGTGCAACAGATGGCTTTTCAGCTATGCAAACTATCATTCTTTTCCTTCTTGTTTTTATACTATCAGCCTACAAAGTTACACGAATATTTCTCACAGACGGCATGAAGCCGGGAAAAAGTGATTATACCTCCCAACACTTCCATCCTTTATTGGCACAGATATATACCACATACGAACGGACATTGTAATTGGGAAACTTCTTTTTCGTATCTTCGGCATAGCCTTTCACCTGTTGCACGTGTTCAGTCAATGGTTCGGTCAATGAGAGGATGCGATCAGCCTCTTTGGCATGATAGTATTTGAACTCCACAACACGGTCATCCGTATAATAATCCGTACCAGGAATACCTGTCATCTCAAAGTCAGAACGACCTACGGAGTTATTCTGTTCGATGGCAAAAGTGTAGCAACTGCTTAAATAACGGGAAACAAGTTCATAGAAAGAGCAACGGATGAAGTTCTCATTGATCTTATCAAAAACTTGCGCAGGAAATTGTCCTAAGTATTGTTCAAAGTAATTCTGAACAAGAGGTTCAAGACTCCGGTTGGAATCATAAAGTTCATAAACGGGAACATAACGGCTGGCATTTCCTTCAATTTTATTCAACTGGTTATAATAATCCATATAAATGCTACGCATGGTCATATTAGGAAGTACCATTCGATAAGTACTTTTCAGAGTGGTCATACCCAAATAGAACAGACTGACCGGATAGAATTCTTTCTCAAAGAATTTCTTCTTGTTGAATTTGCTGGACAAATCTGTAATATTATACGGCAACCCGTCGTCTATGACCAATGCATCCAACATTTCCTTTGCATTACTCTGTGAAAGGGTCAGTCGGCGAATCCAATTAATATCCGTCCGCAGATTCTCGTCAATCAGCTCAGGAGGAATACTTCCACCGTTGACTGCAAATTTCTTAAGAAAATAAGTAAGGATAGTAGAGTTAAAAAGAGGCTTGCCCGTAGGACTGAAACGGTAGCCGTCATAGTTGCTCACTATAAGCTGCCAGATCTCCTCGAAACGTTCCTCACTTGCGTCGGAATCATATTTATCCAGCACATAACGCAAATATATTTTCGTTTCCTCGTAAGTAAAGCCGAGCATGTGCAAGAAGTTCGGTTCCAACGTTAGAATTTCAGCAATATTGTATCCACTAGTCAGATCATCCATTGTGACAGGTAATACGCCTGTACAGAAACAGGTACGGATACTGCCCTCTCCTATACCTTTCTTTATCACCTTGAAAAAGGTACGAAGGAAACTATCACTGGTGGTGACTTCTTCATAAAGCGGATCATTATAAGAAGTCAACAATTGATTGGTGAAGTTATCGTATTCATCAATTAGAATATAAGCCTTAGGAAATCCGTGAGAACGTGCATAAAGAAGAACTTCCTCAAGCATTTTAGACGCACTTCCACTATTTACAAACTGGAAGTCACCAAACAAATCCCGGTTATGTTCTACCATTAATTCTACGGGACCACAATTTAAATCATCGAAGTTTTGTGCCAGCCCTTGCATATCATCTGCCATCACCATTGCCGAAAAGTCATAGCGAATAACCAGATACTGATTATGTTCTTTGGTAGGATGTTCTCCAATCCATGTACCACCGAAAAGTTCTTCAAAACGATTCACCTTCGTACGATCATAATAAGAAGCCAGCATAGATATCAGCAAGCTCTTTCCAAAACGGCGGGGGCGTAGAAATACAGGAGCATTGTAATCTTCTAAACCCGGAATATAATCCGTCTTATCCACATAATAAAAGCCACGTTCGCGAAGATCCTCGAAATCCGCCACTGCATAAGGAACTGTTATTCTTGCCATAATCTCTGTTTTTTCTTTCAATTAAGGCAAAGGTATAAATAAAACCCTTATTTACATCAAAATGTAGCTGTTGTTTCAGTGCAAATTAAATTCAATTCACTATCTTTGCTATGAAAAGCAGTAAAATTCAATAAGACAGAGATATGGATGTTGGTGTAAAGAACAAAATAGAATATATAAATGTCCTAGTCCTTATCCACTATAAAGTTATTATTGACACATCCTTTTTTATATAGACGAATTGCTGAAGATGAAGAACAATGAAAAACAATATGCAGCCTATTGGATTGATCATTTGAAAATGACCCCACATCCTGAAGGGGGCTACTATCGGGAAGAATACCGCTCAAAGAAGCAGGTGTCTATGGAAGGCAGGGAAGCCAAACGACAAGTAATGACAACCATTTACTATTTACTGGAGAACGACGATTTCTCCGCCTTTCATCGCATCAAGTCTCCGGAAAGCTGGTTCTTTCATAAAGGCGCGCCTCTATTGATATATTCCTTTGAAGAAGGGGTGTTAGTATGTCGGGAATTATCAGATCAGGAAAACGGAGTATTACAAATAACAATAGAACCGGGAACCTGGTTTGCCGCACGATTGAAAGAGCCAAGCGGTTTTACTTTGGTCAGTTGTGCCGTAGCACCGGGATTCGAGTATGAAGACTTCGAATTAGCGGATAGAAACTCATTGATTATAGAATACCCTGATTACAAGAAAGAAATAATAAACTTAACTCGTTGATTACCTTACAATGTCTTTTTACATAGAGTTTAAAAAAACTCTTTTTATTGTCACTTGTCACTTTTCAGGTTTAATACACTGATAATCAAATGCAATTTGGTGATAATAGCGAGTGATAATAAGGTGATAATAGAAAAAACTATGCTTTCTATTATCACCTTGTCCATTACTTATTAACCGACTACACTTTTGATTATCAACATTTTGACATACAATTTCACTTATAAATTTCTATGTATTAAGAATCCCCTTTCAGGGCGAAAGATTGAGTTTTTACGGCATTTTTCTCTCAATAAAATCGTTGTTTGGTGGGTATGTTCTCTGCAGATGATGCGGGAATTAAAACCAAAGCAGGTAGACTTAACATACAGACAAGGCACTACTAATGTATTTTACAGGTACTGCGTTTCCGTTTCACGTATGTAAGCCATTCGGATGACGTATGTAGACTTTTCGGCTTTCGTACGTGAACCGAATAGCTCATATATGTAAAACAAGTTTTTATTACCGTAAAAGCACATTAAACGAACCACATAAATGCCTTAAGCAAGCTGTATAGACAACTAATACAAGGCTTATATCCGATCTCAAAAGGCATCCTATCCGAAAAAGGCTATCTTTAAAGCTCGGAAGATTACGAGTGAAAATAAAAAAGGGAAAGAATGTTCAGTTTTGAAAGATAACATTAATCTCTCAGCACGTTGATTACTCGAATATCATATTCTTATATCTACAAGAACTGTGAACTCTATACACGTATCATGTATAGAGTTCACAGTTCTTCTATATAAGCGGTGGAGCAATGCTCCACCAGTAAGCCATTTTATACCACAAAATCAAGTATTTCTCCACCACCTTCTCCACCATTAAAACCAAAATCACTTCATATATTAGATTTCACACTGATGTAAAAGGTAGAAACAACGATTCGAGGGATTTTTAGAAAAATACTTCCTACAAACTGTATGGTTAAATACTTTCCAATTATTTATAAACAACTTCCGTGACGTTCTTATCTACATTAACAATAGATGGTTCTATACCTTTTTTTAAATATAGAGTTCTTAGAAGATTACTACGTATAGCTGTTATAAAATCTAATTTTGGACATTGAGAGACATCAATTGTTACGACACAATCTAAATCTTTTCTATAATAAGCCAAATCAAGAATCAGTTCTTCTATCTTACTTCCTATAATAGTTAAAACCGGAACTTCCAAATAATTATTCGAACCACTAGAGCCTCCCATATCAAAACATTCAATTGGATTATCCCCCAAGTTATAATACCCACAATTATAAGAACTAGTGAATGTTATTTCTTTTACATTATGAAGTTTTGAAATATCAAATTCCTTCATATCATTGCAAAAACCAATTTTTAAAGACTCAATAGCAGGAAAATTCTCAATACCTCGTAAATCCTTTATTTGATTGGCATAATCATAATAATTAAATTTCGTTTCTGTTTTCCCTTTTTCTGTAACTATACATTGTGAACCTCCCACGTGAATACTCCAACCATTATTACATAAGTAGTTATGCAAAGCTTTATCTGGCACGGAAGCCAAAACTGTTCCTTCTGGAGCTTGAACTACGGAAATTTCCTTAGTAATCCTTTCCTCGTTATTCCCAATAGAAATCGCAGCACCGCGAATATTCAACGCAACAGTCATGTCATAAGTTAACGTAATCCAAGTCAGACCGTCGTCTCCTAATTCCCCTACAGAAACTTGTTGATTGGTCAGCCAATCATTACCTTCTGTCACAGTCACATGATAATCTACATTGTAACCCAACTTAACTACAACAGTCTGAGCATCCAAACCTAAGATATACGCTTCTTTTTCTACAACAACTGCATTTGTTTGGTTCTGATCCACTTCTACTTCGATAGATTCTTCGACCAACGAACTGGAAAACGTAATGACCGAAGAACGTTTCTTATAGCCTCTATTTTCCATTACACTGAAAAAATAAGTCGTTTTTCCGGCAAATTCTACGCTCCTATCTAAAACCAACCAATCTTCTGTACCTTCTGTCAATTTAGGATTGAGTTCCGCAATATTGGTATTCACTTCTACCTTAAAACTATTAGCATCTTTGGATAAAGAAACCTGTTTTTCTGAAAGCAAATCAAGTTCATAACCATGTTGCATCTCCACTTGCAAAGAAACTACTGCTGCCCCCGTAAAAAACTTTAAAGTAGCCATACGAACTTCATCCTTTCTATTTTCATCAATGGTAAAAGTCACCACATCACCATCTTTACCGGAAGTAGCCGAAGGATGTATCCAATGACACATCCCTGCCAAACGCCAATCACCGGAACTATTCACGGTAACCATAGCTGTTCCTCCTTGTTGATCCATCTGAATAATATTAGTGGACAACGATATACTCTCGTTCACAGCAACGACTTCATCATCGTCCGAGCAACTCCAACAAGCAAGAGTTACCGAGAGTAGTAAAATCGATTTTATAATTTTTTTCATTTGATTATTCATTTAAAGATTCAAAATTCTTCGTTTAAAGAGGCAAACGTTCTGTTCTATTCTTCTCATAATAAAACTTAGGGAACAATAATTCTTCATCATAAAGCCCTCTGCATACATCTTGACAACGGTTTATCTGCGTATTATATGGTTTCCCTTGAGTGGGACAGAGTGCAAAGAACATATGATAGCCATACCCTAATTCACGTGCTTTGCGAGCATCTCTTTCTTCGTTCCCATTACTACCAGTTTTACGTAACTGAATAGACACATATGAGCATTGCGACAAAGTCATCCCTATTCCTGGTTCTGCTATATCACCATAATCACCCACAGCATAATCACAATATTGTCCTGGATCAACCCCCTCTATAATTTCAAGATTTTTAGAATACATACTATTATTTCCAAAACAATATAGCGAAACAATCTTATCAGGCATAGCACGTTTACATTCATACATTAAACGAGAACCCGCTTTCACAGACGGTACCGTAAACCAAGGATTATTTAGGTCAGGATAATTGGAATATTCATCATCAAATGCCACACCGTCCAAATTGTAAGCCTTACAATAAGCCGCCAACTCTCTCGCCAACTCTCGTGAACCCATTTCTGAAAGTTGGGCTATACCAGCACTATCATGATTACCCAATATACTGATGATGATTTTCATTCCTGCTTTACGCAATGGGGCTAAGTATTTATCTTGATTATCCAACAGGTACTGGACATTCTCATTATTCCAAATATAAACTCGTTTCTTCTCGTCATCCCAATTAATATTGGCTGCAAAAAGCACAATATGGTCAAAGAAATATTTGCCACTAGCCGTTTTAAATTCAAGTGCATTGAGAGGATTGGTATCGTTTACCTCAAAGTAAAGCACCGTTTGCACATCCGAATTTTTCTCATGATAGACACTAGCTCGAGAAAGCTTTACTAAAAGCACCATATGCTTCGATTCTTCACTTAAAAACACATCGGAAGTTGGCGAAGTTGCCGTAAGTGGAACTAGATATGTTTTGTTCTCTTCCATATCATCGAAGACTGTAAGTTTTACGTTGATTCCTGTCGTACCCAAATCATCGGGTGCCAGTACAATTGTTCCATTAAATTCTATATCCACATGATCCGATGGAAACAAGTCAAAGTCGGTCTGATGGAGAGCATTATATACCGTAGCATAGGTCTCGTCATAGGCAATCTGTACATCTACTCCTTTTGCAGGGGGTTGCGAAAGACGAAACACAACTTGAGTAGTACACCCATCTGTACCCATTTCCACTACCGAACTATTCTTATTGGTATTTTTATCAAGTAATAATCCGTTCAATTGCACAGCAGCTTCGTAGGGGAATTCATTGATTACTCCACCCACATTTGCACTCTCTTCGCAACTTATCAATGCCATTGCCACCATCAGTATAGGTAAAAGGCTATCTTTAAAATGATTTAATAGTTTCATGTATCTTCAAATTTTTAAAATTTCATCTACTATCACACTCACACTCATTAGGGTAATGATATAGGTTCCCACATAGCCGGCCTTTCGATGATAAGATCATATCCGCTAGAGCTATAATCTTTCACCACATTACCCGCTCCCTCATTGAATTTCCAATAAGCTATCAAGCCCTCGGAATCAGGATTAACCGTATAGAAATGATTGGGAGCTTGTATTTCTTCTTCTGCCAAAGCACGATTCCAAATACGGATCTCTGCCATTACTCCATCAAAGAAACGAGTAGGCTCGAACGAATAGCCAATCCAGAAGCAACGACTTGCATCGCCATCTTTCTCGTCATTGTGTTTGCGACTAATATTGATACGTTCGGGACCGGCATCGGCATTTTCCAATTTCTTCTTTCCATTGACATAAATCGTAACATATCCACTTTGACTCACCACCGCCAAATGATACCACACACCTATTTCTAACTGAAGTTCAGGACTAGTAACTTTTCTAACTCCCGCTACCTGCAATTGATTTTTGGGAGCAGTATCACCCAAACGCAATAAATAATGCCCCTCTACTCCCATTAGTGTAGAAATTTTATTGGGTAACGCATCGATTCTAAAGAGCATCTCCATAGTGTGATCACGCATAGCGAACTTCTGATCGTCATTAAAATCCGGATAAGCTCTATTTTCTTTAAGATTACATACCACATCTATCAAAGATGCACCTTTGAATACATAGTAATAATTCTTTGCACTATTCAATATTTTTACACCGTTGGTTGAGCTGATGGTTATAGGCAACACATAAGTAGTATTTTCGTCAAGCAAACCTATGTCTTGAAAGTGGATAGGAAATGATGTACTATGAACAGTACCCGGATTTATCACCAATGTACTTTCTTCAATATTATAAAATTCTTTAGGTAAAACAACTACATCTTCCTCGTAATAAACTGATTTGTACAGTTCAATCAGCTCCGGAGCAGCTTTCATGACCACTTTCACTTCACGCGTTTCTGGTTTGGCTATCGAAACAGTAAGTTCGGTATCTATATCCGTAGAATTTTTCTGGAATAGTATTTTCTTAGTGAATACCGATGATGAAATAAAAATCTTATTGTCGTAAGGATGCTCTGACACGTCAGTATCACCACACGCCGCAAACAGAAGAGTAACGCAAGCCAACATCATAATTGTTTTTTTATTGATTTTCATACGTCTCACATTATTTTATGGTTGGATTCATTATATTAATAGCTTCACAAATATGGATATATATCTTATCAGCATTGAAATAGTCCTCTTGAGCTGCATCTATCGAAATACCGGCTTTGGTATAACAGTCGCTTTGGACTACCGCCCATTGTCCAGCGGCCACAATAGCCGACGAACCATCACTTAGCTCACCATTGATAGCTCCCGATTCGTTCTTATATGAAGTGGTCACTCCCAATATAAAACGGTCGGTTGGCACACCTGGTGCAGAGGCCATCATTACACGATAAGACATTTCTTCCCGTGTTTTAACACTATGAGCATTAATGATAAGATATTTACACTCCAATAGAATGTCTTTATTGATTACATTTTGGGGCATACCTTTAAGTATCAAGATCTTATCTAAACTAGCTTTCCAAGCCACTATGGCATCGAAGAAAGCTCCTTGACGAGCAGTTTCGGCTGCAATGGCTTCTTGCGTAGTCAATACATTAAGATCAACACCAGTATAGTTCATCTCAATACCATCTACTCTCACCTCATTACATAGAGCTAACAGCCGATTCGTCTCTTTTTGACAATAGTTGATGAAACGAGTAGCCTCATCTTCCTCCAGTTCTACATTACCGTCAACCGTGTTTGTACTTTTGAATTCTTGATTTGCCTCATCATTGGATTCTTCTCTCAGAATAGCCTTCCAAGCAGCCTCTATTTGATCAAAATCCAACAAGGCAACCACTTTTGTCCCTTTTTTATGTACCTCAGCAATCTCATTCTTATTCATGTCACTTACTTTATCAATGTGATTGAGACAAATGTAATCAACACTATCCGGAAAATCAGTCAATTGTTCATTGCGACAAACAGGTGCTGTTTCTTTATTATCTACAGACACAATTGTTACTTGGTGAGGACGTTGCTTATAAGCCAACAATTTTTCGACATACTTAGCATATAGTTCAGGATTTTGTATAGTAATGTCCGGTTCGTTCAATTTTATGCTTTCCATCTCTGTCCAGTCGGAACACGAAACCAACACAGCAACCGTTGCCAATAAAATCCTTATAGAGTAATTCTTCATATTCATATTTTTTCAAATCGTTTTATCACACATTTTATCTTATTTGCAATCCCACCATACGTGAGTTCCCATAGAATCCCCTTTCTTTATCTTGGATTCTCGAGCTAAAGCTACAACCGCTTTCTCCACATTTTCACCATTTTCGTTATACTCTTCAACAGGATATGGCAAACGGCATGCACCTTCCAAATCATCTACATTTGTACCTAAATTTACTACCATTGGCATCAACTTAGGATAACCCGTGCGGCGATACTCACTCCACGACTCCATGCCATTAGGAAAATTAGCTATCCATTTCTGTGTGATGATGCGCTCTAAGTTTTGTTCGAAATTAGCTTCACCATCCCATGCAACTGTAACACTCGTGTTGACAGAGCCTGAATAATCGTATTGCTGCCCCGATTTTCCGCTTAACGGATCGATATAGATAGACACATTGTCCGTTCCGGTCAAATAATCATTCACACCTTTCACACCACGTTCATCGAAAGATAGAGCCACGCCCATTTCATACAATTCTTTAGGAGTACCTCCCATGTTCCAACCACGCAAAGCACCTTCAGCACGCAGGAATGCCACCTCAGATGCAAGAAAAATAATGATATCATCATTTGCATCTACTTTCATAGTTGAAAAGCCATGTGACCATGAATTGTACTTACCTTGCTCGATGCCACGACGTAACCCTACATATACCTCTTCATAGTTTTCATCGCTACTGTAGGCACCTTCGGAAACGGTTTGGAATGTACTCTTACCGTAATATGCTTCTCTACGGGGGTCGTTGAATCCATTCATATAGCAAATGAGATCAGCCGATATACGAGAATCATTCCACATCACCATAGAACGTTGCCAAGGATTATGGTCGGCCACCTTACGTCTGGCTCCATCAGTAGCGACAGTCATCACTCCAGTGGCAACAGCCTCTTCGGCCAACTGTTGAGAAGTCTTTCCATTAGCTATAAAGCCATTCACATAGCAAGTGCGCATAGCCATGCGCAACTTCAAAGAATTGGCAAATTTAAGCCACGAAGCTGTATTACCACTGTATATGCGGTCAGCGTTCGGATTAAAGTTCTGTGCTACATATTGCTGAAGGATTTCTATCACGACATCCAAGTCCTCAAACATCCGAGTATAGACAGTTTGCTGCGAATCGTAAGGAGCACGAATTGCATTTTCGGCACCCACTAACGAATAGGGAATGGGACCATACGTATCTGTGACACGTAGCATAGTACCAATGCGAAAAAGCTCACCCAATGCTAAATAAAGTTTGTTAGTACTTTGATTGAGCAATTGAAAGTAGTTGGGATAAAATCTTGTATAGAAATCATTAAAGGGTTTTTCGAGCCAATCATCAGAAGGATTATAAGTAGCATAGCGACCGGACCACCCCATACCCAGATTTGAATCGGCCGTATATCCGGCAAAGTTACCAGCCATAAGCGCATCGACAAACTGAGCAAAGTTCTCTTGTTCGGGCATCATCAAGTCTTGTAGATTCAGCAAGAGGGCACTATAAAGGTAATCATTAACCGACATATCATTCAAATCCGGCTCATGTGGATTTTTATTGTATTCATCAAAGTTGTCAATACAAGCCACAATACCACAGATAAAAAATCCGACAACCACGCACTTTATTATATTATTTAGTTTCATACGAAAGATGTTTTTTAGAATTTAAGTTTCAAGTTGAATCCTACACTGCGTAAACTAGGCATCATGAAATAGTCAATGCCTTGATAGAAATTGCCGGTAGTAGCCACAGCTTCTGGATCAAACGGAGCTTTGCAATAAATCATCCACAAATTTTTTCCAACCAAAGAAAGAGTTACATCAGCCACATTCCCCAACTTCTTTCGCGGAATAGTATAGCCCAAGGAAGCTTCCTGCAAACGAATATTAGTGGCACTATATGTATAATACTGTGCTAAACCACTATCCGCACCCAATTTTGTATACCACTTTTCAGCATCAATCACATTGGTACCATTAATTTGAACTCCACCATTGTCGCGAGCAATAGCTGACACTTCGGACACTCCATAAGAATCAAGCAGCGCTTGTGTAGCAGAATATACCACACCACCCAAACGTGCTGTCAACAAGAAACCACAATGCCAGTTTTTCCAACTAAAGTCGTTGCGCCAAGCCATATTGGCTTTTGGAAAAACAGAACCTAAATGAATATCTTTGGAATTGATGATCTGTACATTTCCGGTCTTATCTAAATAGATTTTACCATTCGAATCGCGTCGTAAATCCTTCACAGAATATAAATCACCCAACGAACCGCCTTCTTTCAGAATGAACCGTGCATTAGCCAAACCACCTACATCAAGACGTTCTTTGGTAACTTCCTGCCCTGTCACAGGATTGATATATCCATCAATCAGACTAAGAATTTTATTTCGATTGGCACTAAACGTATAGTTGGTTTCCCAAATAAAGTGATTCCAGGTATTCTTAAATCCGAGTGAAAGTTCTACACCCTGATTGCGTACATCACCAGTTTGTGCATAGAAAGTGCTGTAACCTCCTGTCGGCTGCAATTTGGCATCCATCGTCTGATTGAACGTTCGGGTTCTGTAATAAGACAAATCTAAACTGAAAAACTTCAAAAATCGAGTTGTAATACCCACTTCCCAAGAATCTGTACGTTCAGGCTTCAAGTTATAAAGAGGATAAGCCGACTGAGAGGAGAAAGCTCCCGTTGATGAATCCCACTTAAAAGTAGGATAGGCCAAGAAACGTCCAAAAGGCAAGCCAACCGATGCCCACGAACCTCGAAGCTTAAGATATCCTATCTGTTCCGGCATTTTGATTAATTCTGACAAAACAACAGAAGCTCCAACCGACGGATAAAAAAATGATTTTTGCTTTGATTTTGGTCCTGCCAATTGACTCGGCCAATCGTTACGTCCGGTTAGTGTCAGATAATAAGTACTCTTATAACCCACCTCGACCGAAGCGAAGACAGATTGTGTTTGTTCACGATAGCCTATTTCATCACGTTTAGTCATGCTCTTATCCAGCTGGGCAACTGTAAAGTAATTAGGTAATCCATTTTCAGCAATCGGCCCACGTGTTTGCAACGTTTCTGATTGGATATCGTTATAAGAAACACCAATATTAGCAATAAGTCCCCAATCCTCACCAAACATTTTATTGATGTTCAGCAAAACATCGGTATAAGTTTGTTCATTATGCGAATTAGACACTCCATAAAAGCCGTTATTGCCTTCCGCAATGGTCTTCTCTGTCGTAGCATAATATTTCTGCTTATAAATATTGAGAGAATTATCAATACGTACGCGTCCTACGACATTAAGCCAGCTCAAAATATCGTAACTGAGCGATGCGCTAAGCATATAGCGGTCTTTGTCGTTCTCGCGCAAATTGCGATAATTTATCCAATAAGGATTTTGCAAACGATGCGATCCACCACCTTGCGGCCAATACTGAACATACATATTCCTTTCTGGGTCGAAACGCTCAAACATTTCATAATCATCCCAATCATTCCCTCTAGGAAATAGATAAGCCGCCGAAAGCGGATTGGCATAAATACCTTGATTTACCATATTACGGTCTTTTTGTATAATGTATTGCGCACCTACATCCAACTTCATCTTATCCCCCAAAAAAGAAGTAGTATTACGAAAAGAAAAGTTATAACGCTCATATTTATTGTTGGGGATGATACCGCGTGAGTTTACGGCAGAAGCCGACAGATACGTCTGATTTTGTTCGGTACCAGTAGAAAGGGTAATCGTCTCTGTACCAACCAATCCGGTTTGAAAATAATCATTTTTAGGTTCATATCCACGATAATTATCAATATTTAACTTCTTTCCCCAACTGGCATCAGTGCCTGATGTGCCATAAGTATTCTGAAACTTGTGCATCATAAAAGGATTGAGTATCTCGGTATTGCTAGATACAGTCAATGCCACGCGTCCCACCTTACCTTTCTTTGTAGTGATAACAATAGCACCGTTTGAGGCATTACTACCATACAAGGCTGCAGCTGCAGCTCCACTCAATACGGACATCGACTCAATGTCATCGGAATTGATATCAGCAATAGCTTCTGTTACACCTTGCGATTGAAACTCCTCGCCACCTTCTTGTGTACTCAAATTATACATTGGTATACCATCAATCACATAAAGTGCATTAGAAGATTGTTCAATACCTTTAGCACCACGCATTACCACTTTACTAGCTCCACCTACACCTGATGAAGAAGCATTGATATTCAAACCTGCCACTTTACCATTCAAAGAATTTATAAAGTTTACATCTTTCACAGCTAATACTGATTCTGCATTTACTTGTGTCACATTATAACTCAAAGCCTTCTCCGAACGTTTGATACCAAGTGCTGTTACCACCACCTCGTCAATGACTTGTGAATTATCCTGCAAAGTAACATTAAGGGCTGAATAACCCTTGAAAGATATTTCTTGTGTTTCATAACCAATATAAGAATAAATAATGATAGGATTACTAGCAGTAGTAAGTAATTTATAATTACCGTCCAAATCAGTAACAGTCCCCTCATTAGCACCTTTCACCAGCACATTGACACCAATCAGCGGTTCTCCTTTAGAATCAATCACTTTTCCATACACTTGTCGAACAGGAATATCAGTTTTTTTTTCCAAAGGGACAATAATCACATATTTGCCTTTCAATTGATAAGTATAGCCACTATCTTTCAAAATATCACTCAGAGCTTTGATCAAAGAGACTTTTTCCAAGTTCAAACTGACTATCGTTTTATCTTTAAGCTGCGATTCATTGTAAGCAATAGACAAGTTTGCCTGTTTTTCCACTACCTTTAAAGCTTCAATAACCGATACATTTTTCTTATAAAGCGTGATTTGAACAGCACTGACTTGAGCTTTAATAGGCGTTAGAACAGATAACAACCACAAAAAAAGCATAAATATAACGCCATGTGGTCTTTTATTTATTATAAATTTATAAATTTGTTGCATTTTCTTAGTATTTAGTTTATACAGATAATTCAATCCTCTAATTTGTAAGCGTCTGTATAACGCTCTATTATTAAGATTTCTATTTCACATCCGGAAGAAGGTCTCGACTTCTTCCGGATATTTTTCCGCATAGGCTTTTTATGTATTTAAGGTTAATAACAATCGGTATATTCAATTCATAAGCAATAGCATTAGTTAACGACGCACCGTTAAATAACATTTATCGCCCACTATCTTATAGTTAAGGTTATCCGTTACCCTAACAATAATATCCATCACTTCCTCTATGGAAGCATTCCGCCCAAAAGCCAAATTAAAGCGGTCGTTGTTCAGACTATGACAGCTATAGATAAAGATATAAGGATACTTTCGTTCGAGGTGAGTAAAAATTTCTTCCAAGGTCATACTACGAAATACAATCTCCCCACGCTGCCAAGCTGTAACATCTTGTATATTAGGTCGGGCCACACTCCCAGAACGAGTTCGTTTGTTATAAGTCAATTGTTCATTAGGTTCCAAGATTTTTTCTTCCTCCAATCCATTGTATTCCACTCGTACTTTCCCCGAAATTAACGTTGCAGTCATACTTTCTTCGTTGGGATAAGCCGCCACATCAAATTCTGTTCCTAATGCCGTAACCTGAAAATCTGCCGACTTTACGATGAATGGATGCTCTTCATCGCGTTTCACCTTGAAATTAGCTTCGCCAACCAAATAAACGCAACGATTATCACCTGTGAATTCCTGTGGATAAAGCAAGGTACTCTGCGAATTGATCATCACTTGTGTACCATCTGGAAGCGTAATATTCCGCATTTCGGCGGTAGGAATATAAGCCTGAAGCAAGTCTTGTGTCTGTCTGTTCTGCAAGCCCAGATAAATAGAAACCGAAGATATGGCAATCAACAATGCTGCTGCAACCTTCCAAACACGTAGCTGTGTATACAAAGTACGGACTTTCTGCCTTGTCCTTATCCCGGTAAGTTCTCTCATCCGTCCCAATGAATGTTGGTAATTAGGAGTAGTTGCAGATTCGGTAGCTTCCCAAAGCTGACTCAATTCGGAATCCTTTTCATCGGCACGTTCTTCATCTATAAGCCATACACGAAAATCCCGGTCGACTTCTGCCGGATAGTCATGCTTGATATAACGGTCTATAACGTCACGAATATAATTCTTCATAAGGTGATATTTGTTATTTCTAAGAAACGTTTACATAATTACCACCATTCAGAAAGAAAAACTACGGAAAGAGCTGGAATAAAACAACAAACATTAACACTTTGCGAAGTTCGGTCAATGTTTTGTAGATGTGGTCTTCTACTGTGCGCAGAGGAATTTGTAGTTTCTCCGCTATTTCTTTGTGAGACAATCCTTCAAATCGGCTCATCTCAAATATTTGCCTACGTTTGGGAGGCAATTGGTCGAGTGCCATCTTGACGAGGAGGAGCACTTCTTTATAATATATATTTTCGAGTAGAGAAGTATCTTCATCACACAATTCACCAATCAACTGAGCCTTCATTACCTTATCTTCATATTCTTGTTCCACCTTCTGATGTTTGAAAAGGTTGAAGATTTCATTTCGGGTAACGGTATAAAGATAGCTCGTCATGGTTTCCTGCTCCTGCCAAAGTTCAGGACGTGTCCACAACTTAAGAAATATATTCTGAGCAATGTCTTCTGCATCTTCCTCCGACTTGGTCAACAATCGTGCATAATTCTTGACACGAGGGAAGTTAGCCGCATAAAACCTCTCAAAACAAACATCCAGGTTATCTATCTTTCTTTTACTCATTCATCCAACTTCTACAATGAAAATCGGGACAAATATAGCCAATTTTAATTTCAGACAAACGAATGTCAGTAAAAAAACATCCCGCCTTTCAGTTCATTTGAACTAAAAAGGCGGGATAAAATCAAAAACAGGAAAGTCCTGTCTTATTCTTCGTCCATCAGGATTTCCAAAATCTGGCAAGCAGCTTTTGCCACCGGAGTACCCGGACCGAAGATAGCAGCCACCCCTGCTTTATACAAGAAATCATAATCCTGTGCAGGAATAACGCCACCGGCAATCACTACGATATCTTCGCGACCCAGCTTCTTTAATTCCTCAATAATCTGCGGAACCAATGTCTTATGTCCGGCAGCCAACGAAGAAACACCGACTACATGAACATCGTTTTCAACAGCTTCACGGGCAGCCTCCGCCGGTGTCTGGAACAACGGTCCCATATCCACGTCAAAACCGCAGTCGGCATAACCGGTC
>UMAK01079915.1_pt1 | contig 52957 bp, 51 predicted proteins | sample 1963681 | NCBI WGS metagenome assembly UMAK01 (sample SAMEA4835913, study PRJEB28245) | human gut metagenome | biome: gut microbiome; material: fecal sample | place: Denmark | collected 2008 | reverse complement strand
GTTGTACTGCGAGGTACCCGGGGTTCGAATCCCTGTCTCTCCGCAGAACCTACCGGACAAAACCGGACAAGGACTGGACAAAAACCTACAAATCAGCGATTTGTAGGTTTTTTTATTGCCTATAAGTCTTGTTTCCAAGACAACAAAAGGACTGTAAAAGACATAGTTTCGTTACTAAATCGTTACCTATTCCCTACCGGACAAAAACGGTAACGATTTGTCCCGAAATGACCGCAGAAAGTCCGAATTTGTCCACCGTCTATCTATCTCACATTTAACGAGTTATTAGTAGTTTTGCAACTTAAAAATGTGAGGTTATGAAGAGTACATTTAAAGTCCTTTTCTATTTAAAGAAAGGCTCTGAAAAAAAGAACGGTGAGGTTATGATTATGGCAAGAATTACCATTGACGGTAAACTTTGCCAGTTCAGTACAAAACAAAGCATTTTGCCTGATAGCTGGAATATCGCAGCAGGAAAAGCAAAAGGTAAGGATGCAGGTAAAATCAATGCTTTATTAGATGATATAAAAGCATCCCTAAATAACATCTACCACGAACAACAACGGCGTGACAACTATGTAACAGCCGAAAAGGTGAAGAATGAATTTTTGGGACATAGTGAGAAACACGAAACCATCCTTACTCTTTTTAAAAAGCACAATGATGATGTTAAGCAGTTGGTCGGCATATCTAAAACGATTGCTACCTACCGCAAATATGAAGTGACCCGCCGCCATCTTGCCGAGTTTATCCAAAGCAAATATAATGTATCGGATTTCGCCATAAATGAAATAACCCCGATGTTCATTACCGATTTCGAGCTATATTTGCGTACTATCTGTAAATGTGGCTTTAACACAACAGCCAAGTTTATGCAGTTTTTCAAACGCATAATCCTGATAGCCCGTAATAACGGCATCTTGATAGGTGACCCATTCGCCAGTTATAAAATACGTTTGGAGAAAGTGGATAGAGGTTATTTGTCAGAAGATGAAATAAAAATCATCCTTAAAAAGAAGATGGTTTCCGAACGGTTGGAACAAGTACGTGATGTTTTTATTTTTTCCTGTTTCAGTGGTTTGGCTTATGTAGATGTTGCGAATTTGAAGCAAGACAATATTCGCAAGTCCTTTGATGGTAATTTGTGGATAATTACCAAGCGTCAAAAGACCAATACAGATGTGAATGTTCCTTTGCTGGATATACCTAAAATGATACTGGAAAAGTACAAAGGTAAATTGCCTGATGGAAAGATACTTCCTATTATCAGCAATCAGAAACTTAATGCGTATTTGAAAGAAATAGCTGATGTATGTGGTGTTAAAAAGAATTTGACATTCCACCTTGCAAGGCACACCTTTGCCACCACAACTACACTTGCAAAAGGTGTACCCATTGAAACGGTTAGTAAGATGTTGGGACACACCAATATAGAAACTACACAGATATACGCCCGCATTACCAATAATAAGATAAGTAACGATATGCAGGGACTTGACAAGAAGTTTGTCGGCATTGAAAAAATCTACAAAGAAGTATCTATGAAATAGGTATATAGGGGAACTTATCACAATTTGTGATAAGTCCCTTTATGCTTTCAATTACTCACCATTAAATAATAACATTATGGACTTACAAATCATCCAAAACAAAATCTTTGAGGTCAGAGGTTGCCGGGTCATGCTCGATTTCCATTTGGCAGAACTTTATCAAGTTGAAACAAGAGCTTTGAAACAGGCAGTTAAAAGAAACTTATCCCGTTTTCCCAGTGACTTTGCTTTTCAGCTAACAAAGGATGAATGGCAGGGACTTATCACAAATTGTGATAAGTTCCCTGAAAATATCCGGCACACACCGACCCCGCCTCTCGCATTTTTGGAGCAGGGTGTCGCCATGCTTAGTAGTGTCTTACGCAGTCAGACTGCCATAGACGTGAATATTTCCATCATGCGTGCTTTCGTCCTCATGCGGCAAATGTCAATCGGTTACGAGGAACTTCTTAAACGCATCGAAGAACTGGAACAGAGTACGGATGCACAATTCAGCGAAGTGTACCAAGCATTGACCCAGTTATTAAGCAAACCCGAACCGAAGCCACGCAAACCGATAGGATATAAAACCTATGACGAATAACGATTTAAGGTATTCGGTTGTCTAAGGGGTGTCACCAGTGATACCCCTTTTTCAGTTCCCTAAAGTAATGTATCTCAATCACAAATTTTAGCAAAGTTACAGCCCGGCAGGGACAAATACTAAATCCGAGCCGTTCCGGTTTTCTAAAAAATCTCCACACCTATGGGTTGTATTTTTTGAAAAGATTAGGTTGAAGTCCCCGCCAAACTGTGGGTGTCCGGCAAAATTTCTTATTGTTTAATTTAAAATTCAAGCGTTATGAAAACAACAGAATTTACTATGCCGGAAATCACTATCTCTTATAAAGACAATGTAAAAGCATCCGAAAGAGTGAAAATACTTTCTTCCCAAACTTCTTATTCTTACTTAAAACCTTTCTATTCTGAATGTATGGAACACCACGAAGAAAGTTATGTAATGTTCCTCAATCGGGCAAATAAGGCTTTAGGCGTTTCCCTTATCTCTAAAGGTGGAATGTCTGAAACGGTAATGGACGTGAAAATTATCCTACAAACCGCTTTAAAAGTCCACGCTTCGGGAATAATCCTATCACATAACCACCCATCGGGCAATTTGCAACCGAGCGAATCGGATAGAAGAATTACCTCAAAAATAAAAGAAGCCTGCAATGTCTTAGATTTACACCTGTTAGACCATATCATCTTAACAGAAGAAAGCTATTACAGTTTTGCAGATGAGGGGCTTTTATAAGCCCTTTTTTGTTCCTTAAATACTTCTTTTAATTATTGAATTTGCGCATTGATTTCATTTCTGAACTGCATCGGATTGGCAATAAAGTTAAATGTATTTGTTACTCCGCCAGTAGTCACAACAATAGAACCGAAACCAAAAATACGTCCCATGATACTTTGATTAATCCGTAATCCCTCACATTTACTTAAAATCAATTCGAGAGCGTCCCGGCTTAGAATACCTGATTTTAGAATGACCTTTTTATTTGTGACAACATATTCAGCCCCCATCTTTAGAAGAACTCTTTTTATCAACTGGAACAGTCCCAACAATAACAGAAGTAAGCCGATATAATAAATGAAACCTGTTTGTGCAGAAGAAAAGAAAGCACCCAGTAATAACAGTATAGCCGGATATACGAATATATACCAGTGAATATCTGCCTTATATTTAATTTCTTCACCTGCTTGTAGATTGTTTTGAATATAGCTCATAGTCTTTGTAAATTAATAGATGCATAGTTTTATTATCAGGGGACAAAAGTACATATAATCAAAACGGTATAAAATAAATCTTAGATTTTTCTTTCAGAACAAAACTTAAATTCAAAATAAAACAATTTTTCCAGTTTCTCTTATTGTAAATCTTCCTCTTAGGCAGTTCCCAGCCGGAGCAGTCATTATCGTATCACATAGGCAAAGGTATTTCCGTGTTCTTCACGTCTTTGCAAGGTCAAGCCCTAAAGGGTTTAAACAAAAATCTTCCTGTTGTACTTCGTCCAAAGAGTATTTTTCTTTAAAATCTTGCAAAGCCTAAACACTACCCTTTCATGCCTATATGAAACGAAAATGACCGCCCCGACCGGAAACGCATAAAAAAAAAGTCAGATTTACGAGAAACAGGAAAAAAGGTTATGAAACTCAACTCCCTTACCTCTCAAATCCGCATAAATTTTAAAAGACACAGAATTATGGAAGCAGTAATATTATCAGAAGCAAGAGTTTATGTAGGTACTTACAACAAGTATAACAGTGGTTCACTTTTCGGCAAGTGGTTAGACCTTTCCGACTATTCAGACAAGGACGAATTTTTGGAAGCGTGCGCCGACCTGCACAAGGACGAGCAAGACCCGGAATATATGTTTCAGGATTACGAAAATATCCCTGAAACCCTGTTTTCCGAAAGTAGTTTGTCTGAAAAGTTTTTCGAGTTACGGGACGCTACCGAAAATATGGATGAAACGGTACAGGAAGCCTTTTTTATATGGTGTGAGGATGCAAACAAGGACTTTAATAAAGAAGATGCAGACAGCCTTGTTTCCGCCTTTACTAATGATTATATAGGGCAGTACGATAGCGAAGAAGATTATGCAGAAGAATACATAAGGGAAACACAAGATTTATCGGATTTCGTGCTGCAATATTTCAATTATGCACAATACGCCACCGACCTTTTTTATAGTGGATATTGGTTTAAAGATGGTTTCGTTTTTTATCGCTCCTGATTACTAACCGGGTGGAGCAATCCACCCGCAACACACTAAAACAATGAAAGTATATAATAACATAATAACCTTTTTACGGTGGTCTATATTGGCTTTTATCATCTATCAGGCAGCCACCAGCACCGCCGGAATGTGGATAGCTTTAATCATAAGATTTTTTATTATCCGGTTTGTTCTCCGGCTGTTTATCTCTGCCGTTTACCTGTTTTGTATGGCGTTTATTTTCATTGTGCTGCTTTCATTTCTGATTATCTGACAACTCATTATAAATTATAGTAATATGGAAACTTTAAACAAAAACGGGGTAAGCATTACCCAAACACCGGGAGAAGAAAAATATGTGAAATGCTGTTTAGGCGCATTTAGGGGACAAATTTATTTTCAATATGATTACCGCCATACGGATGGCGAACTATTCAGCACTCTTGCTAAAACACTTAAAGAATGTCACAGGCGGGATGAATGGTTGAAAACTAAAAAGTAAAAGTAATCCGGTTGGATTTCTCCTACCGGATTACTTTTTTCGTGAGTTGAAATGGGAAAGATAGTAAATAAGCCGTTGTTAACCATTCAAATATTCATAAACAGAAGCCATAGCTGCGGTCTTTACTAACCGTGCTCTTTTGTCACCTACATAGTATAACTGTTTTAATCTTGCTTCCGTAGTAGTTATTATGTCTTTTACAGAACAAATTTGATTGTCAATTAACAGTTTTTTTATCCATGGGGTAAGATCTAATACATTTATCGACTTATTTAGTTCCCTTTCTAATATCTCTGAAATGTCATTCTCTTCAAAATTAGGAATTTCATCTCTTAAAGGAGTGAAATATTGACTATTCATTCCATACTCTGTCATTCTCTTAGGCGTTAAGTTTCTTGCTATATTAAGAGCTGTATTAGAAGGAGTAGCTTCTTGAGAGAATATGCATCCCAAATTTACTAAATAACGTGTACCAACTTCAGACCTACTAGCTTTAATCCCTTTTGCATGCTCTTGGATGATACCTGTATATTCTAATAACCTAAGAGCCTCTTTAACTATTTGAGGTGCTTCTTTGTGCACCCATATAAAACATGATGTTTGTTTGTCTGTTTGTAAATAAGCGGTGTTTTTTGACTGTAATTCTGTCAATACTATATTTTCAATAAAATTTCGCCCCCAGTCAATTAATTCTTTATGTCCTGGATATTTCGTACTTAGTGCCGTATGCTCAGCTAGTAACTCAACCTTGTAAAACTCCCTTATCGTTTCATTTAATTGTGCAGAACTCATTTTAGGAGTTCGAGATACTGTTTTTAGTAAGAAACGAGGATTACCAGAGGATGCATATGCAAGAATTTCAAAGTTATTTCTATTTTTTGAAATTTCAGTAAGCATTTTACTGTCCGAATTTGCCTGTTTTTCAACTATTTCCCTCATTTTGTCAATATAGGAATTGGATAATATATCTCTATTCATATAGATGAATGTTGCATCTTGAGAATATTGAAAAATATCGCCATATGATGTTACTCCTGGATATACTGCTGCATTACATGAAATACATGATGACCTTAAATCTCTAAAGAGTGTAAAAAACTGTCTTTGTTGGCTTGGTCTAAAAATGTGAGCGGCTTCATCGATTAAGAGGTTAATCCTTTTGATATTCAATTCTTCACAAATTTCTTCTATTGCATCTTTGAAATTATCAATTGTTGGAATAGAATCTATTTCAATGATAGACGCTGGAGCTTTCCATGACTCTTCATATTTTTTTGATATTTCTTCTATTTGCAAAATATCTTCAGAATAATTTCCACCACTAAGTACATTTACTCCTTGAGGTAAATTAGCTAACAATCCTTTTCTTCTTAACTGCCTAATGATTTTAGAGCAAATTAAAGAAAGCATCCAATTAAAAAATTGATTTTCATCAGTAGTATGAATTAAAGAACTTTTATTAAAGGTGAGATAAACAGGTAGAACTCTATCCATTTTAAACTCTTTGTTAAGTTCTTCCTCAGCAACTTTCATTAAAAAGGACTTACCAACTCCTCTACTACCAACAAGAATAATTGGCGAAATGGATTTAAGTTTTTCTATAATATCTCTATCTTGGCTAGTTTCAACAAACAAATCAAGAATTTCATCATTAGGAATATCTTCTGTTCTAAAAAGTAATTCGGACATAATTATTTTGTTATTATTTCAATAATAGGTGTTATTGTTTTGAACTCCTCACTTAGTGAAGTCTCGACCTTACTAATATTTTCATTTTGTAAGCTTTTTAAATATCTTAGACAAAAGGCAAACAGTATTACTCTTTTAATAGTATCTGCTTTAGAGTTCCATTCGTGAAAAACCTCTACTGAATAGCCTAAGTCATTAGGAATTTTATTAAAAATAGATTGATTTCCGTGAACATATTCGGAACATTCTCTATATACTTTTTTTGTAATAACTTTGAAATGTATAATCTCATCTTTTAATTCGGGGAAAAATGCTCTACAAAATTTAGAGGAAAAAATTCCCTTTTCTTCATCCATTAATTCACTCCAATAGGTATCTCTTTCTCCTAATTTCCATAAACTTAATTCCATTTCATTAGCAGAGAAAAGAATTGCTACTAAAGTCCTTTCAAGAAAAAATCTTAATCCCATAAAAGCTTGTTGGTAAAGCCCCATATTATTACTGAGGATTGACATTTGATATTCCTTAATGGCGTTTTGGAGAATACTTATTTCAGGTCTATCTCTCAATACATCTAACCATAACGAAAAGTCAAAGATAAAAGAATGATTAGATGATAATAAATCAATGTCTTCATCTTGAAGAGATTTGTCTAAAATCTCCATAGTAGTAGCACCAATTGCTTTATATTGTTCGATTACATTCATAATATCAATTATAAATAGATTTGGTTACAAATTTAAATAAAAAAGAAGCACTGAGAAGTTTTATCTCAATGCTTCATAACATATTTATTAAATAAGACTTATTACATTTCCTTGTTATTGTCATTATTAAATAAAAATGTTAATTGCTGTAACGTCCCGAAGCTATCCTGAAAATACACATCTACCGTTTGTTGGTCGGTGGATGCAGAAGTATAGTAAAGCCGGAATGTTTCACCCGGAAGCGGGTACAGGTCATTTGGTAGTAAAACCGTCCCATCGGACATTTTCAGCGTTCCCGCCCCGTCCGGTTGGAAATAGCGGATGAAATATTTTGTTTCCTCATACCGTCCGTCCCGGTGAAGCTGGCAGCGTATTTCTGCCGTTTCACCTACCTTTAATTTCTTCGGAACAGGCATCGTTTCGATACTGAACGGGTAAGACTGCTGTATATCCACGTTGTCACTACACGCACCCACCAATAACAAGGTAGCCACCATGTAGCACCCTGTTAGCATCTTATAAATTACATTTCTCATATACATTATATATAATAGGTTAGTTTATCACATTATTATCTTTAGACCGATACCAAACTGTGTGTGGAACTTTCCGACTGAAGAACCGAACAGGCATCTTTCCCGTGCGTTAATCAGGAACACCACCCGGTCGGTAATGTAACTTTCCAGTTCCAGCGTCAGCGCACCGCCATAGACAAAACCGTCCTTATCGGTCAGGGTCGAACCATCGGGCAGCAATTTATCGCCCCAGTTGCTTGTTTCGTACCCGGCAAGGGCAGACAAGCCCAGCGAAAGGAAAAAGGTCTTTTTCCTATCTGAAAGGAAATTCAGATAGTAACCGCCCTCACCTGTAAACTGGCTTACGGGTATCTGTAAATCCTTATAGGGGTAATGCTTTTCGAGGTATTCCCCGCCGATAACCCACCTGTTCCCGTTTTTGGTATAGGTGGAAAGAGCCGCCCCGAAGTAATAGGCAAAATCACTTTTACTGTTCCAGTGAACACCGTCCGCCATGCCGCCCGTAACCTGCAAACCTTTCATTCCCGGCAGACATCTTTGTGCGTGTGCCTGGTTGAAAGTCAGGCACAGCACAAAAAGGGATATAATACAGCATATCCTTTTCATGTTCATTTGATTTTAAGTTCGTTAATCACTTTGGCAGCCACAATGTCGGAGTTTTCCACCCGGATGGTTTGGTGTCTGCCCCCGTTCTTTTCCACCAGTTCGATAACTAATATCTTATCGTCAGGGATAGTGAACTGCGGAACGGTGTACACGGTGCGGACGGTACTTTTGCCGCCGATAACCAGTATCTCGTTATAGCTCCGTACCGGGTCAATCACCGTTTCCTGAATAGCCGTTCTTTTGGCTACTTTTTTATCCACAATTTTGAAGCGGATAAAATCGGTATCAAACGGCACGTTTGAACTATTCCTTGTTTGTGTGTGGAAGTAGAACAGCCCGTTATGCGAATAAATGCCCTTTATCAAGAACTGCACCCCGAACCGTTTGCATCCCAAATGCTTTATTTCCCGGTCATTGTTTTTGTAGATGGACTGCATAATCAACTTTACCAAAAGCGGGCTTTCGTTACCCAGTTCACGGAAATAGATATTCATCCGGGTATGGCTGAAATCCGTTGTGTCCTCATTCTCCAAGAAGTCTTTCATTTCGATGTTCAGCATTTCCGGTTCATGTGCGTATTTTGCATTGAAACTGTAAAAGCTACCATCCTCACAGATAACGGAAAAATTGGTTTCACCGGGAAAGCCCTCTGTTGTAGCCTTGACCCTGACAACATTTTCCGCCCCGTCCGCTTTTCCGGCAATAATGTAGTTACTGCCTAAGTCCACGTACTTAACGGCAGACGGGAAAATAAGGTGTACTGTTTTTGCAAACGTCACCTGTACGCCGTAAGGTGTCACCATTTGGCGGTAAGGGAGCTTTTTGGTAATACCCTGATACAAATCGTTACTTTGTGCTTTCATTGAAACCACGCCCAAAAGCAGGGCGAACATGATAATTAACTTTTTCATTTTGGATTGAAATTTTTATGGTTGATAAATAAATTACTGTTGTTTGGCGTAAAGCATCACCTGATAATTCGCTTTCAGGTGTACTTTTACCGTTCTGAACTTCTTGGCAAGGTATTGTGACCCGCCTTGCATCAAGCCCCTTGTAATATCCATTGCGACCTGCTGCCCGGCACTTTGCGCAAAGGAAATGCTTGTACCCAGTCCTGCACCGATATTCGCCATCGCTTCCTTTGCCGCTTCCTGTTCCAGTGACGAGGGAACGGAAAGCCCCTTTTGCCCGTCACTGTCGTACACGGCAAGTTCCACCGGAATGATGTTACCCGCATATTCGAGCGAGGACACCAGTATGTCAAGCCGTTCCCCCTGCACTTTGGCACTTCCTGAAACAAGGCTGTTTTTCGGGACAATCACGTTCCCCGCCTGTAACGGTTCTAATAGCCGAAGTTTAACCGTTTGCCCGTCCATAAGTGTTTGGTCGTTATGCACACACGCCCGGATAGTGTTCTTTCCCATCGAATAACCACTGCCGACCGCCGTATTAAACCCGTAATTGCGTGGCTTGCTGTATTCGGCGACAAATTCGGCGTTGCTCATAGGTTGCTGCAATCCTGAAACCGTCCTGTCCGATACCGATTTTACAGGTGTGGCATTTCCTTTGCCCTGAACAGGTGCGGACGGTGCGACCTGTGCAATCTGTCCCGGTTGCGGTGGTACGCTTTGCCCGTTCTGTCCGTTCATGTATTTTGCCGCCAGTTCGTAGGATTTTTCCATAAGAGCCACCTGTTCATCCATGCTGCCCGCACCGTTTTCTTTCGCATCGAGCCGGGCAGTGAGTTCTTCCACCTGACGTTTGAGTTCCTCTTTTTCCTTGTCCTCTTTCGGCGTTTCGTAGAAACTGCCTAACTGACGGTTCATGTCCCGGTAAGCTGCCGCCGAAGATTGGATAGAGGAACGGCTATTGTTCGGCGCACCCGCCCCGAAGTCTATTACATTGGTTTTCGGTTTTTCTGCCGGAGCATCATCTATCAGGGTCAAATCTTCCCCGTTCCCGTTTTCCTCTCCCAGCGAAAAGGCAAAATCCTGTAAGGAGCGCATCTTGTCCGCCTGTTTGTTCTCCATTTGTTCCTGTTCGTAGGCGGTCTTTTTATCGCTGATTATCCCGTCCCCTTTGGGTTGCGGAATATCGGCATTAAATCCGCCCACGTTTTCCACCTTTGCTCCGTCCTTATCGGACGGTGCGAAAATCAGGTACATAGACCCCAAGAAAACCAGTCCCATAAGCGGGTAAACCAGTAATTTCTTTCGCTGCTGTATCTGTTGCGGGGTCAGTTCCTTTTTTTCCTTTACCTGTTTTTCAGGTTCTTTCTTCCTGTCCGTTTCCGGTGCGGGAACTTCATTCTTCACTTCTTTTTCTTCCATTGTCTGACTGATTAAAAATGTTCGTACTGTCTTTACTTTGTAACTGCAACTGCCTGATGTGTTCTATCCGTATGGTTTCGCCATCCTCTTTTCCTATCCGGTAAATGGATGATACCGTAAAGTAGATGGATAGCCCGCCGAAGAACAGGAGCATAAGCAGGATTACCGCCAGCCTTATTTCCGGTGTCATGCGCCCGCACAGGTGGCGGAGTTTTTCATCCGCCCAGTCCTGTATGTGGGTAATTGCCTGATTAACCGGAGAGAGAATTTTCCGTATCATGGCTTACCGCTTTATGGTGTTCAAGTCCTTGTTTTCCGTTATCTCGAAACTTTCCATCATAAAGCCGTGCGGGTTATTATCACTTCTTACGGCGTTTAATAACCGGCAACGGGTGACAAGGCTTCTTTCCGTCACGCTGCTTTCACGGATAATCATTTGGCGGGCATAGGTAGCCACCGCATACGGGTACACATCGAAATTGCATGAAACGCTGTCTATCTGTATGGTCTGGCTGATATTGCCCGAAATGATACGGTTGTAATATCCCTTTTCCGAGAGGTCACGGTAATAGTTAAATGCGCTCTTATCGGCGAGGAACAGCGACCGTTTGATATTGCTTTCGATAGCGTTCTTATCCGGTGAGAGCGTGAAAAAGAGTTCGTGAAAACGCTTCACGTGTTCCCTTGCTTCGACCGGACGGTTTTGTGTCAGGTCTTGCGAAAGCGCAAGCATTAAACTTTTACCACCGTCCAATACATAAATTTTCTGCCGTTGCGCTTCGGCAAACGTGTAGGAGTTCCAAACGGCATACCCCGTTATCAGGGTACACATAACGACAAACACAATCCCGAAAAGACGTATCTGTTTGAAACTGGTTTCAATGTTCTTTAAACTTTTAAATTCCATCTTGATTTTTAATTATTGATTACCTTTGATTAGTTTACCGCCGACCCTGCCGCCAGCGTTTCCGGTGGCTGCTCCGGCTACCGCACCAACGCCACTGCCCGTTTTATTGGCTGCACTGTTTATATTCCGGCTCATGTTACCCATTCCGCCCGCCTGAATAATCCAGTTCGATACGGTGGGGATGGTGAAGTAACCGATGATAGTCGAGTAGGTCGGGGGCATTACTGCCCCTTTCCCCTCTAAGAACCGTACGTGCTACTTTCATAGCATACGGCTCAAGCAACTCTAAACTTCTAAATTTAAATAGAAGCCGGCTCAAAACCTCTGTTGTCGCGTTTACTCCTGTTACGGCATTTGCTATGGATAAGTATCTTGATTTTCCTGCCTGACTGTAATTTTTCAGACATACTCCATTTACTTTCCTTATCTATCGCACTGCCGCAGACAGGACATTTACGCCCTTGTTTTTCCCATAGTTGTAGCAATGTTTTCCGACCTTTCAAATTTGAGAGCATCTTGTTGGTTTCCCTTGTTTCAAAATACTCTTTCCACTCTGGGTCAAAAGGATTGGCTTCACGCTTTATTTTCGTATATCTTTCGATATTGGTGTTGGATAGCTTTATTAAAGTTATCCTGCTTTCTGGATTTCTCTTGTTGAAACCGACAGAGAAGCACCACTTTTGATTTCCAATCTGCGAAAAATAGCGTTTAGCTATCCATTTTCTACCTTTTTTCGGATGGCGGCGAGCCGCCCATCGCCACATTTTCTGGTGTATCAGGTAATCTGCTTTACTGAATGTCTCTCCAGCACAACAGTATCGGTAATAGTTAGTCCATCCTTTTATTACAGGATTCATCAATCGGATAACTGATTCTTGCTTGACTGATTTATTGGAATCCAATATGTATTTCAATTTGGATAAAAACCGTTTTAAACTCTCTTTTGTCGGTTTAATCAGGAGTGTACCTTTGTATTTCCTTATATTAAAACCGAGAAAGTCAAATCCCTCGTCAATGTGGGTTATCTTGGTCTTTTCTTCTGACAGGACAAGACCTCTCTCTTGAAGAAATTCCCTGACAATTGGTATTACATCATTTTCTAACAACTCTTTAGACCTGCCTGTGATGATAAAATCATCCGCATATCTAACATAATTGACTTTTGAATGACATAACTCGCCATTTATCCTCATTTTCCGATATGGTTTGAACCTTTTGATTAAAATCGCTTCCAATCCGTCAAGTGCCATATTAGCAAGAACGGGTGAAATTATGCCCCCTTGCGGAGTACCTTCTTCTGTCGGGAATAATTCTCTGTTGAAGATGAATCCACTTTTTAGCCATTTACGTAGCATTGACTTATCCATTGGGATATTGTTCAGTAGCCATTCATGACTGATGTGGTCGAAGCAACCTTTTATGTCTCCTTCCAGAATCCATTCAGCAGAGTTTCCTCTTGATAGTGCAATATGACATTTCTGTTGTACGTCATTCGTGCATCTCGCTTTTCGGAATCCGTAAGAGTTTAAATCTGCGGTTGTTTCAGCCACTGGTTCCAATGCCATTAGATACAGTGCCTGCATAGCTCTGTCTTTCATAGTAGGAATACCAAGGGGACGTAATTTCCCGTTTTTCTTTTTGATACACACCCTTTTTAAAGGTTGTGGCTTGTAACCATTCCTTTTCAGTGTGGTGATAGCCTGATACTTTGCTCTGGGAGTCTCCCATATCACATGGTCTATTCCCGAAGTCTTTTTCCCATTATTAGAGGTTACTCGTTTTACTGCCAATGCTTTAGCGTAAAACGAATGAGTGAGTACCCATTGCAAAGATTTGACCTTGCCATGCTTACCCTCTTTTTGAGCCTTTACAATACGTGCTTGTAGCTTTTTAACCGCCATTTCACACTTGAGCCAGTTGATACTGTCCCAAGTATTCCACGGTTGGTCAGTGGATGCACACGATTTTTCATTTTCGTTCATTTGCTTTTCTCCTTTCAAAAGTTCTAAAAGTTTCTTGTAAAGAATTACCTAACGCAGAAGTCAGCGCACTTTCGTGCCGGATGATGTCACCTTATCTAATCCATAGATAATGGCTCAACCACATATCCCCCTCATTACAAGGGTGGCATTCGCTTTTTCTGCAATCCTATACCTGCATCTCGTTCAGCTTTCCTTACGGTCAGCTTACCTGCACTGGCAGGAGAGATACAGGCTTACCAAGTTTCGTATAGACGACAATGAATGGGTTAGAATCTGTCACTTCGCCGATAGCTTATGTCCGTGTAATCCCACATCGGAAAGGATTAGCCAGCTACATCCCTTTTGGGTAGAGCCCAGTATCTTTTGGCTCTTCTCATGTTACGACGTTTATTAACAGTTCACTTGCGTTATTCATACCACTCAAGCCAAGCTCCCTTACCGCCTGATACTGGCGATAGTTGTTATTCCCTCACGGTTCAAACTTCTTGTTTCCAAAGGGCTACTCTGTCTGGACAGCTTCGTACAAAACCATTACGGGTAATGCACGTATCCATAGGCTACTGCTGACGGAACAGCAGGTTCTATTATACTGCTATCAGTTGATAGTCAGTGTCTGAACAATCAATTCTATACGACTTCTTGTCGCACCCGATTATCATAAAAATTATGTACACTGAATTGCTCCCGTCCGGTACAAAATTGGGGTCTGATAGCTCCTGAATATCTTTCTGCAACATAAGCACCTGTATTCGGGCAAGTATGGAACTGAACAGGTCTGAAACAGGTAGCCATAGGTAAACGGAAATATACCTTGTTATCCATTGGGTCAGTGTCGCCTGAAAGCCATCATATACACTGATGGCAAAGGCTATCGGACCCAGTATAGCAAGGACAATCAAGAAAAAGGTTCGGATAGTGTCTATCACGAGGGCTGCCGATTGAAAGAGCAGTTCCAACAATTCCCTGAACCAATCCCGGACGGATTGCTTGATATTGTGGGCTGCCCTATCCATGTACATACCGCCCATTGTGGCAATATCTTTGGCAGACCATCCCAATTCGTCAATCTGTTTATCAAACGCTTCATCCGAAACAAGGTAAGCCGTTTCCGGATTGCGCACCATCGCTTCATATTCCAGTTTGTCCTTTTGTTCCCGGTAGGCGTTCATATCGAAAGTTTGCGTTTCGAGCATATTGTTGCACCCCTTGACTACTGGCGACATCACGCTGTTAATCGTACCCAGTACAAAAGTCGGAAAGAACATAATACAGAAACCAATCACAAAGGGACGGAGTAAAGGGTAAACGTCTATCGGTTCGGCACTGGCGAGCGACTGCCATACTTTGGCAGCCACATAGAACAAAGCCCCCAGTCCCGCTATTCCTTTGGCTACCCCCGCCATGTTCCCGCATAACGGCATCATATCTGTGTACAGACTTCGTAAAATCTGATGCAGGTTATCAAATTCGATTGCTAATAACATACTACTTATTTTTAGAAGTTACCAGTAACGTTCATCCGCCGAACCATAAAGAGCCATTACCCGGTCGGTGTCCTTTTTCTTTTTCGCCCGCAGGTAGGAAACAGAAATATTCTTGCGGGTATAGTAACTCACCAAATCCCGGTAGTTCCTGATGGAGTTATACGTCCGGTCGATAACGTCCATCCGTTCTTTATCCGACATGGAAAGCCCGTTGATGTTCACCACGCTTTTCATTTCTTCCAGCACATCGGAACTTTCCTGCAACAGTTGGGTATATCCGTAGGCAATCGCCGAAAGCTCGTCCGGCGTATAGTTTTCATCCGAAAGCATCTTCTGAAAACTGTTCACATAGATGTCGGAAATCTCACCGATAAGCAGAATAGACTTTTGCACTTTCCGGGCATCTTTGACAAGGTTATGCACTGATTTAAGCATGTCGTAGTATTCCTTACCCTGTTGATAAATCTTTACCGTTTCCTGAAAGCTCTTTATCATTGTTTGGGCTGTGGATGATGTCTGCACGATATTCTTTGACGCATTGATAATCCCTTGCGCCAAATTGCCGGGGTCACTCACCACCCACTGTGCGTTTGCCCGAACAGCAAACAAACTGCCTATTACAAGCAGCATTATAATCTTTATTCTCATACGCTTATTTCTTTATTGGTTGTTTACTCCGTTTGTATTCTCCGCCGGGTGAAAGCAAAATCCGGTCGTTCTCCTTGTCATAGGTCAGTAGGACGGAAAGCCCCGTTTCGATGAACAGGGTTCCGTCCTGTTCTGAAATCTGATAGGTTTCCGTTTGGATAGTCCCCCGGTAGGTCATTTTGCGGGTCGTTACCCTATAATGCCCGTTTTCCTCAAAGAGAGTAAACGCCGGACGGTTTTTCACGCTTTCCCAGTCACCACGCATCGCCCTAAGACGGTCGGCGTTCGTTTCTTTGCAGGAGGAAAGCCCCAGTAACAAAGTGCATAACAGCACCGGAAACAGGAATTTTAAATGTTTCATACTGATTGATTTTAAATTGTTAATTGATTATTTTTCAGGATTGCGCTTGCTTTCAGCAAGCCGTTTGATAGCAAGTTCGAGATTACCGCCCAACTTTTCGGACAAGGCGAATAGTTCCATCTTTTCCGTTTCTTCGGTGGTGTATGTAAAATATTCTTCCAAACTCACTTCGGTAGCATATACGGCTGATTGTGTACCGCCTAAGCCTATCCAAACTTCCTTGTATTTCCGGTTCGGATGATTGGCAAGGTTGATGGAAAGCACCTGTGAACGCTCTTTATCGGTCAGTCCCAAAAGGTTCTGTATGCTATCGAATTTATTAAGGTATTTCCTTTGGTCGAGCAGTATCTTACAATCAGAATTGTTTATAATACTCTCTTTTACAATGGGAGAAGATATAATATCTTCGACCTCTTGCGTAACTACAATCGCTTCGCCGAAATACTTTCTAACTGTTTTATAGAGGTACTTAATATAGTCCGCCATGTTCGCCGATGCAATCGCTTTCCACGCTTCTTCTATCAATATTAATTTCCTGATACCCTTTAGTTTACGCATTTTGGAAATAAATACTTCCATGATGATAATCGTAGTAATCGGGAATAAAATTTTGTGGTCTTTGATATTATCCAACTCAAAGACAATAAAGCGTTTATGCAGCAAATCAAGCTCCTTGTCGGAGTTCAGCAGGTAGTCGTATTCGCCCCCTTTGTAGTAAGGTTCTAATACATTCAGGAAATTGTCTATATCAAAATCCTTTTCCCGGACGTTCTTTTCTTGCAGGTGCGCCCGGTAATCGGTTTTCACATACTCGTAGAACGTATTAAAGCAGGGAGTAACCGAACTATCCTTAGTAATCAGTTCGATATAGGAACTTACGGCGTTCGACAAAGCCACTTCTTCCGCCCGTGTGGGTGCTTCATCATCCCTTTTCCACAGGGTCAGGATAAGCGTTTTGATACTTTCCTTTTTCTCGATGTCAAATATCCCATCTTCAACATAGAAAGGATTAAACGCTATCGGGTTTTCAGTGGTATAGGTAAAGTAAATCCCATCTTCCCCGTGCGTTTTCCGGTTTATCATTTCACACAATCCTAAGTAACTGTTTCCGGTATCAATCAGCAGGACGTGCGCATTTTGTTCGTAATACTGGCGCACCATGTGATTGGTGAAGAATGATTTGCCGCTACCACTCGGCCCAAGTATGAACTTGTTGCGATTGGTAATGATACCTTTTTTCATGGGTAGGTCTGAAATATCAATATGCAACGGCTTTCCCGTGACTCTATCCACCATCTTGATACCAAAGGGAGAAAGCGAACTTTTGTAGTTCGTTTCTTCGGTGAACAAGCAAAGAGCCTGTTCAATAAAGGTGTAGAAACTTTCTTCCGCCGGGAAGTCCGCCTGATTGCCGGGTATTCCCGCCCAAAACAGGGTCGGCGTGTCGGTGGTGTTGTGGCGTGGCTTGCACTCCATAAGTGCGAGCTGTGACCCCACATCATTTTTAATGTGCTTCAATTCGTCCCGGTCGTCACTCCAAGCCATGATATTGCAATGGCATCGCACGGAGATAAGCCCCTGTGAATGTGCTTCGTTCAAATATTCCTCTATCCAAGACTTGTTTATCTGATTGGCACGGCTGTATTTGGAAAGGGAGTGCATATTGCGAGCCATCTTTTCAAACTGTTTCAGGTTCTCCGTATGGTCGTCAATGAAGATATACTGGTTATAGATATGGTTACAGGAAAGCAACACGCCCACCGGAGAAGCAAAAGATAACCTGCAATCGCTCCGGTCAGTGGATAGCTTTTCATAGCGGGTATCTGTTCCCACCTTGCCCGGCATATCTTCCGCATCCGAAAGGGTATGCAGGCAAAGGATATTGTCGCCAATCTTCATTTCGTCAGCACCCAGTGAAATATCTTTCAGTGTGGTGGTATCGGTCTGTGAGAGTGAAAAGTATTTTTCCACAATACCCGCCGTTTCCCTTGTTCCGGTGATTTCGTCCGAGTTCAGGCGGGTAAGGGTAATGAAACCGCTATCGTTCATAATGCTTTCAAACTGCCCCACCGCTTCGAGGAACTTTGTAACCGTTTCCTTGTCCTTTATCTCTTTGGGGACAAGGAAGCCCCGGCAAAGGGTGGAGAAATTACTCTGCATCCGGCTACGCTCCTTTGTCGTTTTCGTCAGGAACAAATAGCAGGTATGGTTTAAGAACGGTCGTTCATTGAAATGCCGTTCAAATGAACGGGAAAGGAAACTCAAATCATCCTTTTGGATGTCAGGCGCATAGTTTTCTTTGATGAACCAGTCTTGTTTATGAACGATGCTATAATCGGGCAGCACCTTTACCGCCTTGTTCCAAGCGGAATGTATCGCTTCGTATTCGGCTGCCGTAACGGTGAACAGTTCGGGCAGTTCCACCCGGAACGCCACCGTTATGTCGGCATCTTTGGAAACGATACAGCCGTTTTCCACCGTGAACAGTGGAAACTTGTTTTCCAGCGTAGTAGCTTTTAATATATTTCTCATTTCGATGCTTGTTTTAAATGGAATAATCGGGATATGGCTTTTCGGTTGATGATATGGAAAGGGTGGCTTTTGCGCGCGGACAATTTCATTAACCCGTGTGTCCCGTACTTTTCGTTTAACCGGAATGTGAGCCATACAAGCAGCGTTGCCGAAGTAATGCCGAAGATGATGCACACCCACTGGTTAATGCCTACCATGTACATGATGATGAAAAGCACGAACAGGGCTAACAGCCCGCCCGCAAAAATGAAAAGATACTGACTTTTCAACCCCCGAAACTCAACAGGCTTGCCTATCCCCCTGTTAATCGGATAGTCTGCCATAGTCCGTTCTTTTAGAGGAAGAATGAACGTAGGATAGTGGCAGCGACAATCAAAAAGATACACGCACCGAACCACGAAGCCGCCGTTTTACTGGTGTCAGGGTCGCCCGAAGAAAATTTACCATAGACTTTTACGCCGCCAATCAAGCCGACCACCGCACCGATGGCGTAAATTAATTTTGTCGCCGGGTCAAAATAGGACGTTACCATGTTGGTAGCTTCTGTAATACCCGCCATGCCGTTACCTTGTGCAAACGTAGCGGATGCAGCCATTAGCACGGCTGCCGAAAAGAGAACTTTCTTTTTCATTATAAATACATTGATTTTTAAATTGCCGGACGGTTGGATAGTCCGCCCGGCGGAGTGATTAATAATTGATATTTTTGTGGTTGCGGGGAGTGTTCCCCGTGTTCGGAAAGGTTTGTCTTAACCGTAATCTCTTTGTTTCATTATCTTATTATTTAAAGTTTACCATTAAAGAAAATCGTTCATGTCAAAGTCTGCCATTTCATTACTTCCGGCAACCGGGACAGTGGCGGGCACGGGTATCTCATGCTTTTGTAAAAGTTCCGCCACCCGTGACCTGCCCCCGTTTATCTGCTCCACCAGCGAATGAAACAGGTTTGTTTCCGTCCGGCAGATGGTTTGAACCGCTTGCCGTTCTTCCGTTTCCGACGCTTGTTTTATCTGAATGACCTGAACCATTTGCGCCAGTTCCCCCAGCGTGATACCTTGTGCCATTTCCGTTTCACCGTCACCCATGTAGCAGGCGATTTCTTCCGCTTCGATTTCATCCGGCGCAACGTCTGTTTCTTCCACATTTTCCGCTTCAAATTCCATTTCAAATTCGGTTTCAATCGCTTGCGCAGCAGGTGTTTCAGTTACCGTTTCATCGCTTTGCGGGACAAATATAGAAGCATTATCAACCCCTTTTGAAAGGTGTCCTAAGATGTCCCCGTTTGTCCTCATTTGTCCCATCCGGTAACGGTTTGCACCTACAAGACAATCCCCGTTTCCGGCTTTCACGGTCGGTTTGCTTTCCGGTTGTTCCGGCTGCTTTTTCCCACCCGTGAACCATGTTCCCAAGCTATCCCTGTATCGCCATAAGAGAACGGCGTAATACAGGAGTGTTCCGATAATAAACCATTTCAACATATCAGAACGGCTTTTCAAATTTGCTTTCGTACAGTTCGTTTATCTCGTCCTGAAACTGGTCGAAATGCCGGAGCAGGATATTTTCTACATAGCTGCTCACGGTTGCCTTGCGTCCGCCGATAACGGTTACTATCTTCATTAGCTTTTCGTGTGTGGTACGGCTGACATATAACGGTTGGCGGTCGGTCAAGTCCACCCGCATGAAATAGGTTTCCCGGTAGTCGCCCGGAGTGTTCTTTTTCCGGCGGGCAGGTTCTTTCACCGCCTTTTCTTCCTTTGCCGTTTCCACTTTATCTACTGTTTCCGCTTTATCATCCGGTTTCTCCGGTGTATCTACCATCACCGATGGTGTTTCCTGTTTTTTCACGGGCAAGCCCTGTGAAATAATCTCTTTCATAAAATCCTCGTCAATTTGCGGTTTCCCGCCGCTTTGCTTTGCCATATCATTACAATTTAATAAGGTATGCGATTTCGGTTATCAGTTCTTCCATGTTGCTGCCCTTTACCAGCCGTTTGTCCGCCGGGAACAGCGTAGAACGGAACACGGTTTTACGCTGTGCGTCCAGTTCCTTTTTAAACCTTTTGGTGTCCGGGATAAATACTTTCATAAGGGGTAATTCCAGTTCCCCGATGGTCTGTTCATACAGGGTGTACAGGTCTGTTTTTTCCCGCCCATCTACCATGTTCCAAAACAGGTGCAGCCCTTTCAGTCGGCACGCTTCATTCCTTACCAGCAGTTTGTCGATAGCCACCGCAAAGGAAAGGCTACTTTCCAATACCACCCGGTCGGCGGCTATGGGAGTGAAAATATAATCCACTCCTGAAAGGGAGTTTATAACACCCTCACTGTTCACCGTTCCGGGCAGGTCGAAAAAGACCACATCATAATCCATCCCGGCAGACGCAAGATATTCATCCGCCGTTTTAATCGCTTCGTCCGGTGAACTGCAAAGCACCGGGTAGGCTTTCTTTCCCAGTGTCTTGAACTGGTGAAAGGCAAGCTGTTTGTAATACTCATCGCCGTTTACCTGTTCGGCATCCCGTTTGCGCATGGCGGAAATAGAATGTTGTGGGTAGTCACAATCCACGACCGCCACGTTATACTCTTTGAGGTAATACAGGTAACTTGCCACCAAGACGGTGAATGTTGTTTTGCCGACCCCGCCCTTTTGGGTGGAGAAAGCCACATACAAGGTTTCTTTCTTCATTGTAATAATTCTTTTTTGTGATACATCTTTATTTCATTCCATCCGTACAGATTGACGGATGGTTTTCTTTCGTGCCATGTTGAAAGCTCAAAAGCCGGAATGACTTCTTTTTCTCTTTCCTTGTTTCTTGCTATCTTTCTACAAAGGCAGGTTGTTTTCTTCCTTGCTTTTTTGTTTTCATTCATTCCACAAAGACAGCTTGTTTTCTTTGCAGACCGTTTGCTTTCCCGATTGCAAGCCTGTTTCCTTTCAATCATTCCATCCGGTTTGCTTTCCTGCTTTCTTGAAAGATTGCAATCTTGAAATCTTGTTTTCAAGTTTTCAAAACCGCTTTCTTTCCGTCCGCTTTCCGTTACATATATCCATCTATCCATATTGCTTTCTTTCTGAAATCCGGGACAAATAAACGTAGAAAAACAACCCCTTTTGAAAGGTGTCCTCAAATGTCCCCGTTTGTCCTCATTTGTCCTATAACCCGCTATTTCACAGCATTTTTAATACCCGTTACTTTGCAACCGAAAGGTATCGGTCAGGCTAACCAAGCCCCCGGTGTCGGGAGCGTTCCAATATCCGCTAACTCCAATCCGTCCGTAGGCGGATTTTTATTTGCACTGGCAAATAGCAAGGTGTGTTCTAAGCAGCTTGAAATTCTTTCAGCAGCTTTGAACGCCTTGCCCGGACGAAGCCGGGATAGGGTCACTCCGAAGTCGTAACCCTTTAAAGAAATGAAACATGAAACAGAAAAATGAAAATGCGCCCCGTCCGGGTGGCGCAGGACGAAAGCCCAAAGCAGACCCGGCAGTGTTCCGGTACTCTATCAGCTTCAATGCGATAGACCACGCCCGCTTTTTGGCATTGTTCGACCAGTCGGGTATGCGCACCAAAGCGCATTTTATCACCGCCCGCATCTTTGGCGAACCGTTCAAAGTGATTAAAATCGACAAGGCGGCGGTAGAATATTATACCCGGCTGACCGCTTTATATTCCCAGTACAGGGGTATAGCCGTGAATTATAATCAGGTGGTAAAGGCTCTCAATACCAATTTTTCGGAGAAGAAAGCACTCGCTTTTCTCTATAAACTGGAAAAGGCAACGATAGAACTTGCCGACCTGAACCGCCAAATTATTGAACTGACCCGTGAATTTGAAACAAGATGGTTGCAAAGATAAGCGTAGGCAGTTCCCTGTTCGGTGCACTTTCTTACAACCAAAACAAGGTGGACGAAGAACAGGGAAAGGTACTTTTAAGTAACCGTATGTTTGAAAGTGAGGACGGAAATTTCAGCATCCGGCGTTGTATGGAATGTTTCGATATGCACCTGCCCGCAGACCTGAAAACGGAAAAGCCGATTATCCATATCTCCCTGAACCCGCACCCGGACGATGTACTTTCCGATAGCCAGCTTGCGGATATAGCCAAAGAATATATGGATAAGTTGGGGTACGGCAACCAGCCGTATATGGTTTACAAGCACGAAGATATTGCAAGGCATCATATACATATCGTTTCCATCCGGGTGGATGATACGGGCAAAAAGATAAACGACAAGTTCGAGCATATCCGCAGCAAACAAATCACCCGTGAACTGGAACAGAAGTACGGGCTGCATCCGGCAGAGAAGAAACAGGCAGCCGACCGCCCCGAACTTAAAAAGGTGGACTACCGGGCAGGGGACGTAAAGCACCAGTTATCCAATACGGTGAAAGCCCTTGCCAGCAGCTACCGTTTCCAAAGTTTCACGGAATACAAAGCGTTGCTATCTATATATAATGTACAGGCAGAAGAAGTGAAAGGGGAAGTGAACGGCAAACCCTATAACGGCATTGTCTATTCGGCAACCAATGACAAAGGGGAAAAACAAGGCAACCCGTTCAAATCATCCTCTTTGGGTAAGTCGGTAGGTTACGAAGCCATCCAGCGACACATCAAGAAATCCACAAAAGACATTCAGGACAAGAACCTGAAAGAGCGTACCCGCCGGACGGTCGGCGCAGTGATGAAATCCGCCCATAGCCGTAAGGAACTGGAACAAGAACTGAAAAGGAAAGGTATAGACGTTCTTTTCCGGCAGAACGATACAGGCAGGATATACGGTGTAACATTCATCGACCACGAAAACCGTACCGTCCTGAACGGTTCACGGTTGGGAAAGGACTTTTCCGCCAATGTGTTCAACGACCTGTTTTCCGGCTCCCGTACTTTGTCGGGAAACAGCAAACAGGAAACGCAGGAACAAAAACCGGAATATAACCCGACCGGACATCTTGAAAATACAGGAAAAGCCATTGCGGGACTGTTCAGCCTTTTATCCGGTGGGAATGATACGCCACCTGATAACAGCCAAGTTCCACCACCCAAGAAGAAAAAGAAGAAGAAACAAAGACGTATTTAATAAATATAAAAATTTCAATTATGCAGAATGAAGATGATTTAAGAGGACTTGCAAAGGTCATGGACTTTATGCGGGCAATCAGTATTTTATTTGTAGTGATAAACATTTACTGGTTTTGTTACCAGTCGTTCCGGCAGTGGGGTATCAATATCGGGGTAGTCGATAAAATCCTGTTGAACTTCCAGCGTACCGCCGGGCTGTTCTCCAATATCCTATATACCAAACTTTTTTCAGTGGTATTCCTTGCGCTTTCCTGTTTGGGTACAAAGGGAGTGAAAGAGGAAAAAATCACATGGAACAAGATTTATGTATTCCTGACAATCGGTTTTATCCTGTTCTTCCTGAACTGGTGGTTATTGGTTTTACCGTTGCCACTGGCGGCAAACACGGCATTGTATATCTTTACCATGACAGCCGGGTATCTTTCGTTATTGGCTGCCGGAGTGTGGATTTCCCGCCTGTTGAAAAATAACCTGATGGATGATGTGTTTAATTTAGAAAATGAAAGTTTCGCACAGGAAACACGCCTGATAGAAAACGAATATTCCGTAAATCTTCGTTCTCGTTTCTACTATAAAAAGAAGTGGAACGATGGATGGATAAACGTTGTAGCAATTTTTCGTGCGTGCATCGTTGTTGGAAATCCGGGCAGTGGGAAGTCTTTTTGTGTCGTAAACCAATTTATCAAACAGCAAATAGAAAAGGGCTTCGCAATGTATCTGTATGACTACAAATTTCCCGACCTTTCGGAGATAGCCTACAATCATTTGCTTAACCATTCGGACGGGTACAAGGTGAAGCCCAAATTTTACATAATCAATTTTGATGACCCACGTAAGAGCCACCGATGTAACCCGATAAATCCGGCGTTTATGACGGACATATCGGACGCATACGAAGCCAGTTACACAATCATGTTAAATTTGAACCGCAGTTGGATAACCAAGCAAGGGGATTTCTTTGTGGAAAGTCCTATTATTTTACTTGCTTCTATAATATGGTTTTTGAAAATATATCAGGGTGGAAAGTATTGTACATTCCCGCACGCCATTGAATTTCTGAACAAGAAATATGCCGACACGTTTACAATTTTAACCAGTTATCCCGAACTGGAAAACTACCTTTCACCGTTCATGGACGCATGGGAATCCAATGCGCAAGACCAGCTTCAAGGGCAGCTTGCAAGTGCTAAAATCCCACTTTCAAGAATGATTTCACCTGCCCTGTATTGGGTAATGACAGGGGATGATTTTTCACTGGATATAAACAATCCGGAAGAACCTAAAATTTTGGTGGTAGGCAATAATCCCGACCGTCAAAATATCTATTCCTGTGCTTTGGGACTGTATAATTCCCGTATCGTGAAGCTGATAAACAAGAAGCACCAGCTAAAATGTTCCGTAATCATTGACGAGTTACCGACCATCTATTTTCGGGGACTGGATAACCTGATAGCAACGGCACGAAGCAACAAGGTAGCGGTCTGTTTGGGCTTTCAGGATTTCAGCCAGTTACGCCGGGATTATGGGGATAAGGAAAGCAAAGTTATCGAAAATACGGTAGGTAATATTTTTAGCGGTCAGGTGGTTTCTGAAACGGCAAAAACGCTTTCAGACCGTTTCGGAAAGGTCTTGCAGAAACGCCAAAGCATGACTATCAACCGGAATGATAAATCAACCTCAATCAGTACGCAGATGGATAGTTTGATACCGCCCAGTAAAATATCTAACTTAACGCAGGGTATGTTTGTGGGTGCGGTTAGTGACAACTTCGATGAACGCATCGAGCAAAAAATATTCCATGCGGAAATTGTGGTGGATAACGAGCAAGTGAAACGGGAAACTGCCAACTACAAGAAGCTGCCCCAAATTATAGATTTCAGGGACGAGGACGGGAACGACCGGATGCAGGAAGAAATACAGGCGAACTACAACCGGGTCAAGCAAGAAGTCCAGCAGATTGTCACGGACGAAATGGAACGGATTAAGAACGACCCCAATTTGCAGCACTTAATAAAAACAGAAGAATAGAAGATTTTTCAGACAAACGGCAGCTTTTTACAGGCTGCCGTTTTTATTGGCAGGGACAAATAAGGACAAACAGGGACTAATGAAGCCACCTATTCCCAAAGCCTTAAATATACTCTATTTCATCCTTACTTTTACTTCCGAAAATTTATTTACTCACTAAAATTCAAAACATTATGGATGTAAACACAGCCAGCCAATCCACCACTGACGAACAGATGATGGATATTCTTCTTGTACTGGATAAGGAGAAAAAGACAATCAGCGCAGTAAAAGGCGTAGATGAAAACGGGGAACTCCAAACCGTACCGCCGGAGAACAACAGTGAACTTTTGAAATTCGACCGTCACGGTGATTTCTTTTCCAACTTCTTTTCCAACATGATGAACCAGTTGAAGAACCCGACCCGTTTTAACTTCTTCAAAATCCCAAAGATTGAACTTCCCAAAATCGAGCCGATAATCAGGGATAATTTCAATCATCCGACACCTGAAAACGAAGCGGGCATAGAGCGTTACCGGGTGACACCTGAAACCGTGAAGCAGGAAGCGAAGAAAGAACAACAGGAAACCCAAGCCCAACAACCACAGCAGCCAGCCAAAGAAGCGGGAGCAATGGCGCAAACACCGCAGCAACCCGACAAAAGCAAGTATGTGATTGACCCGGATAAAGTGGACTGGGAAGCCTTGAAGAATTTTGGTCTATCCAAAGAACAGCTTGAAAAGGCAAAGGCTTTAGAACCCATGTTAAGGGGCTACAAGTCGCCCGGAGCGTTTACCATCGCCGGAAACTATAATTCAGCCATTATGAAACTGGACGCACGTTTATCTTTCCGGCACGACAAAGACGGGAATGTAGTTTTGGCGATACACGGCATCCGACAAAAGCCGGAACTTGAACGCCCGTTTTTCGGACATGAATTTTCCAAAGAGGATAAAGCCAATCTTCTTGAAACGGGGAACATGGGACGGATAGTAAACCTGAAAAACTATATCACGGGAGAAATGATACCTTCTTTTGTCAGTGTGGATAAGGTAACGAATGAACTGGTTTCCATGCGTGCAAGCAGTGTTCAAATACCGGATGAAATAAAAGGTGTCAAACTGAACAAGGAACAGAAACAAGCCTTACGGGAGGGAAAAGGCGTATTCCTTGAAAACATGATTTCCAACCGTAAAAATCCCTTTTCCGCAACTGTTCAGGTCAATGCCGACAAGAAAAGTCTGGAATTTATCTATCCCAATGCCAAACAGTCACAGGAGCAAGGGCAGAAACAGACACAGCAGAACAGCCTTGTCACCAGTGACGGTGTAACCATTCCCAAAAGCATTTCAGGAATAGAGTTATCCCGCCAGCAACAGCAGGATTTAGTCAATGACAAAACCATCTTTGTTGCCGGACTGAAAGACAAGCGGGGGGTCGAATATGATGCTTATATTCAGGTGAACCATGATAAGAAGAAGTTAGGCTTTTACAGTGACAATCCCAGCTTTGACCGTTCCGCCGTGAAAGAAATTACCCCCGCCAGCAAGAACCGCACACAGGTAGCGGTCAATTCGGAAGGCAAGACCAACGAAGCCACCAAGAAAGTGAAAGAACCCTTGAAAAAGGGTCAGGACAAGCCCACTGAAAAGCAAAAAACCAAGCAGGATAAAAAGGAGAAGCAGGAGCAGACGGACAAACCCAAACAGAGCAGGGGACGCAAAAGATGATAGCGGTGTTAATCCTTATCCCGGTTGTCGGTTTCGCCCTGTTTACCCTTGTCTGTTACAAAACAGACTGGGAAGCCATAGACGAGCAGAACCGACAATTTTATGTAGATGGCTATCACATCTATTATGACCGGAAAATCCTAAGACAAAAAGAAGTGGAACAATTAAAATCAAAATTAGAATGATTGCAGTAATCGGAGAAAAACCAAGCGTGGCAAGGGACATTGCCCGTATTTTAGGAGCGAGTGAAAAACAGGATGGCTATCTTTCAGGTAACGGGTATCTCGTTACCTGGGCGTTCGGCCATCTTGTCGGTTTGGCAATGCCGGAAGCATACGGCATACAGAGTTTCCGCCGGGAAAGTCTGCCTATTATCCCGGATAGTTTTCAACTTACACCCCGACAAGTGAAAGCGGAAAAAGGGTACAAGGCAGACCCCGGCGCATTGAAACAACTAAAAGTAATCAAAGACGTATTCGACCAGTCGGATAAGATAATTGTCGCTACCGATGCAGGGAGAGAGGGAGAACTCATATTTAGATATATTTACAATTACATTGGATGCAACAAGCCCTTTGTCCGTTTATGGATAAGCAGCCTTACCGACAAGTCAATCCGTGAGGGACTGCAAAACCTGAAAGCCGGTAGCCTGTATGATAACCTTTTCCTTTCGGCACAGGCACGCAGCGAAGCGGATTATTTAATTGGTTATCCCAGATAACATATTATCCGAGAAGAATTATCGTAAAATATGTTATATCAGATATTTATAGATAAAACATCTTGGATAATAATTTCTGCATTTTTCTTTTTCTACCATATTCCTACCATACTTTTGCGGAGAATCATAAATTCGAATAAACATTAAACGTAAAAGATATGGAAACAAAAAAATTAAGCTTTACAGAGATTAAAAAAGCATTTGAGGAATATCTACTTTCTTTGAGATATTCTCCAAGCACAGCAGAAACATACCGATGGTCTCTTTCCCGTCTGGAAAGATTTATGGTAGAGACGGGAGCAAAAATATACTCGCCTGAGATAGGAATTGCTCTCTTGAAGAAGGAATCAGAAGATTCCAAACATCCTGTTAGCCATCTAAATTTAACCAAACTTATTATTCGTCGTTTGGATGATTTTTTGGAAGAAAGATTCAACTTATTGCCAGTAAAAAAGAATTTAATTCCTTATTGCCATATGGGATATATTCAAAACTTCCTTGAAAGCCTCCAATTACAAGGATTACGAGGATCAACGGTTAAAGAGTATCAATACAGTTGTATTAAAATACTTCATTCTTTCTATTTGCGCAAGATTTATGATCTTTCGAAAATTCAGCCTCAAGACATTTATGATGTATTTTCAGAAAGTAACGACAAGGCAAATATCAGCAGAACTCTTAAATGTTTTTTGCGCTATCTTTATAAATCTAATGTCCTTGCTTTTGATTTCTCTGTATTTGTACCATCAGTACGAAGACGCAAGCCCATTCCTTCCGTATATACAAAAGAAGAAACAGAACAGCTATTGTCAAGTATTGACATAAATCAAAGTGCTGGAAAAAGGAACTATGCAATCATACTACTTGCATTAAGACTTGGAGTACGCTCTGGAGACATTACTAATTTACGGATATCAGATATTGATTTTCAATCAAATACAATTGAGTTTATTCAAGGAAAAACCAAAGTGTTACAACGATTGGAATTAGTATCGGAAGTAAAGGAAGCTATATGCCAGTATTTGTTTGAATGTAGGCCGGAAACATCCTACCCAAATCTTTTTATATCTATACGCCCACCATTCAGGCCGATAACAGTCATGGCAGTTACAAGTCTTATAACTCGACACATGAAGAAATCAGGCATAGCAGCCAAAAGCCGCAAGTATGGAGGTCATGCGCTAAGAATGACTTTGGCAAGTGAATTGGTATCGGAAAGAGTGCCTTATGAGGTTGTCAGGAAGATATTGGGACATGAAGATACCAAATCCATGAAGCATTATGTAAAGTTTGATGTGGAAATGTTACGATCTTGCGCACTGGAAGCACTTCCTTTTAGTGGATTATATGCCAAGTACATAAATGATTCGGGAGAAGATGAAAATGCTATATAAGTTCAGAAGTGTGTTGTTTGCGGAAATGAAAGAATACTTGGAACTGCTACATGCAGCAGGTAGATACACCGCTCAGATAGAAAGTTCATTGAAAAGTTTGGATTGTTATCTGGTGGAACATAATCAGGAAAATAAAATTTTGGCAACCAGTTTAATAACCGGATGGTTGGCTGAAAAGTCGGTGAAAAACATAACGAAAGCAGGTATTTTGTCTAATGTGAAAGGGTTTGCACATTATCTTTCTTCTTTCGGTATAAAATGGGAGATTCCAGAATATCCGATTGTTGAAAATGATTATATCCCGTATATATTTTCCTACGAGGAGTTTGTCAGAATTGTGATTGCTGCTGATAATTTCGGCTATGGAGTCATAAAGCGTCCCATACGTGCCACAAAAGTTTTCCCGGTATTATTGCGAATTCTTTATTCCTGCGGATTACGGCTCGGAGAAGGTCTTGTCTTGGAGTGGGAAAATATAGACTTTGAAAATGGCATTATTACCATTCGTGAAGCTAAAAATATGAAACAGAGGATTGTTCCTATGGACAGGACATTGACCGACCTGCTAAAACAATACAAGAGAAAAGTGGAACATGAAGGTATTTGCACTCGCTATCTTTTTGAGAGTAACTACGCCCCTCATAAACCTTTTAAGAATAACTCATTTTATGACTGGTTCATCAGGATATTGAAAGCCGCAGGTATCAGCTACTCTAAACATAACCGATTGGAGAGAGGTCCAAGCCCGCATTGTTTACGGCATACGTTTGTGTTGCACTCTTTTTTGAAATCAGAAAAAGATGGTGTCAAATACGAAAATGCCTCCGCATTCCTTGCCGCTTATTTAGGACATGACAGTCCCAAGGAAACCGACAAATATCTGAAGGCTAGCCATACCGTGTATACGGCTTCTCATGAAAGAATGGATAATTATATTGGAAATGTATTCCCTAAAATAGATTTTGATGAAGAATAAAGAATTTATCCCGTTGTTATCGGATTTTTTTGTTACATATTTGCCGGACATCAAAGGTGTCAGTAGAAATACTATTATCTCATATCAGTACTCATTCCAATTATTGTTTGAGTTCATGAATACAATAAAAAGTATTCCACCTGAAAAAATCTCATTCGCAAATCTCATAAATGGAACTGTAGCTGAGTATCTTATCTGGCTTGAATCCGCACGAGGTTGCTCCGCCATGACCCGTAATCATCGCAGGGCAGCAATTATCTCTTTTGCAAAATATGCGGTTAAGAAAGCTTTTAAAGAAGCATTGGCATTTTACTCAGAAGTAAATGATATTCCACGAAAAAAGACACCTAAGGTGACAGGCATGAAGTATTTTACAAAAGAAGAAATATCCTGTCTGTTGAATTTACCAAATACAACCAAGAAACTTGGCAAGCGTGATGCAGTTTTATTGAGCGTACTGTATTCAAGTGGTGCAAGAGCACAAGAAATTTGTGATTTGACCGTGAATGACATAAGTTTTGGCACAACAACAATTATCAAACTAGTTGGAAAAGGAAACAAGGCAAGAACGGTTGCCATACCACAGAATTGTGCTATCATATTGAAAAAATATTTGAAAAATGCAGGATTGGACTTTAACAATGTAAACGATAGAAAAAGGCATGTCTTCTCAAGTCAATTACATGAAAAGATGACCATCTCATGTGTGGAAGAAATAGTAAAAAAATATGTTACAATCGCTAAAACACTTTATCCACATCTTTTCAAGAGAAAAGGATATTCTCCCCATAGTTTTCGTCACTCTATAGCCGTGCATATGCTTGAATGCGGAGAATCTCTTGTAGTGATTAAGGCTTTTCTAGGACATGCCTCTATAGAAACAACCACTATTTATGCAGAGGTTACTCCTGAATTAGCTAATAAATTTTTGAGAGAAAGAGGAAAGGCATTGGAGAATGTCGAGATTAAAGAAAACGAAACAACTACGTTACCGCAATTTTTGAAGGTAATATCTAAATCAAAAAGATAATATATTAGAATGAAAACATTAAAAAACTTTTGGATCTTATATACATATCGCATTTAGAGATGATATTTTATCTAAAAACCGATTTTATTCGAAAACTCGGATAAAATCGGTACTAATTATCCTAAAAGAAAAATGTTGTATTTTTTCTATCAATGTAAATTGCTATTTTTTCTTTTATTTACATTGAGAAGCTTCAATAATTCTTTGACAGAGATTACTATTAACAATAGTATACCTAGTGTAATTTCAATTTTATAAGATTCTATTAAATCAACTGTCAAATGGCTAAAAGAAATTACACACAATACATGTAACAATCTAGGTATGGAAAATAAAATTATACCGATAGTTGCAATACTACTAATGTTTTGCATTTTATTTCTCTTGAATAAAGAAATATATGTATAAACAAGAAAAAATATTATCAGTATAAAACCTAGTAAATAAGACCAATTATTATATATATCCATATTGTATAATTTTAGTCTCTATCTCTATTTTCTTTATTTGAAAAATCTTTTGCAATAGCCCATCCCAAAGCTTCAACTACTCCAAAGGCAGTAGCAGCATTAATTGCATTTCCAAACCCCGGAATCCACCCCAATAACCCTTGAGAGATACCTCGACCGGCAATTGTTCCAGCAGTAGCCAATACAATAGACTTAGCAGATGATTCTGTTAAACTGATACCGAACACTGCGCCTAATGATATAGTCATAGTTATTTCTATACCAACAATAATGGGTACATCAGCTCCCGGCAACTGTGCCATTCCTGCACCTACACCAGCAGCACCAACAGCAGCTGTGTGTATAATTTTTTTGCATTTTGATTTTTGTTCACTTGTCATAATAATTGCAGATTAAAAGTTATCAATACTAGTTGACAAAAATAGTAGCGAGTATACTGTTTTGACAAAAGTAACACATAGTTTTGTAACTACACTTGTATTTATTGAAATATTTTACACAATTATTCTATTCATTTTGAAAAACAAAAAATATTATCCGAGGAAATATTAATATAAGTGACTAATAATATGATATTTATATCAATTTCATCGGATAATATTTTATCTGAGATAACCTATCTTATCCCAGAACTTGGATAAAATTGGAATTAATGGTACACAGGCTTTAAGTGTGGCAGCCGGACAAGGCATTTTTTCTTTGGGACGGGTACAGTCGCCCACGTTGGCAATGATATGTACCCGCTTTTTGGAGAACAAGAACTTTGTCCCACAAAAGTATTGGCAACTGAAATTACAGGCGGCAAAAGACAATGTTTCCTTTGCTGCACTGTCCACAGACAAATACGATAAGCAGCAGCCCGCCATCGACACGCTGCAAAGGATAAAGGAAGCGGAAACAGTACAGGTGAAAACCGTAGAGCGTAAGGAAGTGAACCAAGAACCGCCGTTGCTCTATGATTTAACCACGCTCCAAAAAGAAGCGAATACCAAACTGAACTTTTCCGCAGACAAAACCCTATCCATCGCACAAAAGTTATACGAGGGTAAACTAATCAGCTACCCCCGAACCGGAAGCCGTTATATCTCACAGGACGTGTTCGAGGAAATCCCGGAACGTCTTGTCAATTTGGAACAGTACACCCGTTTTGGCGGATATGCCGCCGGGATGAAAGGCAAAGCCTTAAATTCCCGTTCCGTGAACGATGGCAAGGTAACAGACCATCACGCCCTGATAGTGACTGAAAACCTGCCCGACAAGATGGAAGCGGACGAACAGGCAATCTACGAACTGATAGCCGGACGGATGTTGGAAGCCTTTTCTGAAAAATGCGTCAAAGACGTTACCAGTGTAACGCTGGAATGTGCAGGGTCGCTTTTCACGGTCAAAGGGTCTGTAATCAAGTCCGCCGGATGGCGTGCCGTATTCGGCGAGAAAGAGGACGGAGAAGATAACGCCGCTTTGCCAGCCCTGCAGGACGGAGATAGTTTACCGCTTTCCGGCATTGAATTACTGGAGAAACAGACCAAGCCCAAGCCGTTACACACGGAAAGCAGTTTGCTTTCTTCGATGGAAACAGCAGGTAAGGAACTGGAAAACGCCGACCTGAAAGCCAGCATGAAAGATACGGGTATCGGCACGCCCGCAACACGGGCAGCCATCATCGAGACGCTGTTTTCCCGCCAGTATATCGTCCGGGAGAAAAAGAACCTTGTCCCTACCGAGAAAGGTCTTGCCGTTTACAACATCATCCGGGACAAGAAGATAGCAGACGTTGAAATGACGGGAATGTGGGAAAATACGCTTGCCAAAATAGAAAGCGGGGAAATGAACCCCGACACGTTCCGCAAAGGCATCGAAGTGTATGCACGGCAAATCACGGCTGAACTTTTGGATGTTCAACTTTCTTTCGTTTCGGGCAGTGGTTGTATCTGCCCGAAATGCAAGACCGGGCGCATCCTTTTCTATCCGAAAGTCGCCAAATGTTCCAATGTGGATTGTTCCGTTACCATCTTCCGCAACAAGAGCGACAAGCAGCTAACGGACAAACAGATTACCGAACTGGTGACTACCGGGAAAACCGGGCTAATCAAAGGCTTTAAAAGCAAGAACGGCAAAGTCTTTGACGCTTCACTTGCCTTTGACGGGCAGTTTAATGTTACTTTCGTGTTCCCTGAAAAGAAAGGCAAACCGAAGAAATAAGACGAAAATCGTTATATTTGCCACAGAAAGTTTCATTATAGATAGATTTATAATTGAAATTTTTGTGGTTGAAGCACCCGGAGGGACACCGGGTGCTTTTTTAAATCATTCTCCTTTATACTGGTAGGTCAGGTAAACGACCTGATTGTCTATCACCCGGTGTCCGGTCAGTTCCCACTTCGACCCGAAAGTCTTTCCTATAAACTTGATACCGTCCCCAAGCATGACCGGAACGATATACAGCGTTATTTCATCCAGCAGGGACGCTTCAATCAGCGAGGTTATAAACTTACCGCCGCCAATGACCTGAATATCGGTTTCCGAACTTGATTTAAGTTCATTGATTGCCCGTAAGGGTATATCGGTAAGAAAGGTTACATTCTCCTTTTTCGTCACATTGGTGTCGTAGTGGGACACTACAAAAGTCTTTTTACTTTTGTACGGCCATCCGCCCCAACGTTTAAAAATCATGTTATAGGTATTCACTCCGGCAAGAAATATACCGGGTTGTTCATAAGCTGCCGAAATTTCCTTTTTAACGTTTTCCGGCATCCAGTCCAAATCATTATCTTTTCGGGCAATGAAGCCATCGAGAGATACAGCAATACAAGTTTTTAAATGTTTCATAAGTTGGTATCAAACAGTTTTTAGTTATAAACTGTTCGCCAGTACGTCTAAAAAAAGCGTGAACTCACACTATTCCAACGTAGAGGCACTGGTACGCCTAAGAGAAGAAACAGGCAAGCCCACGCTATACAGAAGTATAGCATGAACATTGCGCATAAATCTCTTCTCTTTGAAAATTACCAGTTTTCTACGTTGAGACGTTCTGCGAACGCTATGTTATATATAAAAGCAATCGGCTTTTCAACCTATGCTGTTATTGTCTTATGAAACTGTTGCAAATATACAGAAAGTCCCGGATATACCCGAACAGGAAAAAGAAAATCCTGTTTTATCTCACGACAAAACAGGATTAAAAGCTATTAGAAAAGAAAAAATTAGTCGGTTTTTTCACGGATTAACTTGTGTACGTCCGTGGCACGGTAATAACATCTACCATCCAACATAAGGAAAGGGAGTATTCCTTTTTTTCGATAACGGGTCAGTGTTCGAGGGGCTACTTTCAGAAGCAAGCATAAATCCTGATTATCCAGCAGTTCTTCACCATCCAAACAATTACGTCCTTTTATCACCCGGTCTATTTTCTTGTCCTGCATATCGAACCTATCCATGATACGCTCCATCCATGCGGTAAAATCGTCTTTATCTATATACATAAGGCTACCTGATTAAATTAAACCAATCATAAAATAACTTTGGTTGGACGGGTCTTTAATGATAATATCCCGTTCCCGCATGAAACGAACATAGCTTTTGGCAGTACGTTCTTTCACGTCCAAAACCTGCTGCAACTGTTCGCACAGGTCTATATAGGTAATATGTGTCTGCCGTCCAAAAATATCACGGGCAACGCATACCAGTTCCTTTTCCTTGCGTTTCTCTTTTTCCTCTCGTGGCTTTTCCCCTTTATAAAGGTGCATCCCGGCTGCTTTGTCCCAAGCAAAAAGCATCAAAGGAACGTCCAAAGGACTACCGTCACGGACTTTCAGGGCTTTTACCACCGATTGTGTAGGTTCTTCGTCCTTTTCGATGGAAAGGATAGTTGCCGCTTTGCGCTGTAATTCCGAGCCTAAATGCCCCCGGAGCTTCAATCCATTGGGTACGAAATGCAGCACGCAAAGAATACAGGTATTATAAATTCCTGCCAGTCGGTATAGTTCATCTATCACCGCCACACTTTCCGCTTCATCATTGGCACTTTTCACAAGGTCGGCGATACCGTCTATCACTACTAACTGTATGCCCCCATATTGGTAATAGAACTTATCCATACTCTGAACAATGGCGTGCAGACGTTCTTTGCGGGACATCCCCGTCAAACAAAATGCTTTCAGTTCTTCCGGTTTGTCCGGTTGCTTCGCACGTGCCAACAGGTTACTTACATTCTTGAACAGTTGTACTTCGGATTGTTCCGTATCGTAAAGTAATACCGCTTTGCGGTTACTGTTGGCAGTAATTTGTATGCCGAGAGTATCAACTTCCTTATTCGGCTGGCAGATGCAGCCTGCCAACATAGCAGCGATATAATTACTTTTACCTGTTCCCTCGCCACCCGTAATGCCGAACAGGTTTCCTTGTGTCCCCAGTGGAACGTCCCCGGCAGAGATTATCACTTGTGCTTTTACTGGGGGATTATTGAAGTCTATTTCGCACGATTTAAGCATAATCAATGTATCACTATATAGGTTGTCTAAAAATTCAATAAACAGTTTCAGGAAATCTTCACGGGTATTACCCGCTTTAAAATAATCGGAAATATCCTTTTCTTCTTTTGTACCGGAAAGCGGTAAAAGCAGCCGTTTTACTGAAAATTCTTCCAATTGCTTTTCCTGTTTGCGCGCGCTTTCCTTCCCCGTTTTATCGGTATCATACAATAAGATGATGTGCTTAAACCGGAAAGTCAGTTTATAAATCAGGGTAGGGGGAACAGTCACCGTTTCACTATTGAAGCAAATAGCATGGAAACCATGTGCAGCCAATGACATGACATCTTTTTCTCCGCCCGTAATAAACAGTGTATCACCTTTTGCGGGTAGTTGTTCCAAACCGAAACAATAATTATCTCCGAAATTACCGCCATAGAGGAAACGAGTTTTTGAGAATGGACGATACAGTTTTATATATCGTTTACTTTTATATCCGTACATTGGTTCTGTTACGGATGAAGTATATGTGAATGGTGTTCCATCCGCCGTTACACTCTGAAAATCCCGTAGGGAACAGACCTTGTACAGTTCCAATATTTCCGGTGTGATACCATACTGTTGCCAGTACATTAATTCGGCAAGCTGAAATTTCTGTTCCCTGAACTGATAAGGCTTACTTTCTTTTTCAGGTGTTTCTTCCAATATATTATCCACCACACGGCAAGAATTACGGGTAACAGGTATCGGGTTACCTGTTGCCAGTCCTAATCCCAAATCCCGGTCGATGGTTTCCAGTATCTCCACAAAATCCATCGAATTATTGCAGTCCAGCCCTTTAAGTTGTCCCACGAAAAAGAAACAATCGCCGCTATAACTGTCATTTCCAAAGTCTTTCATTTTATAGATACCACTTCGGCGGTCGAAATAGATGTTACAGGACGCTTTATTATCTTCATAAAGCGGATTTAAGAAATTTCTACCTATCCGCCAATTACCGGGTACATAGTGCTTGAACACGGATAGCCCGTTACTTGTCCTTTCTAAGATTTCTTCTTTCCTTAACATATAGGTGGTGGTTGGTTATCAGGTCTTGAATATTCTCTTTATTGCTCTTTATCAGTCGTTCTTCCAGCATCCGTTTTACTTCGCTTATTTTGTAGAAGTAACGCCCCCGAATATTGGAGTAGGCAATAGTTCCAGCCACTCGCAAACGTTGCAGTGTCTTTTCACTGATTTTCAAAAATGTGCAGACCTCGTAACTATCCACCCAAATTTCATCTTCATTGGTACTTTCCGCTTCCGTGTGATTGAATATGTAATCGGCGATAGCGGTAATTTTGTTGTCTAAATCCTTGTAGGCTTTTGACTCGAATGTTATTATCTCCATTTTGCTAACTAATTGATTTGCTGCAAAGTTGAAGCATTTGAAAAAATAAATCTTCCAACCTCTTTCCAAGTTGGAAGATTTATTTTTTTGAGGATTTTAGCCTAAAAACCATCTGTTTTGAGCTGAAAAGTAAGAAAAAATGGGTGAAAACGGGTAAAAACAAAAACAACCAAGTTGGTAGATACTTGGTTGTTTTTGTGCTTTTGTTTTTTATAAGTTGTCGTCTTCATCCATTTTCTTCAGCAAACACTTTATTAGGTTACTAAGAAATGAAGTCCGGTCTTTCTTCCGGTCTTTTATTGTTATATAAGTCCGATAGTAATCCCCTAAATCAACTTTGAAAGATGCTTCTAAATAAGTCATAATCTCTTTAATATCTGCTTTACCATTATTCAAGACACACGCAGCATAAATAGAATATCCAAGTTCTACTAATGCTATCTTTGGAGCAGTCCATCGAAAAGGGTGTTCAGAAAGAAATGCTCGACTTTCTTCAATGATTATTTGCTTATCTACATAATGTAGCCTTTTATTCAAATAAATGCTAAGCATATCATTTGCTAATATTTGTGCTGCTTTGTGGTCGTAGCAAGTTGAAAATTCCGGGTCACGGTCATAAGGGGTACAATTCGGGCATAGTTTAAAATCAATATGCCCCCTTACAAAATAATGATTATCTAAATGTGTCGCTTTGGAACGGTAATATTGATAGAAGTCTAAATTACTTTCAAAATAGGAGGTCAGTTCATCCAATCTGTCGTTGTAGTGCTTCTTTACTACCTCAATGCTACCATTCGGTTTTCTCATTTCAGCGTTATACACATCTGTGAAGTATAATAATCGTCCCAAGACTTCCGGTTTTATATATTTGAAAAAATAAATTTCCTCTTCTTTACTTTCAAACGGATGCTCAATAATAATTGTTCTTAATTCTTCGAGTGATTTTTGTAGGAACTCTACTACTTCAAATATTAAGTCTATTGAAATATTCCAATTATCAATATCTATTTTATCATAGATTACAAGGTCTATGTTCTTTATAAAATTCTCATATTCGATTTCGCTATTCATGTCATATATTCTTCTGTCATTTATATTGCAAATAGAAGTTTATTTTTATATTTTAATATACAATAAATAAATGTAGAAAGTATGTGAGCATACTTCCTACATTAGATAGCCAATTAAAAAATTGTATTAAGTTAGTTTCCTTTCAAACAGAATATTGATGAATGATTTTAGCCACAGCATCCGCAAGAGTTACCTTGATTTTCACTCGTATCATTCTTTTCTGATACTTTGGTTTCGTCCTTTTTCAAATTCTCTGACGGATTTCCATCTTCTTCTACTTCCTCTATTTGCACTCCGCAACTACATTTACAAGGTTTCGGAGCAAATAGAGAGGCAAAAAAGCCTTTCTTCTTATCTTCCTTTTCTTCCATAATTGAACTATTTATTTTTAAGTGATTATAAAAACAGGTTAAATACATAACCTGCGATAACTGCCGTTAAAAAGATAACTGCCACTATCATGCCTACCAGTTTTTTCTTGAATATACTGGCAAGCATACTCATTTCGGGAATAGCCATTCCTGCACCACCGATAACGAGGGCAATAACCGCCCCGATGCTCATACCTTTGCCCATCAATGCTATGCCGATGGGGATAGCTGTTTCTGCACGGATATACAGAGGAATACCCAATACGGCAGCCACAGGTATAGCGAGAGGATTGTCTGCACCTGCTATTTTCAACACAAAATCTTGCGGCATATAGCCATAAATGCCAGCACCGAGAGCAACACCTATCAGTAAATATATCATAATAGGTCTAAGGCTCCCCCACGCATTTATAAAAGCAATCTTTATTTTTTGGCGGAAAGGAAGCAACCTTTTGTTTTTAGGCTGTTCGCTGCCTGAACAACAACTGGGTTTCACCCGAACATTTTTCACATACTTTTGTGCGCCTATTTTTTCGAGAACATATCCAAATGCAACGGAACAGATAAAAGCGATGACAAAATAGAAAACCATTGCCTTAAATCCTACCAAAGCTCCCAACATACCTATAATGATAGGATTGAGTAATGGAGAAGCTATCAGAAAGGACATTGTAGAACCAAATGGAACTCCTGCATTTAGAAAACCTACTGTCATAGGAATGGTAGAGCAAGCGCAGAAAGGGGTTAATGCCCCAAATCCGGCAGCTATGACATTGCCCATAATACCCGAACCTGATAGCTTTTTCCGAATCGTTTCTTCCGGGATATACATCAGTATAATTTCTACGGCTGCGCTGATTAACATAAATAAGGCTATCAACTCAATCGTAATAAATACGAAGTATTGTAATGTGTCTAATAAAGTATTCATAATCTATTGAATTAAAAACTATTTATTAATTAAATGTAGTGTCACAACAGCTTTCTTCCTGTTCAGGTTGTGGCTGTGTTCCGCAACATTTCTTTTCTTCTGGTTGCACTGATTGTGTGTTTGCCGGGCAGCATCCGCCACTTTCATTGCTTTGGACTGTTTGATTTTTATTTCCAATAAACAGAACGAATACAAGTATTGCCACACCTAACCACAAGAAGAATTTTTGGAAAGACTTTGATTTGGAACGTCTTTTCAGATTTGTTTCTGAAACATTCGTTCCACATCCACAAGTTTCTTTTTTGAAATAAACTTGATAAAAGCCAAAGAGTAGGGAGATGATGGCAAAGCCAATAAACCAACCTTTATACTCTGCAAAAAAACTAAGTTGTGACGCTCCAATTCCTAATGTTGCTAATATTCCGGCTAATATAGGTAGCCCACAGCAACTTATTACACCTAATAAAGCAAGTAATGGTGATATTACACTTGCTATCATCGACCAAATTGTTCCTGACTTGCCCATTCTTATTTTACTTTAGGAAACCAACTTCTTGTATTATTGGCTATTTTTACTAACATAAGCATTACTGGAACTTCAACCAATACGCCTACTACGGTAGCCAGTGCAGCACCGGACTGTAAGCCGAAAAGAGAAATAGCCACCGCCACCGCCAACTCAAAGAAGTTACTCGCACCAATCATTCCGGCAGGTGCGGCGACATTGTGGGGTAACTTCCACCACTTTGCCCAACCGTAGGCAACAAAGAATATCAGAACCGTTTGCAGGACAAGCGGGACGGCAATCAAGACAATATGTAACGGATTGTTCAGTATCGTTTCCCCCTGAAACGAAAACAGGATGATAAGCGTTAATAGCAATCCGCCAACCGTATAGTTATCGAACTTGCGGACAAAGACGGTATTGAAATAGTCTATTCCTTTTCGCCGGATAACCGTTACACGGATTACTATTCCGGCAGAAAGTGGAATGACAACAAACAGTACGACCGAGAGTATAAGCGTGTCCCACGGGATAGAAACGCCACCGACACCCAACAAAAACGCAACGATAGGAGCGAAAGCAACCAATATTATTAAATCATTGACTGCCACTTGCACCAATGTGTAAGCTGCATCCCCTTTGGTTAAATGACTCCATACAAACACCATCGCCGTACAGGGTGCAGCACCTAACAGAACTGCCCCAGCTAAATATTCTTCGGCTAATCCGGCAGGGATTAATGACTTGAAAATAACGTAGAAGAATAGATAAGCTATTCCAAACATGGTGAATGGCTTTATTACCCAGTTCGTCACACAAGTAATGACAATCCCTTTCGGACGTTTGCCTACGTTCTTGATGCTCTGAAAATCTACTTTCAGCATCATGGGATATATCATTAACCAAATCAGGATAGCCACAGGTATAGACACGTTGGCATATTCAAATTTGCTCAATGTTTGCGGTATTGCCGGAAGATATTGTCCGATGGCTATCCCGATAACGATACACAAGGCTACCCAAATAGTCAGGTATCTTTCAAAAAATCCAATTCCTTGTTTCTTTTCCATAATGACTGCCCTTTATTTTAATTGCGGTTTTAATTCTTGCAGGTAAAAATCATAGAAACGCATTCTTATTTCATCCCGTACCCGAAGAAATTCACTATTTATAAACTCCGGTGTCCCGGTCGCTTCTGATGGGTCGTCAAATCCAATGTGCAATCTGTTTTTTACCTTGCCTGTAAACATAGGGCAGCTTTCATTTGCGCCGCCACATACCGTTATCACATAGTCCCATTCGTGCCCTAAATACAGGCTAACGTTTTTAGGGGTATGGTTGGTAAGGTCTATTCCTGTTTCAGACATAACTTTTACCGCCATCGGATTAACCTTTTCAGCAGGTTTTGTTCCTGCTGAAAAGACATCCATGTTTTTATCGAATGACTGTAAGAAACCGTGTGCCATTTGGCTACGGCAACTGTTACCAGTGCAAAGGATTAAAATCTTCATATTCTTATAAGTTTTTCCATTCAATCAGGGCAGTATTGCCCTTTGACAATTCTTCTACTTTCTTAATCCAAGTCAATTCACTTTGCGCTTTTGCTTGCAAAAATGAATTTGCTGTATTTGTCAATGACAAACAGGCATTTACTACCCACCATTTGTTGTTAATCCCGGCACGCTGCAAATCCATTTGTAGGCGTTCTGCTTCAAAAACAGGTGTTGCTTCGGGTAAAGTGACTATTACTACTTCCGTTTCCTGTGGATTGCGTAAACGGGGTAATAAATTGGCTACTGCTCCGGTTACTTCTCCCTGTGTACGTTCTACTTCTTTGTGATAGCTTTGGGTAGCATCCAAAAGCAACAAAGTATGTCCTGTTGGTGCAGTATCAATCACTACGATTTCATTCTCCGCTTTATCTACAATTTCAGCAAAAGCCTTAAATACGGCGATTTCTTGCGTACATGGTGAACGTAAATCTTCCTCTATATATTCCATATCTTCGGCAGTCATGGTTTCGGCAGCTTTGCTACGAACTTCATTCTTGTACTTTTCCAGCACTTCCGCTTCGTCTATATGGCTTACCGTAATACCTGATTTGATGGCAAAATCATAGTTCAGGTGATTTGCCGGGTCAGTAGTGGTAAGATGAACCTTTGCACCGAGCTTTGTTAATTTCAAGGCTATTTCTGTGGCTAAGGTCGTTTTTCCTACGCCACCTTTTCCCATTGTGAACACTACTCGTTTACCGGAAGTATAGAGGTCATTTACCAATTCATCTATACTTTTGCTATCAGTTATCGGCTGATAACGAATTTCATTCGTAATACTATCACTGTATAGCATACGGCGGATATTGGCAATATTGGATAAATTGTAAGAACGCAGAGGAACGCTATACATGGGATATTCAGATAATGCAATAGGCATACTTTGTAACGCCTTTTGCTGCCTGTTATACAGTTGTTGTGAAACATTGTCTGCTTCATCTAATTGCTGTAAAACACCATTTATCACCAATAGCTGATTTTTAATTCCCAATAGTTGTAATTCATGCGAAGAACGGGCAGCTTCTTTCAACGGTGCTATTTCAGGACGGCTTACCAATACTAACCGGGTTGCGCTTGTATCAGACAATGTATCAACCGCCTGTTTATAGATACCTTTCCTTTCTTCCAAGCCTGATAATTGTCCTAAACAAGATGCGCCATGTGTACTTTCACTAATAAATGTACTCCATGCCGATGGAAGCTGCAACATTCGCAATGTGTGTCCGGTAGGTGCTGTATCAAAAATAATGTGGTCGTATTCCTTCGCTTTATCAGCATCGGTGATAAAGTCTGAAAACTCATTAAAGGCAGCGATTTCTACCGTACAAGAGCCTGAAAGTTGTTCTTCCATATTTTGAATAACGCTTTCAGGTAATTGTCCTCTAAAAGGTGCAATCACACTTTCCCTGTACTCTGCTGCTGCCTGTTCAGGGTCAAGGTTTACGACCGTCAGCCCCGGTACTTCTGAAATAGCTGTACCATGTCCGTTTAGGGTTTGATTGAAAACATCTTGCAGGTTAGAAGCCGGGTCTGTACTGATAAGAAGAATTTTCTCCCCTTTATCAGCTAATCCCACTGCCGTAGCGCAAGCAATAGAGGTTTTTCCTACTCCACCTTTTCCTGTGAAGAATAAGTATTTTGTTAGTTCTATATCGGATAAATTAAATGCTTTCATTATTCTGTATATTAATTTGTTCAACGATTATTTAACGGGCATCAAGTCTAAATTAATTCCTGTCCATTCACTCATTTGTTTAGTTGTGGGATAATCTTTAGAAACTGCAATTTCACCATCCACCAAAGTAATAGGCAGTGCTTCTGCACCATTCTTTTGAAGATATTGGTTTACAGTCTTGTTACTTACATAAACTTGCGGTTCGTCCCGCAAATTATGACGGGTAACAACAACACCCTGTCTTTTCAATGTTTCGATAACAACGGCTATCCTCATTAATTCAGGATTAATATTAGTTCCACACAAACCCGTAGGGCAACACATTGCCGGGTCAAAAATTTCTATTGTTTTCATACTGTCTTTTATTTTAATTAATACATTGTTTGTTTATAGATAAAGAATGACCGCATAATAAATTCCTATCGCAATAAAGAGGATAGCAACAATTTTGCGAAACCATTTTTCAAAGATTTGTACTCTGTTATAAAACTTGCCTAATCCGGCAACACTGTACGCCAATATCCAAGCAACAAGGATTACAGGTAGCCCCGTAGCAATAGCATAAATTACAGGTAAAAGATACCCGCCTGTTTCTGCTGCTGACAAAGGTATAAGCATACCGAAATAGAAAACCCCACTTGTAGGACAAAAGGCGAGAGCAAATAAAACTCCTAATAACATAGCTCCCCAACTGCCTTTTGTTTTCTTCTTTAGACCCTCTCCGCCAATATTGACTTTTGGTATATTCAGTTTTATAATATCAAGCATGAATATTCCGATAATAATTAAAACCGGAGCAATCAACATTTCACCGTATTTACTGACTGCCTTTTGAACCATGAACATACTTGCACCCTCACGAAGAATAGGAATAAGAATGAAACCAAGTGCTGTATAAGTTACTATTCTGCCGAATGTATAAAGCAATCCGTTTATAAATATACGGTGATGGTTCTCTATATCCTTACTGATAAATCCTATTGCCGTTATATTAGTAGCCAAAGGACAAGGGCTAACTGCCGTTAAAATCCCTAAGATAAAGGCTGTAATAGCAGGAATAGAACTATTGTCTAATAGTGATTGAAGAAAGTCCATCTTACAATGTTTTTAGTAATTCGTCAATCTTGTTTTTTATTCCCTCTTTAAATTTATCCGGTTCATTTCTTGCATTGGAGAAACTAAACTTCGTCATGTTATTTACATTCTCTTTACTGTCTTTCCAGCCATTCACAAACAAAGACGACCATGTAACTTCGTATTTATCTGCAATTTGCTCATTTTCCTTTTTGGATATATCTATCACCTTGAAGATGATTTTACCGTCCGCCTGTTCTTTGGAATAAAGGCTATCTAAAAGAGCTACCGTATTGGCTTCTATTGCCCGGCAGGTTATGCAACGTTGTGCACCGTGAAAATATAGAACTTCAACACGGTTAGTTTGATTTTCTTTTGCTATGCTGGTTTCTGTTTTATTCTTTGAACCATTACCACAGGAAATTAAAACGATTGTTGCAATCAGTAGATAAAATAACTTCTTCATAGTAAATAATTTATTTAGTTATCAATTCTTTCACTTCTGATAAGGATAATCTTTTTCCGGCAGATATGACTTTACCATCAATAACCAAAGCCGGGAGACTTAAAATATTATACTCCATGATTTTTAATAAATCTTCTTCCTTAATTAGAGTTGCATCGCAGCCCAGTTCTGAAATAGCTTGTTTTGTGGTTTCGTACAATGCCTTACAGCTTGAACACCCAGTTCCTAATACTTTGATTTCCATTTTCTATTCAATTATAAAGTTAATATACTAATCGTAATTCGTAGAACTACGAACATCATTCTCAAAAAAAGGTGCTGTTATCCACAGCACGATGTACCCGTACATTTACAATCACCCAAAAATGCAGCAAATAATTTACGGGCAAGTTCCCAATTCTCTCGGTTGATACAATACCGAACTTTTGGTGTTTCTATTTCCCCCTGAATTAACCCTGCATCTTTCAGTTCTTTTAAATGCTGCGAAACGGTTGCTTTAGCAATGGGTAGTACTTCGTGAATATCTCCGAAGAAACAACTTTCTTGTTTAGCTAAGAAACTAAGAATTGCCATTCGTGCCGGGTGACCCATAGCTTTAGCAAAACGAGCCATCTGTTCCTGTTCCTCTGTGTACTGCTTAGTTTTCACTTTTATATCTCCTTTCTTGTTTGTTGTTCGCAAAACTACGAACTATTTTTAAATTGGCAAAATAAAACAGATGATATTTTTTAGATTAAACATTTTTTAGGTGCAAGGTGCAAGTATATATCTATATATATAGCTTGCACCTTGCACCTACATGGAAACATTTATATTCAGGCATTTGCGTAATTCGGAAAAGAGTTGTATCTTTGAACCCGTGAGATAGGCAGACAAACAGCGGACAAAGCCGGACAAAAGCGTTAATAAAAATCGTTACTGTTTCGTTACCTATTTGAAATATTGGAAAATAAAAGACTGATTTATAGGCGGTTGGGCGTTTGAGTTCAGTACCCTGTCTCTCCGCTGAAAAAAGAATAGTAAGTCCCTGTAAAGTAATGCTTTGCAGGGACTTTTTGTGTTTATTCCATAATTGCTTTTTATTTCTCTGCCTTATTGTTAAAAAGGTATTGGCAGGATGAATATAATAATGGTTTGTGCTTTATCTGCTCTTCGGGTCTTCAGCTCTCCCTTCTCCTTAAAAAAGGAGGAGGGGGGAGGAGAGCTTACAGACTTTTGCAATAACTTCTTTTGATTCGGATGGTTATTCCCGATTTATATTAATAGGTCTTTATTTGGCTTGTTTACTCTATAACAATCACCGGTAAGCGTATTGCTTCCCGCACTTCGGTCCAACTACCAGTTTTGAGTCTATACTTATAGCATACACAGAAGGTCGTAGTTGTCGGGTCGAGCCGGTTGTTGTAGAGTGCATAGGCGTTATCACCCGGATGGGCTACTTTGACATCCACTGTTTCCACTTCCATTTCTTCAGGATCATAAGGTTCCACGGTCAGGGAGTTGTCATCTGCTACTTCGATAATCACTGTATTTTTCTTGATGAAGTCCGGCTGATTCTCCGGTTCTGCCGGGAGTCTTTTGGTCCCAATATTAACTCTTACTTGATTTTTAGTTAGAGGAACCATCGTTTTAGAAATTAGAAAGTAGCCATTGCCTTCATAACCTGACGCATTATAGCTGACGGGGTCTGCTGTACTGGTATATTTGTTTTTCCTATGTATTTGCAGTAGCACATTTCCTTTCTTTTTTACCACAGGGTAAGGAGTTGCATCCTTTATGGCTATAGGTATAAAGTAGGTTTTATCGGGATTCAGACTTTCAATAACTGACATATCTATATTGATAGGGACCAATGTATATGGCTGTCCTATCGAATATTTGATATTGTTGCTTTCTATTTTAAAATCCTCTGCATTCATCTTGATAGCATAACGGCTTTTATCCTCTACGAAGTTCGTATAATTGTATTCGTCTAGAAGGACAGTGTCTTCTGTAAGCGTTATAGTTGCTTCTTCTTCTGTAGGATTGGTACCGCTACAAGCTATTGATAAATAACGTATGTTATTATCTTTACCATCCAAATCGTAAACAAGGTTGTGTATATTGTCCTTGTCACTTACAATGTATACCATTTTTTCGTATCGCTCATCTTCGAAGTATTTCTTTCTGTCACTGCATCCGGCTAGAACTAGCAGAATGAGAATTGACACGATGCTTATTTTATATGTTTTCATTCTTATTATTTAGTTTGATTCAACATTAGCGTTTATTTTGGGATTGTTACATTAGTCGCCCCAACCGGGGTTCTGGTCCAAACCTTGTACTTTTCGTATTTCCGCTTTATGGATTGGTAGGAATATCATTTTACGGTCGACTATTCTGTGTCTCACCCATGTATGGTCTACCGCTACGCTGTAAAAATAGCCGTTCATTTCATCTTTGCTAAGGTCCATTCCTTGGATTACTTCTTTTTCACTCTCTTCATAAATACCCCATCGACGTACGTCATAGTATCTTTGATTTTCATATAAGAATTCAATAGCTCTTTCTCTTTGAATAATTTTATTAAAATTATCCACGCTGGAAAGGTCGCTATCCTTTACTCCAGGAAGACCTACACGATATCTGATTTGGTTAAATGCTCTTTTGATTTTATTCAGATCCCGGTTTTCGGTATATGTTTTTGTTTCTCCGTTTGGCATTGTCAGTTCTATTGAATGAGAACCTTGAAGATTATTAAGTGCTTCGCTATAGGCTAACAGGATTTCTGCATAGCGGATAATAGGGAAGAATTTCTCAGATATCACTCCACTAGGAGAAGAATATGAATCGTCGTCATGGATATATTTAGTGATTACATAACCGGTAGCAGGATAGTCATTTTTGTTACCACTGGAAGAGTGTTTGCCATCTGTTATGGAGGAAGCGTCATATTTGATCATCTTTTCTTTTTTACCATCTGTCCCGCTGTATGATCTGGCCCTCCAGAAACGTCCGGAGAAGCCGATACTGGCATAGAATCTCATCTCACGATTCCGATACATGTTGAAGACTCCGGATTTTAGAGTATATTCGGAAAAGGTTTCATCCTCTGTGCTGAAGTTAGTTTCATTATATTTGCCATCTTCATTGTAGGGTTTTGCGTCTTCCGGCCAATTATCAGTTCCATCATTCATATAGTACATATTGATGATTTTCTGAGTTACACCCATTCCGTTATATCCATCCATTGATTGCGGAAAAGATTCCCGGAGCATAATATTTCTGGCAGTTCTTCCCCATATATACTCTTTGTTTTTTCTACCGTCTGTTTCACCGTTGAACATATAACTATAAGATTTAAATGGATCGATGCCTCCGACTCCATTGGGGAAAGTTTGATTCTCGTTGGTAGGAGGAATATAGGAGTCTTTGTCTGCCGGTACAGTGTGTAGCTCATAAAGTCCCATATCCATTACTCTTTCACAGGCTGCTGCAGCTACTGCCCATTTACGGTCATCATATTGTTGGGAAATGTAAAATACTCCGTCTTTTGTACGTTTCCATTTCCCAAAATAGGTTTGCCCTTTACCGTTGAACAATGGGCTGGCTTGTATCAATCTTAGTCGTGCGATTAATCCGTAAGCTGCTCCTTTTGTAGGACGTCCGAAAGAACTGGTTGGCTGGGTTTCCGGGAGATATGAAGCAGCTGTTTCAAACTGTTCACAAGCGTAATCTATACATTCGTCATACGTCGAACGTATATTTGCGTAAGCCTCAGGTTGCTCATTGGATGGATATACTTCATCACCTACGAGGATGACTGGTCCGAAATCCATGATGAGATGATAGTATGCATATGCCCTCATAAAATAAGTATATGCCCATATATCTGATTTGTCCAAATTAGTAAGGTCCTTTACTTCATCCATTCGTGACAGGATAACGTTAGTTTTGCGGATTATTTTGTACATGGAATTCCACGAATAGATTGATTTGCTACTGATGTTTTCTTCATTTATTTCTCCAATGACCATTGCTGTACCTAGATATGTACCTGAAGCAAACGGTGCAAACGCTTCGTCGGTAGCTAAAGGACCGGGGGTATATGGACTAGCAAGAAGGGCGTCTTCAGCAGGGAACTGAGCAGCGATGTTCCACATATATCTCTCTAGATACTCTTTACGGGAAAAGATTGTGTCATATTTCATTGTATCGTCAAACCATTTATCTACATCCAGATAGTTGCAAGAGGAGATACTTATAATAATCAACAATAGTATTGAGTTTAATATTAATTTTCTCATATAATTATGTTTTTGAAATTTAGAATTTGATGTAGGCTTGTAAAGTTACATTTGCAGGTATCGGATAGATTCGACCGTTATAGAGTGCTTGTTCCGGATCACTGATTTTAATTTTATCCCATACACAGAGATTTGTACCTACTAATGAAAGGTCGATAGAGCTAATTCCTAGGTTTTTTATTACCTTGGGTACATTCAGACTATAGTTGATATTTACTTCCGATAGTCTCAGATATTTTGCATTATCTTTCCAAAAACTCGATACTTGAGAATTATTAGCTAAGTTTCCATAGGATAGACGTGGGAAACGTGCATTTGGGTTTTCTGCCAAAGATGGATCTAAACCTATTTTCTCGGCATATTCGCGGGAAATCCATCGGTTGGCTGGATCTTTTACTATACTCAAAACATTACCAATCTGTTTGTCATAGAATGGGATGTAGCCTGCGTCGTATATAACTCCATATTCGTCTGGTACACCTACGTGATAAACATCAGTATTTCCGGTGCCTTTAAATAATACGGCTACGGATAGTTTTTTATATCTGAATTCGAGACCGAATCCATACATGAAACGAGGAGTTCTGCTGTATGATAGTGGAACTTGGTCATCCCCATTGATAAGACCATCCCCATTGACATCTTTGTATTTGATATCTCCAGGCATATAGCTGCCAAAAGTTTGTTTGGGGCTGTTGGCGATATCTTCATCATCTTTAAACAATCCTAATGCAATTAATCCTTTCTGATATCCGTATGGACGTCCGGTAGCCGAGTTATATTCGTATTTGTTATCTTCTTCTTCAAAATAGTTCACCTTATTGTTGCTGAGGGTAAAGTTGCCACGGAATGTCAATGTCATATCTTTGCCAAAATCTTGAATGTAGGTGATGTTACCATCCGAACCATAACTTTTCATACTGCCCACGTTACCAAACGGCATGTTGATGAGTCCGACATAAGACGGAACTTGGCGGCGTTGTTGGAATATACCATCACGGGTATCTTTGAAGAAATCGATAACAAAACTTAGTTTACTATTGAATAATTCGCCTTCAATACCAATATCCATTTTTTTAGCTTTTTCCCATCTCAGATTGTCGGCTCCCATTTGATTTTCAGAAATACCTTTATTATTGTATCCCCATCCCGCCTCGGCATTTTCGTTGATGATGGTCAGATAAGGGAAACGTTTGGTTGAAATACGATCATTACCAACAATACCATATGAAGCTCTGATTTTAAGAAAACTCAGCCAAGGCAGAGCCTTTTGTACAAATTCGTATTGAGTAGGAACCCATCCGCCTGAAATTGCAGGGAAGAACCCAAAACGTCTGCCTTTTTGGAAGTTTTCTGAACCGGTGTATCCCATGTTAAAGTCCAGTAGATAAGTATCCCTGAATCCGTAACTGACTTTTCCGGATAGTCCTTGATATCTAAGTGGGATAGCAGCCATTCCATCTGATTTCAAATCTTTCGTTTCTTTACTATCGCTCATTTCGTAATGTGCCAGAGCAGAAATACGGTGTTGTTCATTCAACATGCATTTCCACGTCAGATTAGCTTGTAGGAAGTATTTTCGGTATTGACTATCTCTGTCTTTGGTATAAGTTGTTCCTTTTTTCTTTATGGTATGTACAAGTTCAAGATTTCCGTCTTCGTCTCTGCGTTCAGCCCAATACATGTCAGGCATGACGCTACGGGTTTCTTCAAAATAGGAACTATTGCTATAAGCTCCCTGGATATCAAGATTCAGATCTTTTACAAGAAAATCGAGATCCTGTTGCAGGCGAATTGTATAGGTGCCGGCATAGGTGTTTATATTTTTTAGACCTGTGTAATTTAGCGTAGCGTATGGTGAGAACACATCTGCTGCTCCGGATTTATAAGTTGGGATTTGACCTGTAGAATACCGGACTGGTATGGTCAGCGGAGTCAGCATGGCTTGAGCATTCCACAATGCTTTGGTTGTAGCTCCCTGACCGGGCAGGCTTTGTGAGGTCAGATAGATATCCGATCCAAAATAAAGGTTGGTTGTTTTAGTTAGATTAAAGTCTACATTTAACCGCATTCCGTAAGTGTTGTAATGTACGTCCTTAATATATTTACTGTCTTTGTCTTGTTTATAAATTGCCGATTCGTTCGACATATTCATGCTGACAAAATAACGGGCGATACTACCGCCACCTCTGGCACTGGCATAGTATGTCTGTTGGATTGATGTGTTTTTCAGAATTTCACTCTGCCAATCTACATCTGGATAGAAGTCGGGATCTAAGTGGTATTGGATTGCCTTCATCTCGATATCATCATATATGGGCTGTGCACCTCTGGATACGCTTGCTTCATTAGCTAATTGTGCGTAATCGTATGCACGTAGATATTCGGGAAGCTTGGTAAGATATGAAATCTTCACATTAGCACGAACATCTATTTGCATTTTGTTGGTTGATCCACGTTTGGTGGTGACCAAAACAACTCCATTGGCACCGCGTACACCGTATACAGCTGTTGCAGAAGCATCCTTAAGTACCGAGAAACTTTCGATATCGGCAGGATCGATACTGTCCAGATTACCTTCAAGACCGTCAATAAGTACGAGTGCGCTTGAACTTGCACCAAATGTGCCGATACCACGAATCCAAAACTCCGACATATTAGATCCCGGTTCGCCGCTTGACTGTACGGAGATAATACCGGGGACACGGCCACCGAGCATATTGGTAAGGGAAGTAGCAGGAGTCTGGATTTGTGAGATATCTACATTAGTGACAGCTCCGGTTAGATTGACTTTCTTTTCTTTGGTACCCATACCGGTGATAACGACTTCGTCCATTTGTTGCGAATCACTTTTCATGTTGATTTTCAGATCAAGTTCGTCCTTTAATACGAGATGTTCGATCTTTTTAAAACCGATAAATGAAAATGTGACAACATCTCCCGCATGGGCAGTTAGTTTGAATGCTCCATCGATATCCGTGCTGGTACCCACTCCGGCACGGTCTTTCAGATATACACTGACACCCGGTATTGGCTCTTTTATTTCGTCAAATACATGCCCTGATATGGTAAACTGCTTCTCTTGTCCCATCAATGTAGGTGCTATACAGAAAAACAGGAATAAAAATAGTATATATTTTTTCATTAGTATATTCTTTTCAG